>ENA-UOOM01003451-UOOM01003451.1-fermentation-metagenome-genome-assembly--contig:-NODE-3451-length-11441-cov-9.570789_pt1 | contig 11441 bp, 10 predicted proteins | sample MGYA00245781_ERZ724031 | MGnify/ENA primary metagenome ERZ724031 (study PRJEB28704, sample SAMN03018317) | fermentation metagenome | biome: anthropogenic terrestrial biome; feature: soil; material... | reverse complement strand
AAATAAATTTGACAGCGACTAAAAACTGGTATATAATTATACAAAATGAATATTTCTTTTATCGAATTGTAAAATAATGTAAAAGACCATGGCTCGAAGTCATGGCCTTTTTTTATGCGCGTTTTTATAATTGTGGGGGATAGCTGTAGGTGTGCTTGATCACCTACAGGGTTTGTACTGTGTAGGTAATTTTTAGCACGCCGAAGCCCTTCGTATATTCGCCCAGGCTGATTATACGCAAAAGCAAACACCTTACTATGTTTAGCAGATTCGGCAGGCTCGACAACGTCGAGCGGTGCGCCCCTCTGCACCTGTATGCGCTTAGCTGTGTCCGCACGTTTCGTGCGACACTCAAACTTATTCATAGCCTTAAAATATCTTACAAACTATTTGTACCGCCCTAATAAGTAATCTGTTGAGCATTTGTATAATTCTGCTAATTTAATTACATTTTCTGTTGGTATTACATTTTTTCCAATTTCATACATTGTGTATGTTTCTCTTTTTATATTTAGATAGTCGGCAATTTCTTGTTGTGTTAGATTTCTTTTTTTTCTTTCTTTTTTTAAAATATCTTTAATATCCATGGATTTCACATCCTTTATTTGCTTTGTAATTTATAATAACATAGCAATTGTCTGTAATAAAGCGTAAAAGGGAGTAATTTAAAGATAGTGTAATTATAAATTACATATTTAACCGCATTTGGGGTTTGCACACAATGTAATTATAAATTACAATATGTACAGTTACCAAAATTAGCCACTCGAAGCTAATTTATAATGTCAAAATACTGTAATGTGAAAGGGGTGCTAAAAATGGCAGTAAAAGTAGTTGGAAAAAGAATCGGTGAATTTACGGACAGAAAGACGGGTGAATTAATTAAGTTTGGAAAAGTCTTTGTTGAATATGCGGACGATAAGATGAAAGGGTTGAAAGGACTTTGCGCCGAATCAATTAGTGTAAAACCCGATTTGTGTGAAGAAATACCAGTAGGGCAAAACATACAACTTTTTTATAATCGGTATGGAAAAGTGGAAGATTTTACAATACCAGAGGTTTAAAGATGACAGAAGAGGTAATACAAAATTTTGAAAATATCGCAGTTGTAATAATTGTCGCAGTTGGGGTGCTATGTGGCATTGAAATCGGCAAAGCGTTTAGCTTTTGGAAGTGGTGATATTTTGGACTATACCACATTATTTGATTATTTTGTTCTCGGTGTCGGGGGTGGATTTATTCTCTATGTTATTTTTTCGCTTCTCGGCTTTGGGATATACAAATCATTAAAACTTTTTAAACTTTAAAGGAGGTTTTACAAATGGGTATTACTATGTTAGCGGCAGAAGCAGGAACATTGCAAACAACTTTTGCTACGGCAATCGGGCAAGTTAAGACTGATGTTTTAGGTTTTGCAGATGCGGCGTTGCCTGTATCTCTTGCTATTGCAGGGTTGTTTATTGCAATTAAACTTGGCTGGAAATTCTTCAAACAAACAACACATTAATCTTTTACCTCTTAGGGGTGGGTTTAAGCCCGCCCCTCTTTTTTTACTCAAGATTATTCGGGGGTGTGATAATGGCTATATATTTGTATTCCGGTACACCAGGTAGCGGTAAAAGTTTGAGGGCAACTTATAAAATTATTACCTGGTTAAAATTAAGACGTAATGTTATTGCTAATTTTCCGATAGACTTGTCTTATTTTAAAAGTAATAAAATCGGTAACTTTGATTATAAGTCAAATGATGATTTAACTGTTGATTATTTAGTTGATTATGCAAAAACGCATCATAAACCCAGTACAAAGGCTCAAACGCTTGTTGTAATTGATGAGTGTGCAACAATTTTTAATTGTAGGCAGTGGGAAAACAAAGACCGACAAAAATGGATTAATTTTTTTGCAACACATAGACATCTTAACTTTGATGTGATATTGATATCTCAATCAGATAGATTAATAGATAGGCAAATTAGAGCGTTTATAGAATCGGAGTTTAAACATAGGTCGGTAAAAAATTATAAGTTTTTTGGACGGCTATTATCGATTATTTTCGGTGGCCTTTTTGTGGCTGTTGAATATTGGTATGGTCCCAATTTACGTTGTGGTTCCGAGTTTTTTTTCCTTAACAAGAAAAAGGCTCGAGTTTATGACACAATGAAATTATTTGCTTAAGTAAAGGAGGGGATAAAAATGTATAAAACCTTAAACAGACGCGTTTTTAATGCTGTTAAACAATGTTTAAGGACTATGTTATGTTTGATTTTATGTGTTTGTATGATTTTTATTTACTCATATAAAAAACCATTTCAAGCAGAAGCAATGGCGGGTACTGCGGTTGTTGTTGCAGGTAAAGTTGTTTGTGGTTTGGTTTTGTCTGCGTTAGGGATTCATACTGCCAGCTGTTTAGGCGTTGAATGGGCTAATAAGTTTGAAAATGCTGTGTATCACAATAGCGGACTTGATAAATTGATTGGCAATGGCGTAGAGGGCATAAAGCAAGGCACACGTACCATTGTAAAAGTACCTTGGGACTATTTTAGCAAAGTAGGTAACGAGATTAATAATATGTGGCATGAAGAAAAAAGCAATAATCGAATAAAAAATACATTTAAAACATCTGTTGTTCCATCTGCGCGAAATTTTGAGGAAATCGCACCTTTAATTTTGCCTAATTTTACAGGAGACCATAATGATTTTTGCAGTTATCCTTATTCCTATGGCAATAATATTAAAAATTTTAAAATTTTACACTATATTGAGTACGGAGATTATGATTTAAACTTATCTCATAATTTAACTCTTGCAATATCTACTATCAAAAATTATAAATCTGATGATGTACGTTATCAATTTATTTATAATGGGGAATCTACTGGTTATGCTACATCTGTGGTTCTTCCTGCCTTTTTAGTGTCTTATGAAAATGAGGGTGTATTTACATATAGTTTTTTAAGTCAAATTTACAAAAACAAAGAAAAGGAAAAAAATCCATCTGGTTATAAGTTGTCTAACTGGTATCCCGATTTTTGGCAACAATTGTCTCATGGTGATGTGATTGATACGCCGTTGTCTACTCCATATGACAAATATAAAGGCAAAAGTGATGTGTACGATAAAACTAAATTTGATTATGACGGATACAGCGTTGGCGTAAATGCTCCCTCTGATGTTGTTAATCGTGTAAAGGATAAAGTCGGCGAAACTGATAAAGACGGTAATGTATCTGTACCTGTGATAAATACTGGTGATAATACCGTTTTAGATAATAATACTCGCACTCAAACACAAGCTGATACTGTTGGTAAAGATGTTGCAACAGATGATGAAAGAGATGTAACCGATACTTTTCAAAAGGAAATAGAAAAAGAAAGGGACACAGATACTGACACTGACACTGACACTGACACTGACACTGATATTGATACTCCAAAACCTCCGCCCGACGTTGATTTACCCGATATGTCTTTACCTGATGTAATTTTTAAAACAAAATTTCCGTTTTGTTTGCCTTGGGATTTGTATAACAGCGTTAAAAGTCTTGCAGTTCCTCGTCAAGTGCCAAAATGGTCAATACCAATAAAAATACAAAGTCTTAATTATCAGCAAAATATGACTATAGACTTATCCCAATATCAATATCTTGCATCTATATTACGTTGGGGATTTGCTATTGCTTTTGTCATTTGGCTTATCATGATATCGCGTAAGATAATCGGTCAATAGATTAGGAGTGCTAATTATGGATATATTTAATGCAATTGGTAAGGCAATACAGCAGGCAATGTTATCTGTGATTAATTTGTTGCCCGATAGTCCGTTTAAATTAATTGATAATAGTCCTGTCAAAGATTTGTTGCCTTATATTAATTTTTTTATTCCTTTTGATTTCGTTATTGCGACTTTAGAATTGTGGCTATCTGCTATCACTATTTATTATATTTATAGCGTGGTACTGCGCTGGGTAAAGGCAATTAATTGACAAATGCCGCACGCAGGGGACGCGCATTTTTGCGCGCGGGGTGCCCTGCTCGCGGCGGTTCAAAATTTGTTTTTACCCCCGCTTGTAGCACGGGGGTAATAAACTCCATTGTAAATGCTCATAAGCCATGTGGCTCTAAGGTTAGAGGGCATTTAAAAAAAAAACAAAAACAGCAAAAAATAACACATGAAAATTGGTGTTAAAAATGCAAAAAAATCTGTTAATTGATTACTTGGTTATGTCATTTAAATGTACTGATATGTTGCAGGCAGGTTGCTTTTTGCGTTGGCTTTATAAATATCTAAATTTCCCTGTTAATAAGGCTCAAAAAATCCGCAGTTATTATGGCTTGCAAAATTGTATGTTTTATATTGGTGTAAAGATACATTATGATGATGATTTGGTTGTATTGGATTGTAGCGGTAAAGGCTGCCGAACCATTGAAAAACTCAATAAGGATTTTAATTGGTTTGATTTTTTACATATTTTTAATAAATCTTTAACCGAAAAGTGGGGTAGTACTAATGTATATCAGTGTAAAATATCAAGATTAGATGTTGCTTGCGATTTGCTTAATGATGATAAAATTACAATAACTAAACTGCAAAATTATGTGCTGAAAGATAAAGTTATATGTAGGGCTAAATATCATACTTGCATAATCGGTAACGGGGAAAACGCTATTTACTTTGGTTCTCCTCGGTCTGACAGGAGACTCAGAATATACGATAAAGCGCTTGAACAGGGACTGCAAGGCAAAACCGATTGGATTCGCTTTGAGTTTCAACTTCGCAATGATAACGCATTATCATTTTACTTAAACTGGTGCAATTATAAGTCTATATCTAATACATATTATGGCGTTATGCGTGATTTTTTAAGATTTATAACTCAACCTAATAATGATAATCATTCTGAACGAAAAAAAACTTGTAAATGGTGGCTTAAATTTTTAGATGATGTTAAAGCGATTAAACAATTATATTTACCTGCTGATAATTATGATATTTACGCTCTAAGAAAATATTTAAGCGTGCAGTGCTCCTCATCCATGCGCGCATATGTGCAGGCAAATGATGGGGATATTACGGATTTGTTAGACATGATTGATAAGGCGGAGCTTAACAAAAAGCAAGTTGAAATGCTTAAAAACCTGGAAATTATCAATAAAAATGTTGTTGAAGTCGATACAAGTAAGCCGCCTGCATTAACTCCTAAACAGGCTCTTATATTAGGCGCGGCATTATCCGAGCAAAATCATAGATATGATGAGGAAAAAATTAAACATTGGCACTGGAACAGCGTGGAAGAACAAAAAGCGTATGAAAACGCACAAAAAATCAAAGCAGAATTGGCGGCAAATGATTTGCCATTTTGAAATGAGGTAAAAAATATGTCGGAGAAAAAACAAGAGGGTAGGGGGATTGTATTACATAGCTTTAATTGGCACTGTTATAATTGCTGTTGTAGTGTCTGTACAGGGCAGTTTTGTCCATATAAAACTCACATTTACAGTTTATATCGTTTTAGATGTGCCGATTGCGTACAAAGTAATGGTACAATGAGCAAATGTTTAGACTGTGATTTTTTTGTGAATAAGCATACATCATGCCGCAGGTTTAAAATTAAACGCATTTGGCATAAACAGGACGATATAATAGACAAATTAAACGCAATAATTGAGAAACTTGATATCAACTATAAAAGCAATTGACAGCACCTAAAAACTGGTATATAATTATACAAAATGAATATTTCTTTTATCGAATTGTAAAATAATGTAAAAGACCATGGCTCGAAGTCATGGCCTTTTTTTATGCGCGTTTTTATAATTGTGGGGGATAGCTGTAGGTGTGCTTGATCACCTACAGGGTTTGTACTGTGTAGGTAATTTTTAGCACGCCGAAGCCCTTCGTATATTCGCCCAGGCTGATTATACGCAAAAGCAAACACCTTACTATGTTTAGCAGATTCGGCAGGCTCGACAACGTCGAGCGGTGCGCCCCTCTGCACCTGTATGCGCTTAGCTGTGTCCGCACGTTTCGTGCGACACTCAAACTTATTCATAGCCTTAAAATATCTTACAAACTATTTGTACCGCCCTAATAAGTAATCTGTTGAGCATTTGTATAATTCTGCTAATTTAATTACATTTTCTGTTGGTATTACATTTTTTCCAATTTCATACATTGTGTATGTTTCTCTTTTTATATTTAGATAGTCGGCAATTTCTTGTTGTGTTAGATTTCTTTTTTTTCTTTCTTTTTTTAAAATATCTTTAATATCCATGGATTTCACATCCTTTATTTGCTTTGTAATTTATAATAACATAGCAATTGTCTGTAATAAAGCGTAAAAGGGAGTAATTTAAAGATAGTGTAATTATAAATTACATATTTAACCGCATTTGGGGTTTGCACACAATGTAATTATAAATTACAATATGTACAGTTACCAAAATTAGCCACTCGAAGCTAATTTATAATGTCAAAATACTGTAATGTGAAAGGGGTGCTAAAAATGGCAGTAAAAGTAGTTGGAAAAAGAATCGGTGAATTTACGGACAGAAAGACGGGTGAATTAATTAAGTTTGGAAAAGTCTTTGTTGAATATGCGGACGATAAGATGAAAGGGTTGAAAGGACTTTGCGCCGAATCAATTAGTGTAAAACCCGATTTGTGTGAAGAAATACCAGTAGGGCAAAACATACAACTTTTTTATAATCGGTATGGAAAAGTGGAAGATTTTACAATACCAGAGGTTTAAAGATGACAGAAGAGGTAATACAAAATTTTGAAAATATCGCAGTTGTAATAATTGTCGCAGTTGGGGTGCTATGTGGCATTGAAATCGGCAAAGCGTTTAGCTTTTGGAAGTGGTGATATTTTGGACTATACCACATTATTTGATTATTTTGTTCTCGGTGTCGGGGGTGGATTTATTCTCTATGTTATTTTTTCGCTTCTCGGCTTTGGGATATACAAATCATTAAAACTTTTTAAACTTTAAAGGAGGTTTTACAAATGGGTATTACTATGTTAGCGGCAGAAGCAGGAACATTGCAAACAACTTTTGCTACGGCAATCGGGCAAGTTAAGACTGATGTTTTAGGTTTTGCAGATGCGGCGTTGCCTGTATCTCTTGCTATTGCAGGGTTGTTTATTGCAATTAAACTTGGCTGGAAATTCTTCAAACAAACAACACATTAATCTTTTACCTCTTAGGGGTGGGTTTAAGCCCGCCCCTCTTTTTTTACTCAAGATTATTCGGGGGTGTGATAATGGCTATATATTTGTATTCCGGTACACCAGGTAGCGGTAAAAGTTTGAGGGCAACTTATAAAATTATTACCTGGTTAAAATTAAGACGTAATGTTATTGCTAATTTTCCGATAGACTTGTCTTATTTTAAAAGTAATAAAATCGGTAACTTTGATTATAAGTCAAATGATGATTTAACTGTTGATTATTTAGTTGATTATGCAAAAACGCATCATAAACCCAGTACAAAGGCTCAAACGCTTGTTGTAATTGATGAGTGTGCAACAATTTTTAATTGTAGGCAGTGGGAAAACAAAGACCGACAAAAATGGATTAATTTTTTTGCAACACATAGACATCTTAACTTTGATGTGATATTGATATCTCAATCAGATAGATTAATAGATAGGCAAATTAGAGCGTTTATAGAATCGGAGTTTAAACATAGGTCGGTAAAAAATTATAAGTTTTTTGGACGGCTATTATCGATTATTTTCGGTGGCCTTTTTGTGGCTGTTGAATATTGGTATGGTCCCAATTTACGTTGTGGTTCCGAGTTTTTTTTCCTTAACAAGAAAAAGGCTCGAGTTTATGACACAATGAAATTATTTGCTTAAGTAAAGGAGGGGATAAAAATGTATAAAACCTTAAACAGACGCGTTTTTAATGCTGTTAAACAATGTTTAAGGACTATGTTATGTTTGATTTTATGTGTTTGTATGATTTTTATTTACTCATATAAAAAACCATTTCAAGCAGAAGCAATGGCGGGTACTGCGGTTGTTGTTGCAGGTAAAGTTGTTTGTGGTTTGGTTTTGTCTGCGTTAGGGATTCATACTGCCAGCTGTTTAGGCGTTGAATGGGCTAATAAGTTTGAAAATGCTGTGTATCACAATAGCGGACTTGATAAATTGATTGGCAATGGCGTAGAGGGCATAAAGCAAGGCACACGTACCATTGTAAAAGTACCTTGGGACTATTTTAGCAAAGTAGGTAACGAGATTAATAATATGTGGCATGAAGAAAAAAGCAATAATCGAATAAAAAATACATTTAAAACATCTGTTGTTCCATCTGCGCGAAATTTTGAGGAAATCGCACCTTTAATTTTGCCTAATTTTACAGGAGACCATAATGATTTTTGCAGTTATCCTTATTCCTATGGCAATAATATTAAAAATTTTAAAATTTTACACTATATTGAGTACGGAGATTATGATTTAAACTTATCTCATAATTTAACTCTTGCAATATCTACTATCAAAAATTATAAATCTGATGATGTACGTTATCAATTTATTTATAATGGGGAATCTACTGGTTATGCTACATCTGTGGTTCTTCCTGCCTTTTTAGTGTCTTATGAAAATGAGGGTGTATTTACATATAGTTTTTTAAGTCAAATTTACAAAAACAAAGAAAAGGAAAAAAATCCATCTGGTTATAAGTTGTCTAACTGGTATCCCGATTTTTGGCAACAATTGTCTCATGGTGATGTGATTGATACGCCGTTGTCTACTCCATATGACAAATATAAAGGCAAAAGTGATGTGTACGATAAAACTAAATTTGATTATGACGGATACAGCGTTGGCGTAAATGCTCCCTCTGATGTTGTTAATCGTGTAAAGGATAAAGTCGGCGAAACTGATAAAGACGGTAATGTATCTGTACCTGTGATAAATACTGGTGATAATACCGTTTTAGATAATAATACTCGCACTCAAACACAAGCTGATACTGTTGGTAAAGATGTTGCAACAGATGATGAAAGAGATGTAACCGATACTTTTCAAAAGGAAATAGAAAAAGAAAGGGACACAGATACTGACACTGACACTGACACTGACACTGACACTGATATTGATACTCCAAAACCTCCGCCCGACGTTGATTTACCCGATATGTCTTTACCTGATGTAATTTTTAAAACAAAATTTCCGTTTTGTTTGCCTTGGGATTTGTATAACAGCGTTAAAAGTCTTGCAGTTCCTCGTCAAGTGCCAAAATGGTCAATACCAATAAAAATACAAAGTCTTAATTATCAGCAAAATATGACTATAGACTTATCCCAATATCAATATCTTGCATCTATATTACGTTGGGGATTTGCTATTGCTTTTGTCATTTGGCTTATCATGATATCGCGTAAGATAATCGGTCAATAGATTAGGAGTGCTAATTATGGATATATTTAATGCAATTGGTAAGGCAATACAGCAGGCAATGTTATCTGTGATTAATTTGTTGCCCGATAGTCCGTTTAAATTAATTGATAATAGTCCTGTCAAAGATTTGTTGCCTTATATTAATTTTTTTATTCCTTTTGATTTCGTTATTGCGACTTTAGAATTGTGGCTATCTGCTATCACTATTTATTATATTTATAGCGTGGTACTGCGCTGGGTAAAGGCAATTAATTGACAAATGCCGCACGCAGGGGACGCGCATTTTTGCGCGCGGGGTGCCCTGCTCGCGGCGGTTCAAAATTTGTTTTTACCCCCGCTTGTAGCACGGGGGTAATAAACTCCATTGTAAATGCTCATAAGCCATGTGGCTCTAAGGTTAGAGGGCATTTAAAAAAAAAACAAAAACAGCAAAAAATAACACATGAAAATTGGTGTTAAAAATGCAAAAAAATCTGTTAATTGATTACTTGGTTATGTCATTTAAATGTACTGATATGTTGCAGGCAGGTTGCTTTTTGCGTTGGCTTTATAAATATCTAAATTTCCCTGTTAATAAGGCTCAAAAAATCCGCAGTTATTATGGCTTGCAAAATTGTATGTTTTATATTGGTGTAAAGATACATTATGATGATGATTTGGTTGTATTGGATTGTAGCGGTAAAGGCTGCCGAACCATTGAAAAACTCAATAAGGATTTTAATTGGTTTGATTTTTTACATATTTTTAATAAATCTTTAACCGAAAAGTGGGGTAGTACTAATGTATATCAGTGTAAAATATCAAGATTAGATGTTGCTTGCGATTTGCTTAATGATGATAAAATTACAATAACTAAACTGCAAAATTATGTGCTGAAAGATAAAGTTATATGTAGGGCTAAATATCATACTTGCATAATCGGTAACGGGGAAAACGCTATTTACTTTGGTTCTCCTCGGTCTGACAGGAGACTCAGAATATACGATAAAGCGCTTGAACAGGGACTGCAAGGCAAAACCGATTGGATTCGCTTTGAGTTTCAACTTCGCAATGATAACGCATTATCATTTTACTTAAACTGGTGCAATTATAAGTCTATATCTAATACATATTATGGCGTTATGCGTGATTTTTTAAGATTTATAACTCAACCTAATAATGATAATCATTCTGAACGAAAAAAAACTTGTAAATGGTGGCTTAAATTTTTAGATGATGTTAAAGCGATTAAACAATTATATTTACCTGCTGATAATTATGATATTTACGCTCTAAGAAAATATTTAAGCGTGCAGTGCTCCTCATCCATGCGCGCATATGTGCAGGCAAATGATGGGGATATTACGGATTTGTTAGACATGATTGATAAGGCGGAGCTTAACAAAAAGCAAGTTGAAATGCTTAAAAACCTGGAAATTATCAATAAAAATGTTGTTGAAGTCGATACAAGTAAGCCGCCTGCATTAACTCCTAAACAGGCTCTTATATTAGGCGCGGCATTATCCGAGCAAAATCATAGATATGATGAGGAAAAAATTAAACATTGGCACTGGAACAGCGTGGAAGAACAAAAAGCGTATGAAAACGCACAAAAAATCAAAGCAGAATTGGCGGCAAATGATTTGCCATTTTGAAATGAGGTAAAAAATATGTCGGAGAAAAAACAAGAGGGTAGGGGGATTGTATTACATAGCTTTAATTGGCACTGTTATAATTGCTGTTGTAGTGTCTGTACAGGGCAGTTTTGTCCATATAAAACTCACATTTACAGTTTATATCGTTTTAGATGTGCCGATTGCGTACAAAGTAATGGTACAATGAGCAAATGTTTAGACTGTGATTTTTTTGTGAATAAGCATACATCATGCCGCAGGTTTAAAATTAAACGCATTTGGCATAAACAGGACGATATAATAGACAAATTAAACGCAATAATTGAGAAACTTGATATCAACTATAAAAGCAATTGACAGCACCTAAAAACTGGTATATAATTATACAAAATGAATATTTTGTATAATTAAGGGGAGA
>ENA-UOOM01003450-UOOM01003450.1-fermentation-metagenome-genome-assembly--contig:-NODE-3450-length-11446-cov-2.787727_pt1 | contig 11446 bp, 17 predicted proteins | sample MGYA00245781_ERZ724031 | MGnify/ENA primary metagenome ERZ724031 (study PRJEB28704, sample SAMN03018317) | fermentation metagenome | biome: anthropogenic terrestrial biome; feature: soil; material... | reverse complement strand
CTCTATAGCGGCTCCGATTTCGCTGGCATCAGCCATCTTTGGCATAACCGAGATCGTCGATTTGGCTATTGTTCCCGGCCGCCTTCAGTCCATTGGCTTCAGTATCCAGGAGGCAACTAGGCAGTTCGGACGCTTGGCCGCCGGGGCATTTCCACTGCTTAACCTGCCAACCTTGTTCACCTCCGCTCTGCAAATGGCCCTGGTGCCCTCTATAAGCGCCGCTACGGCGTTGAGAGACGGGGACACGGTGCGAAGAAGGGCCAAGAAGGCTCTATCGCTTACGTTGGCTCTGGCGGTGCCGGCGGCTATCGGGCTTCACGTGCTGGCCGATCCGATCCCTACCTTGCTTTATGGGCAGCCCGAAGTAGCGCCTATCTTGCGGGCTTTGACCCCTGCAGTTGTGTTCCTAGCTTTGCAGCAGGTGACTTCGGGGATCCTTCACGGTCTTGGGCGTTTCAGAGCGCCCTTAGTGAATCTGGCCTTGGCTGTTGCGGTTAAGGCGCTTGTCACCTACGTCTTGGTGGGCAATGCGTCGGTCGGCATACTCGGAGCCGGAGTAGCGACATCGGTTCATTTCGGTATCGCCGGGCTTCTGAACCTCTGGGCTGTTACGCAAGAGGTAGGTTCTGTACTTGACCGGCGCGGGCTTCTGAAGATTTTTGTGGCCGGAGGCGCCATGGCCGTGATAGCGGGATTCGGTTATTCACGCCTATCGGTCATGATCTCCTGGAAAGCAGCTACGCTGGCCGCCGTTGGGATGGGCGCTGTAGCCTATGGAGCGCTGGCTTTGATCCTCGGGATAGTACGGATAGATGAGCTTGCGGCTCTACCGCTGTTAGGCGGCTTTTTCGGAAAGCCGCCGGAGGCCTAGCGACAGGGCACCTCCAGTCGATTACCTTCAGTCATCATGAAAACTCAACTCCTGACTGCGCCTCCTAGGCCGCCTCAATCCCGGTTTATCTACGGGTCATTTCGCCCGCCGATACTTGCTTTCAATCGGTTTTTGATGTAGTTCCTTTGAAGGGGACATGTTAGCAGGAGGTTAAGCGGGAACTAGCGGTGTCCTAAGCGGCCCTTCACTGGAGGTGTAGGATATGGGCGTAGATGAGGCAAGTGGTCGGGCTTGGATCGAGTTCCTCGCGGTCGTGGCTAAGCTTCGGGGCGAGAACGGTTGTCCTTGGGATAAAGAACAGACCTATCGTTCTCTGACCAAGTATGTGCTAGAGGAATCCCATGAACTTGTCGCTGCTGCCTTGGAGGGAGACGCGGATAAACTTAAAGAGGAATTGGGAGACTTGCTTTTGGAAATCGGGCTTTACTGCCAGATTGCCTCTGAGAAAGGGGACTTCCGTCAGTCGGAGGTCCTGGCCGGGATCACTCGGAAACTGGTGAGGCGTCATCCCCATGTGTTCGGCAGCGAGAGGCTGGACACCCCGGAGGCCGTTAGGGAGCGCTGGGATGAGATTAAAAGGGCTGAACCAGGCAGGTATAAGAAGGACCATTCTCTGATGGATGAAGTTCAAAAAGGACTTCCTGCGCTGATGCGGGCCCAGAGGCAGCAGACTTTGGCTGCGGGAGTCGGATTCGACTGGGATTCGGTTGAACCTGTTTTTGACAAGGTCAAGGAGGAACTGGCCGAGATTTCCGAGGCGAGAGCGAAGGGTTCTCCCGAGGACGTTGCCGAGGAAGTGGGCGATCTCCTGTTTGCGTGCGTGAATTTGGCGCGGCACTTGAAGGTGGACGCGGAGTCGGCCTTATTGGGATGCGTCGAGAAGTTCTCCCGAAGATACCGACAGGTGGAGCGAGACCTGGCCGAACGAAATATGAGTGCAGAGGAGGTTGATCTAGAGTATCTGGACGCACTATGGGAAAAAGCTAAGAAGCACGAAAACCCTGACAAGAGCTAGCGTTTACGGTTTTAGCGGACAAGATAGGGTAATAGGGAATCAAATTGGACAATGAGGAGGCAGTCAGTTGAACAAGACGGAGCTTATAGGCAAGGTTGCCGAACAGGCAGGAATGACGAAGAAGGACACGGAGAAGGTCGTTAACACGCTCATCGACGTTGTACAAGACACACTGGGGAAAGGCGATACCGTGGCTATTCTCGGTTTCGGCACCTTCCTTTCTCGCGAGAGACCGGCTAGAGAAGGTCGAAACCCCAGGACCGGCGAGACTATCCAGATTCCCGCCTCCAGAGTCCCAGTTTTTAGGCCGGGCAGAGGGTTGAAGGATTCTGTAGTGGGAGAGACACAGCGGTAGTCTGGCAGTTCGCGCTACATACGGGAGAGGCGTGAGAGAGGTGCGGTTGGATAAATTCCTTAGAGTGAGCCGCTTGGTCAAGAGGCGGACGTTGGCTCAAGAGCTGTGTGACGGCGGACATGTGAAGAGGAACGGTCGTACCGCTAAGTCTTCCACGTCAGTTGAGGTAGGAGACATGCTTGAGTTGACCTTTGGCCCGCGGAAAGTAGAGTGCAAGGTAGCTAAGCTTATGGAAACCGCCGACAAGAAGACGGCCGGCGAGATGTATGAGTTGATCTCGGGCGGATAGAAATAGAGGGGGGCTTCCTGATGCCGGAAGCCCCTATTTCTCAGGACTTTCTAGTTCACACGAGTCACGTTTACTTGAGATGATAGGTGTTTACCGGGCACTACCGTTTACAAACATGTACTGGACTTCCCCGTTCTTGACCAAACCCAATTTATCCCTAGCTATGCGCTCTATGTACTCGTCGTTGCGGAGGAGCTCTATCTGCTGCTCCAGAGTAATGTTGTGCGCCTGGTAGCGAGCGATTTCTGCCTCTAGAGCCGCCAGCTTCTTGTTGGCGACATTCACTTCGACCTGTCGCAGGATAAACGAGACCGTAACGGCCAGAAAGAGGACGACCACTCCGATGAGCGGCACTATAGGCCGCCGTTTTTTAGGCTCTCTCGTCATCACTTAAGATCCTCCTCCTCGAGCGTAGGCTCGTCGTCGCCGTACAAGCTAAGTGGATCCCCGGAGATTACTATGACTACCTGATAACCTTTGGTCTTGGCCCGGTTATACAGGGTAGCTACAGAACCTTGGCTGATGCCCAGCCGCGTGGCGATATCCTGAGCTGAATAGCCGGTCTCCTTTAGGACGACCACCTGTCGTTCTCTAAAGCTCAGTCGCTCGGCGCCTCGGATCTCGATCTGCACTGAACATCCTCCGGGTTATCCACAAATTGTACACAATCTGTGGACAGAATTAGTACAAGCCTATTCTACACGATAGAAGCAAATCCTTCTATAGGAAAACGAAATCCTGCTCCTATTTCGGAAAACGATAGGGATGGAGTCCTAGAAAGTGGGATGCATCACCGCGGCTAGAGGCAAGCCAGTTACATTGTGCGGTGCGGGCCTCCGTCAAGCGGGTCCGAATCCTGGGGCTCGTCGTCCGGTCCTTTGTTATGCGTGTCATCAGTTGTTCTGCCGTCTTCGGGTCCTTCCTCAGGAGGAATAGGAGGGAACAGCCAGTTTCTAGCTTTGGTGCCGGTTTGCGTGATGAAGCGGCCCGATGGCACGATGACTTTGGATTTTGTCCAGCGTCCGCCCTTTTTCCCGAGGTTAAAGCCCCGATACGCTATGGAATAAACGAGCTCTCCGACCAGGTAGTTGCTAAACCAGAAACCCAATATTATGGAGAGGGCCACGTAAAACCTAAGTTCGCCCCAGTTCACAAGGAAGACCACCGCCGTGGCAGCCCCCAGTATGGCGAGAGAGAAGATGATGTCCAGGAAATGACGGCCGAAGCGCTTTGGACGAAACACCCCACGAAATGCCGTATAAGCCTGGAAAAGTATGTTGACCGCGATCCCTGCCAGGAAGAGGACCGAAAGCCTCCAGATCTGGACTTCGACCGGCATGCCCATGTTAGCGGAAGAGACGCTGGAGGAACCCTTTGTCTTTCTGCCGGAGCCTCGCATCCATGTGCGAATACTCCAAAGCACCGAAGTTGCCCTCGACAATCATCATGCCTTTGTCAAGATCGAGGCTGGTAATGTGGAATTCCTCGCCGCTCAGAGTCAGCATCCCCAGGTCCGTTTCGACTACGACTTGTTGTTCGTCGAAGCTCTCAACGTGGATGACTCCCTGCAATCGCACTTGCTCTCGCTGCAGTATCTCGATCCTATGGGTCCTCTCGTCAGGTCCGAACTCGTCCAAGGTTTTTCCCTCCAATACACGGCGCCGTCGTGGCTTTGAATAAAGTGGCTCTGACGATAGATATGCGAGGTCTTCCAAGATATGCGCCGTTTTCTGGCATAATAGTCTCCTTGACACTCAAAATCCGCATAACCTATAATGGCTTTACGCAAGCAAAGAAACAGATCCGGGAGGAATGGCGGAGGTATGGCGCTCGAAGTCGGAGCGATCGTTGAAGGGGTTGTAACTGGAGTCACCAATTTCGGGGCGTTTGTAAGTTTTTCAGACGGAAAAACCGGATTGGTACACATCTCAGAAATCGCTGACGCATACGTTAAAGACATCAACGAGTACGTGAAGAAGACCGACAGAGTACAGGTTAAAGTGCTGTCTGTGGACGCATCGGGGAAGATTGGGCTAAGCATCAAGCAAGCAAACCCGAACTACCGGCCCAGGAGTGCGTCTGACTTCAGAAGAAGCAGGGCCAACTTTGAAGACAGGCTGCAGCGCTTTATGAAGGAAAGCGACGAACGTCTGTCCGATTTAAAGAAGAACGTTGATGCCAAGCGCGGCGGGAGAGGTTCTCGCAGGGAGCTCTAATCCCCCAAGGATCGGCAGACAACCTAATATGATCGGTGATCATGGACCGTATTTGAAGCTCAACTCCAGCGGCTGAACCGCTGGTTTGCCTTTATTTCCGGTGAGGTCCGGAGTTATTGTGACTTAAAGTAAGTAACAGGAAGAACGCGCCGGGATGTTGGAATAGGTAGACAATGGGGACTTAAAATCCCCTGGGTCGTGAGGCCCGTGCGGGTTCGAGTCCCGCTCCCGGCACCAAAGAACCCACCACACGCCCTCAGGATAGGATACCGCGGGTGGACGGTTCCGTTCTTGACCGAAATTGAGCAATTCGGCGGGAGAACGGTGATACCCAGTCGTCTCGACCATGTTGCGGATTGTCTTTCAGGTCCTACTTGCCGAAGAACGAGCACAACAGCGCGGTCTGAATCCCCATGGCGGCGATTACCGTGCCCACGACCCACACTACTCCCTTGAGAAGCGACTTGTGGATCTCCAGCTTTAGGTCCGATCTGGCCTGGTCTATCTTGGAGTCGATCGCGGAAAGCATAGCTGTGAAGTCGGTTCGCTCTACCTTGGTCGAGGCAATCTGGTTCATCACCTCGATCAATTCTTGGGCGCCAACGTGTCCGAGCATCTTCTGAATGTTTTCGGGCACAACGATCACGGGCATGGTCAGAGCGGTCACCTCCGTTGACACATTACCATGTGTTGGGAGATTGTTCACCCAGAATCGTTCGACAAACGATTAGACTTCCCTTGCCAGGCTTGGGGACGTTGTTCCAGGATGACAAGGTTCACCTTCTGGGAGCCCTTCTAGAGGATCAGTGTTGGTGATGTCGAACTCCAGCACTGAACAGCATCTGTGAGTTGATGTCTCCGGTCTCGGCGACACACTGGGCAAAGGGGTGGCTTGATGGACGAAGGCACGGCAGGGCCCCTGTCACTCGCTACAACGCGAGTGACAGGGGCCGTGCCTAGGGGGGCAAGGACTCTGGTCCAGGTTGGTTTTGAGTCCTTGGAAGCGGCGCGGCGCGTGCTTCTGGGCCTCGGTGGAGCAGCGAAGGTGCTCGAGCCCAAATCCTTGCGTGACAGCGTGCGAGACTTCGCCAAGCAGGTATTGTCAGTGTATCAGCGCTGAATAAGTGCCCGCCGGCGGAGGACTTCGTCGGATTCGGGCTGACGACCGCCTGGCAGCAGCGAACATAACATCCCAGCCAGGCCGGTCTCGCTGCCGGTCTTCCTACTACCCTGAGGCTAGCGGGCTTTCCAGCAGGACTTACCACTATCCCTTAGACGGGCAGCCTTCCCAACGTTTCAAATCAGCCCTCATTTCGCACAGTTCCTCGAGGAACTTGTCTGCCTCCCTGCGGACGTGATCGAGCAGGAGGGGGGTGGGCACTACGCTTAAGAGGCAGCAGACAAGGTCAAGCTCATAAGCGGTAGCCTTAAAGTCTCTTAGTTCCGTAACCCTTTTCGTTACGGTTTCAGTGAAGCGGATTACGGTGTTGAACTTCTCAGGGTGCGCTAGTGCCATCGATTCCAGGTCTCGTGCTGTCTCGAGCAAGTTCGAGAATTCCTCGCGGCTGGCACGCGCCTGAGTCAACAGTTCTCGTTCCGAGGCGTCTAATAGGGATATGATGAACTCGATGTGCTCTTTCATCTGTCGCAGCCAAAAAGATTGCTCCATAAGAATCGCCACAAGGGCATCACTCGCTCCCGCGACGCACCTAAGGAAACCGAGGAAGTGGACCGCCTCCCGCGTGACATGGGCCAAAAGTAAGGGATAGAGGGCAGAGCCGGGCAACTCGCACTGAACCAGTAATCTGGTGAGGGAATGTTTAAACGCTATAAGGGCTTCGACAGCGCGTACGATTTCGGCCAATAACGCCGGTTCTACGGCCGATCTGCAATCAACTTGATCCTGCAGCCCCTGGAACAGGTCATAGAATCTTCCGGCCTCTGCGATAAGGTCCGGCCTATTGCACGGCAGACCCATCTGAATGAAGAGGGAATGCTCTTTCATAATCCTTACCCAAAACCGGATTTCCGCGATGATTTTCCTTTGGTGCGAGCCTCCGCCTAGGATGCCTGTTGCCTGGTGTTCAGACATGGCGTTCAACCTCCATTACGATAGTGGGGACACGCGATTATCGTAAACAAGTTATGTAAACCATCGCGGAAATGTGCGATTCTGGGCGAGATTCGGGCGGACGTGAACGCGCCGACGGTTGATGCAATAAGATGTAGCCTTCGGTCCCCAGCATACCGACTCCGTATTCTTGAGCTGCCACCACAAATACGCCTGTATCGGTCCGCGGAGGGCATATCCAAGGAGTTCATCCGAGATCACCGTTTCCTTGCCCTCGGCATCGAGGGCGAATACCCGTCCGGTCTCGTAAGTCCGCTGGACGAAGTACGTAGTCCCCGATATGTTGCCGGCGGGTATGGGTTCATGGTTCTGAATCCAGGCTTTCTTGACTCCACAACTCCTGAGCGTCGAAAACGCAGATTTCCCGATTGTAATGCCCAAACTGCCCCGTCCTTGTGGCTGTGCCCAAGGTGTACTGGCGGCTGGGGATTGGTTCCTCGGCGAAGCTAGGATGGTAGACTGGGTAGGACGAGGGGGGCCCTCCGCTACCCTAAATGTCAGAATCCGACAGTCATCGGATGTGAGTAGCGGTGGCCGACAGTCATACCGGATGTAAGTGACGATGGCCGACAGTTACACCGGATGTAAGTAACGATGGCCGACACTTGCTGAGGGAATGAGGTGTACGACTATCCTGTGGGACGGAACAATTGACTTGCTCCGGGAGTCCAACGGATTGGACTATCGAGGCCCGGCGAGTCACTTAAGGCTCCTGCGGGTTCAGGCAGGGCTACTGGATTGGAAGGAGTTTGCATAATGCGCAGAAAGTTGACGATCTTTTTAGTCATCGGCATCGTCCTACTTCAAAGCACTTTCGCCGCTACGGTTCATGCCAACGCCGGGCCTCCGACGTCTGTGGAAGATGGAGACGCTGTGTTCTTCCTTCCGGTGAAGCACGAGTCCATTGAGGTTATCTCAGAAGACCTGGTATACGACATAAAGGTAACGGGAGAAGAAGAGGCTTATGCCGAGATCGTAGCCACTTACGAAATGCGTAACACCTCTCAGGATAGCGTCTCGACTCTGGTTGCCTTCGTGGCCAACAACCCTTCGACCAAGCCCCGGGTGTCCGGCGCGTACGTGGATGAACGTCGGTTCATGGACCGCGTACGGTGCTTGGGAACCCACCTTTGAAGAAATTCTGCGTTTTGCCTCGAGCGGCGAGAGAACCCGCGACGCTAATGCGGGCTACGATCTTCAGATCTCCCTATTTGAGCTGGATTTTGCGGCCGGGAGCACGCGTGCTCTTGAAGTGACTTATGCCGAAAGGGCTGCTGTCATCAAGCAGCGAAAAGGCTATTCATACGTGAACCCGACCGCCGAGTTTTACTACTTCTTGGAGCCCGCCGGATACTGGAAGGACTTTGCGGACCTAACCGTCACGGTCAAGGTGCCGCCCCACATTAGTATTGAGACATCCCTTGACGGATTCGAGCGCAAAGACGACACATACACGGCGCACTTTGAAGAACTGCCTGCGCAGAACCTCCGAATACTAGCGGCGCTAGATCCTACCACTTTCGTTGATGTGGTGGCATCGGCAATACCCTGGGTTTTGGCAGTAGTGGCCGTTGTGCTTCTCCTCTCTAGGATCAGAAGGAAGAGAAGGTTGGCCTCGTAATGTCGCCAAGTTTCTGCCGTTCCCGGAGCAACTTTAGTTCGCTCTCGCTCAGGGTGAGTCGTTCGTTAGGTGAAGGCAGGGTATCCGGGACGCGCAGCCCCTCGTGCTCACCCTGATAGCGCTCGACTAAGCCCAGATCGATCAGTACTTCTATAGCCCCTTCAACGGTAGTCGTGTATGGTTTGCCGTATTCTTGCGCAAATAGTTCCGCGGCTTCTGCTTGCTTTTCTTCCGTGAAACTGGGAAATGCTTCAGCGATCAGTTTCGGGTGCAGATCTCTGATGTTGAACCACATGAGGTCCCCCGTTATGCCGCTGTGGGCTTGCATGGCGATAACGAAGAACATTGCCCCGAGTTCGATGGGAAGATGCCGAGACCAGCCACGAGTCATCATACGATGTATCGCGTCGACTTCAAACCAGAAAACTCTAATCCTGTCACCCGGCTTCGAGCCATCCTTTGGCACGTATGTTCCTGCCTGGATGATCTTCGGGTCCTCAACGTACTTGAACGCTATGGTATCTATAGGGAACACCTCCTAATAAAAGGCTATTCGACGCGAATGTGGAAAATCCTGCCAAACCATCGGGTTTGAAGGGGAATTTTGGAAAGAAATATCGAACAACGATAGATGAAGGTCGCCATTGGGGACATGGGTCGTGATGCGATTCGCAGCCTTGGACGATGATGAATGAAGAGAAAATCACCATGGATAGAGTGCCTGCTAGGGACCTTGTGAGGCTGCCGACTACTCCGGCAATTCCTTCCCGCACGATGGGCAGTAGCGAAATTCTTCGCCGATATCGTCTCCACAGTAGGGGCAGAAGCGGTGCGGACGGTCATCACGCCCGTCCTCATCCGCATGGCTATCCGATTCGACATGGAACTCGGCGTCTAGCATGGGACCAAACCGTTCATTAAGAGGGTCGGGTTCGACGTCCGAATCTGCAATGTCCAGCACCGAGTAGCGGTTTTTCTGTGTCGCCTGCCTGAAGTTGTATATGGCGCTGATGACCCCCATCACGATGAACAGAACTCCAAACAGAGGGAAAATCGAGACTATGCCCCCAAACGGGGAATGCCTCGTCAACTGAAAAGCCATGGCAGTCCAGACAATGCCGAACACGATCGCGAGAATCGAACCGACTCCGCCCATGAAAGACGGTGCCCGCCCTGGCTTAACGCTTGTGATTCTTCGTCTGTTGCTCACCTTGACTCCTCCCGATACTTGTCGTCAGTTAATAGTACGTCACTTTCGGGGCAATGTCCCTAGGTACCGGGCTAAATCGCTGTCTGCCCGATTGCGGGTGACACAGTACACGGGCAGGTATGTCGTTATTCCGTGGGGAACAACGTTGGGCGAGTCCGTGGCGGTAGGTGCTTATTGAATGTCTTATACGGGTTGGGGATGTGAAATTCATGGATTACGGGTTTACGTTCAGCAAAGAAAAGCGAGACGAGATGATTGGGCATATTAGAAAATGGTTTCTCGAAGAACGCGACGAGGATTTGGGGGACTTGGCGGCGGTCCTTATCCTGGACTTCTTCTCCGAGAAACTGGCACCCCATTTCTACAACCAGGGTGTTTTTGATTCGTACACGTTCATGTCGCGCTCGGCTGAGGATTTACTGGGCATACAGAAACCTTAACGACACGGCGAATCGGCAACCGGCCCGACGTTGTCGACAAATCCCGCGGTAATTAGGGTTGATGTTTGTGGACGGGGAAAAGGATCCTGCCGTAGTGCTGGTCTGGGAGACCACCCCCTCTCATATGTGTTTCTTAGGTGATGCATTATGCTGTACGGTTTTCGCCGGACGATGCCGGAACGGAGACGAGCGGAGGAGAGCCGTCGGGATCAGACGCGTTCGACTGAAGAATTGCGGTCGTCAGAGAGACCGGTCGGCGCCGGCTCTTCAGAGACTAGGCCATCCGAGGCTCGCGCTGTGGAAAGCAGGGTCTCCGGGAGTAGGTCGTCTACAGCTAAATCAACCGCAACCGGGACACACGTTGCCAAGACACCGATTATCAAGCAGACACCGACACGGCAGGGGCAGTCAGATTTAGCTGATCCTGACCCGGGCGAAAACCAGTCGTCTCGGCACGTGCTGGTCAACGAAGATGAAGTATGGATCCAGTACGGAACATCCGGCGCCTCCGACTGGCCCGCCAGGTGCGTCGAATGCAGGGAGGCCGTGTCTTCGTGGAAGAATCCAGTTGCCCAATGCGTCAACTGCTGGAAAGTAGAAGTCTGGGGGTCGTCGGATGTGATCCCCCATCAAATGGACTGGCTCGATTTGGGGGAGGTCGCCGAGACAGTCGCTCGGCAGACTGACGCAGTGATCAAAGTATCTAAGCTGCCCATTCATGTGGTGCGCACAGGCGTCCCCCGGGACGGATATCCGGGGACTGACTTTGATTACCTGCTTATGGCTTACGCGGAGAACATATCGGAGAGGGAAGAGCTGCGGCATTCCTTGTGCCTAGCGCTGGGCATGGAGCCCGCTAAGGCGGAGCAAATCCCTGTGCGAAGAGGCTGTTGGCTTTACGACGAAATGCTGGGGCCGTGGACGGAATGGTATCCGATGGACAGAGACATGGGAGAAGAATTGGAAGCATAAGACAGCCCGAGAACTACGCCGGAAGGCCGGCAAGCCACGTCTCATACGTCTATAGGCCGCCGTATACCCGAGGGTTACGGGGCTTCTTGTCTGCTGACGCTGCTGCGCCATAGCGGATATCGAGTGGTAGCATATGAGCCCAATCGTTACTTGACCTGCATGTATCTCCCGTTCCAAGTTTCGTGGCCATCCCTGCCTTTCCAGGGTCCCGCATGCTGAAGCAGCCAGTTGATGCCTTCGCCTATCTCTTCTCGGCTACCTGAACGGTGGGGGGAATGCTCCAGGACCGCGTAGATGTCCTTCTT
>ENA-UOOM01003449-UOOM01003449.1-fermentation-metagenome-genome-assembly--contig:-NODE-3449-length-11455-cov-2.735000_pt1 | contig 11455 bp, 9 predicted proteins | sample MGYA00245781_ERZ724031 | MGnify/ENA primary metagenome ERZ724031 (study PRJEB28704, sample SAMN03018317) | fermentation metagenome | biome: anthropogenic terrestrial biome; feature: soil; material... | reverse complement strand
CCCCCGCGTACTCGAGCACCCCGGGCGAGGCGTCTCCGGGAAAGGAACCCGCCGTGCCGACCTCGGCGGGTCCGGTGGACGTGGCGGTCCTCAAAGCCCTGAAGAAACCGGCGCCCACGTACCCCATGACGTCCCGGAAGCGCGGCGAGGAGGGCACGGTGACAGTCCTCATCACCATCCGGTCGGGCAGGGTGACGGAGGCCTCCGTCGAGCAGAGCAGCGGCTTTTCAAGGCTGGACAACGCCGCGATTCAGGCCGTCCGGCGATGGACCTTCGACCATCAGGGCACCGTCAGGGCCAGGGTGCCCGTGCGCTTCTCCCTGAAATGACGAGCGGGGGCGGTTTTGGCCGCCCCCGCTCTCCTGTACAGTCCCGCCTCAATGATCAGAAGGTATGCTCCCAGGAGATGGTGAATCGCCGCTCCGGCGCAAGGTACCCCTGGGTGTCGAGGACGTACTCCTCGTCGAAGATGTTCGTGCACGAGAGCCGCACCGTATCCCGTTCGGCCATCCAGGCCACGGAGGCGTTCACGAAGATCATGTCGTCATCGTCGTAAAAGGCGCTCTTCAGCTCCCGGTCGCCGTAGTAGTGGACCGATAGCTCGGCGTTCCAGGGGCCGTTGGCGTAGTTCAACCGTCCGGACACGTCCCACCGCGGCGTCCCGGACCGGCCCCACCGGCTGCCGCTCCCGACCTTCTCCTCGGCCTTCGTCCAGGAGATCCCCTGGGTGTAGCTCCAGTGCTCCCCGAGGTGGAAGGTGATCGTCCCCTCGGCCCCCCATGCCCGGTATCTGTTGATGTTGACGTACTGACCGAACCAGGTGACGGGGTCGTAACTATAGTCGATCTTGTCGTCCATGTCCACGTAGAAGAGGCCGAGGCTCCAGGGCGTATCGGACGCCGGGTCGCGGACGCCGAGGTCGTAGGTCCAGCCCTGCTCGGGTCTCAGATTGGGGTTCGGAAGGCCCATAGAGCGGGACGGCATGAAAATCTGATAGAAGCTCGGCATGGCGAAGAACCGCCCGGCGGTGAGGTACCAGAGCTTCCCCGTCGGGCTCTCCCAGTTGAAGGAGACTCTGGGGATAAACTCGCTCACGCTGTCCCCCTGGTCCACATTCCAGTACTCGTACCGGAGGCCGAGATCCATGGCCACCTCCCCGAGGGGGACGGAGAACTCCACGTAGGGGGCCAGGCCGTCTCGGGTCAGGTCGTAGGGCGACGCATCGCCCCACGGGTTGTTCAGGTTTTTGAAGTCGGCCATCTCCCGGCGCAGGTCGAGCCCCCAGACGGCGGAGAGGCCGAACAGCCTCTGTCTGCGGTTGAAGGACAGCCCCCAGGCCGAGTCGCCGTAGGTCGTGCGCCCGGTGTCGTCCAGTATCTCCCGCTCATGGACGTTGTGGTACGTCTTCACGGTGTTGACGCCGTCGGCGTAGCCGAGGACGAAGCGCCGGTAGTCCATCTCCTGAACGTTTTTGGCCTGTACCCCGGTCCACAGGTTCGTGTAGTCCCATTCGGAGTCCGAACGCCCCCATCCGGCCTGGAAGAACCATCGGTTGGCGTCGAGCCGGACGACGTAGTCGTCCGCCCTGTAGTCCAGCGAGTGGTCGTAGCCTCCGCCCGGAAGCAGCCGGATTCGCATATCGCCCTCCTTGGTGCGCGTGTAACCCAGGGTGGCGGAAAACCCGTCGCTTGCGGCGGTGCCTCGTATACTCCCCCGGAACCAGTCAGCACTCCCCGTCTCGAGGAGGACGGAGACGCCCCCCTTGTCGGCTCCTTTCTTCGTGATCACGTTGATGACGCCTCCGGCGGCGTGGGAGCCGTAGAGCGCCGAAGAGGCCCCCTTCACCACCTCGATACGGTCCACGGAGCCCACGGGGATGATCCGGAGGTCGAAGGGAGCTCCGAGCACCGCCCCCGTGCCGTAGTTCGAGTTCATCACCGGGACTCCGTCCACGAGAAGGAGCACCTCCGTGGTGAGTCCGCGGATGGTGGTCCCCTTCGCCTGGGTCATGGCCGCCCCGTTGACGAGCCCGACGATCCCTGGAACACGGTCGAGGACCTCCTGGACGTTGCGAGCCCCCGAGAGGTCCGCGTCCTTCGCCGTGATCACGTACACCGGTGCGGGCACGTCCTCCAGCGTATCGGCCAGACGGGACCCCGTGACCTCCACCCTGTCGAACTCGCGGATATCTTCTGCTCCCTGCGCCAGGGACGACGCGGGCAGGATCATAAGAAAACAAAGGCCGATGCAGATCGTTCTGAACGATGTCATGGGGTGCTCTCCTCCTTCGGAATCGCCGCCCCCCGAAGGGGTGGCCGTCTGGTACGGATCGTTCGGCTGCCTTCATCTCCTCTCCGAAGGACATAATAAAAGCGCTCTCGAGCGAGAGCGCTTTTATCCAACAAAAACAGGAAACATCCGCCCTCGAGGATATTTTCCCGGCGCGTCGGAGCGGCAGTGTCGGACTCAGGTTTCCCTTCACCGTAGCGGGGCTGTGCCGGGTTCGCACCGGCTTCCTGCGCTGCTCCTTCCGCTGACTCTATTCGTATGAGCTCAGTGTAAAACGTCCCGGGGCGGAAGTCAAGGCGCTCCGCCCGTTTCGTCCGCCGAGGCTAGGAGCCTCTCCTCGCGATGAACCGACCGACCAGCAGCGTACCCTCGAAGAGCAGGTACAGCGGGATGCCGACCATGACCTGGGAGACCACGTCGGGCGGGGTGCAGAGAGCGGCGAGAAAGAAGATCAGCAGGATGATGTGCGGCCTGAAACGGGCAACGCCCTTGGGCGTTGCCAACCCCGTCGCGAAGAGGGTCAGGAGCGCCAGAGGCATCTGGAGCAGGACGCCCGAGGCGAGCATGATGCCGGCCAGCATGGCGAGATACTGACGCAGCCCCCAGAGGGGTTCGACGCCGTCCCCGCCGGCGAAGGCGAGGAAGAAGCGGAGCACCACCGGCGCCATGAAGGCGTACGCGGCGGCCGACCCGGCGATGAAAAGCACGGGCACCGCACCGAGGGCACCCAGGGCGTACCCCTTTTCGTTGCGCCGCAACGCCGGCCAGAGGAAGAGCCCCAGCTGCAGCAGCGCGAAGGGCAGGGTCACCACGATCCCAACCCAGACGGCGAGATGGAGGTAGGCCATGAACTTCTCCTGGGGCGCGAAGGTGTAGAGCGTGAGCCCGAGATCGTGCACCGGAGCCAGCAGAAAAGACGCGATGCGGTCGGACAGCAGAAAGGCCAGCAGGGAGACAGCGAAGAAGACGGAGAGCGCGGCGATGATTCTCCGGCGCAGCTCCTCGAGGTGCTCCTCCCACTCCCCGCTCATCAGGCCCGACCGGGCCACCTCATCGGACAGCTCCGTGAGGTCCCTACGCTCCACCGTCCTTTTTGTCATCCTTCGGCTTCGACTCGCCGTTCACGGCGCTCTTGAACTCCCGGATCGCGGCGCCAACGGACTTTCCTACCTCGGGCAGCCTCTTGGCGCCGAACAGGAGCAGCGCAAGAACGATCAACAGGACAATCTCGCCCATACCAAGGTTCATGCTGTGCACCCCTCCTCTCTAAAATGGAAAATCGGCGTCCCCGCCGGGGAGGGCTGGAACGTCGCCTCCATGAGTCTCCTTCACGCCGGGCGTCCTGCTCTGCTCGCCCACCGGGGCGATGGCGAAGGCGATGGGCGTCGCCGGGCAGACGAAGCGGCAGGCGCCGCAGCCTATGCAGTACTCCTCGTCGAAGACGGGGATCGTGAGCCCCGGACGCCCCGACGCCTCATAGGGCACCATGTGAAGCGCATGAGTCGGGCACACCTCCGCGCAGGCGCCGCAGGCCTGGTGTTTGTTCATCACCACGCAGTTCCCGATGGTCAGCTCGGACAGGGCGATCCGGGTTCTGTGCTTCTCGTCCACGGTCAGAGAACGAATGGCGCCTGTCGGGCAGACCCTGCCGCACTCCGTGCAGTTGAACTGGCAGTACCCCTTCGAATAGTCCACCGTCGGCTGGGGCACGGACGTCGCCCGGAGAATCTGCACGGGGCAGGCCGATGCGCAGGCCTGGCAGGAGATGCAGCGGGAGAAGAAGTGCCGTCCGTCCCCCGCCCCGGGCGGAAGGACGAGGGAACGCCCGGAGGTCCGCCGCTCCACCACACTGCTCAAGGCATCCGATCGGGGCAGGCTTCCGCCGCCAATATAGACGGCGCCGGCCAAAAAGCCAAGGGCCTCCCGTAAAAAACTTCGACGTTCGACGCCACGCGTTGTCGCAGCCCCTCCGCCCGATCCGTAGGCGATGGCCCCCGTAGGGCACACCCCTGTGCAGCTCAGGCAGAGGACGCACCGATCCCTCTCGATGGCCTTGCCTGCCACACGGATGCAGTTCATGGGGCAGGCCCGTTCACATCGGCCGCAGGAGACGCACCTACCGGCGTCGAGGTGCACGCCGAGGGGCGCGATCTTCGCCAGGGCGCCCAGGGTTATGCCCACGGGGCACCAGTCGCAGAATCGCCGCCCCCGCAGGAGAGCGAGGAGCGCCAGGACTGCGGAGAAGACGAGAAAGGCCACGACCGGGACGGAGAGCGCCGCTGAAAGCCCCTCCTGCGCCACGAGCACGGCGCCGCGCGCGCCCCTCCCGAAGATGGCGAAGGGGTCAGAAAGAGCCATGAGGAGCGGCAAACCGAACAGGAGACCCAGTCCCGCGACGACGGGGACCGCGTACCGTACGCGCCAGGGGGCGATATACCCCGACCGCCTGAACAGGGCGCCGATGCGCCAGAGGAGCTCCTGGCCGGTGCCCAGCGGGCACAGGAAGGAACAGTAGACCCGGCCGGCGATCGCGGAGGAGACAAGCGCCAGAAGCACCGCCGCGGCGAGAATGCCACCCCGAAGGAGCGACGGAGAGAGCTGCGACGCCGACAGTACGATCCTCGTCTCGATCCATCGCCGGGTCGGGAGCGCGAAGACCAGCGCGAACAGGACCAGGACGGAGAGGGCCAGAAGAGACCGCACCCATCGCGCCGCTGTGTTTCGCCGGCTCGTCATCGTGAGGCGGCCCTCACAGCACGATCCGCTCGATCTTCAGCTTCGACAGGTCCATCTCGCCGAAGCCGGCCGCGGCGGAGAGACGGATATGCTCGATCTCCCCCTGCTTGCGCCCCAGCATCATGGACCCGGCCGTGTCGGCCGCGACGATATCCGGCGAGAGGATGAGCGACCCCATCGCCGCCACGTCGTCCGGTGACCCTCCCCTGGGGCCGTTCCTCGTGATCACCCGGTAGGCATCCACCACGTTCAGGTCCGGCTTCCGGACACGAAGGAAGTCGGCGATGCACTGCTGCAAGCCCTTCGAGTGATAGTCCCACCGGCTCCAGACGCAGCCCATGAGGTTTTTCGCCGAGATGCTCACCCCCGCGCCGCCGTGATGTTTCAGGACGGGGACGCTGATGAGGACGTCGCTCTCGAGGAGCGCCTCGTGAACCATCGTCCTCGCGAGGGCACCGCCGTTCACCGGGACGTCCTGATAGTACCGCTCCCGCTCCGCCGGGGCGTAGACCGCCCCGGAACTTCGTATAGCGTCGCCGATGCCGCTGCCCTCGCGGCTGTTCTCCCAGTGCTCGATGGAGTGGTCCAGGACGTACACCTTCTTCGCCCCGGCGTCCAGGCAGTGCTTGACCACCCGCGCCACGAGGGAGGGGGACGTGTTGGACGCCAGCTCCTGGCGGGTGTCCCAGGACATGTTGGGCTTGACGACCACCGTCTGCCCCTTGCGGACGAACCGCCCCATGCCGCCCAGCTCCTTCATGCCGCGGTCGAACATGGCCTCGGGCGCAGCGCCCTTCAGGGCAACGAGGTCAGGGAATGCCTCTTCGGCCGCACCGGCCCGCCGGACTGCGCGCCCCATCCCTTTCGGGAGGAACAGCACGCCGACGCCGACCCCGAGGGCCAGCGAACGCTTGATGAACTCTCTTCTCTCCACGACGTCCACCTCCTTCTGTCCCGCCAACCTACTATGAGCGACGAAAAAAGGAATCAGTACAATTCCCGTACTTGCGCGCAAAGAGCGAAAAATTATCAGAGCTTCGGCGTTCTTCGCGAGGCGGAGAGCGCTCCCGGTCCGCCGACGTCGCTTCGCCGCCGGAGAAAGGAGAGATACCTCTTCAGCGGCCCTCTAGCGGCTGACGAGCCACTGTCCCGCCAGCACCGCCCCAAGGCAGCCGATAAGGCTGATCAGGATGTAGAGGGCGCCGGGCCATGCCCCTCCGCTCCGGAAGAGGTGCACGGACTCCAGGGAGAAGGAGGAAAACGTTGTGAACCCGCCGCACAGGCCGACCTTGAGGAAAAGAATCCACCGCACGTCCGGGTGGTGCCCCAACCGCGCGGCCAGCGCGGCGATCACGCCGATGGCGAAGGAGCCCAGGATGTTGATGGACAGCGTGTGAACGGGGAAACCGTTCTCCGGCCTGATCGGGAGCAACCCGACGACGTGGCGCAACAGAGCGCCGAGAAAACCGCCGGCCCCTACCACAAGACAATCGACCACCGAAACCCTCCCCTTCCCGACGACTCGATCGAAGCTGCCCCGCGAGGCCGAAAGTGGCCTGCGACGTCCGTCCCAGTAAACAGACAATGTTCATCGCTATTATGGTGCATCGCCGCCTCACAGCGGGCACTCCTTCGAGGATCCGCCGGACGATCGCGGAGGACGGGCGCTGCGCCGTGGCGAAAGGGCGCCGTGTGCTCTATAATGACACTGCGCCGGACCGCAATCCGGCGCTCAGGTCCTTTGCGCATGAGCCCCGGGCTCTCATCCGTCCGGGGCCGCACTTTTCGTCCGGCAGGGGGATATCATGGAGAACAAAAGAGGGAACGAAACGAAAAAAACGGTCTGGACGGCGCTGCTCTCCGCCCTGGCCCTCATCTTCATGCACCTCGACTTCCCGCTGCCGATCTTCCCGAGCTTCCTCAAGGTCGACCTGTCGGACCTGCCGCCCCTCGTGGCCTCCTTCTTCTACGGCCCCGGGACGGGCGTCCTCGTCGAGCTCGTGAAGAACCTTCTCCACCTCTTCACCACCACCACCGCCGGTGTGGGCGAGCTGGGGAACTTCCTCGTGGGGGCGGCCTTCGTCGCCCCGGCGGGGATCATCTACCGGCGGCACCGGACGAAGCAGGGCGCCCTCCGAGGCCTCGCCGTCGGGACGATCTTCATGACCGTGGCGGGCGGGTTCGCGAACTACTTCATCCTCATCCCCTTCTACTCGCGCCTCGTCCCCATCGAGCAGCTCATCGCCATGTCGGCGGCGGTCATCCCGGCCGTGCACGACACGTTCACCCTCGTGCTCTACGGCGTGGTGCCCTTCAATCTTCTCAAGGGGGCGATCATCTCGCTGCTGACCCTTCAGCTCTACAAAAGGTTCGGCCGGATCATGCGCCACGAGAAGGAGGCCTCGCAGCCCCCCGCTCCGTGATCCCCGAGAGCAGGATCGACCCCGCGAGCACCAGCACGACCCCGGGATAGAAGGGCAGGCTCGGCCGCTCGCCGAGAAGGAGCATGGCGAGAATGGCCGCCACGACGGGCTTGATCATGAAGACCAGGGAGGCTGTCAGGGCGCCGAGGCGCTCCACCGTCTCCATGTAGGTGATGTAGCCGATCCCGCTGACGCCGACGCCGAGGAAGATGAAGTTCGCCAGCGAGGGCAGGTGCGAACGGATCGCCGCCGGAACGGTCAGAGACCCTCCCGTCACGAGCAGCATGGCCGCGCACGCCAAAGATCCGAAGAAAAAGGCGACCGTGTTGAGGCAGAGCGGCGAGACCGTCTTCAGGCTGCGTTTCGAGAGAAAGGTATAGAGCCCGAAGCTCGTCGACGCGAGAAGAGCGTAGAGGATGCCCTTGCTCAGGCTCAGGCCGCCGGCCGACGTCACGAGGAAGAGCCCGGCGATCCCCATGGCCATGGCGACCGCCGTCCGGATCCTCGGCCGCTGGTCCCCCGCGATCAGGGAGAACAGGTAGACGAAGAGAGGGTTGGAGCAGAAGATCGCCGCCGCCGTCGAGGCGGGTGCGTTCGCCACGGCCTTCTGGAGGAAGGTCATGGAGACGCAGATGTTGAGAATTCCGAGGAAGGCCAGGCGCCACCACTCCCTCGCCTTCAAGGCCCGAAGATCGCACAGTCTGCCCCGGAGCACCATGACGACGAAGATCGTCATGAAGCCCACGGCGAACCGGAAGTAGGTGAGCTCCATGGGCGATATGGCCCCCATCAGGGGCTTGCTCGCCACCTCCAGGCAGCTGAACAGAAACAGCGTCACGAAGAAATAGACCATCACCCTATCCCCTTTGTCCCGATCGTCCGTTCATCATAGCACCTCCCGATCCATCGCGCCCGCCCTTCTCCACTGGAGGAGTATACGAACGGCGGAGGGCATGATACTCTTTGATGAGTTCCGCGCACGCGGAGAGAGGAGGAGACCAATGAAAGCCTACGAATCATTCAGGATCAAGGACCTCGAGCTGAAAAACCGCCTCGTCATGCCCCCCATGTGCATGTACTGCGCACCCCGGTCGAGGCCAACGGACTTCCATCGCGCGCACTGGGCGGCGTCGGACTCGTCATCATGGAGGCCACGGCCGTGCTCCCCGAGGGGCGGATATCGGACAACTGCCTCGGGCTCTGGTCCGATGACCAGGTCACGCCGCTGGCCGACCTGGTGGGGCACATCCACGCCCTGGGGGCCAGGGCGGGCATCCAGATCGGGCACGCCGGGCGCAAGTGCGGCGCCGCGGAGGAGACGCTCTACGCGCCGAGCGCCCTGGACTACAGCGACGACGGTCGTTACAGGACGCCGAAGGCCATGACCCAGGGGGATATCGACCGCACCGTGGCCGCCTTCGCCGCCGCCGCGGGACGAGCCCTCGCCGCCGGGTTCGATGTGGTCGAGGTGCACGGCGCTCACGGCTACCTCGTCAATCAGTTCCTCTCCCCTCTCAGCAACCACAGGACCGACGGGTATGGGGGCACCATGGAGGGGCGCTCCCGCTTCCTCCGGGAGGTCCTCGCCGCCGTCCGGACGGAGTGGCCCAAGGAGAAACCCCTGTTCCTCCGCGTCTCCGCCGAGGACTACGCGGACGGCGGCATGACCTCGGAGCAGATGGTCGCCATCCTCCGCGGCGTCACCGACTGGGTGGACGTGGTCCACGTGAGCTCCGGCGGCGTCACGCCCGTTCTCCCACCCGTCTTTCCCGGCTACCAGGCGGCGTTCTCCGAGACGATCCGCCGCGGCGTGAAGCTCCCCACCGTCGCCGTCGGCCTCATCACCACCATGGAGATGGTCGAGGAGATCCTGGGCAACGGCCGGGCCGACCTCGTCGCCCTCGGGCGGGAGCTGCTGCGCAACCCCTTCTTCCCCCTCACCGAGGCCAGACGGTTGGGCATCGAGCTCCCCTGGCCGGAGCAGTACCGCCGGGCCTTTCTGTAGCGCTCTGCCGCACCACTCCGTGTCGACACAAGACGGTGCGCCGTCCCGTTCGGGGCGGCGCACCGTCGCACGTCCTGCCGGTGCTCTGGAGCTCAGACGCGCTCGTCGGGGAGCCGCCGGACGGATACGCCGCCCTGGATGAGGGCCGCTATCCCCTCCACGGCGGCCTCGGCGGCGGAGGTGGTCGTCGTGTAGGGGACCTTTCTCCGCACCGCCTCGATCCGGATTCCCTGGTCGCTGTGCTGGCTGTGGCGGCCCAGGGGCGTGTTGATCAGGAACTGGATCTTCCCCGCCCGCATATAGTCCACGATGTTGGGGTGCCCCTCGTGAATCTTCAGGATCACCTGAGGAAAAAGGCCTCGCTCGAAGAGGTACTGGGCCGTCCCCCGGGAGGCGGCGAGGGTGAACCCCAGCTCCTGAAGCCGCTTCGCCGTGGGCAGGATGGTCTCCTTGTCGAAGTCGTTCACGGAGATGAAGGCCGTCCCGCTCGTGGGGAGCATGGTTCCCGAGGCGGCCTGAGACTTGGCGAAGGCCTCGCCCACGGTGGCCCCCATCCCCATGACCTCGCCCGTGGAGCGCATCTCGGGGCCGAGAAGCGGGTCCACGGCGGTGAAGCGGTCAAAGGAGAAGACGGCCTCCTTGACGGCCCACTGGGTGATGCAGCGCCCCTCGCCGTAGCCGTTCGCCGTCAGCCCCTGCTCCTCCAGGCTTCTGCCGTCCCATATCCGGACCGCCGCTCGGACGAGGTTCACGCCGCTCGCCTTGGAGATGAAGGGGATCGTCCGGGACGCACGGGGGTTCACCTCCAGGACGTAGAGCAGGCCGTCCTTCGCCGCGAACTGAATGTTCAGGAAGCCCTTCACCTGCATGTCCCGGGCGATCTTGACGGCGGCGTCGATCATCTCGCGGGTTATCTCCGGCGTGGATTTGTAGACGGGGAAGACGCAGGTGCTGTCGCCGGAGTGGATGCCCGCCGCCTCAATGTGCTCGAGGATGCCGGCGACGTAGACGTTCGTCCCGTCGCAGAGCGCGTCGAGGTCGTACTCGAAGGCGTCCTCGAGGAACTTGTCCACGAGCACCGGGTGCTCCCGGTCGAAGACGATCCCCCGGGCAAGAAACTGGTCGAGCTCCTGCCGGCTGTAGGCGATGAACATGTTCTTGCCGCCGATGACGTAGGACGGGCGCATCAGCACGGGGTAGCCTATCTCCGCCGCGGCGGCGGCCACCTCCGACGGGGTGCCGGCCATCCGGTTGTCCGGCTGGCGAAGGCCGAGCCGTTTGATCAGTTGGGCGAACCGTCCCCGATCCTCGGCGTCCTCGAGGGACTCGAGGGACGTCCCCACGATGGAGGCCCCCCACTCCGTCAGGGCCCTCGCCATATTGAGGGGCGTCTGCCCTCCGAGCTGCACGACCACGTCCCGAATGCCCTCCTTCTCGAGGACGGCCTTCACGTGCTCCGGTGTCAGGGGCTCGATATAGAGGCGGTCTGAGACGTTGTAGTCCGTCGACACGGTCTCGGGGTTCGAGTTGACGATCACCGTCCGACGCCCCTCGCTTCGCCACGCCAGGGACGCGAGGGTGCAACAGGTGTCGAACTCAAGCCCCTGGCCGATGCGGTTCGGCCCCGACGCGAGGATGGCCACCGGGTGCCCTCCCACGGGCTCTCCTTCATCCTGCTCCCCCCACGTGGAGTAGAAGTAGGGCGTCGCGGCCCGGAACTCGCCGGCGCAGGTGTCCACGAAATGGAAGCTTGGGACGATCCCGAAGCTCCGGCGGAGGGCCTTCACCTCCCCCTCTGTCCTGCCCGTCAGGCGGGCGACCCGTTTGTCCGACAGGCCGAAGCGTTTGGCACGGAGGAGCAGGGTCTCGTCCAGAGGGGTATCGGTCAGGGCCTCTTCGCACGCCACCTGATCGGCCATCTGGGAGAGGAACCACGGGTCGTAGGCCGTCTTCCGGGCCAACTCCCCAATGGCGCGCCGTCCCTCCCGCCGCAGCACCGTGT
>ENA-UOOM01003448-UOOM01003448.1-fermentation-metagenome-genome-assembly--contig:-NODE-3448-length-11455-cov-36.408070_pt1 | contig 11455 bp, 5 predicted proteins | sample MGYA00245781_ERZ724031 | MGnify/ENA primary metagenome ERZ724031 (study PRJEB28704, sample SAMN03018317) | fermentation metagenome | biome: anthropogenic terrestrial biome; feature: soil; material... | reverse complement strand
ATGGCAAGTAAAGCACAAGTCTATGCACAGCTATCTAAGGATACCGCCAAACGTCTTACAAGCAGTCTTGAGCATTGGACTGGTTTTCTTAATACTGTGGGAAGGCTTTACAGATACAACTATCATGAACAGCTCATGATTTATGCACAAAGACCTGATGCTACGGCTTGTGCTGAATATGATCTGTGGAACAACAAAATGAACCGATATGTACGCCGTGGCTCAAAGGGAATTGCATTACTCGACCCCACTGGCGACACTCTAAAATTAAGATATGTTTTTGATGTCTCCGATACAGGAGGCAGAGAAAATTCCCGTTATCCTTATCTTTGGAATATGCAGGAACATCATAAAGAACCGATTTTAGAAATGCTAAAGGATAAATTTGACGCAAAGGATAATAATCTTTCCGATACCTTTTATAACATTGCAAGAAATATGTCCAAGGAGTATTATGATAATCACAAAGGGGATATAAATTATCTCATAGAAAACAGCTTTTTAGATGAATATGATGAGGATAATATCCGAAAGGCTTTTGAAGATGCCGCTACCGTCAGTACAGCATATACTTTGATGAAACGATGTGGATTAGATACTGATGAATACTTTGAACATGAAGATTTTCTACCCATATTTGACTTTAATACTGCTGATACTGTTGCCTTATTAGGTACAGCGGTTAGTGAACAATCAGAGCAGATATTTAGAGAAATAGCAGTTACTATTATTAAAACAGAACGTGAAAGGAGTCAGGAATATGAACGAAATCACTTACAGAAGGAACGGGGATTATCTGATACCCAACATCGGGTTGACAGAGCAGACCAGCAACGAAGAACAGAGTCCACTAGGCAAATACGGAAGAATGAGGAAACAATATCTTCAGGAACACAGGAAACCATTATTCCATTCTCTACTCCTATCGGAGAAACTATTCCCTCATCTACTGGAAATAGACCAAGCAGCCAACAGGAGACTCACACAGATAATGACGGACTTACAGAAAGCACAGACCCCACCGGACAAGATAAAACATCAGATGGAATGGGTGGGTTACATGAACAACCTGAAAGCACAGGCGGAGGAAATGATACTGACGGAGCTTATATACAATTAACTCTGTTCCCAACGGAACAAGAACAGATACAAAGAATAGCGGGGAAGGAAAGGATTAATAAACCTTTTGCTTACTCCGCTTTTTCTATGCCACAAAATCAGATTGACTCTATATTAAGGACAGGAAGTAATAGTAATAATAGCTTATTAAAAATAGTTTCATTCTATCAAAAGGACAAATCTATAGAAGAAAAAACAGACTTTTTACAAAGTGAATACCAAGGTGGTAAAGGACTTTATATAGAGGGACAAAAAACATCTATTTGGTTTCATAGTGATGGTATTCATATTTCTAAGGGAGAAACTGCCCTTTACTCTCGTTCCAAGGAAGTGATTAGTTGGACAGATGTTGCAGAAAGAATTGAGGAACTTTTAAATGATGGACAATTTGTAACACAGGATATATTAGATAATACAGCTGGATTTGAAATACAGCAGATAGCAGAAAGATTTTGGTATCTGCATCGGGATTTTTCAGATAAGGTAAAAGAACAATTTTTTAATGAGGAAATATTTAAAGGTGGGTTTCCTGACTCCACCAATCATATAGCACAGCTATTAGATGACCCCAAGGAAAGAGAAATGATTATTGATTCATTACAAGATTTTAACTCTGCTTATGAACAAGATTCTTCACTCCTTCGTTTTCACTTTCATAAACCACAAAGGCTACTTTCTGATTTGATGGATTTAGATTTACCAAGACGAGAGTTTTCCTCTACCCTTACTAATATTGATGATTTTACCATGTTCATTACACGGGACGAGGTTGATAAGGAACTTACAAGTGGAAGTGGTGTTCAAGATGGAAAATATCGTATTTATGACTTTTTCACACAATCCCATACCCCTAAAGAAAAAGCAGATTTTTTAAAGCAGGAATATGGTACAGGAGGCAGAAGTCATGCCCTTTCTGGAGCGGACAATAGCAATCAAATGCACGATGGAAAAGGCATTGTATATAGCCGTAGGGAAAATGATGATAAGTTACTTCTAAACTGGAGTAAAGTTGCTAAACGAATTGACTACCTTATTTCCATTGACCGCTATATGACTTCTGAAGAAAAAGAAATGTTTGAAGAACTACAGCGTGAAAAGGCTGGAATTATAGAAAGACCACCTGTATCTGATACAAGAGAGACTATAGAAGAACCTATTGCTCCCACTCCTATCCCTATAGAAAATCCAGAGGAAGGAGTAAAACAAGAAGAAACAAGTCAAGAAATACCACATGACATTACAGAAGAAACTACTCCTATTCCCTATAGTAAAGGCGATACCGTATATTTAGAAAATGGTACGCCTTTTTTAATTGAAGAAATTACGGATTATGGAGTTACCCTACGTGATCCATCTTTGCTATATCCAATACTTAGGGCAGAAAGCAGGGAAAGCTTTTTACGACTTTTAGACCTTTATCCTCAATCAGAATCATCCCAAGAAAAAACTGAAAACTTTCGTATTACTGATGAACACATAGGAGAAGGAAATAAGCGTGAAAAGTTTGCAAGAAATGTAGCTGCGATTATCACCTTGCAGACTATAGAACAAGAACGACGTCCCGCTACAAAAGAGGAGCAAGAAATCCTATCCCATTATGTTGGTTGGGGCGGTTTATCTGAAGTGTTTGACAAGGATAACAATAGTTTCAGTAATGAATATGCACAATTAAAATCCTTATTATCTGAAGATGAGTATGGCATGGCAAGGGCATCTACCTTAAATGCCCACTATACAAGTCCTACAGTTATTAAGGCTATTTATGATGTAGTAGATAGGATGGGATTTACTACAGGTAATATATTAGAGCCTGCCTGTGGAATTGGAAATTTTTTTGGTATGCTCCCCGATAAAATGCAAAATTCTAATCTATATGGTATTGAACTAGATAGTATTACAGGTAGAATTGCAAAACAGCTTTACCCCAATGCCCATATATCTATAGCTGGATTTGAAAAGACAGAGTTACCTGATAGCTTTTTTGACCTTGCCATTGGAAATGTACCCTTTGGAAACTATAAATTAAGTGAAAAGAAATATGATAATCTTAACTTCCTTATTCACGACCATTTCTTTGCAAAAACCTTAGATAAAGTCCGTCCCGGCGGTGTAGTTGCCTTTATAACTTCAAAGGGAACAATGGATAAGCAAAGCGTAGATGTACGCCGCTACCTTGCACAGAGAGCTGAATTACTAGGTGCAATTAGGCTACCTAACAATGCCTTTAAAAATGCAGGAACAGAGGTTACAAGCGATATTATATTTCTGCAAAAGCGTGATAGACCTATTGATGTGGATAGGGATTGGATTCATCTTAATACTAATGAGGACGATATTGTTCTAAACAGTTATTTTGTAGATAATCCTGAGATGATTTTAGGAAGAATGGAGATGAAAAGTGGTCCCTTTGGTATGGAAAGCACTTGTACACCCCTTCCTGATGCTGACCTTTCAGAACAATTAAAATCTGCTGTTCTAAATATTGAAGGTAGCATATCAGAAATAGATTTACCTGATATAGAATTAAGTAATGATGTTTCTATTCCCGCTGACCCTACAGTAAAAAACTTCTCCTATACCCTCGTAGACGGTGAGGTATATTACCGTGAAAACTCCCGTATGGTAAAGCCAAATACCAATGAAACTGCAAAAGAAAGAATTAAAGGAATGATAGAACTTAGGGAGTGTGTAGATAAGCTTATTTACTATCAACTGGAGGATTACAGTGAGGAAACTATTAAGGAAGAACAGGAAACTTTAAATCAACTTTACGATAGTTTTACTGTCAAATATGGGCTCATTAATAATCGTGGTAACAGCCTTGCCTTTAGTGACGATAACTCCTATTATCTCCTCTGCTCCCTTGAAGATGTAGACGAAAACGGCAATCTAAAAGCTAAGGCAGATATGTTTACCAAGCGTACCATTAAAAAGCGTATGACAGTTCATTCCGTAGATACTGCAAGTGAGGCATTGGCACTTTCCATAGCTGAAAAAGCAAAGGTAGATATGGAGTATATGGCAAAGCTTACAGGACTTACTAAGGAAGAGCTTGCTGATGATTTAAGAGGTGTTATCTTCCCCCTTTCTTCTACTCTTGATGATGATAGCCCCATAAATTATGTTACGGCAGATGAATACCTTTCTGGCAATGTAAGAGAAAAACTTCATACTGCAAAGCTGGCAGCAAGGTCTTCCCAGATATTTAGACCTAATGTGGAGGCTTTAGAAGCTGCACAGCCAAAGGATTTAGATGCCTCTGAAATAGATGTCCGTCTAGGTGCTACTTGGATTGACAAGGAATATATTCAGCAGTTTATGTATGAGTTATTTGACACTCCTTATAGACTTCAAGGAGAGGTAGAAGTAAAGTATGCTCCTTTTACTGCTGAATGGAATATTACCAATAAAAATGCTGTTGGCTATAATAATGTGGCCGCATATGTTACTTATGGAACAGATCGTGCCAATGCTTATAAAATTTTGGAGGACAGTTTAAATCTTCGAGATGTTCGTATTTATGACACTATAACTGATGCTGATGGCAAGGAAAAACGTGTACTAAATAAGGATGCTACTACCTTGGCACAACAAAAGCAACAAGCTATTAAGGATGAATTTCAAGATTGGATTTGGAGAGATGCAGATAGACGGCAGACCTTAGTTAAAAAATATAATGAAAAATTTAACTCTATCCGTCCCCGTGAATACGATGGAAAGCATATTAATTTTGTTGGCATAAACCCAGAAATTACATTAAGACCTCATCAAGTAAATGCCATTGCCCATATTCTTTATGGAGATAATGTTCTTCTTGCCCATGAAGTAGGTGCAGGAAAAACCTTTGAAATGGTAGCTGCTGCAATGGAAAGCAAAAGGTTAGGACTTTGTCAAAAACCACTCTTTGCCGTGCCAAATCATCTTACAGAGCAATGGGCAAGTGAATTTCTAAGGCTATATCCTGCCGCCAATATTTTGGTGGCCACAAAGAAGGACTTCCAAACGAAAAACCGTAAGAAATTCTGTGCCAGAATAGCTACAGGTGATTATGATGCAGTTATTATAGGACATAGTCAATTTGAGAGAATTCCTATGTCCCTTGAAAGGCAGGAACGCCTACTTCGTGAACAGATTGATGAAATATTAGAAGGAATTGAAGAAGTAAAAGCAAGTGGTGGTGAACGGTTTACTGTCAAGCAGTTAGAACGAACGAAAAAAGGCTTAGAGCAAAGATTGGATAAATTGCAATCGCAGGAACGTAAAGATGATGTTGTAACCTTTGAACAGCTTGGTGTTGACAGACTATATGTAGATGAAGCACATAATTACAAGAACCTATTTCTATATACCAAAATGCGAAATGTAGCAGGAGTATCTACTACCGATGCCCAAAAGTCCAGTGATATGTTTATGAAATGCCGGTATATGGATGAACTTACAGGCGGTAAAGGTATTGTATTTGCAACGGGTACACCTGTTTCAAACTCTATGACCGAGCTTTATACCATGATGAGATATCTCCAATACAATACATTGCAAAGAAATGGACTTGTTCATTTTGACTCGTGGGCAAGTACCTTTGGTGAAACCGTAACCGCCATTGAGCTTGCACCTGAAGGAACGGGATACCGAGCAAGGACGAGGTTTTCTAAATTCTTTAATCTACCTGAACTTATGGCAATGTTCAAAGAAGTTGCAGATATTAAGACAGCCGACCAGTTAAACCTACCTATCCCCAAGGCAAACTATCATACCATTGCAGTAAAACCTACAGAAATACAGGAGGAAATGGTTCAGAATCTATCGGACAGAGCTGCCGATGTCCATGCAAACAAAGTTGACCCCTCTGTAGATAATATGCTGAAGATCACTTCTGACGGAAGGAAATTAGGACTTGACCAACGCATCGTTAATCCACTTCTTCCTGATGATGAAAACAGCAAGGTAAATGCCTGTATAAATAATATCTATAACATTTGGGATAAAGGTTCAGCAGAAAAACTGACACAGCTTGTTTTCTGCGATATTTCTACTCCCAAAGGCAGAAAAGCACAGGAGCAAAGGGTGGCAGAGGCAGGATATAAAACCATTAATGGTATAGAGCTTTATGCTTTGGAAGATGGTTTAACTCAAGAGGAAGCTAATTATACTGCAACTTTCAATGTCTATGATGATATCCGAGATAAGCTAGTTGCAAAAGGTGTACCTGACCATGAGGTAGCCTTTATCCATGAGGCAAATACAGAAGTAAGAAAAAAGGAACTCTTTGCTAAGGTACGTAGTGGTGATGTCCGTGTACTCATTGGCAGTACCGCAAAGTGTGGTGCAGGTACAAATATTCAAGACCGCCTTGTGGCACTTCATGACCTTGACTGTCCGTGGCGACCGGGGGATTTAACACAGCGAGCAGGAAGAATTGAAAGACAGGGTAATATGAATGATGAAGTAGATATTTTTCGCTATGTAACAGAATCAACTTTTGATGCCTATTTGTGGCAAACCGTAGAAAACAAGCAAAAATTCATTTCACAGATTATGACCTCAAAAAGTCCTGTTCGCTCTTGTGAAGATGTGGATGAAGCAGCTCTATCCTATGCAGAAATTAAAGCCCTATGTGCTGGAAATCCAAAAATCAAGGAAAAGATGGATTTGGATATTGATGTGGCAAAACTAAAGCTTTTAAAGGCAAACCATCAGAGTAACCAGTACCGTTTGGAAGATAATCTACTAAAATATTTTCCCGAAAACATTGAAAAGAATAAGGGATATATAAAAGGATTTGAACAGGACTCAAAGACTCTTTCCGAAAATATGCCCGCTGAAGGTGAATTTTTACCAATGGTGATTAAAGGCAATGCCTTTACAGATAAGGACAAAGCAGGAACTGCTCTTCTTGATACTTGTAAAGAAGTAAAAGGCAAAGAACCAATGGAAATTGGCAGTTACCGAGGTTTTACCATGTACCTGTCTTATGATGGGTTCTATAATGAATTTCATCTTAACCTAAAAGGAGCAATGAGCCATATAGCAAAACTAGGGACAGATGCCAGAGGAAATCTTACCCGTATAGATAATGCCCTTGCTAGTATGCAGAGTAGGTTAAAAGTAGTTACGGATCAGTTAGATAATCTCCATAAACAGCAAGAGGCAGCGAAATCAGAGATTGGTAAGCCATTCCCCCAAGAGCAGGAATTAAAGGATAAAATATCTCGACTTACTGTCCTTGATGCCGAATTAAACATTGGTGTAGGTGTTTCTGTACCACAAGAACAGCCTAATACAGAGCTTAGCAAAGAAGAACGCCACTCTGTGTTAGGTAGTCTAAAACAGCCCTCACAGGTAGGTAGAGAGATAAAAGAAAAGCAAGGTAAATACCTGGAGGTGAGATAATGGCAAATCGGAAAAGAAATGTTCAGTTACATTTTATGGTAACGGAACGTGAACGCAGTTTAATAGATGAAAAGATGGCTCAGCTTGGTACAAAGAACATGGGGGCTTATCTTCGTAAAATGGCTATAGATGGATATGTTATCCATCTTGATTTATCAGATATTAGAGAACTTGTTTCTCTCCTTAGACGTACAGGCAATAATCTGAATCAGCTGACAAAACGGGCGCATGAAACAGGAAATATTTATAAAGCCGATATAGAAGATTTAGGACAGAGTTACGATAAATTGTGGGATATGACGGGGGAAATACTCTCCCGTCTTTCTTCTATTTAAAAATTATATAATTTGTATATTTGTAAAATAGACAATATTTGTTGCTTGTGGTATCTTGTAGTTATATAAAACGGTTAAAAATTTTTAAGGAGGTAAGTTATGCGAATACTACTTAAAATTTTGTTTTTTCCAATTACATTGATACTTACAGTACTTATATTGTTTTTTGATTTTATTTGCCTGTTATCAACTGCTGTGCTGTCAATATTGTCCTTTGTAGTATTTATGATTGCACTAGGAACGATTTTTATTTTAAGAGAAACTTCAGAGGGAATAAGAATTATTGTGCTGGCATATCTAATAAGTCCATATGGAATACCCATGTTTGCGGCATGGCTAATAGCAAAGATAGAGGGATTAAATGATATGTTGAAATCTATATAAAGGAAATGGAATAAGGGCGAAAGCATTTTAAGGTTTTCTCCCTTAACTGACACACAGCAGGAGTGCCAGCGGAAAGCAAGGGCGGCGTAGCCGTTTATCTCGACCCTTGCTTTTTGATGGGACTCCTGCTATTTTTCTTTTGTTGATGTTTTAGAGATGCGGGGATATAATTGAATGTAATAAGTAATAGAAAATTAAATACAATTTGAAAATATAATTAATTATGAGGTATTAATATATGAGTTTAATTCAATATTTTAAAATAAGTGATAAAGAGAACTGTCCTTGTGGAAGCGAAAAACCGTATGTCAAGTGCTGTAAAGACCGCAAGGATAAATCTATTAAGCCAAGTAGAAAACCACTTAATATTCAGGTTATGGAGCAATTCAAAAAAAATCAATTTAAGTGTTGTCTGTATCCAGTTACTTCAAGATGTGTTAAACACATTAAAGGGGCCCATGCCTTGCAGAATAATAAGATACTATCACAATTATCTGAGGATGGGCATATTTATATTTTAAATACTCAAAAACCACCAGAAATAATACCCATTGAAAATGAAGAGCCTGAAGTTCTAACTATGATAGACAAAGTGGGCGTTAATCATGCAACAACAGCTACTTGTTTTTGCGATGTTCATGATGATGAAGTATTTGCTCCGATAGAAAAAGGAGCACCATCTTTTGACAAAGAAAGTGATGAACACAAATATATCTATGCTTATAAAGCATTTATATTTGAGTATTATAAAAAACTGGTTGAGCAAAGGGCATTTGTTAATAATATCAAAAATAGGCCGTCTTTATTAAAATCGTATAAGTTTGTACAATATTATAGAGCGATAACTATGACATTGAAAGAAATGAACTTTGTCAAAGAATTCTTTGATAAGGGTATATGTTCTAAAGACTATGCAGGTTTAGAGACTTGTGTTATTGAGCTACCGGAAAGTATAAACTTTGCTAACTATGCCTGTGTTGCTCTTGATTTTGATATCAATGGCAGAAAAATTAAACATACCCATAAAGGTTTTATGAGTAGACTTTTTATCACGATTTTTCCAGAAGAAACTAGATCATTTGTCATTGTAAGTTGTCTAAAATCAGATTATAAGATTTATAAAAAGTTTTTTTATCAACTACAAACCATTAATTTAAACAAGTTAAAATACTATTTTGACCTTATATTACCCCTTTATAGTGAAAATATCGTACTTAGCCCAAGATTATGGCACGCATGGAATGAAGAACAACAATTTGCATATACATTTTATGCCAATAGAAAGGGAAAACAATTTATGATTTATAGACAAGCTCTTAAATTTGGTATGTACAATTTAGGAAAAAATGAATTGGGGTTTGAGGATGGTAATAGAGGAAAGATAGACTTATTTCAAAAAATATAAATAAAGAATTATATAGTCTAAGTCTTAATAACAACTCAGGAAAGTCAATTAAAATGGATGCATAGCTTGTATTTAGGAAAGAACATTAATAATATATGGATAATAAAAGTAAAATCCAATATGATAGGTTAATTACATATGATTTATTAAAAGAGTTATTACTACCTAAAGTAACTCTTTTTTAATGCCATAAAGGAGGTGTTTTCATGGCAACAACCCGCTTAATTTCCATGCATCAAAACAAAGGCAAGTCTACTGCTAAGTGCCTTGCAGACCGTATAGATTATGCACTAAATCCTGATAAAACCAATGATTGTGAATATGTTAGTTCCTATGAATGTGACCCTAAAACAGTATTAGGAGAATTCCTTTTATCCAAGCGAATATACTCTGATATTACAGGTAGAATGCAAGCAAATGATGTAATAGCTTATCAAATACGGCAGTCTTTTAAACCGGGTGAAGTTACACCAGAGCTTGCCAATAAAATTGGTTATGACTTAGCCTTAAAGTTTACCAAAGGAAATCATGGATTTATTGTAGCTACCCATATAGATAAAGCTCATATCCACAATCATATTATATATAACTCTACCTCTTTAGACTGTACAAAAAAGTTTAGAGATTTCTTAGGTTCTGGCAAAGCTGTACGAAAGATATCGGACCGTCTTTGTCTTGAAAATGGACTCTCTATTATTGAAAATCCAAAGCGTGGAAAAAGTCATTATGGTAAATGGCTTGGAAATAAAAAACCTATTACTCATTCAGAAAAATTGCGAAATACTATAGATGAAATACTTTCAAAGAAGCCTTCAGATTTTGATGATTTTCTATTGCAAATGGAACAAGCTGGTTATTCTATTAAGCAAGGAAAATATCTTGCCTTTAAAAACAATGATCAAAAGAAATTTATTCGTTTACGTTCTCTTGGAGAGGTTTATACAGAGGAAGAAATCAGAGCAGTTATTAATGAGAAAAAACCTTTTGCTAATAGGAAAAGAGCAACTGTAAAATCGCAATCTCCTGTTAATCTTTTGGTGGATATACAAGCAAAATTGCAAGCAGGAAAAGGTGCCGGATATGAACGATGGGCAAAGATTTTTAATTTAAAACAGATGGCACAGACCATGAATTACTTAACAGAAAATAACTTGCTTGACTATAGGGATTTAAAGAAAAAAGCACAAACTGTAACGGATAATTTTAATCAATTATCTGCTCAAATTAAAGAGGCTGAAAACCGTATGACAGAGATAGGCAATCTTAAAACTCATATCATAAACTATTCAAAAACCCGTGATACTTATACTGCTTATCGTAAGGCAGGATATTCTAAAAAATTCTATGAAGAACATACTGCTGATTTACTTTTACACAAAGCTGCAAAGGCTGCTTTTGATGAAATAGAAGGAAAAAAATTGCCTACAGTTAAGGCTCTACAAACGGAATATTCTGTACTGCTTTCCGAAAAGAAAAAGGCTTATGTAAAGTACCATTCTATAAAAAAAGAAATGAAAAATATACTGACTGCAAAGGCAAATGTTGACCGTCTTTTAGGGGAGGATATATCGGAGAAAGAAAAAGAAAAACACAAAGAACAAAGGTAATCTTGATTATGATTTTTAAGCTCCCAAAGGGAGCGTAGCCACACAATTTATTGTGTGTTCAATGGGGATTGGGGATACTCCCCAACAAGCAGATTTGGCAAAAATTCCGCAAGGGAATTTTATGCAAAATCGCAAGGTGTGTACCACCTTGCCCTGCTTGCCACTTTTGTTTGGAAATAAAGCATATAAGAAAAAGAACGGTTAATTTTCCGTTC
>ENA-UOOM01003447-UOOM01003447.1-fermentation-metagenome-genome-assembly--contig:-NODE-3447-length-11457-cov-5.485003_pt1 | contig 11457 bp, 16 predicted proteins | sample MGYA00245781_ERZ724031 | MGnify/ENA primary metagenome ERZ724031 (study PRJEB28704, sample SAMN03018317) | fermentation metagenome | biome: anthropogenic terrestrial biome; feature: soil; material... | reverse complement strand
CGGCGGTGATATTGTTACGACCCGTCCTTACAAAAACTTTATGCTGAAAGTCGATTTCAAGATCACTGAAGGTGCAAACAGCGGGATCAAATATTTTGTCGATACCAACCTGAATAAAGGAGAAGGATCGGCCATAGGTTGTGAATTTCAGATTCTGGATGATCAGAATCATCCGGATGCCAAGCTTGGCATAAATGGAAACAGGACGCTGGGTTCACTTTACGACCTGATTGCAGCTCCTGCGGACAAGCCATTCCGGAAGGGATTCTTCAATACCGCCATGGTGGTCGTAGAAGGCAATCACGTGGAACATTGGTTGAATGGTGTGAAAATTGTGGAATATGACCGCAACAACGATGCATGGAACAAATTGGTACAGACCAGCAAGTACAAGGACTGGCCCAATTTTGGTAATGCCGAAGAGGGTTTGATTCTTTTACAGGATCATGGAAATGAAGTCCTGTTTCAGAATATTAAAATAAAAGAATTGTAATTAGGTGTGCAATACATCATTTCCCATGAGACCGCCGGCCACCCTCCGGCGGTTTTTTGATATCTCTATATAAACTCATTTTTCAGTGATTCCACCCACTTTTCCAAACGCTCCTGCGTAAGGTCGTACTCGTTGTCCTCATCAATGGGTAAACCTATCCACGTACCCTCAATTACCGCGGTGGAACTGTCGTAGGTGTATCCTTCATCTGCTACCTGACCCACAATCCGTACTTTATCCTTTATTTCATCATATACCACTTTCATCGATTCTGCAAAACTTGTCGAATAGGATGCACTGTCTCCCAGCGCAAAAATAGCTACTTTTTTTCCGGCCAAATCCATCCTCGCAAATGAAGGAAGGAAACCTTCCCAGTCGTCCTGCAAGTCGCCTATACCTGTTGTGGATGTACCTATTACATAGTAGGGATAGTCTTTTATTTCATCGAGTGTTACTTCCAATACATTAAATATGTCTGCTTTGCCGTCGAAGAGATCCTGTACCTGCCTGGCTACCGATGCAGCATTTCCGCCTGACGAGCCGTATAATATGGCTATATTATTCATTGTTGTTTGTCTTTGCTTAGTGGATAAACATTTTAAGAAAGAAAATGTTTGTAAGGAGGACAGACAAGCATTTTTTTCTTTTGAGTTTTACTGAAAATGTGTTACTTTTGCATCCGTTACGGCGCGGTAGTTCAATGGATAGAATAGAAGTTTCCTAAACGTAGGTTGCATCTCAAAAGAAAAATTTGAATTTCATTTTTTAATGATCGGTTTACTTTTGTAAATTCAGATAGTTTAAACATTATAAGCCTCTGTAGTTCAACGGATAGAATAGCGGTTTCCTAAACCGTAGATATGAGTTCGATTCTCATCGGAGGTACTTTTTAAGGCACATTCATTAACCGGATGTGCTTTTTTATTTTACATATACAGCAATTTATAGCTATATTTGTGGTAAGGATTTCTATAAAAGTTCTATAATAACAAATAAAATTAAAGATGGCTACATTTAAGGCTATTGTTTCATCATATCTAAAGGATGATAACACACGTAATGTATTAATCTATGTGTACCACAAAGGGAAAAAGCGTTATCCGGCTACAAATTATTTCCTTTCAAAAGATGATCTCACTAAATCAATGAAAATTAAGAATCAGATGTATACTGATGCACTGGATGAGATTTTGAAAAAATGTAGAACCCGTTGCAATGATAATGCATCCAGGATAGGCGATATGGAAGTGGATCAGGTTGTAGAACTTGTTTTAGATATTATTGAGGGGAGAGAGGAAGCAAACAAGGCTTTCAGGCTTAATATTATAGAATATGGGAAAAAATATATTGAGAGTTTAGAGGAGCAAAACATATCCGGTAATTCAAAAGTATATAAGGTTGCATTAAATAATTTAGAAAAGTTCGTAGGTCGTGATTCACTGGATATAAATGAGATCACAACACGATTTGTCAACGACTGGATCAAATGGATCCGGGAACGTCCATCGAATAGAGCAAAAGGGGGTAGGGCTGAATCTCTTTACCCTGAAACAATCAGATCACTGCATAATTTAGCAAAAGATGAATATAATAATGAGGATATAGGTGATATTAAGATCCCATTGTCTCCATTCAAAAAAGCAAGGATCCCGGAACTACCCGGTAAGATTGATATTGATCTATCAGTTGAAGATCTCAGAGCGATTCATAACCTACCATATACCGAATCGGTTCATTTGGGAAATAATAAATTCAATTTAGCAAAAGATGTGTTCATGCTTAGTTTTATGCTGATCGGTATGAACATAGCAGATCTTTATAATTGCACTAACTATTCAAATGGTAGGATCACATATTATAGAACAAAGGTGAAAAATCGTAGGGAAGATATGGGATTATTCTCTGTAAAAGTTGAACCGGAAGTTTTGCCACTCATTAATAAATATAGGGATCCATCTAAACAGCGTGTATTTAACTTTTATAAAATGTACTCATCTGTAGATACATTTACAGCAGCCGTAAATGGGTTAAGCAGAAAAAATAAGAAAGGTAAAGTGTTTTACACCGGCTTAAAAAAAGTAGGTGAAGCGATTGGGGTTAAAGGCTTGAAATTCTATTCAGCACGCCATACATGGGCAACCATAACACGCAATAATGTAGGTATAGATAAATATACCGTACATGAAGCCTTAAATCATGTTGATGATGATATGAAAGCAACTGATATATACCTTAAGCGTGACTGGTCGCAGATTGATAAAGCGAACAGAGCAACTTTAGACTATGTATTTAAGCCTAATTTGTGAACATCTTTCCACGTCCTGTAACTAACCAATCAGCACTCACACCGTATTCCTTAACAAGCGGTTGTAACCATGATACCTTAAACCATCCTCTGCTCAGATCTTTCCTTTGAGCATAAAAGTTTCGTTTGTCAATATCATACATATTACAAAATGTCTGAACACCTCTAAACCTCTTCATTGCTAAGACAGCATCAAAAGCCTCATAAAACCTTTCAATTATTTCCATCCTTGTAATATTTTGATCCATTACAGAACAGTTGTTTTAATCATGTATTCCTTAACAATCCATAGACCACGTACAAGCGAAATGTCTATTTCAAAATCATCATAGTTAACTTTATCCTCACTTCTTGCAATCCAACATGAGTTACAGCGTTCCGGATCCGGATGTCTCCTCAGGTACTTTATATGTCCATGATATATTCCTGTTGTGCGATCCTCAACCATAATTGCGAAAATAGAACCAAACGGAATTTCATTTGGATAGTTGGGATCCCATCCTAACGGTTTTAAAGCTAATTTAGTGCCATTTGGTACAACATGCCCCATTGAATTACCACTCATGGTGATAACTGCGGTACAATCATCAGAATCTGGGATGTGCCAATAGCGAGTCGTGTACTCGGTATCATCGTTAGCTGCAACTTCGGATCCTCCCTGAAAGAATACATTTTTTTCAGGTATCAGATGCATTCCCATTTTAATTGCTTTTTCATACATTTCCTGAGTGTCAATAATCTTTACATAGTCCTCAGTTTCATAATCAATTTTTTCTGTTTCACTTATCAGCATTTTTTCGGATCCTGTTTTTAACCAGACTTCATTTAGATCCGGGTACCGATTTTTAATCTTTTTTATTGAACTTTCCCTAATTGTATCACCAATGTTATTTACAAAACCGTTGCTTAATCCTACAGCTTCTTCAAACTTGCCTTGTGATAATTGGAGGTAGTTCAAGAATTCAAGAACTCTTTCTTTTACCCCAGTCATTTGTTTTTAATTTTATTTGTTAAGTCTCTAATATTGTGCAATGTAACATTATTTAACTATTTAAGTACAGAAATAATATCGGTATTTATTGCTATTACAGAAAATAATTCTGTATATTTGTAGCGTAATAATATACATTACGTCGCAAATATATAGAAAGTATTTAAATAAATCTGTAAAAATGGGAAAAATTAATCAATTCAGAGAATTTTATGATGGTTTGCCGAAAAAAGCAGAGGTAGCACCGAAAACAAAGTTTGTCAAGGAGATAGCAAAACTATGTTACAAGTCTGAAAAAACAGTGAGATGTTGGTTAGCCGGAACTCAAAAACCTGATAAGCAGGATAGAGTAATACTATCGAAACATCTGAATATACCTGAAAATCAATTATTTGATGATGTGATATGAAAGCATTCAGATGGTCAATAGTCTATGATATAGAAGCCAATCTGATAATTCATGTAATGTCAGATCGCATCAAAGTTTCATATCATATAACAGAAAACATACTTACAGTGATTAAGGATAGTGAGCTATGCAACTCTTTAGTAATTACAGACATTGCAATATACCACAGAAAATTACAGGAATATTATCAGGATGCACAATTATTAAAACAGTTCACATGATAACCCTCCAATTATACGAGATAAAAAATATATGCCAGGATATGGCTGAGTTGGGAGCCGCGAATTACGCAAAAACACTTTCCCCGGCAAATGATAATCTTTCACAAAGAGAAGCTTATCAGCACTTCGGAGAGGCACGTGTAAAGAGATGGGTAAAAGATGGGATTATCACTAAAACCAGAAGTGGTAAAAGCAAACAGTCAAAGATCCTTTATTCAAAAGCTGAATTAATTTCTGTAGAAAAAGCTGAGAGACTTAACAAAATAATTAACAAATAAAATTACTCAAAATGAAAAAGATCATTTTAAAGAGCCTACACCTTGAAAACTTTAAACAGTTTTCCGATAAAAAGGTGGTTTTCAATGAAAAGCAAACATTCATTTCCGGAGACAATGGTACCGGGAAATCAACAATCTTTGATGCTTTTATGTGGTTGCTTTTTGGGAAAGACGTTCAGGATCGCAAAGATTATGAGGTCAAGCGACTTATAAATGGCGAATCCGTCCCAAAAACAGAGGTGTCTGTAACTGGTGTATTAGAAATAAACGGTGAGATCATAACCTTAAGGAGACAATTAGTTGAGAGATGGAGTAAAGATAAAGGTATAGCTGAGGAAAAATTCAAAGGGAATAAAACGGTTACGACTTTTAATGAAGTTCCTATGAATGTGACTGATTATGACAGAAAGATCAATGAAATTATTGATTCAACTGTATTTAAGATGATCACAAATCCTTTATTTTTTGCAAACATGGGCTGGGAACAACAAAGAGAGCAACTGTTTCAGATAGCCGGGTGTTTGTCAGATGATGAGATCGCTGATAAAGATGAAGCATTTAAAGCCCTTTTGGATTCTATTTCCGGTAAATCATTAAGAGACTACAGAAAAGAGATAGTCTCTAAAATAAACAAAGCAAAGGAACAATTAAGGGATGTTCAGCCTCGCATTGATCAGGAAAACAAGAGAATGCCTGATGCACTTGATTTTACTGCTATAGAGGATCAGATCCAAGCTAAACAAAATCGGATCACCGAAATTGACAATGCCATCTACTCAAAGCATGAAGCTGAGAACCTTAAGTTCAAAGATATTCAAGAAAAACAAAGGGTTGCAAACAGTCTGAAACAAGAGAGACAGCAGCTTTTATTTGATGCAAATCAATCTGAGAGGGATCGTGTTAACAATGCAAATCAGGATCGCAAAAATGTTGCCACTGATATAGTAAGCATTGATATGAAGATACGGAGTATTGAGGATCAGATCAAATACCTTAATAATGATATTAAAGCATATCAGGATTATATAAACAGGGAAACACTAAAGGCTGATGATCTGAGGAATCAATGGTTTGCTGAGAATGCTAAAGAGTATAACGGTGAAACTGATTGTAATCATTGTGGACAGCCTTTGCCTGTTAAAATGATGGATAAAGCTAAACAGATCTTTCAGGATAGCAAAGCAAATAAGTTGAATGAGATTACCATGAAAGGTACTCAGATCAATACAAATATCGCTGAGGCAAAAGAAAAAATCGCAAAGTGTGAGGATCAGATCAAAGAGAATCAAATCAAAATTGATGGACTAAATGATGAGAAAATCCTACTTGAAAACAAGTTGAGTAAAATAACATTTGTTGACTTTGTAGAAGTGGATCCTCAAACCTTGCCGGAATACGTGAAACTTACAGAAAAGATTTCTGCATTTGAGGAAAACATAAAGAATTTTACACCTGAGGCGGTTGATGATTCAGAGCTAAAGAATCAAAAAGCCGAGATTGTAAGTGAAATAGACAGCCTAAAAGCACAATTGCATACAAGGCAAATAATCTCTGAGAAAAAAGCAGAGATAAAGAGACTTGAAAAAGAGGCTACAGAGTTATCACAACTGATTGCTGATTATCAAAAAATCGAACTTACAATTAAAGCATTCACAAAAACAAAAGTAGATGATGTTGATTCCAGGATCAATAGACTTTTCAGTTTCGTGACATTTAAACTTTTCTCCTATACAATTGAGGATAACACTGAGAATGAAACATGCATTCCGCTTGTAAACGGTGTTCCTTTCCCGGCAGCAAATACAGCCGGACAACTCAATGCCGGGCTTGATATTATCAATGCACTATCAAAACATTACGGTGTTATTGCACCAATATTTTTAGATAACAGAGAATCTGTAAATAAAATTATAGATACGGATGCACAAATCATAAACCTGAAAGTTTCAGAGGATAAATTAACAATTAAAAATTAAATTTTATGTCAACTACTACTCAACAAGCAACAACTCAGAGCGTGGAATTAGTGAAAAAGGATATTTCCGCTCAGGTATTGGCAAAAGTCGATACATTTCAAAAATCAGGTGAGCTCAGGATCCCAAAGGATTATAGCCCTGAAAATGCATTGAAAAGTGCCTATTTGGTTCTTACAGATCCACGTAGCAATTTACTGGCTAAATGTACCAAAGAAAGTGTTGCAAATGCACTTTTGAAAATGGTAGTTTGGGGATTATCTCCACTTAAAAAACAGTGTGATTTTATCCCTTATGGCGATAAACTGGAATGTACTCCAGAGTACACCGGAAACATAGTTTTAGCTAAGAGATACGGAAATCTGAAATGGATTAAAGCAAATGCCATTTTTGAAAAAGATGAATTTGAATTTCATGTAGATGCGGAAACAGGTTGCAAAAAAATTGTAAAGCACATTCAAAGCCTTGAATCAATTGGCAGCAAAAATCTAAAGGGAGCCTATGCCATTTATCAGCTTGAAGATGGAACAACAGATGTTGAGGTAATGTCAATGGTTCAGATTCGGGATGCATGGAATCAGGGAGCCATGAAAGGGAATTCACCCGCTCATAAAAACTTCCCAGACCAAATGGCTATGAAAACAGTAATCAACCGTGCCTGTAAGCTACTTATAAGAGGTTCAGATGATAGCGTATTGTATTCGGGTGATGAGAATGATGATCTTAACCCGGTTCAAAGGGAAATTGATCAAAACGCAAACGTTGAAGAAATATCATTTGTGGACGTGGTAGATGAACAGACTATACAATCTGTAGAATCACATGAAACGATAGATCCTGAGACTGGTGAGATTAAGGAAGCTGGTGAGGCAAATGATCCTCAGATGGATGAAAAACAGCCTGAAAAGCAAGCCAAACAGACAAGCCCAAAACCCAGTAGTCAACAAACAATGCCCGGTTTCTAATATTACAGAATTATGAAATTAAGAATCCTAAATAGCGGTTCAGCCGGCAATTGCTACATACTTGATGATGGCACTGATGCCCTTGTTATCGAGGCGGGTGTTCGATTTAAAGAAGTGAAACAAGCGATAGATTTTGATATTTCACGCATCAATGGATGTTTGATTTCACATGAACACATGGATCACAGCGAATATGCAATTGACTTTATGGATGCACGTATTAAGGTGTTCGGATCAAAGGGAACGTTTGAAGCACTATCTCAAAAGATGAAGATTGATAGATACAGAGGTAGTAGCATGATTAACGAACTGCAAAAAGGAGTGCAAAATACAATCGGTGCATTCCGGGTAATTCCCTTTGACGTGCAACATGATTGTGCTGAACCGTTAGGATTCTTGATTTATCACCCTGAAATGGGTACAACGTTATTTGCCACTGATACCTACTATCTGAAATACACTTTTAAAGGACTTAACAATATCATGTTAGAATGTAATTACAGGGATGATATTCTACAGAACAACATGATGAAAGGTAATATACAGCCTTTCCTACTCAAAAGGACTATTCAGTCACACATGAGTTACGACACATGTATAAAAACGCTTAAAGCGAATGATCTAACAGCAGTTCACAACATCGTACTGATCCATCTTTCAAGTGCTAATAGTAATGCATCTGAATTTAAGAAAGGAGTTCAGGATTTAACCGGTAAGGTTGTGAATGTAGCTGAAAAGGGAATGACATTAAATTTTGGTAGAACACCATTTTAAAACGATAGAGTTATGCTGAAAGGATTTGAACAACAGACAGAGGCACTAAATGATTATGAGCAGAATGAATTATTACCTGTAGTGATCTTAGGGTTAACCTACAAGGTAGGTAAAGAAAATGCCGTTACAAATTCACACATCTGTAGGTGCCTGAAAAGACAAGGTTATGTAATTGATGGTGCAAGGCTAAGAAAGATTATTAACCATATTCGGGTAAATAATTTAGTTATTGGATTGATGGCTACAAGCAACGGTTACTATATAGCCGAATCAAAAAACGAACTGGTGGATTATATAAGCAGCCTTAAAGGTCGTGAAAATGCAATAAAGGCAGTCAGGGTTGCAATGGAAAATCAAATGAATGTAATGTATTAAGAAATGGTTAAAAAGATCCTCATAGAAAAGATAAGCGGTTTATTCAATTTAAAACCTTTGTATGATCTACTCAGAACATCTCCGGATGGGAAATATCAGATCAGCATTAAAACGATTCGCAAACCACGTACAAACGATCAGAACGGTTGGTTATGGGGATGTATTTATCCTATGCTTTTAGATGCACTTAATGAGGCGGGGTGGGAGTTCACTGATTCAGAACAGGTGCATGAGTTTTTCAAGTCGCAAATGACATCGGATAAAGTAGTGAACAAGCATACCGGTGAAATCATAGAGTTTCCCGGAAGCACTTCACAAATGGACACTTTAACCTTTGCTACATATTGTGAAAAATTGAGAGAATATGGAAATGAATTTCTCAATATCGAAATTCCTGATCCGGACAAATTTTGGAAACAAAATAATATCAACAATTAAACACTTTTAAATTAAAATTCATTATGGCAAAGTTTCGCATCGTAAGAAAAAGCGCAATTACTGAGAAAGATCAGAAAATCGCAAAGTTAGAAAGCAAAGTTCAGCATCTCGAAGCTGAATTGAGAGTATGGAAGCCTATTCGTGGAGAGGGTGGAAAATTTGTAAAAAAATCATTAACAACACTAACAAATTAAATTAATGGAAACAGTTCATGTAACAAGAGATCAGATTAACGCTGCTTTAGAAGTGGCAAATGATGAGACAAAAACAGTGTTAAAAATACTGTTTGGTGAAAAAGAAAAGCCCACATTGGGCAATTATAAAACAATTAAAACCTATAAGGATGCTTGTAAAGCTTTAGGAGAAGAAGAACGCAACTTTACAGGTATAGAAAAAGATGTTGTAGCATACATAAAGCTAAAGACTATCTCACGTGCATTATGGGGAGAAGATTTTAAACCAGTACCTGATGCTACAGGGAGTAAATCATATTACTATCCATGGTTTGCTTTATATACTCAGGATGAAATTGATCAGATGGATGAAAATCAGCGTAAATCGTTGTGGTTCGGTGCCTTGTTTTCTGCGCATGCGTCTTCTGGAGCGTCTGCGGGGTTCGGTAATCTGGCTACGTCTAATCGGTCGTCGTATTCGTTTGCGTACGCTGGGTTCCGCCTGTGCCAAGAAACGACAGAAAAAGCATCCTATTTTGGGCAGCAATTTATTGAATTATGGGCAGATTATTTACTTTTTAATATTTAAGTTATGGCAATGCAAGAATTAATGTTGGCAGATCTCCCGGTACATGAAAGGGCGCAAGTATTACGTGATAGTTGTGATCAGATCCAAGAAAGGCACTACACACGTAGATTCACACAAGAGGAACGTGATGAGCGAAGCAAAGAGATGGTAGAGTTGTCAATCCAAAAATCAGAACATGAGGATGAACTCAGAGCAATTAAGGCTGAATACAAAGCAAGAATCAAACCTGTAGAGGAAGAATTGAAAACGATTTTAGCAGAGTTAAAAGCCGGTGGTGAATTCATCAAAGGTGAATGTTTTAAAATCATTGATCATGATTTGCAAATGGTGGGTATCTATTCACCTGAGGGCGTTCTTTTGGAGGAAAGAACAATGAGACCGGATGAAAAGCAACGTAGTATATTTCAAGTAAAGAAAACAGGAACGTTCGATTAAATAATTAACAATCATTTAAAAATTAAATTCAAATGGAAAAAGATTCTAAAGTTCTAATAAACTTCAATGGACAAGCACCCACACAACCAGTAGAAGTGATCTTAAGAGAGGGCGAAGCATCAAAAGCAACTCAGCCACTTCCAACTAAAGAACCTGAAAAGATTAATATCAGCGGAGTTATTGATCTGCCTTTCAGATGGCTTGAAAAGAGAATCGATACGATTGATCAGAAAAGAGCAAACATCGTAGTTGATAGAGAAAAGATGAAAATCACACTCACTATTAACGAAGATGAGTTTTACACAAAAAACACTTTGTCCGGATCTGTTCAGTTTTCCGAAGTGTACGAAAAGTTCGGAATTAATAATGAATCTGTAGGATGGGATCCTAACAAATTAGGGCAATTCTTGAGGCTTAACAGAGGTGTATTCCAAAACAAAGAAACCTGCATGAAGATGGTATCTAACCTGAAAAACTTCACTGCAAAAGCTAATACTGAGATTCAAAAACACCGTGATCCCTCAGGATCTACAGCTGATGTTTACAGATCGCAAGTTGAGAGCAATTTGCCAAAGAGTTTTACGGTTGAGTTGCAAATCTTCAAAGGCACCGAAAAACAACTAATAGAGGTCGAATTTGACCACTATGTGATGGATGGTAAAGTTTACCTACAACTTGTTTCTCCGGGTGCAAATGAGATCACACAGGCTTATCGTGATACATGCATTGATAACGTACTTAACGACATCAAGGAGATTGCACCCGAAATAGCAATATTAGAAGTTTAAATAAATAATTCCGGGGTGCGTAAAAGCACTCCGGGATCTTTAAAGAAATCATTATGACACAAAGAAAGTCATTATCAAAAAAAATAAGGTTCGAAGTCTTTAAACGTGATTCTTTCACATGTCAATATTGTGGAAGTAAGGCTCCAGATGTGATTCTTGAGGTTGATCATATTACGCCGGTAAAGGAGGGTGGAACCAACGATATAATGAATCTTGTTACAAGTTGCTTTAATTGCAATAGAGGTAAAAG
>ENA-UOOM01003446-UOOM01003446.1-fermentation-metagenome-genome-assembly--contig:-NODE-3446-length-11462-cov-4.192163_pt1 | contig 11462 bp, 11 predicted proteins | sample MGYA00245781_ERZ724031 | MGnify/ENA primary metagenome ERZ724031 (study PRJEB28704, sample SAMN03018317) | fermentation metagenome | biome: anthropogenic terrestrial biome; feature: soil; material... | reverse complement strand
GATTAATGCTTTACCCTGTACAGAATTTGACCCATGTTATTACACCTGTACTTCATCCTATATTATCTGCACATCAAGACGATAGAAAATATATCTACGAAAAATACCTTAAAGTCCTCAAGGTTCTTTCGCTTCTTGGGGTATTTGTCTCAGCTTATTGCTATTTTGCAGCAGAGGAAATTATCATGATTTTATATGGCGAGCAATGGTACGCTTCTGTGCCTAGTTTTCAGTTATTGGCCTTATCCATATGGGCGCAGATGATTAGCTCTAGCACCGGATCTATATTTCAAAGTATTGGTAATACAAAGTTAATGTTTTTAACGGGAACGGTGTCGTCCGTTTTAATCGTTGGTGCTATTTTAGTAGGGATTGGATTTGGGAATATTAATATGGTAGCCGGCTTTGTAACGCTTGCTTTTAATATCAATATCGCCATTTCATTTTATTACTTAATTAAAAAGGGCTTAGGGTATTCCTTGAGGGCGTTTGCTGGCAAGTTTGTGCCTGATTTCATCATATTTTTGATTACATTTGTAGGATTATATTTTATCTCTCAAATATCCTTTAATCACCCATTGATTTCAGCTATTATCAAAGGTATCGTCGCAGTAGTCTTATTTGCTTTTGGTTTATTCATTACAAAACAATACTCTACGGTTAAAGGGATCATAGGTAGAAAGTAAAATAAATGTAGAAAAGGGTTTAGATTATGAAAGAACAATTTGATATCTCTGTTATCATGCCTATTTATAATACACAATCGTATATAAGAGAGGCTCTAGAGTCTATTCTAAATCAATCGAAGAAGAATATCGAGCTTATCGCCATCAACGATGGCTCTACGGATAAAAGTGGTGATATTGCAAAAGAATATGCAAATACGTACAGCAATATTTTATACCTAGAGCAGGTCAATAAAGGTCAAGGCGCTGCTAGAAATGTAGGCTTAAAAAACGCTAGGGGAAAATATGTTTACTTTATGGATAGTGATGATATTTTAGAAAATAGTGCTCTACAAGTCCTCTACGACCAATGCCAAGGATATGATCTAGATATGATCATATTTGATGGGGAAAGCTTTTATGATGAGAATTATATAAGTGAGGATAAAAAATCCTTTAAATACACTAGAAATAAAGTGTATGGGGGAGTTTATAATGGAGCTGTGCTCCTTGATGAGCTTATTAACAATAGGGATTATTATGTTTCACCCTGCCTATATATGTTTAAAAAGGAAATTGTAATGCAAAAGGGTTTGTATTTTCCAGAGGGAATCATTCACGAGGATGAACTGTTTAGCTTTCAGCTGTACTTGTATGCGAATAAAGTAAAGCATATTTCTGCGGTCTTCTTTAAAAGGAGGATTAGAGGGAATTCAACGATGACCTCTAACAATTATGCAAGGAGCTTTCAAGGTTATAGTCAGTGTCTTTTAGAGTTAATGGACAAACAAGAGATTTATAAAAAGGATTATAGGGGCGACTTGGGCTTAGTAGAAATTATCATAAAAAAAGAGCTTAGAAAGCTCTACAATGCAATTCTTAGGACTTTTCATGGCATGAATCCTAGTGAAAGGGCAAATTATAGGGAGCAATTCAGGAAAGTGAAGAGTAAGGCTAGGGAGCAAGCATACTTTGGAAAGCGATATGGTTTTTTTGAAAGCAATTTTTATTATTTCTACCATAGGCTTCTGGATTTGAAAAAGAAAGTCTAAATAATAGCTAAGTATCTAGCTAGATACTTAGCTGGGTTCTATCAGCAATTATTATGTGTACAATGGTTATACTTTTATAGACCATGATGATTGTATGAGGGTGTATTAGAATTTTTCTCGAATAAATTCGAGATAATTTGTAATAGCTTTATCTAAATCCTGGCTTGCTATTAAAATATTTGGGTCTAATAAGTTTGAATCTTTTTTTTCTATTAATACTTCTAATTTTTTCTTTAATTCTTCAATATCTTGTAGTATTTTTTGTATCTCGGACATTTTTATCACCACCTGTAATTAGGATGTACAGGTTGAGGTCAACTATGCGACTTACGTGAAGTAAATAATCAATATAAATGCTAAGTAAATAGTCGCAGAATACTTTTCAGTTTAAGAAAGCATATAAATGATAATAATGAATATGTAAAAAATACTCTATTAAAAAGGTTTGTTTAAGGTTTTATTTGTATACTTAATCTACAAAAGAGTATACGGACTTGATAAGTTAGGCAAAACGGAGGGATAAGAATGAAAATAACAGTTGCAGGAGCGGGCTATGTGGGATTGTCTAATGCGGTTCTTTTGGCTCAGCACAATGAAGTAATAACCATAGACATTATTCAAGAAAAAGTGGATATGATTAATAATAGAAAATCTCCCATTGTGGACAAAGAATTAGAGGCGTACCTTTCTAAAAAAGAATTACACTTAACTGCTACGACAGACAATTACAAGGCGTATAAGGAAGCGGATTTTGTCATCATAGCTACACCAACTAATTATGATCCAGAAAAGAATTTTTTTAATACAAGATCTGTCGAAGCGGTAATCGCTAGTGTTTTGTCTATTAATCCAGACGCTGTAATGGTCGTAAAGTCTACAGTACCAGTTGGTTATACAAAGAAAATACGAGAGATGTTTGAAACAGATGATATTATCTTTTCACCTGAGTTCTTAAGAGAAGGAAAAGCACTTTATGACAATCTTTATCCATCTAGAATTGTCGTAGGGGAGCAATCAGGAAGAGCTAAGAAATTTGCAGATCTTTTGGTGCAAGGGGCAATTAAAGAAGATATTCCTGTATTGTTCACAGATTCAACAGAAGCAGAGGCGATTAAATTATTTGCTAATACATACTTGGCGTTAAGGGTAGCGTATTTTAATGAGCTCGATACTTATGCAGAGGTCAGAGGATTAAATACGAAACAAATCATCGAAGGGGTATGTTTAGACCCACGTATTGGTACACATTACAATAATCCTTCTTTTGGATACGGAGGATATTGCTTACCAAAGGATACAAAACAGCTTCTAGCTAATTATGCAGATGTACCTCAAAATATTATGTCTGCAATCGTAGATGCAAACAGGACGAGAAAAGACCACATTGGAAAAATGATTGTCAAGAAGAATCCAAAGATTGTAGGGATTTATCGATTGACTATGAAGACAGATTCGGATAATTTTAGGCAGTCTTCTATTCAAGGGGTTATGAAGCGAATTAAAGGTAAGGGGATTGAAGTTGTAGTGTACGAGCCAGCTCTAAAAGAGGATACCTTCTACAATTCTAGAGTGATTAGGGCTATAGATGAATTTAAGGAAATCTCTGATGTAATTGTATCAAATCGTATGGCAGATGAGATTAAAGATGTAGAGGACAAGGTGTATACGAGAGATATTTATTGTAGGGATTGATTAAAGATAGGTGGTCAGCAAAACCTCTTTACTCGCCTAGAGGCGAGGTGATTTAGAACTTACAAATTAGAACGTACAAGGTGAATGAATGAGAACACAGAAAACTATACGCAATATGTTATCGGATATTATCCCCTTTTTTATTATGGGGATTTTGGGGTTTATTAAAATTCCTATTTTTATTGATTATTTAGGGCAGGGGTATTATGGCTTTACTCAGTTATTTAACCAAATTTTTAATTATTTAAATTTAGCAGAGGCAGGGTTTGGAACGTCTATTGTTTTTGCCCTTTACTCTCCTATCGCAGATAGAAATCGAGATAAAATCAATAGATTGCTGTCTGGGGCAAAGATTATCTTTAGGAGAATTGGAATCATTATTTTAACAACAGGGTTTATTTTATCCTTTTTTATTGATTATTTAATAAAAAATAATCCCATGAGTCCTCTTTATACCCAGGTAGCGTTTATCCTGTTTTTGCTCACGGGAATAGGCAATTATTTCGCTTATGCACCTAGATTTTTGCTGCAAGCAGACCAAAATAAGTACATGACGAATCTCGTAACCAATATCATGAGAATTGTTCAAATTGTCGTAGAGATTGTACTGCTTATTTTAGGTATTGATTTAATTGGTATTTTTGTATGGTATTTTATCAATATGATTTTTACCAATATTATTATCAACTATTTTGCTTACAAGAACTATCCCTGGATAGATCTAAAACAGGAACCTGATATGTCCACTGTAGATAATACCAAACACGTATTTATGCAAAAAATAGCTACTATTATTGCTTCAAATACGGATAATATCGTATTGTCTGCCTTTGTTGGCGTGAATGTAGTAGCCATTTATGCGAGTTACAATTATATAGCGCAGTTTATTATTAGCATTACAAATAAAATCATCAACTCTACCCAGGAGAGCTTTGGTAACTTTTTTGCTTCTAAAGAGAAAGAAGAGGCTCTTAGTAGCTTTTGGGAGATGAATTCTTTTTTATTTTATATGGCATCTATTGTTTTTACAGTGACTTATCTTTCTATAAATAATCTTATTCGAGTGTGGGTCGGCAGTAAAATGGTAGTCAGCCAGTTTACGGTGCTTTTGTTTTGCATGGTTTTCTTTTATCGAATCGTTCGAGGCACAGGATCCGTAATTATTAATGGAATTGGAGCCTTTAAGGAGACAAAGTGGCAATCTTTATTTGAAGCCATCATCAATTTGAGTTTGTCCTTGCTTTTAGTAGGTAAATTTAGCATTGATGGGGTGTTATTCGCCACAATTGCTTCTTATGTTTTAACTGGATTTTGGTTTATTCCAAATTATATATTTAAAAATGTATTTCACAAGAGTGCTAAGAGCTATTTCATAAATTATGGTATAAATGTATTGATTATGGTCATCGTCTTGTATCTGGGGGATGTATTTTGCTCTTATGTAGGTTTTTATGAAGATACGATTAGTACAATGAGATGGTTTATAGAAACTGGAATTTTTACTTTGTTGGTTTCTATAGTGTATTTTGTTATTTATTACTGTTGTTATAAACATTTTCGGTTATTGGTAAAACGCTTAGTAACGATCCTTAAATGATAATTGAAAAAAGGAGATCGTATGAAATTATCTTTATTGTTACCCACATTAGGAGAGAGAGAAGATGAACTTAGAAGGCTTCTCGATTCCTTGAATATACAAGAATATAAAGAGTTTCAAGTGGTAATTGTGTCTCAAGACAATCATGATATCATAAGAGAAATCATAAGCTATTATGGTGAGCTAGAAATCATTCATGTACCCATCGACCAAAAGGGACTGTCTCATTCTAGAAATATAGGTTTGAAACACTGTAATGGGTCTATTGTGCTTCTTTCTGACGATGATTGCTGGTATCATAAGGATTCACTAAAGATTATTGGAGAAGAATTTATTGGCGACTCTAATCTAGATGTGTTGTTGACGCAGATTTATGATAGGGTCAATGGAAAACTCTATAAATCAAATTATGGAAATGAGAGTAAGATGATTACACAAGACAAAGAGTTTCTCGCTAAGTCGTCTATTGAGATTGCCTTTAAAAAAGACTCCTGTCCTATTGGCTTTGATGAAGATTTTGGCTTAGGTGGGATATATAATAGTGGAGAAGAAGTAGACTTTTTAATCAATAATTTTTCAAAGGAAAAATTTTTTAAATATTTACCAATGGTTACGGTCTACCATCCAAGGAAAGCTGTCGTAGTGGATCAAAAAAGGGTTACAAATAGAGGTGCACTATATGCCAAAAATTTTGTTTTGGGGAGAGCTATAATGGATTTGGTGAAAGACCTCGTGGTTCGAAAGCAAAATTATTTTAGATTGTTTTTTAAAGGCTATCGAAAATATAAAGCAAGTGGTAAGCAAAATTTTTTTACTCGTCTATAGGCGAGGTGGTGTAAGCTCCTTTGCCTAGGATGACTGGGGTGGATGATCTGATATAGTAAATATAATTTGTAGGTTAGGGGGAAAATCGTTTTGAGCAAAATTAGTATTGTTATTCCTGTCTATAATGTAGAAAAATATATAAAGAAGTGCGTTTCTTCAATTTTAAAGCAGAGTTTTTTGGATTTTGAGCTAATTTTAGTGGATGATGGGTCCACGGATGGAAGTTTAGGGATTTTGGAGGGGTTTCAAGAGTCTAGTCCAAACAGAGTTAGGGTTATTACTCAGCAGAATAAAGGGGTTTCGGCGGCTAGAAATGCAGGTATTGTAGAGAGCAAAAGCGATTATATTATGTTTGTAGATAGCGACGACTTTTTGGAAAAAGATATGTTAGAGCTTATGTATGAGAACGCTGTAGAAAATGATTCAGACCTTGTGCTATGCAATGCTACAGTTGTTACGGACGAGAAATGTGAGTTTATTCGAGAATGGTCTTCTGGTGAGTTGACTCAAAAGGTTCAGTCTATCTTTGAAAACAAGGATCTGATCAATACGGTTCTCCCAGCTCCTTGGGGTAAATTATATAAGAAAGAGCTGTTTACACAAAATGAGATTTCTTTTCCCTTAGGCCTTCGCAATCAAGATTTAGGGACTACACCTCGTATCCTTAGCCATTGCAATAGAATATCAAAGGTAAGTAAGCCCTTGTACAATTATCGATATCGTACGGGTTCAGCTATGAGAACATACGATCGCAAGATTATGGATGCAGCCAAGAATCTAGAAATCGTAAAAAGGTATTTTGAAAAGCGAAATGTAGCAGAAGAATTTTCAGAACAGTTGGAGTATTTGTTCATAGAACATCTGCTCTTTCGAGCTATTTACCGAGTAAAATTTGTAGAGGAAAATTCTCTGAGAAATGAGCTGACTAAAAATATTTGCCTCGTTCTCAATAAAGAATTTCCTAATTGGTACAAAAACAAAAATATATCAAATTTACCATTTAAGAAAAAAGTATATTTAAATGTAGTTCGATTAGGGCATATTGGAAAGGTAATGAATCTATTTCAGTTAAAAAAGAAATTTGTAGGCTAATAAAAAGATTGACCGAGAGGATTTTTATGAAGAACATATTACAGTATTTAGATTATTATAAGTTATTGCTGTTGTATATCGTAATTCAACCAATTATCGATATCTTTACAGCGTTTTTTCTCCTACAATTAAATATTAGCATTACACCAGGGCTACTAATTAGAAATGGAGCTTTTCTTGTAGCCTTGCTGTATGTGTTTATTGTAGAAAAAAAACATAGGATTTATTTCGTTTTAATAGCCCTTTTCTATGGAATACACTTGTTGTTTAATACCTATTATAAAGAGGTATTAAATTACTATGAGGAAATCAGCTATTTTTCTAAATACGTGTTTTTTATTGCATTTCTTATAGCATGTAAGCATATTATAAGCTCGATGGAGCACTCACTAGGGAATCAAAAGCTATACAAGGCCCTTTGGATTTCTTTGAATATTATTAGCATATGCATCATTTTTGCTGCCCTTACAGGGACGGGAATTGAATCTTATGGAAGTGAAAAAATGGGACAGACGGGATGGTTTTTCTCTGGTACAAAAATAAGCGCTGCTATGGCTATATTATTTCCTGTTGCCCTTCTCTATACAGTGCAAAATCCGAAGTATCTCTTAGGAAAGCTCATCTTAATTGTATTCAATATGGCAGCTATGTTTATAACCGGAACAAAAACTAGTTATATGGGGATAATCCTAGGGCTGTTTGCAGGGGTTGTAATCCTAATATTAAGATCTATTATATTAAAAGAAACTAAGTGGAAGAAGGTGGTAGTGATATTTACTGCTTTATTAGTAGGAGCCGTCCTTTATACCCCATATTCTCCTGTATACAATAATATCCGCATTCACCAGTCTTGGGATAGTGAATCGAAGCCAGACATTATCTTTAATGGCAGGGAGCTTAAGGCAAATGACACCAATGAAGATTTTGAAAAGGGCGCTGTAGTGAGAAAGTTTATAGGCGTAGGGTACGGAGGCGACTATGAAGATAAAAACAAAGTAATCCCAATAGAAAGGGATTTCCATGAGCTACTTTTCTATTATGGTGTCGTAGGCTTGATTTTGCTTTTATATTATCCAGGCATTATGATTATAAAACTTGCGGTAAAATATCTCATAAACTTTAAATCCATTTCAATAGAAGAGACCATGCTTATGACTTCGCTTGTTGCAGGATTAGGATGTGCTTTTATTGCAGGGCACGTGTTGTTTGCGCCATCGGTAAGTGTATTTCTAACCTGCACGATAATCGCTTTGTGGAAAAAACAGGAGAGAGCAGAATGAGAGTATTAATAATTTCTAATATGTATCCCACAAAAGATAAGCCCCAATTTGGCATATTTGTGTACAATCAAGTAATGGAATTAGAAAAAATGGGCTATGAGTGTAAGGTCATTAGCTTGCAATCAAAGGGCAATAAATATTTGCGCTACCTTACATTTCTTGTAAAGGGATTGTTTTATTCCTTAATAAAGGGAGGATCCTACCATATTGTTCACGCCCATTACGCTTTTCCACCAGGCATTTTTGCCACACTGCATAAGAAAAGATACGGTTCTAAGATGATCATAACAGCTCATGGTAGTGACATCAACAAGATGCCGAATAAGAGCCCTCTTATTAAAAAAGAGATACAAAAAATTATAAGAGAAAGCCATAAAGTCATTTGCGTTAGTGAAGAACTAAAGCACAAAATATTAGATTGGAAGATTCAAGAAGAAAAGATTCAAGTAATCAATATGGGTGTTAATGGCTCCATATTTTGTAAAATGGACAAAGAAAAAGTAAAGCATGAGCTAGGTTTACCTTTTGATAAATTTGTAGTTTTATTTGTCGGGAATTTTTACAAGGCAAAGGGGATTTTAGATTTACTTGAAGCTTTTAAGAAAGCACTTATTCCAAGCAAGATGCTCCTCCTAGTAGGAGATCCAAATGTTGAGACAAAGACTACGGAACAGATCCATAGCGGACTTGAAGAAAATATAAGGGTAATTCCGCCACAATCCCAGCAAGAGGTAGCAAAGTACATGAACGCATGCGATGTATTTGTATTGCCATCTTATACAGAAGGCTTTAATCTAGTAACATTAGAGGCCATGGCAACAGAGACTTTGGTAGTGACAAGTGATATCGAGGCATTTGAGTACTTAGAGGAAAACACTGTCATAAAATCGAAGACAGGAGACGTTGAGGACTTAGCCCGACGTCTTGAAATGGCTTATGGATTAACGGCTGAAGAAAAAGAAGCCTATATAGCAAATGGATGGAAAGTAGCTCAGGAAAATAGCGCTCAGGAGAAGGCAAAAAAAGTAGGGATAATTTACGAAGAATTATTTAATGAAAGGATAATTTCATGAAGAAAAAAGTAATGTTTATTTCCTCTGTAGGTGGGCATTTGACGCAACTTTTGCAGCTTAAGGAATTATTTGATGAGTATGATTATAAAATTGTAACGGAAAAGACAAAAATTACAGAAAAGATGAGAGATGAGCACGATATGTCTTATTTGTTGTACGGTGCGAGAAATTATCCTGTAAAGTACATTTTTAAATTTATTGCCAACTTTTTTAAGTCTGTATTTTTGTTCTTACAATTTCGCCCTGATTGTATTATTACAACGGGAGCTCATACTTCAGTGCCTATGTGTTATATTGCAAAGATTTTTGGCAAGAAAGTTATCTTTATTGAAAGTTTTGCCAAGACGAGCTCTCCTAATTTATCTGGTAAGCTTGTCTACCCTATTGCAGATTTATTTATTGTTCAATGGCAATCTATGTTAAAATATTACCCAAGAGCAGTGTATGGGGGGTCAATATATTGATACTCGTACAATTAGGAACTCATGAATTAGAATTTCCAAGAATGCTTCAGTTGATTGAAGAGTGTATTGATGAGGGTGTTATTGATGAAAAGATTATGGTACAGAGGGGAAATACAAAATACCAATCAGATAAAATGGAATTTGTAGAGTATTTAAGCTACGAAGAAATGGAAGTTTTGACCAAGGAAGCTCGTTATATCCTCACCCATGGAGGAACGGGGTCAATTATCACGTCTATTAGGCATGGTAAAAAAGTAGTAGCCTTTCCTAGGCTAAAAAAATATAATGAGCATAACGATGACCATCAAGAAGAAATTTTAGATATGATGGAATCCCAGGAATATATTAAAGTGTGCCATGATGGAGATGATTTGGTTCAAATCATAAAGGATTTAGACAATTTCGAACCAAAGGTCTTTAGTTCGGACAATAGTAAAATGGTCGGTATTTTGCGAAACTTCATTGACGGTATCGATACGAGACATACTAAAAAGAGGTAATCCATGGAAGATATATTGATATATTTATTTTGTTGTAGTGTCGCTATGGCGATTACTCCATTTATTTCAAAGCTGGCAATAAAAATTGGTGCAGTGGATAAACCAAATAAAAGAAAAGTTCATAACAGAGTAATGCCCACATTAGGGGGATTGTCTATTTTTATTGCCTTCTTATTAGGTCATGTTTTTTTTGGCTATCCTCATTTTCAATTTAAAGCCATCTTAATTGGAAGCATTATTATCATTAGCTCTGGCATAATAGATGATAAGTTTGACTTAAGTCCAAAGTTTAAGGTTTTATTTCAATTAGTAGCAGCTAGTATTGTGATCTTTTACGGAGGAATTTATTTAAAGTCTATTACTTTACCTTTTTTCGGTACAATTAAATTAACTTATCTAGGTTATTTTCTCACTTATTTATGGATTATCGGGGTTACAAATGCTATTAATCTTATAGATGGATTAGATGGATTAGCCTCTGGAGTAGCTACTATCACCTTTATGACCATGTACATACTTGCGACATTAGAAGGGGATTACTTTGTTATGACCTATGCCCTTATTTTAGCAGGCTCGAGTACGGGTTTTTTGGTATACAATTTTCATCCTGCTAAGATTTTTATGGGAGATACAGGAGCATTGTTTTTAGGCTATATTATATCCGTCTTGTCTTTAATGGGTTTTAAAAATGTCACGTTTATTTCCTTTATTGTGCCGATACTCATATTAGGTGTACCTGTTTTTGATACCTTTTTTGCCATCATTAGAAGAAAATTGAGAGGTCAGTCTTTTGCCCAAGCCGATAAAGAACACTTACATCACTTGCTTATGACTACAAATAGATCTCAAACAAAAACGGTCCTTATGATTTATGGGATTAGTATTACTTTTTCGGGAGTATCTATTATTTATTCGGTCGTATCCATTAAGCTAGGATTGACCATACTGGTGATTTTATTTGTTCTCATTCAATATTATGCAGGTAAAATAGGGCTACTAGGTAAACACTTCCTCCCATTTTCTTTAGTTGTAAAGGACCGCGGGGGTACTGCTACGACTGTGGAGGGGGATACTAGGGAAAACTTGGATTTAAAGGATAAGAAAAAATGAGCTTGATTAGATGGCTAGATGTGGGAAAAATTTCCACTGACTCACTTTTTTGCTCTAATCTCCTCGTACTTTCTCTTCCCTAGTAGATACAGTGCCTCTTCGTCAAGGGTGG
>ENA-UOOM01003445-UOOM01003445.1-fermentation-metagenome-genome-assembly--contig:-NODE-3445-length-11462-cov-13.253090_pt1 | contig 11462 bp, 8 predicted proteins | sample MGYA00245781_ERZ724031 | MGnify/ENA primary metagenome ERZ724031 (study PRJEB28704, sample SAMN03018317) | fermentation metagenome | biome: anthropogenic terrestrial biome; feature: soil; material... | reverse complement strand
AGTTGCAAATGGTGAGTGATACTTTTGCCGATAATGTACTTGTGGTTTGGGAAGGTTGACATTTTTTGTGTTCCCAATTTTTAGCTAAATGCTATATGAAGTAAAACTTATAAAGAAGGTATGTTTTGTGAAAAACATTATTTTTCTAACTTTTTTAAATTTATGGTCTATGGATAAAAACAAAGGCGCTCCTTCATTTTACAAAACTGTTGACGCGTATTTAAGCTCAGGGTGGAATGTTACTTTAATAAACCCCAAATATGATGATGGAGTTACGCCTAAAATAAGTGGATTGAATCAAGTTACCTTTAAATCAATTTTTTACCCTTTAGTGAAAATAAAAAAAATTGGTTTTTTAGGTCGCATATTTCATAATATTTATGGTAATTATATTCTATGTAAATTGGGAGAAAAAATTTTAAAAAAATATAATTATAAAGCATGTATTTATTCTTATGAGGTGAATAGTGTTTATGCAGGGGGAAAATTGGCTAGAAAATATAATCTTCCGTTTGTTACTAGATTCCAAGGGACGATATTAGCACCAATAAAAGACAATTTGTTTAATAGATTAAGAAGGTACCCTCATTTTCAAGCATTGAGGACAAAAGCAAATGTTACGATAATGACCGATGACGGAACAAAGGGGAACGTTGTTTTGAAGAGATTAAAAAATGATTCCGAAATCGTAAGGTTTTGGAGAAATGGTGTTGACATAAAATTAGAAGCCCCCAAAAACATTGCAGAAATGGAAGAAATAAAACAGCATTTGGGCATAAACCAAAATGAAAAAGTATTATTAACCGTTTCTCGTTTAGTCGGTTGGAAAAGAGTAGACAGAGCGATTGAAGCTTTAGCCGTTGTTGTAAAAGAAAAACCAAATGTAAAGTTGGTTGTTGTTGGAGATGGGGAAGAAAAGCAAAATCTTGTAACTTTAGTTAAAAAATTAAATATAACAAAGAATGTTTTATTTATTGGGGCTGTTCCTCAAACTGAAGTTAAAAATTATTTAGATTTGGCAGATGTTTTTTTGTCGTTGTATGATTTAAGTAACGTTGGGAACCCTTTGTTAGAGGCAATGTCTCGTGGTAAGCCGATAATAACTTTAAATGTGGGGGATACTGCTTCTTTAATAAAAAACAATGAAAATGGAGTTATATTGGAATTATCCCAATTAGACGAGATCCCCCGCTACGTTCATAAAATAATCGATAACAACGAATATGCAAAAATGCTTGGAAACAACGCAAAACGATATGCTAAAGATCATTTTTGGAGCTGGCAGGATCGTATGAAGGCTGAATTGGCCCTAGTTGGTAATTTGTATGACAGTTGGAATTTTAGTAATGAAAGAAATATAATATCCATTAGGAGTAATGAGAGTGAAGCCGTCACTAGCCGCAGATGCCGTTAAACTAACAACCTCAAAGATTATTACGATGGCAATATCAATGATATCTACAATGCTGTTGTCTCGTTTCCGTACTCTCGAAGAATATGGTACTTATTCTCAAATATTATTAATCATTAATTTGGTGTCCACTGTTTTTATAATGGGATTACCGAGTAGTATTAATTACTTTTTAGCTCAAACAAATGATGTCAAAGAAAGAAAACGTTTTTTATCTGCATATTATAGTTTATCCACAACATTGGGTTTCTTAACGGGATTAGCGCTAATTTTAAGTACTCCATTAATAGTAAAATATTTTGATAACCCTTTAATAAAAGGTTTTATATATGTTTTGGCAATATTCCCGTGGGCAGAAATTACTTTATCAAGCATTGATAATATATTGATAGTATATAGAAAGACAAGTTACCTTATGACATTTCGAATCTTAAACAGCCTGTTCCTGTTATTAATCATATTAATGACAAGGTTGTTTAAGTGGAATTTTGAGACATATATGGCTTTATTTGTTGGGGTAGAGGCCTTTTTCGCTCTTTCTGTGTACTTGTTAGTAAGAAAAATTGCTGGAAATATTGAGTTATCTTTAAATATAAACTTAATTAAAAGGATAATGAGATTTTCTATTCCCATTGGTTTAGCGACTGTTGCTGGAACTTTGAAAAAAGAATTAGATAAGTTAGTTATAGCAGGTTTTTATGATACGGAATCATTAGCTATTTATACAAATGCTGCTAGAGAAATGCCTGTTGTCGTAATTGTCTCATCTGTTACAGCAGTTTTATTGCCACAAATGGTAAAAATGTTAAAAAGAGATAAAAAAAATGAAGCTGTGAGCCTGTGGGGGGATGCAACTTTATTTTCTTACATTATTATTTCTTTTTTAGCAACTGGCTTTTTTGTGTATGCTCCCGATGTGATGAGTTTATTGTATTCGGAGAAATATATTTCTGGTTCTTCTGTCTTTAGGGTTTATGCAGTAGTTTTGCTTTTTAGAAGTACATATTTCGGTATGGTTTTGAACTCAATAGGAAAAACTAAGATTATTTTTTATAGCGCAGTATTATCTTTGATTTCAAACTTAATTTTGAATTTTCTTTTTTATTATATTTGGGGTTTTGTCGGACCTGCAATTGCTACATTAGTCGCAACATCTGTGAGTGCCGTATATCAGCTTATGGCGACGTCTAAAGAGATGGAGATTTCTTTTTCACATATTTTCCCTTGGAAAGAAATCGGCTACATAACTATTGTAAACGTTTGTTTAGGGGGGCTTTTTGCTTTAGTAAAATATTTCCTTCCTTGGGAACGCCCATTGGGAGAAGTAGTGGAGTCAATCTTTCTGGGGGTAATTTGGGGGATAATTTACTTTCTTATTAACTATAGGTTGCTAAAAACAAAATGGAAAACATTGAGCAGTAATTAGAATGATTAAATTATAATTTAATTTTATTTTATTATCAACAATATATAGATTGCGGGGTTTAAGGTATGATAAAAATATTGATGTATGGCGTAATCCCTGAGAACAATTTTGGGGGGCCATCATTGATGCATGGAGCGAGGGAAGTTATTAAAAATGTCAACAAAAATTATGAAATAGTTTTTTATCAATTTTCTAAACCTGTGGATATAGCTATAAGAGATATGGAGTTCCCAGTGCATCAAATTCCTTATAAAAGGACGCATGATTTACTTATAGATGCACTTAAATATAAATATGGTATCAGACCTCAATCTGAAGAAAAATATAAATTCCTAGAAGAAATAAAAAGTTCAGATATAGTAGTGAATTTGTTTGGGATCAACTATTCAAGTAATTTTGATAAGGGTAAATACAGTTATGCCAGAGCTATTAAAATGGCTATAGGCAAATATTCTATAAATTTTATTGCAAAAATGTATGGTGTTAAATCAGTAAAATGTACAGCAAGTTATGGTCCTATAACTTCAAAAATAGATATCATAAGTGCGAAATTTTCTGCAAATAGGATTTTTGATGTCATGGTTGCGAGAGAAAACGAAAGCAAGAAACAAATAGAAAAAGTAAGTAAAAAAGAGATTTCGGTTTCTCCAGATCTGGCTAATTTAATGCCTTATAGTTGTGTTAATAAAAGAGAACGCGTAGTTGGTATTTCAATAAGCCATCAGATAATACGACAGTGGAATTCGAACGAAAAATATATAGATTGTATGGTAAATCTTGTAGAGCATATTTATTCATCCACAGGCCTTAAGATTGTACTTATACCGAATGAAATTGCAACGGATAATTCTTATAGTGACGTATATGTAGCAGAGCAAATAAGGTCTTTATTAAAAACGAAGAATATTGTTGATATTCTTGATGTAGCTAGTATGAGTAGTAATGAGTTGAAAAATAAGATAGCAGCATGTGATGTTGTTGTTGCTAGCAGGTATCATTCTTGTGTTGCAGCTCTCTCTTCAGGTGTGCCAACGCTCGTTGTAGGTTGGCATTACAAATATGGGGAACTTCTTGAATGGTATGGTCAAAGTAAATGGCTAATATCCAATGAAAATTGTACGTCAGATAAATTGATTTCGATGTTTAATGAATTTTGGGGCAAACGAGAAGAGAATCGGATGGTGATAAAAGAGCATTTTCCTGCAGTTAAAGAAGCCCTAATAAATGTGGGAAAAGAAATGTTTTGCAAATGAAGTAAGTTTTACGAGGGGGCAATGTTTATGGACATTAAAAATATTCAATATGTTGCAGATAATGCTCTCTGTTCAGCGTGTGGAGGGTGTTGTGGTATTTGCCCGGTTAATGCGATTTCTTTGGAAGAAAATATTGCTGGTTATAAAGTGGCCAGGATCGATTTTAATAGATGTATCAATTGTGGAAAGTGTTATCAGATATGTCCAAGTGTTATATCTAATACACCTAAAATAAGTAAATGTGGTGTAGATATTTTTCATGGAGAGTACCTTGAAAGTTATGTGGGACATGCAACAGATAGAAAAATTAGACAACAATCACAGAGTGGAGGGATAGTCACAGCTCTCTTATGTTACCTCTTAGATCGCCATGCTATTGATGGTGCTGTTGTTAATAAATTTAATAAAAAAACGAAAAGACCAGGAGTTTTTTTTGAAAATAAAATAGAAGGAATTAAAGAAAGCTCAGGATCTTATTATTCCCAATCTGCAGTAGTGAGTGAGGTGCTAAAACATCAAAATAAAAGAACGGCTGCGGTAATCTTAGGATGTCAAGGAGAATGTCTGCAATTAATTAGGAGAAAATATCCAGAGATAGTATTGCCCGAATACTTAATTGGATTAGTTTGTGCAGGGCAATATTCGGGAAATTACATAGACCAACTAATACAAGAAGCAAAATGTTGTAAACAGGATGTGACTGAATTTAGGTTTAGAGATAAGAGGCATGGAGGATGGCCTGGAAATACAAGAATAACTACTGCAAATAGAGAATGTGTTTTGGACAAAACAATACGACAGGTACTAAAACCTATCTTTGAAGTCCATAGATGTTTATTTTGTTTCGATCAAATGAATATTTTTTCTGATATTACAGTGGGGGATCCTTGGGGGATAACAAAAAAAGCTGTCAAGGAAGGAAACTCTATAATTATTGCTAGAACAAAGAGGGGGAAATCTCTTATAGAAGGTGCTTTCAGAGACGGGATAATTAATATTGAGAACTTACCTGTTGAAAATATTATTAAAGGACAAACTGTAAATGACAGGTTGAAAACGCAGTTTTTTACTGTTATGGAAATTTCACAAGAAAAAGATTTCATGCCTCCTTTTAATGTAGAAAATTTTAAAGATATTCCTTTTTATGAAAAAACATCAAAAAGAAAACATAAAGAAATGGAACTACGATTAAGATATAGCAAGCAAATATATTTAGAAAATAATCGTGAACGTTATGTTAAGGTTGTTGCCAGTGCGAGAAGAAAAAAATTTTTAAGAATGAAAATTCAACAAATAATCAATTTCCCTAAAAGATGTTTCAGATACGCATTAAAAAACTTAAAATAAAGTAGGAATAAAGATGCCTGCGCATGTCCCCCCCCTTTATCAAACGATTCTAAAAATTTCTATAGATCAGTATTATGCAAGGATTAGCTTGAAACGTTTGTGTGGGAGAAAGGAAGTTATTTTAACATGAGTTATCAGGTATGTAGTAGATGTGTAATGGATAACATCGCTGATGATACGATAACTTTTGATGAAAAAGGTCATTGTAATTATTGTAATGAGGCTTTTCTCTCTAAGGATAAAGTATATTTTCCTGGAGAAGAAGGACAAGCATACTTTGATCAGATGATGCTTAAAATAAAAAAAGAAGGACAATTGCTGAAATATGATTGCATTATGGGGTTGTCTGGAGGGCTAGATTCTTCCTACCTTGCTTATTTAGGATCTAAGTACAAATTGCGTATTTTAGCGATACACGTTGATGATGGTTTTAATTCACCTGTGGCAATAGATAATATAAGAAAGTTATCGGAAGCATGTAATGTTGATGTTGTTGTAGAAAAAACTGATAGAGAACAGTTTTGTAATCTGACAGCAGCCTTTATACGTGCAGGTGTTCCTAATATTGCTATTCCTCAAGATAACCTTATTTTGAGTTATTTGCATAAACATGCGAAAGAAAATAAAATAAAGTATTTTCTTTCAGGGGGGAATTTTGCATTAGAATGTATTTTACAAAGGGGGAATACACATTCTGCTTTGGATAAAATACATATTGTCGATATTAATAAGAAATTTGGTAACGCCCCTATAGATAAATTGCAACTTATCTCTAGTTTTGAACGAAAAATCGGTAATAAAACCTTCTTTAATATACGAGAAGTGAGACCTCTCAATTATATTCACTATCAGAAAGAAAAAGCCATATCAGAACTTAAGGCGTTTTGTGATTTTAATTACTATGGTGGCAAACATTACGAATCAATTTTTACAAAGTTTGTTCAAGCTTATTATTTGCCCCAAAAATTTAAAGTTGATAAAAGGAAATCCCATTTTTCAAGTTTAATTGTTTCAGATCAAATGACACGTGACCATGCTTTAGAAGAATTGAAAAAACCACTTTATGATGAAATTGAGATGAAGAAAGATCTGGGATATATTTTAGATTGTTTAAATATATCAAAGAGAGAGTTTAATAGCATAATGTCTGAAGTGCCGCACAAACATGACGATTATAAGATATCTCCGTGGATATATATTTCGCGACTCAATAGAAAAATAAGAGGCTATTAATTTAAGTACGTGCAAGGGACTCAGATTAATGAAATTTAGGTGACGATTGATAATGTATGTGTTGGTTATAGCAGGAGGAATCCCTTCAAATGAGTATAGAGGCAATGGAATATTTGAATTTGACCAAGCAAAAGCCTTAGCACGTGCTGGATGTAAGATTGTTTATGCTGCTGTAGATGTCCGATCAATACGAAGATGGCGCAAATGGGGCTATGAGCGCTATGATGTTGATGGAGTACATGTTTTTTGTATAAATGTTCCTGTAGGGCGAGTGCCTAAAAATATTTTACATAAGATTTCGGAATGGGGCTTGAAAAGCCTTTATGTACGAATACAGAAAGAGTTTGGAAAGCCTGATGTATTGCATGCTCATTTCACAGATATTGGGTATGTGGCAGCCACATTAAAGCAAAAAATTAATGTTCCTCTTGTGATAACAGAACATTCTTCTGCTATCATTCAGTCAGAGTTAAACAAAAAAGTTGTTGAAACAGCAAAAAAAGCGTATAGCGATGCTGATGCAGTTATTGCTGTGAGCCCGTCATTAGGGAACATTATTGAAAATGTGTTTAAAATTAAATCTAGGTGGATTCCCAATATAGTTAATGTTAAGATGTTTGATTACGAACCAGTTAGGAAAAATAGGGATGGAGTCTTTCGTTTTATATCTGTTGGGAATTTGATATTGAGCAAGAGAATAGATCTTGTTATAGAAGCATTTAACAATGTTTTTTCTGACATTCCTAATATGACGTTAACTATATTTGGAGAAGGGCAAGAGAGACCCAAAATAGAAAAGCTTATAAAACAATACGATTTAGAGGATAAAGTAAAACTTATGGGCATGCAGCCGAGATTAGTTATTGCAAAAGAGCTAAAACGTAGTGATTGTTTTGTCTTACCTTCTCGTTTTGAAACGTTTGGGGTTGCTTATATTGAAGCATTAGCTACTGGTATTCCAGTTATTGCTACTAAATGTGGAGGCCCCGAATGTTTTGTTCATGAGAGTAATGGCTTATTAGTCTCTGTGGATGATTTAGATGAGTTGTCTTGTGCTATGAGATATATGTATGAAAACAATAATGCGTTCGATAGAGAAGAAATATCTACAGAAATAAGAACTAAATTTTCACCCGAGAGCGTAGCAAAGGAACTTATAAAGGTTTTTAAAGAAGTTATTAAACCTTAATTTCTGGGGATTGTTTTAGAATTCCTAAACATGAAAAAGAGAATCCCCAAAAAAACCATTGTGGTTTAAATGCCATTATTGAGCTAGAGCTGCAGCTGGCTAAAAAGAACCCAATACACCCTAAAAAGACACTTTCTGCGAAAATTTTCTCCCAAGGTAACTTTGTTCGTTTAGAAAATTTAAAGGATTTTTTTGCAACGTACATGTAAAGCCAGCAATAAAGAAAAAATATGATAATTCCATAATTTGTTAATAGTTCTACCCACCAATTATGGACATTCAATATCCCTTTTGTATCAAATATTGCTTTATTTTGCATATACCATTCAGCATTTCCAGCCCCTATCCCTAGGGCCAAAGAGTTTGCTAAAAAAGAAAAGGAATTCTTTATTAAGTTTATTCGAACACCGCCAGATCCGATCCCCTCCGTTATTTCGTGAGATAAGGATTGTATTGTAGAGCTTGTGATAAATGAATTAATAAAAATAATCATTAAAGGTACTAGTAGTATAGATATTATAAATTTTAATTTTAGATTATATTTATGAAAAAATAGAATAAACCAAGAAATAAAAACCATTACTGTAGCTATTATGTTTGATCTTGACATTGTAAAAATTAATAAATATAAGGAAGAAGCTAATAATGTTACGCTACATATGCGGATGAATGACTTTTTTACATTCTTTATAAGAGGGAGAAGAAAACAAAACGACAAAGTTAAGAATGTTGCATAATCGTTTTGGTTACGAAAAACTGACGTGGGTGTAAATACTTTATATTGCCTATTTGAGAGATTGGAAGTTATAAGATGATTTCCTGTCATAACCTCCCAAAATCCGATGAAATTCAAACAGCAAAGTGCTACCATCCAAATAATAATAAAAATTTTCAAATCTCTGAATGTTTCGAGATGGTACATGCAGCCAAATATTAAGGAGATTCCTATAAATAGAAATGCGACATTTCTTAACCATAATCCGAATGATGCTGCCCATAAAAAACTACAAAAGGCATAAAAAAACCAGAAAAGAAAAAATAATACCGGAAACTTATACGGCTTGATTTGGCTTAAATCAAGCCGATTTTTTAAACATAAACTTGCCACAAATATATACCATGCAAAGAGGAAGAAAATCCTAAAAGGGAATATATGATAACTCCCCAATGACTTTGATAAAAAAGCAGAGCCAAAAAATCCGGTTATTATAACGAGCCAAAAATTATTTTTTGATATTTGTTTTAAAGTCATTTCTTGCGAGGAACTCCTTTTATTATCGATTCTCATACGCCGCTTCGATGATCTCCACGGTCTTTCGAGCTTCTCGTCCGGTCACTAGTGGCTCTACTTTGCCATCAAAAACATCAACAACGTGGCGATAGTAATCGAGATGTCCGAAGCCGTAAACACTTTTAGGGTTCGTGTCGGCTTCGCAAATGGCTTTGTCCATTGGGCTGTTATCGGCAAACTGCCATGTTTCTACCTTATTCATGGCGACACCACCAATGCGTACCGTTCCCTTTTCGCCCAGTATAGTAAGGCTCCCTTCGAGGTTTTTGGGGTAGGTGAGAGTGGTGACGTTAATAGAGCCGAGAGCGCCACTTCTGAATTTAATGTTGACTACAATAGTATCTTCGGCTTCAATACGCCGTGCAAGTGTAGAGCTGAAGGCACTAACGTCTTCTACAGCTCCTCCCATCCATTGAACCATATCTACATAATGAGCGGCTTGATTTGAAAGGCACCCACCATCGAATTCCCATGTCCCTCGCCATTTAGCTTGGTCATAGTATTCTTGGGGGCGGGTCCAAAATACATTAGATGAGATCATGTAAAGCTGACCAAATCGGCCAGCTTCAAGGGCTTTTCGTAGAAGCTGAATGGTTTTATTGAATCGATTTTGCTTTATAACAAGATAGAGTACCTGTGCAGCGTCACAAGCGTCTATTGCGGCATCTACTGATTCAAGAGATGTTCCAGCTGGTTTTTCACTTATGGAATGTTTACCAGCCTGAGCTGCCATTATAACGTGGTCTGGGTGGAGGCCAGATGGAGTGCATATGGAAACCGCATCAAATTTACCATCATTAAGCATGTGTGAATAGTTATAATAGGGTGTACACCCTATCTGAGAAGCTACAGAATCAGCCTTTTCTTGAACAACATCACAACAGGCAACGAACTCCGCTTTCCCTTCTTCTTTTAATGTCGATAAAGCCTCTATGTGGTTTTTACTGATTCGGCCACAGCCGAGCAGGGCAAACTTATACATAACAGATAACTCCTTTTTATAGAATATGTAACGTATTCAAGGTTTCTGGTTTTATGTTAAGAATTTGACTTAAAATATTCTTAGTATCGAAGATCAATTGAGCGTTTTCAGCAATAAGCCGGTAGTCAACATTGTCTTTATGGGCAGTTGTAATGATGACAGCATCTGCTTTTTGTACAACTTCTTTTGTAAGTGGTGTAGAAAGTATCTTTTTACCCTTCCACGCCACAGAAGGGCAACAAGGGTCGTAATATGTAACAATGGCTCCCTTTTGTTCAAGAAGCTTCCATATTTTTAAGGCTGGAGACTCTCGCAAATCATCAATATCTCCCTTGTAGGCCACGCCGCAAAGAAGAATGGAACTTTTTTTAAGGGGTTTGGCTTGGTCGTTAAGAAGATTCATAAGCCGCTCAACTACATGTTCTGGCATGGAGTCGTTAATTTCTCCGGCTAATTCAATAAGCCTAGTATGGTAATCATAGGCTCTGGCTTTATACGTGAGGTAGAAAGGATCTATGGGAATACAATGTCCGCCAACACCAGGGCCGGGGTAGAAAGGCACAAAACCAAAGGGTTTTGTGGCAGCTGCATTAATAACTTCCCACACATTAATACCCATTCTGTTACAGACGAGGGCCATTTCGTTGGCGAGAGCACAGTTAACGATACGGAAAGTATTTTCAAGAATTTTCGTCATTTCTGCTTCTTTAGGGGAAGAAACGGCACATACAGGGGCATTAAGCACAGCTTCGTACAAAGCTTTTGCGTGCTCTGTACATAAGGGAGTACATCCGCCAACAACTTTAGGAGTGTTTTTAGTTTTATAAATATGATTCCCAGGGTCTACGCGTTCTGGAGAAAAAGCGAGGTAGAAATCTTTGCCAACTTTTAACCCTTTCTCTTCAAAAAGAGGCAAGAGGACTTCTTCTGTAGTACCTGGATAGGTAGTAGATTCCAAAACAATGAGCATTTCTTTATGTATATGGTCTGCTACAGATTGTGCAGAACTCACCACATATGAAAGGTCTGGTTGCTTGAACACATCTAAAGGAGTAGGAACGCAAATAGCGATAACGTCACATGTACCAATTTCTGCAAAGTCACTAGTAGCTTTCAGGTGACCTGAAGCGACTAACTCTTTAAGTTCTTGGGGGATAATGTCACCTATGTAGTTCTCTCCGTTGTTTACTTTCTCGACCTTCTCTGATTGAATATCGAAACCAGTGACGTGAAAACCGGCTTTTGCTTTTTCTACGGCTAATGGAAGGCCAACATAACCAAGGCCAATAACCCCAACAGAAGCTGTTTTTGATTGAATTTTTTGCAGTAA
>ENA-UOOM01003442-UOOM01003442.1-fermentation-metagenome-genome-assembly--contig:-NODE-3442-length-11466-cov-85.899746_pt1 | contig 11466 bp, 12 predicted proteins | sample MGYA00245781_ERZ724031 | MGnify/ENA primary metagenome ERZ724031 (study PRJEB28704, sample SAMN03018317) | fermentation metagenome | biome: anthropogenic terrestrial biome; feature: soil... | reverse complement strand
TAAGATTGCTTCAAAGAAATACTGGTATAGTATGCATATAAAAAGCAATTCATCTCGGTATTAAAATTACCGAGCTTTCTTGCAAGTCTATCGTAAAATAAAAATAGTGAAAGTTTCAAATGGTATATAGAATTAACTTTTGCAAAAAACATAATGAAGGAAGGTAATTTAATTGTTTAATGCTTATCAACAGTTTATTCGCCAAACTTTATATAAAGTTATGCATCCACAAATAACTTCCTTTAGCGGGTATGTCAACACAGTACTAAATACAACGTTATTAATAGTTTTGTTACTAATATTAATTTCTGTTGTTGCTTTATTAATATGTGGTCCAATCGTATTTTATAAGAAAAAAATAACTCCAATCAGCTATAAAATATATTTTTCAGGTGAAGATGAACTAAATGGGAAAGAAAAAAAGGAGCTGCAAAAGAAGCTTGTAATTTATAAAATATTATTTGCTTTATGTATATCATTAATATATATTCCTATCTTGTTGCCAATAGTATTCATTATAATAGACATATTGTAAAAGGGTGGAAAGTGCTAACTACAATTTATAATTCATAAAAAGTAACAGGTTCTTGAGCTTTGTTACATACTGTTTCAACAATTGTTAACTACCTCTCTTAAATTGCTAACACAATTATAGGAGGGGCTTGTTTATTAAATGTTTGAGCAATTATTTTATTTAATAGGTTAGTTTATGGTTGATTGGCAATAAATGAATTGCAAAAATAAATTAAGGAGATGTGATATTTATGGTATTTAATTTTTTTATTAATTTTGTAGCTTTCGTTTTGTATATTTTGGGGATATTTGCTATATTTTATCTCCCATTTCTAGACATAACAACACGAATAGATCAAGATAATGACCTAATATCTGTATTGAGCGTAATTTGTATAATATGGTCAGTAATAGAATCAATAACATTTGCATTTATGGTAGCTCATATATTCCCCCTTGGTGAAGGAATTAAATTAGCAAAGCAAGATTATATATTCTTTATTCTGTCTTATGCAAGCCTATTCGCATTTATTGAAATAACAAGATATCTGGAGTATATATCCAATAAGCACACAAAAAATATAAAATTATCTTTTTTAGGAGATCTTGATAGCTATAATCGTTATAAAATGATAGATAATAAATTGATAGAATTAACATATTACAACCAAACTGCAAAAATAAATGACGATGGATATGTATTATTATCTAAGCCATATTTTTTATCCCATGCAAAAGGCAGTGGATATTTTGGCAAAGATCTTACAAGATTTAAAGTAGCCAATTACAACTTAAGAAGCGGATATCGAGAGGATTACATTGTATGTGATGTGACTTTAGAATTAGCTGACAAATTAAAATATAGCTTTGCTGATTAAAAGGGGATGTTTTACTATACAAAAAAAAATTAAGATAACAATTGTTATGATGGTTATGGTTTGTTTAGCTATTATGTTTAATAGTAATGTTGCAACAGCTAAAGCAGAAAGTACGACATATATACCAATACCTGTATTTATGCATAATGGTGATCGTGAGAAAGAACACACTATTAAAAATATAGAAGAAGGAACTATTATACTACATAAAGATGGAGCAATGTCTGATTTAATTATTAATAAATCTTTAAAAAATCCACCTGCTGTAGGGAATATAGGTAATGGGAATAAAAGGATAGCAGTAATTGTTGGAATGGATGAAGAAACCCCTATAGCATATGCAGAAAAGGGCTCAGAACAAGAAACAAAATTAAGACAAACTGCTGAGAGAAATGCAGATATGGAAAAGAATTTCCCCAAATATGTAATTGCAATAGTGGCTGCGATTTTGGGTGCAGTAATATTAATGCAGCTACTGTCATCCAATTTTTAAAAAGAATATAGTCTTGTTAACTATGTATATATAAGGTAGACTTATTTTTTAGTCTGCCTTTTTTATAAAAGCAATAATAATAAGTTAAGAATATTTAATTATGGCTTTTAATTAAGCTAAAAGAAAGAAGGTAAAATGTGATATGCTGCCATTAGAAAACTTAAACATACCAAAAACAAAGATAAATCAGTTTAAAAAGAAAAATATAAACTCCTTGGAGGAATTAGTAAGATTTTTTCCCAGGAAATATATGGATTTTACGCATCCTATAACAGTATCACAAGCAATAGATGGGCAAACAGCAGCTGTTATTGTAACAATAACTAAAATATATTCTAGCTATGAAAAAAGCTATGTTAGAGCCATAGGAATTGATGAAAAAGATGACTCCCTATGTATAATGTGGTTTAATACAACATACATAGGTAAACAGCTAAAATCAGGGCATAAATATATCGTATGTGGAAAAATATCTATAAATTGCGAATATAACAACCAGGTACAAATGATTAATCCTATGTACATAAATGAGAGTATAGAAAAATTCAAAAAAATTATACCTGTTTATGCTAAAATACCTGGAATGTCTGCAGAGTATTTGACTAATTGTATTAGTAAAGCTTTGCAGTTAATAAGTAATCCTGAGTATTTAGATGAAGAAACTATTAAAAAATTTAAGTTACAATCAGAAATGGCAGCACTAGTAAACATACATGAGCCTAATAGTATTGCTGATATTAAAGCTGCTAAAAGACGAATCATATTTGATACACTTTATCAATATCAGTTTGAATTAGAAAAGAAAAATAGAAAAATGAAAAAAAATACTACTATTAAAGTCCCTAAATTAGATGAATGTAGAAAGTTTGTAAATAAGTTACCTTTTGAATTAACAGAAGATCAAGCTATGGCAATAAAAAAAATATATGAGCAAATGAAAGAAGGTAAAAGAGTAAACACTTTGCTTACAGCTGATGTTGGGGCGGGTAAAACCATAATAGCTTTTATACTCATGGTTATACTTTGCGAAAACGGATATCAAGCAGTATTAATGGCACCTACATCAGTACTTGCTAAGCAACATTTTAATGAACTAAATACTATGCTTGAAGGAACACCATTTAAAGCGTGCTTTTTAAACGGTGGATTAAAAGCAAAAGAAAAAAAAGAAGTATTAGCTGGTATAAAAAATGGAGAATATAATATGATTGTTGGTACTCATGCAGTAATTCAAAAGGATGTAATATTTAAGAATTTAGGTATTGCAATAGTAGATGAAGAACATCGTTTTGGAGTCGCACAAAGAACTGCTTTAATAGAAAAAACAAGTGATATTCATTATATTACTATGAGTGCAACACCAATTCCCAGAAGCTTAGCTTTAACAATGTATGGTGATACAATAGATATATTAACTATAACTACTATGCCTACTGGTAGAAAACCAATAAAAACAGCTTTAATTAGGAATAAAAGAAAAGCTTATAAATTTATGTATGATGAAATAAGAAGAGGACATCAGTGTTATTTTGTATGCCCTTTGATTGAAAAATCCTATGCAGAATCTATGGAAAATATAGATGCAGTTGAAGATGTATATAAAGAATTGCAAGCATATTTTAAAAATACTAATATAAAAATAGCTATGGTAACAGGCAAAATGAAAGAAGATGAAGTAAATAAAGCCATAGATAATTTTAAAAATAATAAAGTACAAATAATGATAGCAACTACAGTAATAGAAGTAGGTGTTAATGTACCTAATTCAACTGTAATGGTAATAAATAATGCAGAACGCTTTGGCCTTGCACAATTACATCAGCTTCGGGGTAGAGTGGGAAGGGGTAGTTTACAATCCTATTGCATCTTAATATCGAAAAAAACTACTAAGCGATTACAAGTTTTAACTACTACTAATGATGGATTTGTAATTGCCAATGAGGATATGAAGTTAAGAGGCAGCGGTAATTTAATAGGTGAGGAGCAATCTGGTCAAAATGAATTTATAGATTTAATGCTAATGTATCCAAACTTATTTAATAAAATCAAAGTAGAAATAAAAAGATTATATGATAATAATGAGGAATTAATAGATATTGCATAGTTATTTTTTTTAAAATGTAATAATAATAAGTTGAGTAAAAAATTATGGCTTTTATGAAGCTAAAAATGAAAGGGGTATTTATCATGGACAATGATTTAGGAGGAACAAGCCGAGAATCCTCCCTTTTTCAAAGGGGAGATGAAAGGCAAATTTCACTACTATATGTAATATAAATAACCTCTTAAATTGTTGACTTTGGGCTTAAAATATCGTATACTATGTGTATGAGTAAGAATAATATAATTCATGCAAGAACCTGTGTTTATAATGTAAATTATCATATCGTATGGAGTGTAAAATACCGCAAGCCAATATTAATAAATGGAGTTGATGAACACCTTAAAAAACTGTTTTATGAAATTGCTAAAGAAAAGGATTTTACAATTCATACGATGGAAGTAATGCCAGATCATGTTCATCTATTCGTATCTGCACACCCTAAAATATCACCATCATATATAGTTAAAATGTTAAAGGGTATCAGTGCAAGGAAACTCTTTATAGAGTATCCTGAATTGCAAAAACAATTATACAAAGGGCATCTATGGAATAATTCATTTTACATTGAAACTATAGGTTCTATATCAGAAGATGTTATTAAAAAGTATATTGAGCTGCAAAAAGAAAGGGGGTGATTTTTCAATATATGAAAAGAGTTATAAACTTTCAGTTAAACCCTAACAAAAAGCAACAGATCATATTAGGCAATTTAACTTATGCTGCTTCAAAGCTTTGGAATGTAGCTAATTATGAAAGAAAGAACTGGAGTAAACAAAGTGGCATTAAGTACCCTAACTGGTATGAGCAAAAGAAAAAGCTAAAAAGCCATTTTTGGTATAAGAATCTGCCATCTCAAACTGCACAAGAATTGCTAAAACAATTAGATTGCAGCTGGAAATCTTTCTATAGGTTATTGCAAACTGGTGGTATAAAAAATCCTAAGCCACCTAAATATAAACATCAGCCATTTAATGTAAGGTATCTAAATAATGGTTTTGAGCTGCTTAATAAGCATACACTGCAGCTATCTATACCTAAACAGTTAAAAACATATCTGAGTGATAAATTCAATATAACTGATAAGTATTTGCTTATAGATGTACCAGTACCAATAAGTGGTGCTGTCAAAATCGTAGAAATTATTCCAGAGCATAATAAATACAGTGTAAACATTATTGTAGAATTGCTAGATACAAAAGCAAAAGAGGATAATGCTGTTTATATGAGTATAGACCTTGGAATAAACAATCTGATCACAGCTTATATAAATACTGGTAAAACATACATCATATCAGGCAGGCAATTATTAAGTATTAATAGATACTTTGATAAGGAAATAGCTTATTATAGTTCAATATCAGACAGTCAGCAAGCAGCTAAAGGAATAAAATACCCAAAACAAAGCAAACGAGTGCAACAGCTCTACGCTAAAAGAAGAAAGCAGATAAATCACGTATTGCATACAGCTACTAAAAGCATTATAGATATAGCAGAACAGAATAATGTATGCAAAATCATCATTGGTGATATAACAAACATACGTGAGGATAATAATATGGGTAAAGTCAATAATCAAAAGTTTCATAAATGGCCATTTAAGAGGATAAAGGATTGCTTAATGTATAAAGCAGAGAATAAAGGGATAGCTGTTGAAATGCAGGAAGAAAGTTATACTAGCCAATGCAGTCCCTATACACCACAAGTATCAAAGAAGTATGCTAAAAAGTCTAATAGAAAGTATAGGGGATTATACAAGAATAATGTTAATACACAAATATTTAATGCTGATTGTGTTGGAGCATATAACATATTAAGGAAGTACCTGTGTAGGATGGAGAAATCCATACCAGCAGTAGTGGGGTTGGACACCCCGAGGATGTACCATTGGAACTCACAAGGTTTCTTTGCGAATCCGAAGCTCTCCATTTCAATGGAGATGTAGTTCACAATTAGAAGAAGTAGAAAGTTTGGAAATTTATTTTTCCGATTTAACAAAAGAAGCTCAGGCTGAAGTCTTATCTTATTATGGGATTAAAAGTCCAAAAGAGATGAACTGGGATACTTATCCTATGTTTGAGCTAAATAATTATAATTGTCAATAAAAATTTATAATGATACAGTCAACTACCTCTCCTAAATCGCATTGACAACTTTGCTAAGGCAACTTTACCAATGCAATTATAGAAGAGGCTTGCTTGTTAAATATTTGAGCAATCATTTATTTAATAGGTTAGCCTGGTTGATTAGCAATAAGTTGAAGGTTTCATTAGCTGGAGACTATGTTATTACAGAATGTTTCATTAGCAAATAGTTACTCTTTGGTGCTTCACAAGCTGGGGATTTCTAAGGCTGCATATTAATCAATCTCTGAGGGTAGGAGAAGTGTATGCAGCAAAAAACCTGTAATAACTTTTGCGATGTGAACCTACTCACCCTTGAGGTGATGATTTATGGATTAAAAATCTATAAGAAGGGAGTATACCTATTATGGTATATGTATTAAATAAAGATGGAAAACCACTTATGCCTACCAATAGGTGTGCTAAAGTAAGGATACTACTTAAAGAAAAAAAGGCAAGGGTGGTAAAATCTAAACCATTTACAATACAATTACTTTATGAAACAAAAAATTATACTCAACCAATTACGTTGGGTATTGATAGCGGATATCTAAATATTGGATTTTCCGCTGTAACTAATAATAAGGAGCTTATTTCTGGAGAAGTTGCACTTCTTCAAGGAATGTCTGAAAGGCTTAAAGAAAAACGCATGTATAGAAAACAAAGACGCAGTAGATTAAGACATAGAGAGCCTCGATTTAATAATAGGAAGCATAAAGAAGGATGGTTAGCTCCATCTATACAGCATAAGTTAGATAGCCATGTTAGATTCATTGAAGGACTAAAATCCATACTTCCTATAACCAATACAATTATAGAGGTAGCTAATTTTGATATACAGAAAATTAAAGATCCCTCTATAGTTGGTAAGGATTATCAGAATGGTGAACAGAAGGATTTCTATAATACAAGGGAATATATCTTTTATAGAGATCATTATACTTGCCAGATATGCAAACGAACTGATATACCCTTGCAAGTACATCATATTGGCTATTGGAAAGGGAATAGAAGCAATCGTCCTGAAAATTTAGCGACCTTATGTGTAAAATGTCACACTCCTAAAAATCATGAAAAAGGTCACATACTCTATAATTGGAAACCTAAACTAAATGGTTATAAGGATGCAACATTTATGAGCATAGTACGCTGGCGATTAGTTGATATATTAAATTGCCAATATACTTATGGCTATATTACTAAAAGTCAAAGGATAAAGTTAAACCTTCCCAAGACACATTATAATGATGCATTTTGTATAGCAGGAGGGAAAACTCAAGAAAGAATAGAGCCTATATTTTATAAGCAAGTAAGGCGTAATAATCGTTCTCTTGAGAAGTTTTATGATGCTAAATACATTGATATTAGAACTAACGAAAAAGTTAAAAGTCAAGAGCTTTTTAGCGGCAGAAGAACAAGGAATAAGAATAACAATACTGAGAATTTGCACAAATATAGGAGAGAAAAAGTATCTGCTGGAAGAAAAACCATAAGAAAAAAGCGATACTTTTATCAACCGAATGATTTAGTTAAATATAATAATAAGATTTGTGTAGTCAAAGGTACTTTTAATAAAGGTGCTTGGGTAATGCTAAAATTAGGTAAAGGCAAATCTGTTAAAACAGGAGACTTAAAGCCTTATAAATTTAGTAAGGGATTTGCTCTTGTTTAACGACAAGAAAGGCAATTCCTCTCCACCTAAATTAAAATTATAGGTGGAGTCTCCTTGCCTTATTTGGATAAAATTATAGGAGGAGAGTTTTTATGGATGAAACAAGAAAAATGCTTGAAGAAGTTTTAAAAGAACAGTTAAAACCTGTCAATGAAAGATTAGAGAATATTGGAAAACAAGTAAAGGCAATAGACGGAAGATTAGAGAATGTTGAAAAACAAATAAAGGCAACAGACGGAAGATTAGAAAATGTTGAGAAACAAGTAAAAGCAATAGAAGAGCAGACAGCTGATTTAGTTAAGTTTAGGGAAGAAGTCAAATCAAGTTTAAATGAAATTAATGAGAATCAAAAATCTTTATGTGAAATGTATGGGGAACATGAAGTTGCATTACGCAATTTAAGAAGAAGGATTGTTTAAAAATATATTTTAAAGTCCTTCTTAAAAATATATTAATTTTAATATTAGCAAAAAATATAAAAACCTTTGAAATATTTAAAAATAATATTTCGGAGGCTTTTATATTTTTTTTTGTTTATTAATATATAAATACATAAAACAAAATATGAAAGGAGGCACGTTTCTTATTTTATATAAGGAACAAGATTTAAATGAAAAATGCAAGAACTGAAAGTGCTAAGAACAAAAAAATCTCCATTATTTTATTAACATCTGCAATATGGGCATTAAGTATTGCTATATTAGGATTCTTAAACGAATATACCAATTTGCATACTATAAGTTTTGATTTTGCCAAACAAAAGGTAAGTGCTTACGCAGCAAATAGAACCATAGATAACGGAGAAATATTAAAGCAATCAGACATATGTATTAAGGAGGTAGACTCTAATTTGGCTGTAAATGGTGGAATAAACAGTATTAATCAATTAGTAGGTAAAAAAGCAACTCATAAAATATATAAAAATGAAACATTTACATCCTCAGATATCATAAAGCCTCAAATAGTCTCTGATAATTTAGTAGAATGTACAATACCTGTTAATCTATCAGTACTACATGATAATAAGATTAAAGCAAATGATTATGTTGACATTATTATTGATTATAAAGAAAAAGTTAATAAAACAAGAACTAATACTGAAAATAAAGTAGAAAAGTATACTGTAAACAAGCCATCAGAAGTTGTTGCTGGAAAAGTATTAGTAACTCAGATTATTGATAATAAAGGTAATCTTATTGTAGCACCTGAATTGCAAGATCCTGAATCACGACAGCAACCTGCATATGTATCTGTTTTAGTGAAAAAGGATTTAATTAACAATATTATGGATGCTAAAAAAAGAGGCTCATTAAATTTAATTAAGTATTTAGACCCTTCAAAAGAAAAAGCCATAGAAAATTACAAACCTTCATGGTTAAATTAAGAAACTGAAAATTAATATTTCACAAAAAACGCCCCCTTTAAAATGGCGTATAAGAGCATTTTAAGAGGTAGGTAATATGTTTATACCTTTGAAATCAAAATAGAGCTTATATAGAAAAGACAGTTGCAAAAGAAATATTTAGTCAAAAGATAAACTATGATCTATAAAATAATTAAATGAAAGGCAGGTGAAAGTCCTGATTTGTGGTTAAAACAGAAAATTTAATTCTGTAATACCGCTACCTTATTTAGTTCATAAGGCAAAAAGCTGTAACAAATCTACTACTGTTGCAGCTTTGAAAATCAGGAATTAATAATTGCTTACATTAGATAATTTATATAAAACTGTTGATAATGAAATATATACACAGAATAAGGATAATATTAATGCTTTTCAAAATACCATTAAAAAAACATTATCAGGTGATATTACCTCAAAACAAACATTAGTATCTTCAATAAGAAAAATTATTGAAGATGCAGTGCCTAAAAATGAATATATTAATTTAATAAAACAATACCACATTGATTATTTTAATCCAATATATACTGGCAATATTCAAGCTATAAGTGAGATTATTAATAAAAATATATTAACTGAAAATGCTTCTGAAGAAGAATTATTAGAGAAATTATCTCAAATAGTTTTTCAAGAATTATATGGATTATCCGTAATTGATGAATATTCTTATGGTGATATAAAAGGTATTAATGAAATATCCTGTAATGCTTATAACTATATAAGTATGCAAATTTTGGGTAAAAAAATTGTAATACCAAATTTATCATTTAAAGACAATGACACATATAAAAAAATAGTTAAGAAAAGCATTAGTTTTGATGCAAAGCAAGATTTAAAGCCAGATTATCCAGAGATATTATGCCAAAGGATTAATGGAGCACGTGTAACTGCTTTAATGCCTCCATATTCAAAAGAATATTCACTTAATATTAGGTATTTTGATGTAGAACTAATTAGCTCAAAGCAATTTATAAAATTAAAAACATCAACTCCTGAAATAGAAACATTTATAGAAAATATAATGCCTGGCAGACCTAATATTGCAGTTATTGGTGATCAAGGTACTGGTAAAACAACTTATATTTTAAGATTAATAGGCTCTATTCCCGACCATATAAGTATTGCAACAATAGAACCTATGTTTGAACTTAACCCAGATTATTATTTTCCTAATAAAGATATTAAAAAGCTACAATTTTTGCCTGACTTAAAAACAGCTGAAGACGCTTTTCAAACCTGTTTAAGATTGGGACGTGACTTAATTATTAACGGAGAAGTACGAAGCCCTGATGAAGCTGTAGTTGCATTAAAAGCATGGACGAGGCAGAACAGAGGAAGTATTTGTTCTTTTCATACAACATCAGTTAAGGATTATATGTATGATTTTAAAAACTTACTTATGCAAAAGGGTTATTACTATTCCGAGTATTCTGCATTGTATGATGTTGCAAGAGCTACAGATATAGTAATACACCTTGATATAGATAGAAAATCAGGAAATAGATATATAAAAGAAATTGCAGAAATAATATTAGATGAACAATCTACAACTGTTCCATTTAAGATAAATACTTTATTTAAATATAATAAAGAAAATAAAAGGGCAGAAGTAGTAGGTAAATTATCATCTGAATTAGTTGATAGATGTTTGGGATATGAATTTGATGGGAAAAATTTAGAAGTCATAAAAAGCTTAGGATTATATTAAAGTTGGGTTAATTAAGCATTTGTTAATGCTCCCCTAATCTTATAGAGTATGGGGGAGCACATTATAATATAGCTATTTTCTTAACAAAATATTTTTTAAAAGGGAGGTAACATGATGGATGAAAAATATATTTATACAGTTACAGTTTTCGAGGATTTAGACGAAAGCTATGGACTTAAAGGTAGAAGCCGTTGTTTTGGATATTATAATAATTTTGATTTAGCTGATAAAACAGTCAGAACAAATGCTACTGATATAAATGAATGTACATATACTTATGCTGTCATAGAAAAGGTTTCTGAAGGTTTAGTACCGTGTAATAAAAATAGATGGTTCTATAAATTTGATTATGAAGAAAGAGAATATTATCCTATCCCAGAGCCAAAAGAATTAGAACATTACTGCAACTTTGGAATTGGTTAAAAAATAGCTATAACATATATCAGTTCAATGCTAAAAGAAAAAAGAGTGAACTACCACGAGCCTAAAGGCATCATGACTTCTAAGAGCCTAAGTTCACCAGACTAAGTATAGAGAAATCTATACTACGATTATTAACTCATGACACCTACG
>ENA-UOOM01003441-UOOM01003441.1-fermentation-metagenome-genome-assembly--contig:-NODE-3441-length-11468-cov-4.511171_pt1 | contig 11468 bp, 7 predicted proteins | sample MGYA00245781_ERZ724031 | MGnify/ENA primary metagenome ERZ724031 (study PRJEB28704, sample SAMN03018317) | fermentation metagenome | biome: anthropogenic terrestrial biome; feature: soil; material... | reverse complement strand
GTCAAACTGCCATTCTTCCATACTACTATATAAAATTACTATCATGCTGCAAGTGTACAACTCGCTGTATCTCTATTATGACACATGCCAAGTTACCATTCACAGTCTAGTAACCATGCAAAAGCTATTCACGTGTTAAGCTTAAAGCTTCCAAAATAATATTTGTTTCAACATTATGGAACACTTCAACGCGACCGGGGTCGACAGGCAGAACGAAACCAATTTTGTTTCCTATGTTCTTCTTGTCATGCTGCATCCACTCCAGAAGCAAATCCGGACTTATATCCGGCAGTGTAACAGGCAGTTCCGCTGCAATCAGCACAGCCTCCAAACGCTTGACGTATTCTTCGGGAACCATATCCATCAAGTGGGCAATCCGGGTTTCCACCATCATCCCAATGGAAACAGCTTCTCCGTGAGTGTAAGTTCCGTAGCCGGCAGCAGCCTCTATAGCATGTCCAATTGTGTGTCCAAAATTTAAAGATGCTCTGAGCCCCAGATCTCTCTCATCCATGGAAACGATATCAGCCTTTATTTCACAGGAGCGCTGAATGGCTTCCAACAATAGCATCAGGTCTTTTGCCATCATTGCAGGCATATATGATTCAAGCCAGTTGAGAAAGGTATCATCTTGAATGATACCATATTTTATCACTTCTGCCATGCCGGTAGACAGCTCTCTTTTTGGCAAGGACTTCAAGGTGGATACATTCATGAGCACGGTTTGAGGCTGGTAAAAGGCTCCTATGACATTCTTGGCTTTGGGATGGTTAACAGCCACCTTTCCTCCAACACTGCTGTCTACCTGGGCCAGCAGGGAAGTGGGGATTTGAATAAAGGGAACTCCGCGCATATATGTAGCAGCTATAAAACCCGCTAAATCACCGATAACACCACCGCCTAAAGCTGCGATCAGAGACTTGCGGTCCAGATTTGCTGCCAGTGCAATATCATAAAGTTTTTCTGCAGCCTTCAGTGTCTTTGCAGATTCTCCCGGTTTAACTATGGCAGCGGTGATGCTAAAACCCAAATCCTCGAATTGCGCTGCTACAGATTGGTAATACCAGTGAGCAACGTTTTCATCCGTGATGAGAAGCAGCTTTTTACCGGATTCATCTTTCGTTTGTATGCCGGAAAAGCCTTCTTGAAACAGACTATCCCAATTATCATCCAGATAAATGGAATAGGATCGCTTGTCCAGTTGAACAGGTATTGTTTTCATGGATTCACCGCCTGAAATATTGTATCCTTGGAAGATTCTTCGCTGCGCTCTGAATGACATAAGTCTGTATTCTTCGCTGCGCTCTGAATGACGGCTTCACTATTGTCATCCAATTACTTCCGCTGTATTTTCTTTAATGATATCCATAAACATAAATAAATTCAATACAAATAATAAGTGAGTGGAATATATTTATTATTTTGCTTGATCAGCTTTGAATAATAAGCAAGATCCATCCAGGATATGGTAAGTTGGTTTGCTTTTAGGAATGATTTCACTTATATTGAATAATTTAGCAGAATTAAACGTAAAATATTCTCATTCTATTTTTCAAAACCCTGTGAAATATGTTACAATAAGAAGGAAAATTGGAATTCTTATCGAAATGTACTTTGAAGACTATATGCTAAATTTGGATTGATTCAGGTTTACCATGGATTTGATTGAAAATAATGAATGGGGGAAAGTTGATGAAAAACTACACAACCGACAAAATTCGAAATTTAGGCCTCATAGGTCACGGCAGCGAAGGGAAGACTACTCTGACTGAAGCCATGTTGTTTAGTGCAAAGGCAATTGATCGATTTGGCAGGGTTGAAGATGGAAACACAACCACAGATTACGATCCGGAAGAATTAAAAAGACATATTTCCATAACTTCAGCCATAGCACCGCTGGAGTGGAAACAATATAAACTCAATGTCATTGATGTGCCCGGCTATTTTGATTTTATTGGAGAAATGGCAAGTACACTTCGGGTAGTGGATAGTGCCTGTATCGTTGTTGGTGCTGTTTCAGGGGTCATCGTAGGTACAGAAAAGGCATGGGATTATTGTCACGAATATGATATACCTAAAATTATTTTTGTAAATCAGATGGATCGGGAAAATGCCAACTATACCAAGGTTATCAATCAATTGACTGAATTATACGGCACTGCCATTGCTCCCTTCCAGGTACCTATTATGGAAAGCGGTCAATTTACAGGATATGTAGATATCATCGCTATGAAAGCAATGAAGTTTAAAGGCAGCGAGCTGGTGGAAATACCAATACCTTCAAATATGGAAGATAAAATAGAACCTATTCGTACCACATTGGTAGAGGCAGTGGCTGAAACCAGTGAAGAGCTCATGGAAAAATACTTCTCCGGAGAGGAATTCTCAGAAGGCGAAATCCAGGCAGCCCTTCGTGATGGTGTTGTCAGCGGAGATATCGTGCCCGTTGCCTGCGGTTCTGCTGTAAACAATCAGGGCGCAGCTCCCCTTATGGATCTCATTATTACTTATATGCCTGCTCCGGGCGAGCATGGAAGCGTTACCGGCAAGAATCCTCATACTCAGGAAGCGGTAGAAAGAACTTATTCTACATCGGAACCCTTCTCTGCCTTGGTATTTAAAACGGTTGTAGACCCCTTTGTAGGAAAGCTTTCTCTCTTTAAGGTACTTTCCGGTGAAATAACCACAGGTGGCACTGTCTACAATCCCAATAAAGATAAAACAGAAAAAGTCAACAATATTTATTTCATCAGAGGCAAAAAGCAGTCTGGAGCAGAAAAAATTGTTGCCGGCGATATGGCAGCGCTTGCTAAGCTGCAGTCCACCATGACAGGAGATACCTTATGTGATCAGGCCAACCCTGTTATCTATGAGACAATTCAATTCCCCGAACCCTCCATATCTTTGGCTGTAGTATCTCAGAAGGAAGGGGAGGAAGACAAGGTATTTGCCGGTCTGTACCGTCTGACCGAAGAAGATCCCACTTTTACTGTAGATAAAGATCCGCAAACCGGTGAGATGTTGATTTCCGGTGTCGGAGAGATGCACCTTGAGATTATTTCCAAAAGGCTGCAAAACAAATTTGGTGCTGCTGCTGCCTATAAGGAGCCCAAGATTCCCTATAGAGAAACCATTCGCAAGCCTCTTAGAGCAGAAGGCAGACATAAGAAACAGAGCGGTGGTCATGGTCAATTCGGTCATGTATGGATTGATTTCGAGCCCTTGGCAGATACAGAAGAAGAATACGAATTTGTGGACAAGGTAGTTGGCGGTGTCGTACCCAGACAGTATATTCCCGCCGTTGACAAAGGTCTCCGAGAATGTCTGCCAAATGGTGTCCTGGCTGGATATCCCATGGTAGGTATTCGTGCCACTTTAAATGATGGTTCCTACCACAGCGTAGACTCTTCGGAAATGGCCTTCAAGGTAGCTGCTTCACTTGCCTTCAAAAAGCTGGATCAGGCCAACCCCGTTCTACTTGAGCCCATCATGAAAGCAGAAGTCCTGGTTCCCGATGATTACATGGGTGACATAATTGGCGACTTGAACAAACGCCGCGGCAGAATACTGGGGATGAACCCCAAGGGCAACGGTCAGCAGGAGATAGTTGCCGAGGTGCCCCAGACAGAAATGGCCAAGTATGCCACAGACCTCCGTTCCATGACCCAGGCACGGGGCAGCTTCAAACTCAGCTTTGTCCGCTATGAGGAAGTTCCCGGCAATATCAGCGCTAAGATCATCGAGCAGGCAAAGCAAGAGGCCGCTCAAGAGTGATAATATATTGAATTAATAAAAAAGCCTTCTCCTGTTATAGGAGCAGGCTTTTTTGTTAGTGCATTCTCTTTTGAGGGTAAATGTAAATATGACAGGCAAGTTGACTGTCAACACTAAAATCTTTGAGGGGTAATATGAGAGACCAAATTTTAACAATCCTGCTGGAAAACCGGGACAGCTTTGTTTCCGGAGAAGATATCAGCCAAAAACTGGGTGTAAGCAGGACAGCTGTGTGGAAAACAATGGGGCAGCTGAAGGAATCAGGCTTTGAAATGCAATCGGTACCCAACAAGGGATATCGCCTGACAAGCCTGCCCGATAAACTGGAGCCTGCTTTGATTCAACATTATCTGACTACGAAACAATTTGGACGAGTTATTGAGACTCACGTTACCATGGACTCTACCAATACTAGAGCCAAGGAACTGGCACAGGATGGTGCAGCCCACGGAACCCTGGTTACAGCTGAGGAGCAGAAAAACGGCAGGGGCAGACTGGGGCGATCCTGGGAATCCCCGCGCAGTCTGGGGCTTTGGATGTCCTTGATTCTGCGGCCTTCTTTTTCTCCCCGACATGCTCCCCAAATGACGGTACTGGCCGGTCTGGCTGTAGTTCATACAATCTGTAAGACAACCGGGCTGGAAGCTTTTATCAAGTGGCCAAATGACATTATAGTAAACTCAAAAAAGGTTTGCGGCATATTGACGGAAATGCAGGCTGATTTGGATTTGATTGATTATATAGTTGCAGGAATAGGCATAAATGTTAATACACCAAAGGAAGGCTTTCCACGAGAGTTAAGAAATTCAGCAACATCTTTGAAACTGGAACTGGGAGCACATATTGATAGATGCCGTTTATCAGCAGAACTGATGGCTGTATTTGAAGGGCTTTATGAGCGCTGTCTGGCTGCAGGAAACTTTTCCGAAATACTGAATGAATATAAGTCGAAGTGCATAACTCTGGGGCGTCAAGTGCGAGTTACGGGTCCTTCGGAAACATTTGAAGGCACAGCAGCAGACCTCACCGATGACTTTCAACTGCTGGTAGAAACAAAGACCGGCGAACTTCGCGGGGTTTTTTCCGGTGATGTGTCAGTCCGTGGAATCGCAGCTTACCTGTAGACTCAGCAATTGAGAGCTTTTTTACATGAGAACCGGATATACGTATAATTGGAGGGAAATAAAACCAAAATGTGAATTATTTTCTTAAATACTGTATTGCTTTTCCAAGGGAAACCATTATAAGATGAGATAGATTCCGAACAATTCAAAAAAGTGGAATGAAGCTAAACTGGGGGTACTATTTTGGATATTTTTAAGAGGATATTTCAGTATAGTGCAAAGTACAGAAAAGAATTTGTCTTTGCCATTCTGATGCATACTCTACTCATCTCCATCAACTTGATTACACCTCATATTTCTCGAATAATTGTAGACGACGTAATTAAAAACGGTCAGCGTGATTTACTGCCAATACTCCTTACGGTGCTTCTCGCAGCAGCTCTTGTCAAAGGGGTGACCATGTTTGTGCGGGGCTTTCTTTTTGAAGCTTATTCTCAAGATTGTTTGTATGATCTTAGAAATGACATGTATACCCGTCTGCAGGGGCTGAATTTTATCTTGATAGCCATCTGGGCTGCCTTTTTCCTTCTATGACAATAACCGTGTTGGCGAACTGATGTCCCGAATGACGGGCGACCTTGAAGGAATCCGCGTTTTCCTGGCTTCAGGAATACCCATATTCTTTGAAAACATCATCTACTTTTTTGGCACCGCCATTATTTTGCTGATCATGAATGCCAGGCTGGCCCTTGTCACTTTAATTGTAACTCCTCTCATTGCCTTTGTTGCTTTTAAATTCAACCGCCTGATCCGTCCCAAATACAGTGAAATCAGGGAGCAGCAGGCAGCTCTGAACACAGCGGCTCAGGAGAACATAGCAGGGGTGCGGGTGGTTAAGGCATTTGCCCGTGAAGAGTTTGAAATCGAAAAGTTTGAGGGCGAAAATGAAAAGAATCAAAATTTACACATCGAAGCCAGTCGCATATCAGGCAGCTTTTTTCCGATTATGGACTTTCTCTCCGGTACCTGTCTGGTTGTCTTAATCTGGGTAGGCGGCAGTATGGTAGGCAGCGGTGAAATCAGCATGGGCACCATTGTAGCCTTTAACGGTTATCTTTGGATGCTTATCATGCCAATGCGGATGCTGGGCTGGATTACCAATATGGCTGCCCAGTCTGCAACTTCCGGGAAGAGGGTATTTGATATCCTGGACACCGGCTCAGCTATCAAGGAAAAGGAAAATCCACATGATCCTGAGGAGTTCAGAGGAGAAGTGACCTTTCAGGATGTTGGCTTTCGGTATCGCAGGCAGGCTGTTTTGTCAGGGTTGGATTTTCATGTGCCGGCAGGCAGTACAATAGCAATCATGGGTGCTACCGGGTCGGGGAAAACCTCTGTGATAAATCTGATTGAAAGATTCTACGATCGAACTTTAGGAACCATACTTATCGACGGTGTTGATATCAAGGACTGGAGTCTGCGAAGGCTGCGCAGTGAAATTGCCATAGTCATGCAGGAAACCTTTCTGTTTTCGGATACCATAGAAGGTAATATCCTGTACGGTAAAACCGATGCCACCAGGGAAGAAGTCATAGAAGCTGCAAAGGCTGCAGATGCCCACAAATTTATCATGGAGATGCCTATGGGCTACGATACCATAGTCGGCGAACGAGGCACGGGTCTGTCCGGCGGTCAGAAGCAGCGCATTGCCATTGCCAGGGCTATTATCAAGGATCCCGGCATCCTGATTATGGATGACTGTACTTCTGCAGTGGATATGGAAACAGAGCATGTGATTCAGCAGGCTTTAGATAAGGTGCAAAAAAATCGAACCACTTTTATCATTGCTCATCGAGTTTCTTCTGTTCGTAAAGCGGATGAAATTCTTATGCTTGAAAATGGACGCATCGTGGAGCGGGGAAATCATCAGGAGCTCATGTCACAGGGCGGTCTTTATTATGAAATGGTAAACCAGCAATACAAGGACTTGGACAATTTGGATTGGAACGAAATAAGCAGGCTGAATGCAGAACTGGAAGAAAATTCAGCTCAAGAAAGCTATTTCCAAGCCAAGCGGAAAGAGAAGGTGAATTAAGTGCTGAGATCCCGAATATTCGATGATGAAGTACTGGAAAAGCCGTTTAATATGGGTCAGCTGAAACGCCTGATGGCATACTTGAAACCCTATCGCAAGCAAGTTGTTGTTACGGTCATTCTCATGTTCATATCTGCATTCCTGGGTTTACTCGGTCCCTATATACTGAAAATTGCCATAGACGACTACATGGTCCAGGCAGATTACCGGGGTTTGGCTGTGCTTGCTCTGATATATTCAGCTGGCAATGCAGTTATCATGATATTCAACAGGCAGCGGATAATAACCATGTCCCAGGTAGGTCAGAAGGCATTATACAGGATACGGCAGGATTTATTCAATCATATTCAGAAGCTTTCCTTCCAGTTCTATGACAGCCGGCCGGCAGGAAAGGTTCTGGTGCGTATTATAAATGATGTCAATTCCCTTGGAGATCTTCTAAGCAACGGTATTGTAAACGTGCTGGTGGATGGAGTTACCATAATTCTTGTAATTGTAATGATGCTGTCCATGAATGTTGCCTTGACCCTGATTACCCTGACAGTCATGCCTTTGATGCTTATCGTCATTATGGGATTGAAGAAGGTGATCCGCCGCAGATGGCAGACAGTTCGTAAAAAAGCTTCAAATATGAATGGCTACCTTCATGAAAGCCTGGCGGGAATGCGGGTCACCCAGGCATTTGCACGGGAACCGGAAACCAACAAGGTATATAATGAGCTGAGTCACGATATCCGCTCCTCCTGGATGTCAGCCATCAAGGTGAATAATCTGATGGGACCATCCTCAACCATAATTGCAACCATATCCACAGTGCTGGTATATTGGTTTGGAATCTCATTTATTGATTCCGGGGTCGTCACTGTAGGTATTTTGGTTGCCTTTGCCAGCTATGTTAATCGATTCTGGCAGCCGGTGAACAATATCCTGAACTTTATTAATTCCATATTGGTTGCCATGGCTTCCACAGAACGAATTTTTGAACTGCTGGATACACCTGCAGACATCATAGACTACCCGGATGCCATTGAAATGCCTGAAATTGAAGGGGAAGTCAGATTTGAAAATCTGTCATTCCATTATGAACCGGAAAAGCCGGTACTGAAGAATATAAATATTCAGGTTACACCCGGCGAAACCATTGCCCTGGTAGGACCTACCGGCGCAGGAAAGAGCACCATGGTCAACCTGCTCAGCCGTTTTTATGAGCCGATAGAAGGCAGGATACTTATTGATGGTATGGATATCAATACGGTTACCATGAATTCTCTTAGAGATCAGATGGGAGTCATGATGCAGGATTCTTTCATCTTTTCAGGCACTATCCTGGACAATATACGGTATGGGAAGTTGGATGCCAGTGATGAGGAAGTAAAGGCAGCAGCTCGGGTTGTATATGCAGATGAGTTTATACGAAATATGGAAAAAGGCTATTATACCGAGGTCAAAGAGCGAGGTTCCAGATTGTCTCAGGGACAGCGGCAGCTGATTTCCTTTGCCCGGGCTTTGCTGGCAGATCCTCGTATCCTTATATTGGACGAAGCTACCTCAAGTATAGATACCCAGACTGAAATTCTTGTTCAAAAGGGTCTGAATGAGCTTTTGAAAGGCCGTACTTCCTTTGTTATCGCTCACCGTCTGTCTACTATAAGAAATGCGGATCGGATTATGTACATCGAAGACGGTCGAATTGCGGAATGCGGCAGTCATGATGAGTTGTTGCAGCTAAAGGGAGAATATTATAAGCTGTATCTTTCCCAATATCGTTTTCTTGATGATGTGTCATAGACTTACTATACATACATTATTATTATGCCGTTATATTATATTCTGACTCCTGACTTCGGACCTCTGACCTCTGACTCCTGACTCCTGACTTCTTTAGTTGCGACTGAAAGCGGTGCTATGATATAGTATAGCTGTAAGTATGATTACATGAAACGGATGGGAATTGATGGAGATAAACGCAGGACATGATAGAAAGGAACAAGTACAAGGGCTGCTTGAAAAGTACTTCGGCTACACCAAGTTTCGCAAGGGTCAATGGGAGGTTATTGACAGCATTTTAAACAAAAGAAATGCCATAGCCATTTTTCCAACCGGCGGCGGAAAGTCATTATGTTTTCAGCTGCCTGCTCTGATGATGCCGGGTACCACTATCGTCATTTCTCCATTGATTTCATTAATGAAAGACCAGGTGGACTACCTGGTGGAAAACGGTATAGCAGCCTCTTTCATCAGCAGCACCCTTTCAGATCATGAAGCCCAGCGGCGGGTCAAGGAAATGGAAGGGGGAAGCTACAAAATTGTGTATATAGCCCCGGAAAGATTCCAATCCGAAAGCTTTACCGATGCGTTGAAACACATTCACATTCCCTTTGTCGCCATTGATGAAGCCCATTGCGTTTCCCAATGGGGGCACAATTTCCGTCCTTCTTACCTTAAAATCAAGGACTTGATACAAAGAATCGGAAATCCGGTAGTAGCAGCCTTTACTGCAACTGCCAACGAAAGAGTGCAAAAGGATATCATTACACTGCTGGGTTTATCCCAATGCCGCTTGTTTATAGGAAGCTTCGACCGCCCCAATCTGGAATTTCGTATAGAAGAACCCAGCGATCCAGATACCTATGTGCTGAACTATGCAAGAAATCATAAAGGCAGGAGCGGAATCGTTTATGCATCTACCCGAAGGAAAGTGGAAAACCTGTATTATTTTCTGAGAAACAACGGCATAAAAGCAGGCATGTATCACGCCGGGCTGACTGCAGAACAGCGAAACCGCCACCAGGACAGCTTTATAAACGACAATATAACGATTATGGTTGCCACCAATGCCTTCGGGATGGGTATAGACAAGAGCGATGTCAGGTATATTATCCATTATAATATGCCCATGTCCATGGAGAGCTATTATCAGGAAGCCGGACGAGCCGGCAGAGACAGCAGAAAGGCTGTATGCATTTTACTGAAAAATGATGATGATTATAGTTTGAACAAGTTCATCATCAGTGGTAATTACCCTCCGGTAAAGGCAGTGGAAAATCTGTTTAATAGGGTTCAAAAGAGGAAGATATCGGGTATTCCAACGGAAGTCATACTCAGCCGGAAAACAGCCGGAACCAATATGCGGGAGAGTGCTTTGCGCAAGGTTATAGAATACGGTTATGTTCAGATTCGCAATGGTGTGGCATTTCCTACGGAGAAGGATCGCTTTAAACTGACACAGAAGGATATTGATCGACACAAAGAGGAAGAGCTGACCAAGTTGGACATCATGGACCATTATTTCGATGAGAAAACCTGTCTTCGTTCCTACATATTAAGATACTTCAATGAAGAACCTGAGGAAGAACGTTGCGGAAACTGCAGTATTTGTTATCGCAGCCAGGGAAAGGACAGCAAGTTGATGAATCAGCTGTTGTCAAACATATTCGGCAAATAAAACGAAACTATGGGGAGGTTATCAAATGTCAAACAAAAGAGAAGTACGAGCGGCTATAGTGGGCTGCGGAGGCATTGCAAATGGAAAGCATATGCCCAGTCTGGCAAAGTTAGGTCATGTAAAAATGGTTGCTTTCTGTGACATCGTAAAGGAAAGGGCAGAAAAGGCTGCTGAAGAATTCGGTGTGAAGGGCGCAAAAGTGTCTACAGATTATAAGGAAATCTTTAAGGATGACAGCATTGAAGTGGTTCATGTTTGTACCCCAAACCGCTCTCATGCTGAGATCACTATTGCAGCTTTGGAAGCAGGCAAGCATGTTATGTGTGAAAAACCCATGGCCAAAACCGCTGCTGATGCCAGAAAGATGGCAGAGACCGCCAAGAGAACCGGTAAAAAGCTCAGCATTGGTTATCAGGGCAGACATAGACCTGAATCCCAATATTTGAAGCAGGCTGTAGAAGCTGGGGATTTGGGCGAAATCTATTTTGCAAAAGCTCATGCAGTTCGCAGACGTGCTGTTCCAACCTGGGGAGTCTTTCTTAATGAATACGAACAGGGCGGAGGACCTCTGATTGACATCGGAACCCATGCATTGGATCTCACCTTGTGGACCATGGATAATTACAAACCCAAGTATGTAGTAGGTACAACATATCATAAACTTTCCAATGTCGAAAATGCAGCCAATGCTTGGGGACCCTGGGATCCAAAGGAATTTACCGTAGAGGATTCTGCTTTCGGATTTGTAGTTATGGAAAACGGCGCAACCATTATTCTGGAATCCAGCTGGGCACTTAATACCCTGCAGGCAGCTGAATCCCAAACCACCTTGTGCGGAACAAAGGGCGGTGCCGATATGATGGATGGGCTGCGGATCAACGGTGAAAAATTTGGCAGCCTGTACACCACCAAACCCAACCTGGAGGCGGGAGGCGCAGCCTTCTATGATGGGCATCAGGAATCACCAGCCGATCGAGAAGCCAGACTGTGGATAGAAAGCGTTATCAATGATACGGATCCTGTGGTAAAACCGGAGCAGGCATTGGTTGTTACTGAAATTCTTGAAGGGATCTATGAATCCGCCAAATCC
>ENA-UOOM01003440-UOOM01003440.1-fermentation-metagenome-genome-assembly--contig:-NODE-3440-length-11469-cov-21.343000_pt1 | contig 11469 bp, 18 predicted proteins | sample MGYA00245781_ERZ724031 | MGnify/ENA primary metagenome ERZ724031 (study PRJEB28704, sample SAMN03018317) | fermentation metagenome | biome: anthropogenic terrestrial biome; feature: soil... | reverse complement strand
GTTCGTATCTCTACGAACGATTGGCTATGTCCAAGAACAGACATAGTATTAAAGGTTATCTAAAGCCTTTTCCACAGATTTTTCTATCTCCTTTCGTAGCAATTTTATACTTCTTAAATCATACTCTAATTGATACTGTTTCTCACTCAGCTCTTTGAGTTTCTCTTCTTGTTCTTTTATCCAGTCGACTGATTCTTGGTTTATACAGAACATTCCTCTCATTCTTTCCACCTCAAATAAAGGGCTTAAAGGGTTTCGTCGTGTCTCCATATCTCTCGTCCGTCCGCGAAATAGTAGAATTTCTCTTTGGAATATCTGCTTAGCAGTTTGGCGTTCTTGTTCATGTTTATGATTGCTTTCTTTGCCATCTTTTCGTTTACCTTTTTGGTTATGTAGGTGTCCATCTTTGTCCCTCTGTTACTGTAATGCCCTTGTTACTATTTAATACCTTTCTTAAACAGTTTCGAACAATATTGACAATATCGCATACATTACGTTAGCGCTCTGATACCTCATTATATTCTGCTCACTATATTCTTTTAAATCCTTCTTCATGAACCTAGGTATAATTGACACTCCATCGCCCGTTTCCTGTAGCGTAGTCGCGAACAGAAAATCTCCATCCCTTATCTGATTATTATACAGATGCCAATATAACAATCCGTTATACCACGTTGCCCCGTAAATAATCCCATTTGATTTTATGTAAAACGGATGCGGCTTTCCCGCCTTTGGAACTTTCTGGATTAGCTGGAAAAGTGAATCTTCTTCTTCGCTGGCATAGTCCTGATAATTACCCGCTCTGTACACTCTATTCCAAGGGTTGTCATCATCAATCGCGCACTTATAGTTTCTGCATACTTCTATCGCTAAACCCTTATCTCTAAAGTTAGTAACATCTTTATCTTTATCAGGGTATATTTGGAAGCCAACCCAATACGGATTTGCCGCCGAGATGAAATTACTTAGGCAGTAGCATTTAGCGTCCTTTTTACCGCTCAAAACTGTCTTTGTTAAGCTCATTAACCCGATATGCGCCCGCTTAGGATACCGTCTATCTTCCGGCATGAATTCATCGAATACTATCATCCCCACGTCATCGGTCATGTTTCCACGACGGTTCGAGAAGGTCGAAATCGACTGGAATTTAATAACGTTCTCTCCCTCTCCATTATACACGCCATCGGGCAGCGTAAACCAGTCGTCATCTACCCAGCCGAATTTGCGTCCAGCATTGAGGAAATCGGTAACAAAAGAAGGGTCCGCGAACTCGACCTTTTTGTTACGAATCCACATAGTTTGTAGACCCGTCTCTTTGAACAATTTGAAACCCTTTTTCTGGAAATGTAGCGTCTTACCTATTCTTCTCGCACCGACAATGAAGGATATATTTGCGTCCGATGCATATTTATCCAATTTGCCCGTATTATACCAGTCCAGCGTCATCTCAACCTCATCCTCAAATTGTCGCTAAGTTTATGCTGTCGTTCCTTCAATATTATCCCACCAGGAACCCTCTCCGGTATTAGTTTCATTGTATTCACGCTATCAGGGTTCATATTGTTATTAATATATAACTCTCTTAGCCATCCTGATTCGATTTTATAATCCTTCTTCCCCAATATATTATCGCTCAATATTGTTTCTGGATTGTCTAATATCTCAATCCACATTCCATATGGTATGTCATCACCGTTTCTACGGTTCGGCACTCCGGCACAAGCCATCGACACCCACTTTTCTTTTTCGCTCCAAATATAATCATCCGACAATATTTCTACATACCGCTTGAAACCGCCTTCATAGACGGCCTTCGGCTCACATTCTATTGACCATTCACCAAGTCCTTTTCCGTATACGATTCCGTCAACTTTTCTTCCGTAATGTATAACCGAATCTGTATCACAGTGTATGACGTTTTCGCACCCGCATTTATAGACGTAATCCAGCAATCTCCTTCGGGCATGGGCGGTAACAAACATTGCATAGGGCAAATAGGCATCATTATCCTCATTGAGTGTTTTCGTCGCCACCCAACGCAAATCCCCATCTACTTCTGATAGTACCGTATCCTGTCCATGCGGGTTCAGTCCAGAACGCCCATATGGGGCGTTCATGTGTAGCTTCGCATCCTCTCTTTTTAGCGTTCCCTTTCCGGCTTCCTGTTTGATTTTTATATAGTGGTCTATATAGTCTTTATGCAACCCAACAGCCGACTTGAATACCCAAAATTCCGGCTCCATATCATCATGAATCTGGATATTATACCAGTCAATCATTAGTTCCAAATCTACGCTGGTCAGCGTCATTTCGTGCCATTGCGACGTGCTAACGATTGGTGTCCCATGCTCGATATTTTCGGCAATATTATCAAAGCCGTTTTTAAATATAAACCAAGGAATACGACCAGGCTTTAGATTGAGCCTGAACCAACCATGCACAACGAACAGAGAATCATCGCTGGGAATCTCTCTAGTATAGGTTGGGATTCCGTACGGCAAAGGGTCGTAATACATGACAGACGGGTACATACTATTAACATCAGCATGGAGCAATTCGCCGCGATTAATTCCGCGATGCTGGCTAATGTTAATCCCGCCGAAATACCCATGTCGTAGAGACAGGTCTAAATCAATCGGGAGTTTTGGAAACATATCTTCCCATTTCAAATCTTTTGGGTAATATTTACCGTTAGCAAAGCTCCTTTTGAACTCGGCCCAGGCATCGCCGCTAAATGTTGATTTTCGATTGCCCAAATCATGCATCTGTTGCATCGCAACGGCCACAATCCGCGCATCGTTACGCACATAATCCCAATTGGCCGGAGCGTCTAAATCCACTGTTTCAGACCATCCGGCTTGGAAATCGAAACCCTCCAGCTTTTTCATCCCAACTAATTTAGCTAATTGATGCAAAGTTCCAGGCATCTTTTTTAGCGAATCTCTTATATGTAATTTCTTGAATTTTGAGCCTTTTCCTGGGTCCAATTGGATGAATAACGGATTGCGGTCCCTCATCCCAATTAGCATATCGAACCCGTACGATTCGCACATTCTACGGAGCGAATATTTCATGAATTCCAGGTCGAATTTTAGATTGTGGAAATATATAAATGTCTCTTTCTTTTTCATATATCCAACCAGCGTTTCTTCGAATAAATCCCATGTAGTACCATAATATTCCTTTTGGCCGTCGCTAATAGCCCATTGAACCATCCATGCCCTTTGGCCGTCATGGTCAGTTTCGAAATCGCCGCCTAATACAATATCATAGCGCGCCATAGATTCGTTCATACTCCTGTATCAGTAGCCTAACATCCTCTAGCTTTTCTTCTCTAACCTCATATGCCCCATCGTGAAAATCAATGCCCTCATATGAATAGAAAACTTCGAATAAAAGCTTGTTTTTTTCATACATTCCTTGCAGATAACGAGGGTCCATCCTGTGCAATTTTTCCATGATTTCATTGGGCGCGACCGCTCTAGTTCCCATGCCTATGACACCTTTCTTTAGCATCTGTCCTTCTATCAGGCTTCCCATTGGCCGGAACTCTAGACCAGTAGCCAGGTTCATTTGCTTAGTGCTTTTCCCCTTCGCCGCCGCTACCGCCTTTCGACGGTGGAGTATCTCATATCTCCCTTTCTTTTCGCCCGGCTTAAATTTCTTGAGCCGTGTAATCCCTCTATTGACCCTGACCATGCCACGCCATCGTTTTCTACATATTTATATTAATAGCTACTAGTTTTATATTATAGAATGGTGATACGCTGGCATGAGTGAAACAGAGGCCACGATGGTAAGGGCGGGGATGCAATCCGGCCTGTATTGTAAGGAGTGCCATATACTACTATCTAATATAGCATGTGCATATGAGCCTAGACATTGTGGCAAATACCAGCCGTCTAAGAGCGCCGATAAGCACGGATGGCGGCCATCCTGTGTTTATTGTTATCATTCGATTAATATAAAAGATGATGAATTTTCAAGAATTATCACGAAATATAACCCATAAACGAGGTATTAAATACTACTAACGCCTTCTTGGAATTAGAAGCGGCCGGGAGTTAGTCTCCCCGGCCTGACACGCTCATTACCGGGATTGACACCGTGGAATTGTGTTACGCGATTAGGGTTATGACCGCACCATAAGACAACAGAAACAGTAACGAAAACGGAGATGAAAACATGGAACATAAAATAAATGACTACAACGTTGCACTGATGAACCAAACTCTAATGATAGGCATAAGGAACTATCTGAGGGCTAGAGTGGACTCCTATAGGTTTTATTATTCCGGGGTTATCACCGCATGCCTGATGATTTATTCTGACCTAGACCTATTCGTCTTTGATGACTATGATTTCAACTTTAGGGACGCTTTCAGAGGTGACTGAAATGACTTCTGATGCAGATAAATTCAGAGAGGGAGAGGTCGCAATAGCGGCCCTTACTTCTACCATCGAGATTATATCAAGGACCAGGATGGATATCCTGGGCGGGCTGTTTGAGGTGTCTGAACTGATAGACGCCCTTTGCGCCGCACGAAAGACCGTCAAAAAGAACATAGGTAAGAGGGATTGAATGGCTGGAATCTTTGATTATTGCTTTGGTGAGTTTCTCCGGGAAGCCACAGATGAGGAATATGAGAGGTACAAAGAGGAACTAGAATCGCTTACTCCTAGAGCTAGACAGGCGATGCTAGTAGATGGCAGACCATATGGCTTCCCAGGACTCACTATCTGGATGGAAGAATGAGATGCCTTACTGCAATGACTGTTATAGCTATATAGACGGGCCTAAATGGGACGGCAAAAAGTATGCCTTTGTTTGTCCCGCTTGTGGCACGACTATAGCCGATAACCCGTCCACTCTGTCAGAGTGGGCTGAAACACAAACACAGGAAATATAAGACAATGGAGACACGAAAACATGGCAAAAGTATTTGACAGCACGGACTACGACACAACCATCAAGGCCAGCAAGCTCGATGAGAACGGAATTGACTGTATTCCAGTCGAGTTTAGCCGGTGCGAAAGTGACATGTATACCAGCGATTTCTTCCGGCTTACCGCGAAGATTGACGGAGACACCGAAGTTATTCAGTTCGGCAACCAAAAGCTCGGCAAGCTTTTCACGGATAACTGGGCCGAACTCAAGGGAAAGCTCATCAATCTTTCTAGGGTTGGGGATGGAATGACCGCAAAGTATATTGTCAAGGTAAAGGAGTGAAAACATGACCGCAATTGAAAACACTATGGAACAGCTTAAGGTGCAGATTGGAAACATCGACAGCGACATTGAAATCAAGTCGAACGAGATTCGGGAACTGAAGAAGGTCAGGAGAAAGCTTCAGTCCACTGTGGACGCGCTCGGAAAGCTGTAAAACCAAACCACTTTTTCCTTTTTCTTTTCGCGATTATTATTCATTGATTATTATATTATTCATTATTCTAGCTCACTCTCATTTATATACCCATCAACCAATATAGTACCAGCGGAGTCTTGTGTACAATCGGTCGCGTTGCTCGGCGCGTCCCAAACCATTTTCGCCTGGGCCTTCTTGGTTCTTGCCCAGGCGCTACCCCACTTCGCTTTATATATGCACAATTATATATCATACTAGGGATTGGGCCGGAAATCGTGGGGCTGGTCAACGCGAAATCCGCGCGGCTTCCGAGCTAGTGACGGCTCTCCGGCCCTTCCCTCTTAGAATGGTGATACAATGGCAGACGCAGAAACCGAGCAGACTATCGACCCGATAACCGCACTAGGCGCGGAGCTAGATGCACTTAAATCTAGGGTCGAGGATATTGATGGAAAGAGGGCTAAACTTGCAGAAGATAACGCTAAGCTTTTGGAGACAAATCGAAAGCTTTTGGGCGAGATTGGACGCCTAAGTTCTGCCCCGGAAACCAAGCCGCCGGAGCCGTCCGCATCTGATATTACATATGATTCGTTCAAGAAGTCAATCGGAATAAAGGAGTGAATATAAATGGGATTCGATAAATTTGCTGGACAGATGGTTGCGGAAGGCGTTGGAAGGTTCACGCCGATGGCAACTCTTGAGGAAAATTATAAGACCAATATCGAGACTATCAACGGTCTTCTGCCAAAGATTTCAAGGGTTTTTATTGACGAAACTAGAGTGTTCAACGACCCTATGGCTACGCTTTTCGCAAAGACTGATGACGCGTTCGGCGCGGGTGTTGAATTTGCGTCATTCGTAGAGGGTTCTCCGAATCGCAGGAGGGACGGAACTTGTTTCCCAAAGGGCGAGGGCACTCTAGTCAGTCAGGTTGCGTATTCTAACTACGCATATAATAACAACATTACCCTCTACGATTACGAGATTAATAAGGCGGTTTTTACCCCGGATGAGGCGGGTGCGTTTTTCGCAAATAAGCTGATGCTGCCTCTTAAGACCACGTCGCTACTGCACTACGATTCCTGTCTGCAAATGCTGTCAGGCGTGATTGACGGTTCTCGTACCATTTCCAGCTACGACAGGAGCGATGGAACCGTTGGAAGTGGCGCGGCTGTCACCTATACCGCTGACGTACTTGGCTATGCTGGAAAGGTCAACAAGTCCAGCCTGGTTATTCCCGCTCCGGTAGAGGATACTCTTACTACGATTTCCGCCGCTGATGCGTCGGGATTCGCGCTAACTCTGGAAGGCGTTGCGTCTGATATGGAGTTCGAATCTAAGACGTTTTCGAAGGCCGGAGTTTCGACTTTCGTAATCGGAAAGCCCAACCTTATTGCGGAGAAGAAAACCCTCAACGCGCTCGATAACTGCTGGATGGTTGACGGGGCATTTAAGGGGTTTCCAACTAAGACTTGCCGCGACTTTATCAGGCAGTTTGCTGATATCGTAGAGATTAACAAGTTCCCCGGTTTGCCGACTGCTACCGGGTACGATGCTCACCGCATTGGGGCACTCATGCTGGATAAGGGAGCTTGCAAGGAAATCGTCAAGAACGCTACCGTCGAATCTGACCGCTGTGTCAATGAAAGGGCGACTGGATATAACTTCCAGGGTGAGTCTATCCTTGGGATTAAGAAAACCGTGCCGTCGTACGCGCTTCTCGTAAAGGAGAGTGCGGTATGATTTATCCTTTTAATTTCATTATTAATTGGGTATTTCGTCATGCGTATCTTGAGGTTGACCAGGTGACTAATGTAGTTATATCTCTCGATACGAATAAGGACGGAAGAATCACGGTTTCAGAGCTTATAGACGCACTGATGGGAATCATTGGAAAGAGATAAAATGACCGATAACCCCGACTGGCATTTGACCAAAGGACAACGCCGTAAATACGGTGATATTGTTGACTTTGACCCGCACGATAAGTACCGTAAAATAGCTATGGGAATCTACGAATGGAGCGGTACGCCTAAGAACATGCCACAGGGTTTTATCGAGAAGGTTTTATACGAACATGGTAAAATATCTGCTAAGGAAGTCGGCGGTGAAATATATGTTCTTCCGGCCAACGGCAGAACATATGGGTACTACGGTGAAATCATTTCATGGACTCCGGGCAATACCGGAGCAACCAGTAATATAATCCCTGAAATGCAGGATGCATCTGATAATCCAGTTTTAGACCTGGGCGTTCCTGTATATGATATGGTAAATAAATATGCGTCTATCCTAGAGGATTCGTTAATATCTTTGGGACAGAATATAAAGGCTCTTAGACAACCCATAGCCATATATGGAAATCCCGGCAATGCCGCCAATGGAATCACGCTTAAAAACGAACTATCAGATGGAACATCGTTTATTCCTGTTTTCGAAAGAACGGGCCAGGAAATCGAAGCAATCGACCTAAAGGCGAGGGACTATACTCAATCGTTGATTGCAACTCATAACGCAATGGACAATGAGATTCTTACCGCTCTAGGAGTCAAAAATACCGGCATAGAAAAGGCCAGTGGAGTGAGCGCAGAAGAAACTACCAGTCTGCATCAAGAGTTGCAGATTTCCAGCGATATTGGGCTTAAACAAAGAACTCAATGGTGCGTTGATATCAACTCCGCACTAGGTACGAATTTCAGCGTGAGAATAAGCCAGGCTTATATGACTGGACCCGCCGCAGTTCCCGAACAGGATAATGAGCCTGTAGAGGGTGATAACGATGTTTGATTCAAGCTGCTGTGTTGACCATGTAGTCCACGAAACTAGGATATTCTCACTAGAAGAAGATAGAAAGCTAATACACGACGATTTGAAGCACGTTAAATACTTGCTCGGAATCGTAATAGCCGCGTTGCTAGGGCAGGGCTTGTTTCCATGATTTGCTTACCAAAATCCCCAACAGAAATAAAGACGGAATATCTAGTGGACGTATTCGAAACCGGAGCCGCAAATATGATAGGAGACGCCGCTATACTTGACGCAATCAAAGCGGCCTGTTGGCGGCGGTTCCGGCATCGCGCAATCGGTGACTATGATTATGAGTACTGGCTAGAGATTCTTACCGACAGGATGACGGATGCCTGGGAAGAATATAAGTATAAATGCGACATATATAAAGATAGGGTTATATGGGATTTGAACAACAGTAAAACCGACGAAAGCCGAACGAATCATGCGGACAATACCTCAACGGTCACTGTTGATGCGGATACTACGAATACAGTAACGTATAATCTAACCAACTCTAATGATGGTTCGTCTCAATCAGAGGACATGCCGGATACTCCGGTTGTTGCCGGTCAGGAATACCTATCTCGAAGGGAGAATAATAATAACACCGCTACGCAAACCGGAACGACTGGAACCGTAGCATCTGACGGGCAAATAGTCGATACTATTGGGAACGTGACTGGTGGAGCTACCGCGGTCATCACCAATCAGAGCGGTTTGACGGTAGAACTGCTCAATAAGGTTTATGACGGAATCCGCAATCCTTTCAAGGATTATGCCAAAGAACTCGACAATTTGTTCATGAATAGATGGTGATAATATGGTCGAAGTTAAATTCTTATCCGTTCCAGAGTTCTCACTGGTTAATCGTAGATATCCTATTGGAGCGGTAGATAAGACAGCCAATGTAAAACATACCGTCGCGGATATCAAGGTTAGTGAGGATTTGGACTTTAATATAAAAGTACCATATTTCGCTAACTATTCGTCCATAAATATGGTCAAGATTGGTGCTAGGTATTACTCTGTTTTATCTGTCGTGGAAAATACTAGAAATGCTAGTCAGCTTATGTTCGCGTTGCGGTATAACCCTGTATCGTCTTTGCTGACTACTAGCTCTAGCCTAAATGGATGGTTCGAGAGGACGCCGGAAAAGGTGTTTCCGGCGGGAAGGATTATTACCGGTTCGGCTACAATGGAACAGTACGAACATATACCACTGTCTAATCTTCCAGAAGAGGAAATAAACGGTGATATATGTAACCCTTATTACGTCCAAGTTACGGCTACACATTCGATAGGCGGCGCGACAGGCTATCAAGAAGTATTATCCGTATATGGTTATTTTCTAGAAGCATCGGAGTATTATAGCTCATCTGACATAATACCTGAAATTACCATATACGGAGCCGATAACGTAAAATACCCGTATTTCAGAGACATAATGAAGGATTCAGCGGCGGCTTATAAACTACCAGCAAATTCTATCATCGACGTATCAGTATCCAAAAGATGCCCTTGGCAGTTCTCAATTAATAAAATATATCGGCCTGTGGTGGAAAAGTATGACCTTATAATGGGCCTGTTAAAGACAAATGGCGGGACAGTATCACCGCCGGATGGAGCCACTAGTTTCATAGCCGAATTAACCAGGCAACAGGCTAAGCCGACTGGCCGTAAAACATGCGTCCTAACATGTAGCGATTATATACGATATAATGCGGTCTTTAATATCGTGACAGAAACCGGCGAAGTAATCGGCACAATACCTAATGAATATTTTAATACGGATAATACACTAACGATTGGTTGGGAACCTTATGCAGATTACACTGGCCTATATACACTGCTGGACTTTAATGGCATTGCAACGGCAGTACCGGAGGGAAGGATGCCCTGGACCGGCTCGGCATGGACGGATTACATAGCTAGAAGCAGAGAGTATGATAGACAGGCTATGGAAAAGGCAATCGCTACGGCAAAAGAACAGCTAAACATGGACCTGCTTAATGGAGCTAGCAATGCCATGCTCACTAGTGCGATAGGTGTTGCCGGTGGGAACCTGTCGGGTGGAGTGGCGGGACTAGCTCAATTTGGGCTAAGCGCGTATAGTTCGTTAAGAGGTTTTGACCTTAATAAATCGAACCTAGAGTTTGAGCAAACTCTTAACGAAAACAGGATAAAGGCCGCCCCCATGAGTAACTACTCAACATCTACCGGAATGGACTATTTCAGAAGGTCTAAAATAACGGGTGGAATGGGTATAAGAATAGATATGCCGTCAAATCTAAGCGAAACCCAATTTAATGAGCAAATATCCTATTACGGATGGCCGTGTAATCGCATTGCAACTATCACCCCAAAGACCGGCTTCATAAAGGGACTAATATATAATATGGATGGATACGGATTAATGGGAGATAGATTGAGAGAAGAAGTTAATAATGGTGTTAGAATGGTGATAGTATGAATACAAAGAGAGACGCTAAATGCCATCTGCTGAACGACTGGAAAGAGCAGATTGTCCATATAGGAGATGAGCAGACCAGCTTACAGAATCAGTTCGACGTTTTGAGGAATGATTTCAGCGATAATTCGCCCCGAATCCTAGCCCTTGAGACAGGGCTAAATTCGCTGGATGGGCGCGTGATTATAACCGAATCCGATATCGTCGGAGCTACGCAAAGAATCACCGCCGCCGAAGCCGATATAGACAGGATAGACTCCGAACTGGTGAATAAGACCGGCGATATCAATGCGTTGGCTAACCGGTTGACTATTGCGGAGGGCGATGTTGATAACATAGACGCCCGGTTGGCCGGAATAGAAACGGGAGAGATTCTTTACAGCCAGCTTACTATGGACGCTGATAAGGATTTCATGGGAAAAGGTATTGTTAATCCTGGCCTGGTTGATGGCGTGGACGTTGGGAGCCATGTTCATAGCGGAGCGGCTGGGCAAGGGGTGAAGATAAATTTAAAGGATGTTGTGGTAACAGAGGGGAAGAATTTCGCAAATTGTCCCATTTCTGATTTGTCGGACCTATATTATAAAAATGGGTTACACAACGCAGCCGCCCATATGTTCTATGATGACGGAACTCTATCGCAAAAGATATATGCCAAAAACCTAAAATTAACGGATAATTACTTAGGCATTACTGATGAAGTTGGACTATTGGACTGTAAAAGAATAATAGTAAGTGGGACCGTCGATGGCGTGGACGTTTCGGAACATGTGCATGATGGGACGGCGATAGGCGGGAAGAAAGTTTCATTAGTAGATATGGGGGCGATTAATACTAAAAATGGTA
>ENA-UOOM01003438-UOOM01003438.1-fermentation-metagenome-genome-assembly--contig:-NODE-3438-length-11472-cov-6.902251_pt1 | contig 11472 bp, 9 predicted proteins | sample MGYA00245781_ERZ724031 | MGnify/ENA primary metagenome ERZ724031 (study PRJEB28704, sample SAMN03018317) | fermentation metagenome | biome: anthropogenic terrestrial biome; feature: soil; material... | reverse complement strand
ATCATATATGATGCTGATTTTCTTGGGAACATTGTTTAATTTTTTGGCAATAGCGGCAAATGGTTTTAAAATGCCTGTTTATGTGTCTGAATTATTGTCAGATGTTGAAGCAAAAAAAATGTTTCTGCTTTCCGGAAAGGATTTGGTTCATTCTCTCCTTACCGAAGAAACTAAACTGAAATTTCTTTGTGATATAATAACATTGCATCCCCCTTATCCGTTTCCAAAGACTATAAGTGCAGGCGATGTGTTTTTGCTGTCGGGGATTTTTGCATTTTGGCAGGATTTATTTTATGAAGGCTCAATAAAACATTAGCCTGCATGCGATTAATGAAGCAATTATTGTTGCTATATGTGAAAGTAGCCCCACCTTAATTGTATATCTGTAATTAGAAATACCTACAGAGCCAAAATAAACCGCCGTAGTATAGAAGATTGTTTCGGATGAGCCCATTATTACCGAGGCACTTCGCCCAATATAAGAATCAGCTCCGTAATTATCTAAAATTGTTTGAAATACCCCCAAGGCTCCCCCTCCCGACAAGGGCTTTACTATGGATAATGATAATAATTCCGTCGGAAATCCAACTGCTGAAGTAATCGGTTCAAGAAAATTTACAATAAATGCTTCTGCTCCGGACTGTATAAATAAATTAATTGCAAATATTATTGCTAAAATATACGGAAATATTTTGAGTGCTGACTTTGCACCATCTATTGCACCCTCAACAAATGCCGAATATATATCAACTCCCTTTACTATTCCATAAAGTAATATTGCGGCTATTAATAGGGGTAAAGCTAAATCTGAAAAATTCATAATTCTTTCCTTTCAAAATACTTGGCGAATATAACTGCCGCAATAGTAGAAAATGCAGTTACAATCAGTGTAGGAACCATTATTTCGGAGGGGGAAAGGGAACCCGAATCAGCTCTTAATTTAATAACATTTAAGGGTATCAGCTGTATTGAAGAAACATTTATTATTAAAAACATGCACATGGCATTGGATGCCGTGTTTTTTCTTAAATTGCTTTTTTGCATTTCCTGCATTGCTTTAATGCCGAAAGCAGTGGCAGAGTTTCCTATTCCAAACAAATTGGCGGCTAATGTCATCAAAATTGCATTTACTGCTTTAACATCATTTTGAACATCCTTGAACAAATATCCTACAAAAGGCTTTAAAAAAGAAGATAGTTTATTTAATATATTTGTTTTTTCCACTATTCGCATTAAACCGGTCCAAAGTGCCATAATAGGCACCAAACTTATAATTAGCTCCACTGATTTTCCTATATCAAAAAAAAGAACATTTGTAACTGTTTCAGGCTTTTTATTAATAAATGAAAAAAAAAGTCCTAAAAATACTAATCCAAACCATAATTTTTTCATTATAACCTTCCTACTATAAGAATTTTTATATTTGTCATCCTGAGCATAGCCAAGGATCTAATCTTCAAAGATACAGGATTCCACTCTGCGAATGATCTACCGCTGCCTTTCAGAAAGAACACCTGATAGAGTCAGAGGCATCTTTCACCTGAGGTTCAGGAGTTATTCAGTAATGATAGTCCTTGAACTGTGCTCATTAATAATCCAAAAAAATAAAACAGGCATATTAATTAATATGCCTGTTTTTATTAATAATTCATATATATTTATATTGTAAGGTTTCTTCTGTTTTAATTTTTTCAACCTGAATTTCTATCACTCGTTTTGCTTCTGCTTTGGTAACCGTAATGTCAAGGTCCTTGTAAGCAATCCTTCCTCCTTCTTCGGGTATGCCTTCGAACAACATTGTTATAAAACCATTAACTGTTGTAATATCAAGTTCTTCGTCAACTTCAATCCCAAACAGATCAAACATATCATCTATATCCGCATTGCAGGAAATCAAGTATTTGTCTTCTCCTATTTTCTTGAACCATTCGATTACTTCATCATGTTCATCCCAGATTTCGCCTACTAACTCTTCAATTATATCCTCCATGGTTACAATTCCCTCAGTACCTCCGTATTCGTCTATTACGACAGCCATATGAGCTTTTGACAATTGCAGTTCTTTTAAAAGCTCAGATATTTTTTTATTCGGGGTAATGAAGATGGTTTTTGAAATAAGTCTTTTAATGTCTTTTTCTTTCCTGCTCAATGCCTGATAAAAATCTTTCTCATGCAGCACTCCCATTATATTGTCAATATCTCCCTGAAATACCGGAAGTCTTGAATAGCCGCTTAATATAAATTTTTCTTTTATTGAATCCAAATTTTCATTTTCTTCAATACCGACAATTTCAATTCTTGGAGTATAAATATCCTCTGCAACCGTTTCATTAAATTCAATTGCCGAACGGATTAAATCGCTTTCATTCTTATTGATTACTCCTTCATTTTCTACTTCGTCTATCATTGTTCTCAACTCATCTTCGGTAATGGAAGGGAGCTCTTCGGCTTTAATTAACTTATAAATCATTTTCTTTAACATTGAAAGAAAAAGGTTAATTGGCGTACATATAAAAATAAAAGTTTTTATTGAAGGGGCTAAAACCATTGCGGCTTTATCCGGAGCTATATTTGCCAATCCCTTAGGAATCAACTCACCTGAAAACAATATCAATACAATTGCAATAACAGTTGAAAATAGAATTCCATTGTTTATAAACATTTTGGAAAAAATAAAAATAGCCAAAGATGCAGCTGTAATATTAGCAATACTGTTAAAAATAAGCACAGTTGACATTAAGTTGTCATAATTATCTTCCAGTCTTAAAACCAAGGCTGCTTTTTTATTATTTGCTGCCAAATTTCTCATTCTAGACTTGCTATAATTAAGAAACGCAGTTTCCGCAACTGAAAAATATGCAGATATTAATAAAGCAATTATTAATACTGCGACCTGACTTATACCGTCATCATCCATTTTTGTTGTACACTCCCAATTAATATTATTATATATAGTATAATATATGCCGCCATAAGTGTCAATTCATTAAATCAACCTGATTCAATATTTACTGTAACCTACATTTAAGGAAAATCTTAGTTATTCGCCAAAAGCATAAAAAAGTATAATATTGAAACAATAATACTACCTTCACAAATGCTGTAATTTAGTTAATAAGTCAATTATTAATCATTAAATATTAAGTCATATTTAAGAAAACCTTAATTGATTTATATTTTAGAAATGTTATATTCACAGTAGCAACAAAATGGAGGTAATATATTGTTATCGTTTATAAGTATGTTCAACTTAATTATATTTATTTTATTTACAGGCTTTTATTTTTACCAAATTGTATATGTGTTTGTATCATTATTTAAAAAAAGCAAGGAATTACACGCTTCAACAAATCACAAATATGCAGTTGTGATAGCTGCCAGAAATGAAAGTGCGGTTATCGGTCAGTTAATAAAAAGCATAAAAAAGCAAAATTATCCCGCAGAATTGATGCATATATATGTTGTAGCTGATAATTGCACGGACAATACAGCGGAAGTTGCAAGAAATGCAGGTGCAAGAGTGTTTGAAAGGTTCAACAGACAGCGTGTTGGGAAGGGTTACGCTCTTGATTATGCATTTAAAAACATAATAAGCAGCAATGAAAAATATGACGGATATTTTGTATTTGATGCGGATAATTTGCTGGATGAAAATTATATCTGTGAAATGAACAAGGTTTTTGACAACGGATATAAGATTGTCACCAGCTATAGAAATTCCAAAAATTATGATACAAACTGGCTTTCAGCCGGATATTCTCTTTGGTTTTTAAGAGAAGCAAAATATCTTAATAATTCAAGGATGATTTTAAATACCGGGTGTGCAATATCAGGCACAGGTTTTATGGTAAGTGATGAAATAATCAGAAAAAACAATGGGTGGAAGCATCATTTGCTGACAGAGGATATTGAATTTACAATTGATAATGCACTGCAAGGCGTAAAAATCGGATATTGCGGAAATGCTGTTCTTTATGATGAGCAGCCCTACCTGTTTGAACAATCTTGGAACCAAAGACTCAGATGGGCTAAAGGATTTTATCAGGTATTTGCCAAGTACGGCGGCAGCTTGATTAAAGACATATTTTTAAAAAGAAGCTTTTGCTGTTATGATATGCTGATGACAATAATGCCTGCATTATTCCTGTCACTGACAAGTGTAATGGTAAATTTCGCTTTCTTTTACTTAGGTTTGATTAACATAGAAATTTACCCTGAACTTATGAGGGAAACTTCCGCAGCGGTACTTATGTCAGTATTAAATTCCTACGCAGTATTGTTTGTAATGGGACTTCTCACAACTGTTACCGAGTGGAATAATATAAATTCTACTCCTGTGAAAAAAATACAATATGTATTTACATTCCCAATATTCATTTTTACCTACGTGCCTATTTCAATAGTAGCATTATTCAGGAAAATTGAATGGAAACCTATTACCCACAATATTACAAAAACAATTGAAGAGCTTCAACAGTAAAAGATGCCCGAATTCCGGGGAATTCCGGAATTCCATCTATTTGAATGTCCAAAACTTACTTATTATATAATTAGCCATTATAACTAATATATTTGTCCACAATTTAGACATGTATTCGCTGACGGAAAATACTTCTATCAATAAAATCATTGTTCCTATGTCTAAAATATATGTAAATAATCTTCCCAACGAGAATTTTATAAATTCGTTATAATATGATTTATCGCTTAAAAAAACATATTTCTTATTGGTTATAAATGCAAAAATAACAGAAACAATAAATGCTGCAGTATTAGATATTTTGTAGTCAAATCCCATAAAAATCATTGAATAATAAACAACGAAGTTTACGATTGTGGTCAATACTCCCACTGCAAAATAGGCAGCCAATTCCTTTGTAACCTTATTCTTCATTACAATCTTCCGCCATCTTCAATTTTTTCGTTGTTGTGCTCATCTATTATATAAAGAGGACGATACTTGGTTTCATTAAAAATTCTTCCTACATATTCACCTATAATTCCCAAGCTTATAAGCTGGACTCCTCCCAAAAATAATATGGTTACCATCATAGACGGATATCCTTTAACAGGATCCTTCCAAATTATACTTTTAATAAGAATGATAAACATGTATACGATACTGAAAATTGATACAATAGTACCTAATATAGCGGATATTCTCAATGGGAATGTAGTAAATGAAGTAACGCCTTCCAATGCCAAATTAAAAAGCTTTAAGTAATTCCACTTGGTTTCACCTGCCGCCCTCGGTTTTCTGTCAAATAATATTTCCTTTTTGTTAAAGCCTATCCAGCTGAACATACCCTTGGTATACCTTTGTTTTTCCCTAAGCTTCTTAAGAGACTCAACGGCTCTTCTGTCCAAAAGCCTGAAATCACCTGTGTCTTCTTGAATGGGTATTTTGGTCATTGTCTGCAAAAGTCTGTAAAAGACAGAAGAAGTATATTTTTTAAACCAAGTTTCGCCTTCCCTTGTTCGTCGTTTTGCATATACATCATCATAACCTTCTTCCCAGTACAAAATCATTTCTTTAATAAGCTCGGGAGGGTCTTGCAAATCCGCATCAAGTATAACAACAGCATCACCGCTGACATAATCAAATCCTGCTGCCATGGCTGTTTCCTTGCCAAAATTTCTGGAGAAGCTTATATAATTTATCCTTGAATCTATTTTTCGGAGATTTCTGAGAATATTCAAAGTATTATCATTGCTTCCGTCATTCACAAAAAGTATTTCAAATTCATAATCCGGAATTTCATCTATCACCTTATTTAATTCATTGTACAACAAGCCGATAGTTTCCTCTTCATTGTATGCCGGTATCAATAAACTGACCTTTTTCATGATTCCTCCCTAATATTGTATAATAATCGGACTGAAATAAGTTCCGTCACCGCTTTTTATACTAAAATTTTTATTGATTCGGATTGCAGGAATTACGCCTGCCTTAACATTTGCATCCCTGTGATAAACAAAACCGTCCTTATCAACAATTCTTACCATGCTTACACTGCTGTAATAAGGCGTTCTAAGCCAATATCTTTCACCCTTTTTAAATTTCAAATTGTTTTCATATACATATTTCTGAAGCTGATATGCATCAAGAAGAAAAACACTTTCTTTAGAATAATCGTAATATGCATCGGTGTCATAATTTTGACCTGCATATGAAGTAATTGAATTCCAGTAAAAGGGCTTATCTCCCCCTTCCCTTCTGTCAATATTATTATAGCTTAAAATATTTTTATTAACAGCATTGTTTATAAGGGAAGCTTCTTTTTTATTAAAGCTATTCTTGAATTCGGAATTAAGCCATTTTCTAACATCAGATTCCGTCCAACTGTTAGAGCCGTAAATGTTCCCGGTATCTGTTTCATCCGCATAATCAAATTCCATATATTCAACTATATCATCACACCATAACAGCAGACTTTTATCATCATTGTTTAAAATTACCCACTTAATCGGTTCCTTACCATAACTGCCAAATTGAATATACTGTCCTGTTTTTAGTATTCCGTCTTCCTTTATTTTATTGTCGGAAGGCAGTATCAATATTGTCGCAGTTAACACAACTATTGCTGCAAAAGTAAGCTTTAAAACTGTTTTAATACTATAATTGTCGATAATCCAAAACAGTCCTGCAATAATCATTAAATCAAAGCACAGATTAAATAAAAGCATATGCTTTTGCAAATCAGCCTCGCCGTTTCCTATAATGGGAAGAACAAATTGACTCATTGCAGTTAAAAACAACAGCATACCTGCAAAGGAAATAACTGTTTTTTTATTATTCCGCCCTTTTATATTCTTAATAATTTCAGATATATTTATTACAAAATACAAAACCGATAAAGTAACTATTATGTAAAAGGCATACCCTAAGGTATTCTTCCTTAAATTGCTCCACAAAGAAAATCTTTCTGTAAACGACAGCCTTTCCACCTCATCCTCTTGTGAATAGTTCCCTAAATAAGAGGGTCTTATTATTACCGAACTGTCAGCTGAAAGTTTAAGCTTTTCAATAAATCTTGACGGATTTAAAATATAAAATTTCAGCACATCCATAAATGACGCATTATCATACACTTCTTTTTGAAATTCATCGCTGAAAATATCAAACTCGCCATGGTCCAAAAAGCCGTGGGTGTTTGTAAGAGGAAGATACTTTAAAGGTATTGAAAGCTTTTCCAAGTCCTTTTCCGGCTCCTTGGAATCCTTTGTAACACCGTAAAAGATACTTTGATAATTGTTTACCTGACTCATCCATCTTGGCGCATTTACATAATAAAAAACAGAAAAACAAATTATTGCAGCAGCGCCTATTGCAATTACCGCTCTGTTATGACGATCCTTTTTGACTAAAAAAAGAGTCAGTGAAAATAAACCTATTAAAATTCCTATCGGAGTATTTGCAACCTTGGCACCGGCAAGCGCAATGCCGAAAATAAAAAACAATATTCCATAATAAACGCTTTTTGCTTTGTTGTCAGAATTTATAAATGATATCATAGACCCTAATGTCATCATTAAAGAAGCAATAATGGCCGCTTCTCCGAAAAAAGAATTAAAATATAGCAAATATCCCATATCAAAAAGTATAAAAATTGAAATTATCAAAAATATGATATTCACAAGTTTATTTTTATATTTTAGATTTGTAAGAAACAAATAAAGACCGTAGGAATAAATAAATGCATAAATAATACCTAAAATTTTGATATTGAATATTTCGGGCGATTTACATAGGAGTATTTTCAATAAATAATTAATAATCATTGAAATTTTAATAAAAATAAATTGAGTTGAAAAATAATCATTGTTATTTTCAACCTTCGGACTGATTATATTTGACAAAGAACCTGCAATATCATCACTCGACACATTATTGACGGTATAAAAATTATATGCGTAAAAATATCTGTTGCTTATTTCAGGCTGAAATCCCAAAGGCTGTATAACCCTGTAGTAATCACTGTTGTCTGCAATTCCGACAAAAGGCTCCTTTAGCAACAAGATTAAAGCTAAAGCAAAAATTAATAAAAAGACTCCCCATCTTATAATTCTATTTTCCATCTTGTCTCCTGTAACACTGTAATATTAACATTATTGCACAGATAAATGCTTCTGTAAATATGATTTTAATTTCTTTCTTACAGTCGGAGAAATTGTGGGATTAGGATGCGCAGGCTCCATCACCAATTTGTTCACTCCTTTTAGTCGTGCAAATTGGGGTTAGGTCATAAAAAAAGGGGGAGTGTTCCCCTCCTTATCGATATTCTCTTTCCACATAACCGCTTGTCGCAGCTCTCAGCAAGCTTGAGTAGCTTAGTTTAAAATTAACTTTATCCCCCACCTTATAGTCTTTATCCGACTTTGACATATCAAGTATCAGGTGGTCTGAGCTGGCTCCAAGTATATCAATCTTTGAGTCTATAGGATGCAGGTTGTCGGGATCTATATCCTGTCTGCCTACTGCTAATATGGCTCTTTTTATTATACCTCTGTCCTCGTAAACAGGTTTGCCGCCAAAGGCATCTACTCCTGTTTCTCCTATGGGAACCGATTGTTTTTCCTTTAGCTCAATGATTTCCGCATCTAATGTAAATACATCGTCATAAAAACCTTCAAGCATTTGACTGTATGCAGTTTCATCTCCTAAAAGGAATGCTTCGCCGACTCTTAAATTATTTATTCCTTCAGGAAGTTCTTTTTTTTCTATTAAGTAAACAGAACTTGAATTTCCTCCCGAAATCATATTAAGCTTAATATTGTATTTATTTTCGATTTTTCCGGCAATTTCAACAAGTACCGAAAGATTGTCTTTTTTTGGAATAACAGCTCCGTAACATGTAAGGTTTACTCCAAGTCCGAATAACTCAATATTTTTCAGTTTTAAAATTTCTTCAACAGCACGATAAATTTCATCTTCGTTTTTAAAGAATATTCCTTCTCTTAAATCTCCCAAGTCAATCATAAGAAGAATTTTATGCACCTTGTTTTGCTTGGCTGCGGCTTCATTTAAGTTTCTGATTGTTGCTATTTCCGAGTTAAGTGAAATATCAGAATATTTTACTACTTCATCAGCTTCGGAATTCATTGGCAGCCTTAGCAATACTCTTTCTTTTTTTGTTCCCTCATATTTCCTAAGATTTTGGATACGTGAATCTGCTAAATAATCGATATTTGACTCTTCCAAAATTTTATAGATTTCCATATCAGCGCAGTAACCTTTTGTTACAATCATGATGGAGCATCCGGAGCCTTTTACCATATCGATAATTTTATGAAGATTGTTTTTAACTTTATTTAAATCTATCACTAATTTAGGATACATATAATCACCTATATTCTTAAACTTTTTTTCATCAGAATCAAAGCATCATCATGATAGCTTTTCGATAATACTCCGAGGGAAGATAATATATAATCTTCATCTATCAGCACCGTTGCCGCCTTTGTAGGATACAATTCCTGCTCCCTGCCGTATGATTTTACCGATTGAAGAATTTGTTTTTTGTTGGGTAATTTAGTCAAGGCGCCGCCTGTTCCGATGATGTACTTAATTGCGGTTAAATCCTTCCCTTCGGCAACAGTTTTTTTACCTGATGCCGTATAGAAATATCTTAATTGTCCTGCATGTCTTTCCAAGGATGTAAGCACCGCTTCCATGGTCAGTCTTTCAACGAATTGTTGTTCTCTGACCGTTTCGGGAATTGGTTTATAATTTTCTAAAAGTTCTTCCGCATCGGGGAATTCCTTTTTTAAATTATCCAAACCTATTTTTTCAACAACATGATTAACATTTACATATACCCCAAGGTCTCCTTCGACTGTTCGTTTTGCCACCGGTTCCGGGCTGATTAATATTGAATTAATTTCATTGGAGCCTTCGGTAACCGAATGAAGGTCTGTTGTCGCTCCCCCAACATCAAATATGATTAAATCACCTATTTCTTCCTTTAATACTTTAGCTGCTTCCATTACTGCCCCGGGAGTAGGAATTATAGGTCCCTTTATCAACTCTCTTACCTTTGCCATACCGGGAGCATGAATGATATGTTCCTCAAATGCATTTTGAATTACTTTTCTTGTGGGTTCTACAATCAGGGTATCTATTTTCGGGTATACATTTTCTACAATATAAAGCTGATTATCCGCCTCTTCGCACATTAGCCGAACTTCTTCCTGATTTTCAATGTTCCCCGCATAAATTACAGGAATTTTTAAGCCTATTGACAATATCATTTCCATATTGTAAAGAGCGGTATCTCTTTCTCCGTAATCTACCCCTCCCGCAACCAAGATAATATTAGGATTTATTTCCTGTATTTTTTTGAGATCCGTTCTTCTAAGCCTGCCGGAAGTAATCATTTTTATGATTCCTCCGGCACCTAATGCAGCTTCCTTTGCCGCCCGAACCGTCATATCATAAGCAAGACCGTGTACAGTCATTTTTAAACCGCCTGCAGCACTGCTTGTAGCTAACATATCATCCCATGTCACATCCGCTTGCAGGTTTTTCTTTAAGCCTTCAATAGCGCTCTTAAGTCCAATTGTTACATCACCTTCTAAGACGGTTGTAGGTGCCTGACCCTGCCCTGCAAAGGCAGGGTTACCGGTACCTATTCCATTGAATGCATTAACTACTGTAGTGGTGCTTCCTATTTCAGCTACCAGTACATTTACTTTCATTATGCGTTCTTTTCCCTTCTGCTCTTTACTAAGAAACTTGCAACGTCAATACCGTGGCTTCCTCTTCCGAAACCTGCATCCAATCCTGCTTCAACTGCAATTTCATTTGTAACCTGAGTTCCGCCGCAAATAATCATCACCCTGTCCCTGATACCCTTTTCAATGCACAGGTCATGAACCTTCTTCATATTTTTAATATGAACATCATCATGAGTAATTATTGTGCTTAAAAGTATAGCATCGGCATTAGTTTCTATTGCTGCGTCCACAAGCTTTTCTACCGGGCATGAAGTTCCCAGGTATTCATATTTAATTCCAAATCCTTCAATACCTCCGTGTTTGATATCCAATGTTTCTTTCAGACCAACAGAGTGCTCATCTTCACCAACGGTTGCAGCCACTACAAACATCGGTTTATTTTGAATATCCTCTCTTAATTCCGCTTCCGACAATACTTCGGGTTTTTCAGGAATAATAAGCTCATTTATATCAATATCAAAGTTTACCTTCCCTTTTACTTCGCAGTAAGTTCCTTCGGATGGATGCATAACTTGTTTGTGAACAACAGTCACATCTTCAAGACCCATTTTCTCGCCGCATTTAATTGCAGCAAATTCAGCTGTTCTTTCATTTAGAGGAAGGAATATAGACAGCAGCACCGTACCGTCGGCTCTCCACTCAACCTCAGGTCTTACAAGGTTTGTATCATAGTATTTTTCAACTTCCTTAAGTCTTACATTCACATTGTCATGCTCATCCAATTCGTCTATATAT
>ENA-UOOM01003434-UOOM01003434.1-fermentation-metagenome-genome-assembly--contig:-NODE-3434-length-11484-cov-10.487969_pt1 | contig 11484 bp, 7 predicted proteins | sample MGYA00245781_ERZ724031 | MGnify/ENA primary metagenome ERZ724031 (study PRJEB28704, sample SAMN03018317) | fermentation metagenome | biome: anthropogenic terrestrial biome; feature: soil; material... | reverse complement strand
TATTAACCCCCCGAATTATGCCTGACCTAAAATCTTTAAAACCTATATCCAAGATCTCTGAAAAAGGGATTAATTTTCTTTCAAAGAAAGTATAGTATAACATATAATTTGATAAACATTGATCAGATATATGTGCAGCCTTATCATAATTTATCTCAATAAATTCCATGCTATGTAAAAGCTTCAGATTAGTTATAAATTCTGATTTGTTCATATTAATCATATTAAACACTATTTCCAGTTTATCTAAATGTTCTAGATTAACAGTTCCCAGCAAAGCTATAATTCCTGCTGATAGGCATACTTTATCATCAGTTGATATAATACTTGTATTAATATATTTACCATAGTACATTTCATATAATTGGGTTGCGTCCTGAATACTTTCAAGCTTCTGATTATCCTTAGCTAGTTTTCCGGATAAAAAGGCTATTCTAGGATTGCCTTCTGCAATCTTAACTATCTGATCCAAGTATAAATCATTTTTAATTTTCAAGTTTTCCTCCAGTAATTTTCTTATTTCATCATCACTAAACTTATCTATCTCAATTTTTACTGGCATAGTAAATTCTTTAATCTGATCTATAACATACTTTCTAGCATAATCTCTCACTGTAGCAATAATCTTAATATTATATCCCTGTTCTGCCATATTCAAATACCGTAAAACATACTTGAATCCGTTAAGTTCATTAGCATCATCTATAAATACCAGATAATTGCCCGGCATTGGAATATACGATGCTAAATCTTCAAAAATTGGTAAGTCATTACTACGAATGCAAAGCAGTCTATATGCATTTTGTTCTGAGAATCTCCTGCTAGCCTCTATTACAATTCTGGTTTTTCCTACCCCGGCTTTACCAAACACAACAACAACTTTACTATTTTCAATTGCTGCCACCATATTTTCCAATTCTTTATAGCGAAATTGAAAGTTAGTTGCCAGCGGTGTAGCCATCTCATTAGAGTCATATCTACTAATAAATTCTCCAATATCTGATGTCTGATTTGTATCAATACTGATCCCCAAGAAATCCTTGGCCAATATAGGAAAGTATTGGTATACATCATTAGCAATCCTGTCTATTCCATACAAGCTAAGCAAAATTCCTTTTTTCTCACATATTTCATGCAATTCTTTGTCTTTCCCTGCGTTAAGAGTAGATGATGTATGACAACATATTATTTCCCCTATATCACATATATCAACCCCTGTCTTACTTTTATCAAGACATTTTCTGATGTCTTCTTCTATTTTGACATTAATACTTGCTTGCTGTGTTGTGTAAACAACGAAGATATACTTCCCAGATCCTGACTTACTCTTAAAATATGTATCTGGATTACCTGTTGTTGTTTTCATGGTTCCTGATTTCATACCAAGCTCAAAAATGTAATCATATCCCTTGCGCGCTAGGTACTGGTCACAAAATTCTTGGAACGCTCCTCCCTCTAATTGGTTTATTTTATTTTTGATATTAGTCAGTTTTGACATATTACCATCCTTTCGAATCCCACACAATTCAATTATTATCACTAAAATACAATCTTGCATAATTATTCTGCCACTTATTCCACTCGTTGGCATCTTAAGCTATTACAAATTACTTAGCTTTAATAAATATTCCTTTATCAACAAATGGCACAACTAAAACTAATTTAAATCACTCATCCTTTAATTTCTTAATAATCTTCCTCTTAAATATATTTCTGCTCAAATAAAACGAGTCTCCCTTTAGTTCTTGTTACCGCTACATAAAAAAGGTTATCTTGGGCTTTCATATTAGGCTCTCTAATCACATAAACAATATCAAATTCCCTGCCTTTAGATTGATGCATTGTAATTATATATATGCCTTTAAGTATCCTATAAGCTCGTTTATGTTGATACTGTAAAAAAACTTTAGTTACATTTTCAGCATTTAAATTTTTCAGATTCAACATTAAAAGGCATATAGTTATCAAATATTTCCTTATATTCTTCCTGAAATATTTTTGAAGTAATAAGACTTCCTTCATAATCATCTGGTACTACAAGTATAGGATTAGCAACTTCTTTAAGCTTATCTAATTGCTTTTTAATATCCTTATCATTATCAAGCAGACTAATCGCTGGCATATTTATATCACTATAAAATTTGGCGTATTTAATTACATTGTCTTTACCATCGCAATATATAAGTTCTATTCCATACTCCTCCATACCATAATCTACCACCTCTGAAAAAGCAGGGATTCCTCCCTTTTCCGATTGACCTTCTACCAATAAAACTCCTCTTGAAAATAATCCTGCTATAAGTTCGTATTTGGCTTGTTTTTCAACTAATCTTTGAAATTTATCATCTGTATTCATTGATGGAACAGGATATACTTGTCCCTTTCTAAGTAAAAAAACATTTTTAAAGTCAAATAATTTAACTATCTCTGGTGAATGAGTTGTTAAAAATAATTGACCCTTTAATTTATTTTTCATGCTTTTAATTACTTTCCTCTGTAAATGTGCCTCAAGATTCTGTTCTACCTCTTCTATAAAAATTATATTGTTTTCCTCTAATTGACTCTGTAATGCTACAAGAAGCATTAGATTTTTTATACCTCTTGACTGGTATTTTAAAGGAATAGGTTTAGTTACATCTTGGTTTCTTAAAACTAAACTAAATGCCTGCAATGTCTTTCTTTCACTTAATTCTGTTACCTCTAATTTCAAAGAATCATCATCTGAAGCAATTAGCCCAAAATCCGCAAATGAATTTTTTAAAATGTTAAAAGACTGTTTAAATTTTTCATCCTTAAATAAATGTTTATCTGCTGATTTATCTAAGTCTTCAATTATTTTCTCAATAAGTTCGCTGGTATCTTCATTTTGCAATAATTTTGATAGGATAGAATTATTATAGAAGGCAAGTTCTTTTAGTGGGTCTCTTTCTGATTCAATAAATCTAAAATTTATAGCTTGCTTAATAGCTTACGTTAATTGTACTTCCTTGCCATTTGACATTATGCTATGTCTTGGCTTCATTGATTTATCACATATCATTTTTGTTATTAAAACTAATTCTTCTCCTTCATTAGAAATGCTATCATTTTCATCAATATGTTCAAATAGTAGGTCTGCATCATCATCAACAAATTCTTCAACACCTTTAAACCATACCTCAATTAAAACATCTTCACTTGTATTTCTATCATAAAAATCAACTTCACTTAAAGTATTTCTGTACCAGCTGATATATGGATTTAAGATGTAATTTATTGCTACAGCTATAGTTGATTTTCCTGAGCCATTCCCCCCAATTAAAATATTAACATGCTCATTAGGTTTCCATTCAATATGTTTTAGGCATCTAAAATTATTAATTATTATTTCATAAATGTACATATTGATAACTCTCCTCTATAAATTTTAAATAGGTTGTAATTACTTCATATACTTACACATTATAATTTACCACTACTTACTTAATCTTACAATAATAAAAAAATGCCATTCTCTATATGCAATCTGCTTAATTTTTTTAAGTAAAATTACTTATAGGAAATGGCACTATAATTTTTTTATTAATTTTTTTTGTAGTTATTAATTTTTATAAGTTAATTTACAAAGAAAACTTTTCTCTATTAATATAATATATTTTATACTTTTATTTGTAATCTTCTTTGTAATTTTATTATTAAATACATTTTTACAAAGAAGGTTTAGTTTACTTTTAAATTTCCTATGGGAATCTTAATATATCCATCTTCTTCTATATTTTAATTATTTTTCTTTAAATGAATCTTCAAATATTTTCTTTTTATACTTTTTCTTTCTTTTAGCCGCTACCTCATAGCAGTAATTTTCATCTCTTTTAGAAACAATAACAATATTCATTATTTCCTTTTCCCTAACTAAAGTATAAACAACTCTTATTCCTATTCCTCTATACTTAATTTTAAAGAACCCAGTCAAATTATTACCATTTTTATTTCCTAATGGTTTACCATAACCGCCTTCACTTTGAGGTAACGGGTTCTGCTTTACTTTTTTAATACCTGCTAATACTATTTCCCTTAACTTTGGATCTAAATTATCTAAAGCTTCCTTAAGGTATTTATCCTTCCACATATTATTCTATCTCCACAGTCTCCATTAGTTCATCCAGTTTTTCTTCCTTAATATTATATCTGTTCAATACATCATCATGGGAGACTGTTTCTTCTGGAGCATAGTTTTTCATTCTGCTATCTGCCAGTTGCAAAAGCTGTAAGTCTTCTTTTCTGTATTATCTTAGATGCCATGCCCCTGCTTAAATCAGATACAGATACAAGTTTACCAATTATACCCCTTAAATCAGTTTTTGAAACTTCTGGCATAAGAGTATCCTCCTTCTCATATGGATTAAAATTAATCCTTGTTCCATCACCTTTACCTCTAATATTATATGCTATTCTACTATAAATATACACTTTTTCAGATACATTTTCAATATAATTTTCATGAAAGCATATTTCTAAAGATTCAAAGTGTTTCTAAGCTTTTTTAATCTTTCCGTTTGCTCAGGAAAATAATATTTCTTATCTTTGATATATTTAGGTATATGCCCATCCCTCAATAAAATAGGCACTTAGAACTCGTTATTGCCTTCTTTTCCGTAGAATATCATAATATACCATAAGAAGCAGGTTTTTAATTAACTTTGGAAAGGGCCAAAAAGTACTTGCAAAAAACAGTTGAATCTATCCTGAAACAGATGCCCATGCCTTTTGTGCTACTGGCACTGTACCCTGCTTGTACCTATAAACTCAATTAAGTAACCGTCATTTGTATCCTTCTACAAAGATTTATTCCCATAGTAATTTCCAGTTAAAATTTACACCATATATTTTATTTTACACAAATCTGTAAACATTCTCGATAATTTCTATTTATTATAATGGCTCAATACTATATCAATAGGAACAAATCCTCTATTTTCATCATCTTCGCATTCATCTAATGAAGCGGGGGCACCCTTTATAATACCAACTACTTTGTTTTGATTATTCAATACAACTCCACCACTAGCTCCATGAGCGATATTGGCGCTAACAGTAAAAAACTTTGCCCCCATGTAAAATTTGTTACTTGTTATAAAACATTTTTGAATATAAGGGGAATTCCCTTCTAGAAAATTTGGATACCCAATAATTGTAACTTCATCACCAATTCCTAAGCTGGTAGAATCACCTAATTCTAAAAAACTGTCATTGCCATCTTTAAATTTATAAATTGCATAATCAATATTTTTATCTGATTTGATTTCATTTAAATCTTTGGCTATAGTACAAATATGTGTAGTATCATTATTCTGATCTAATTTATATACTTGATAATAGTTTCCATCCTCTGTCACATGAAAACAAGTGACTAAGCCAAAATCCTTTAGTAAAAAACCAGAACCTTGTTTAGTATTGTTATTGTTTCTTATAACTAACACATTATTAACTATATTATCATTAAAGTTTTTATGTTTAGTAACGTTGAAAATTTCCTCTTTAAATATAATATTAGCTTTTTCAGCGTATTTTAAAAAAATAAGATCATCATTACCACGAATCTGTTTGATAAAATTTATTTTACCTCTAATAACAAGCTTAAACCAGGAAATTACTTCATCTTTATGTTTTTCATCCATTGCAGTTTTTTGTATTTCCTTATTTCTACAGAATCCTTTTTTGATATATACTTTTGCAGTATTATAAACACCATCCCTCTCACAATTATGAAGGATGGCACGTAAATTCTTTAAATATTCTCTTTTTAAATTTGGAAATTTATTCACTACTAGTCCTGTTACTTCTTGTCTAGTGTTTTTAGCATTTAAAAAGATTTTGTCATCATTGACTGCAAAACCATTGTCTTTTAATGTTTTGGTTATATCCCTTCCAAGTTGTAAGTTATATATGTCGTTATTCACTATGTCTTTGCAAAATTGTTTATCATAGGTCGAAAATGTTATATCATCTGCATATCGTGTATATTTGACGTTATTTTTAAATGCTATTTTAGTGAACTGAGTATCTAATGGGCTACAAATCATATTTGTTATTATCGGAGATGAAGGTGCCCCTTGTGGTAAAACACCATTATAACATGCCAATTGTGAAATTACAGTAGCAGCTTCTATTCCTATGTTATAGGGTTTTTTTGATAACATCCCACGCACTCTTCCGAAATGAATTTGTGTAAAGAAATCCTTAAGATCTATGTTTAAAATTACTTTTCTGTTACTGTGATTAGTAGCATTAGTTAGTATGTTTTTTCCATTTACGAATCCATGAACTGAAACTTTTATTTTATAAACCAAGTTTAGTATATAAGCTAATTTTTTTTGAATATTTTTTAATTCATTTTTAGGAGCATTAATAGTTCTTGGTTTACCATTTTTTTTTGGAACATTAAATGTAAAATATAAATTTTCAGGTCTTTTAACGTATAAAAAATATCTAAGGCTTTTGTCTTCAATTTCTAATAAATCTGCTACATCCGCCCTAGATTCCAACTTATAAAAGCGGTCTTTTATTTCTTGGTCAGTTCTTTTAAACATTTTACATCACACCTTTTAATAAGTGCAAATAGGAGAACTCAACATTCTGCCAAATAATACAGAATAATAATGAAGAAATATAGATCATTATTTATATGGTATACGCGAAAGGCATATTGTCCCTCACTTTAAATACTCCGTTACGTAGCGCTAACGAAAAGCAGTTCTCCTATATGCATGTAAATTATAACATAATTATATTATATTTTCAAAAGTGGGTAGTAAATGTGGAAAGTTATGGTATCTAATGAATCTGGTAATATACTTGTATTATTCAAGGATACTAGTCTCGTTGAGATGGCATTCTCAAAAGATATTATATTAAAAATTATATGATTAAGTTAAAAAGGGCGGAATAATGTGCATTAAAACAAAAATTCCAACTTATATCTCTTTGAATTAATATCAATATTAATATCATTAATACCGTTTTCCTCTTTAAGAGATTTTAGCTTTGCAATTGAAACCCCAGGCTCACCTGGATCATCATCATTATTAAGGTCCGCTACTGTTTTATAATTCATACCTTCGCTTAATTTAACAGCGTTGCCTTCTGCTTTCATTTCGCAATCCTCAGAAACCTCAATGTTAAGCCCCATAAACTTATTATCATCACTCTTGCTGCTTAAATCAAACCTATACACGTCCCCATCTTTAACAGGAACAACATCTTCTCCACTTTTCATTTTAAGAGATATAGAAAGAAGTTCCGCTGATGATTTACTTCCAGTGTCCCCTCCTATAACCGTCCCTGAATCTGAGCCGCCTGAGGTTTCATCCGCATTAACAACCTTTATAACCTTTAGCTTCCAAACCTGAAATTTCAGGTTCGAATTCTTGGGCTTCCCCCAAACATCAAGAACATACATCCCAGGCTCCTTTGGAATCCATTCTATTTTTTCGCCATAATCAGTAACATCAATAGCCCAGCCTTTTCCATTCCACACATCATCTTTAACACCTATTTTACTGTTATTAAAAACATGAAGCTTGTACAAAAACGGCTCATCGCTTCCCTTTAAATCCTTTATCCCGTTTATTACAACCTTTTCTCCTACTTTGTACAGTGACTTTTCCACATTCAAATCTCCATCTGCACTTACCCTTGTCCCTTTATCAACACAGTTCAAGTAAACCGTATAATAGCTGTCATAGTTCCCATTTTTGTTTATAAATTTTCCTGATTTACCTGCCCTTCTAACCCAAATAGAAACTGTGTATTTACCCTTTTCAAACTTCTCCGGCGGCTTTACAAAAACAGGCGTATTTGCATCATATGGACCTGCATACCTCCCTAATAAATCCTCCCACTCATTATCTCCATCCTTTTTAATCCATATTCTATACTCAACTTTTTCTGCCCCCACACTTGTAATATAAAATGTTTCATTTTCCCCAGCAATAAGTGGAGAATGCTCCACCCCAACAAATGATATCTTAGGAAGCTCCTCTGCAAATGCCCTACTGCTCATGCCAAATACTCCAATTAAAAGAGCAAAAAACATAACTAAAATAAAATTCCTCTTTTTCATTTTATCCCCCTCTAAACTCCAAAAATATTCCTTAGCTCATGCAGCATCTTAACATCAATATATTTTAATACTGCTTCCTTTATATTAGCCTTGCTTGTATCATTCATTCCCTTATACTTTGCCTTAACCTCTGCTGCATCCCTTTTATAATCATATTTTGGATTAGCAATTACAATATTAATAGTACTTTGAATTCTGTTTAATAAATTTTTTTCCTCACTATTTGTCAAAGAATTTACAGCCCCAGGAATCTGTTTGCTTGTTTTTTTAAGCATTTCCTGCCCTCTGCTTTCAGCCTTCTCATCCTCTGCCACAGTCACAGTACCTATAATATCATCCACCATTTTTTTATCAGTCTCATTCCCCTTTGATGCAATTTCATTAAGTTCCTTTTTAACCTTTTCTATATCAACCTTCCCGCCCTTTAAATCCGCTGAAACCCTTTTAAGTTCATTTTTATCCTTAGAATCCTTTGTAGTTAAAATAACCTCATCTATCTTTTTTGCTGCCTCATCAAGTATTTCCTTCCTTGTTGGAACCTTTTTATCTACCTTAATAAAATTTAAAGCAACAAGTCCGTCCCTTACATCAATTGAATTTAAAGGAAGCGGTATTAAGCTTTTTTCAATTTCTATACTGCTATCCTTAATTTCTAATCCTTTAACATTAACTTCGCTTACCTTTTTAAACAAAAAAGCCTTTGGGAATGGCAAAAAACCAACTTTGAAATTTCTTACACTAAATATATACTTTTCATCCTTCATAGAGACATTTCCTCTAACTGAAGCCATAATCTTTTTATTTGAATAGGAAAGTGGGACAGTTAATGAAACATCGTCTTTAATAACATTAGCCATAACCCCGTCAATTTTTAAATTACCCTTTTTAATTCCATCCTTTATGTATGCATTTAAAAATACTTCAATATCCTTATCATCAAGTAGTACCTCTCCACCATTATTTTGGGCACTGCTTACCTTATTTAAAACCTCATCCTCCTCTGAGCTCGAATAAACCAGAGGTTTTCTTCTGTAAAATACTCCAAAAATCCCTATAGCAAAAATAACCACCAATATTAATAAAATATATGCTCCTTTAAACTTCTTCCCTTTAAGCATGCTAGCCTCCTAAATGTAATAAATATTACATCCCATAACTAATTTAAACAACAAATAATTAATAAAAATGCCGGTCGCAAGAACCGGCATTTTTATTTACTTTTCAGCAAATTTTAATTCATAAATATATCCACCTTCAAGTTCAACTGATATACTAGCACCTTTAGCTTTTAAAATATTTAAAGTAATATCAGTTGAATTCCCATCATACCCTATTGCATCTTTTACTTCTTTTACAGTAACTGATTTATCACTAGTACTATTATAAACAACAGCATCTTTTACAGTTACTTTATTAACAGCAAGGCCATGGATTTTTATGTCAAATTCTTTTCCATCAATCATGCTCTTAGCTTTTGATAATATATCATTTAATTCTTTATTAGATACTCCTACAATAAATGCTTCATAATTATCCTTTTTATCTAACTGTAAAGCTGAAGAAAGGTTACTATTCATATATGTCATTAAATCCTGATTATTTACTGTTATACCTATATCAAATACATTATTCATTACTTTTGCTATATTAGCTTTTGCTGAATCTCTATTTTCTGAATTATTTATTTTTGTCTTTGCAACATCATAAAAATATTTAATCTTTTCATCTTGATTTTTTAATACAGTAACTTCTACAGTAGTTGTTTTACCATTTGTAGTTGTTTTAAAACTAGCATTGCTTTTAACTGAATTTAAATTAACAAAAGAATTCTTTAATGTACCAAGTTTTCCCTGAAGTTCTGAATGTAGTTCCTCTGGCGTCTTTGATGCTGGTGGAATATATCCACCTCCTCCTGTGCCTCCTCCAGTTGTTGCCTTACCGATGTCATCCTTTCCTTCTCCTGTCTTTTCAACTACATATCCATTGTCATTAACAGTTGCAACACTTGCACCCTTGGCTGCTTCAACATTAGTATTTGCATTTATAGTTAAAGTTGAAATATATGCATTTTCAGCAAGTTTAATTGATGCCTCACTATTTGCTACAACCTCATTAAACTTTCCATCAAGAACAACTACATCGTCCTTTGAAGAAGTTGCAATTTCAATCTTTGAAACTGAAGCTCCTGCTGCAGCCTTAATTGTTGCAGCTCCTTTAACTAAAATTGGCTCATTAAATGTCCCCCTAAGCTCAACTACAGTTTCTCCATTTTCATCTTTTGAAATTGTAATCTTGCCTAAGCTTCCACCCTTTGAATCTAAAATAGCATAACCTGTTGCATATGTGTTTTCAATCTTAGTTGTTCCCTCAGCTGCAACTCTTACATTGCTGCTGCTTGAAACTATAAGGCTTCCTGCCTTTACATCTTTAAGATGAACGCTATCTTTTCCACCTGATAAAACCTTTATTTCCTTTGCTTCTACATTATCAAGATTGATTTCTCCATCTTTACCTGGATCTATAAATATAGTTCCATTAACTTTTAAATTTTTAAGAGTAACCTTATCAGCCTCTACATATAGGTTGTCCTCAATTATCTTTGGGTTATTTTTATCTTCAGATCCAAATACCTCTCCATCTTTACTCAAAACTGTTCCTTTTACAACATTTATAGTTTTAAGCTTCCATCCATTATATTTAGCCTTTGAATCTTCTGTCTTAGCCCAAACATCGAGAACATAAACTCCCTCTTCACTAGGTGTCCATTCTATCTTGTCCCCATATTCTGAAACATCCTTATACCATCCTTTGCCATTCCAGTTTTTATCCTTAACTCCATACTTTCCATTATTAAAAAGATGAAGCTTATACTTATATGGTCCTGGCATTCCTTTAATATTTTTTATTCCATTTACAACAACCTTTTGACCAACAACGTATGTATCTCTTGCTATATCCATATCTCCATCTGTATAAATTCTTGTTTCTGGTTCTTGCTTTTCAACACAATTTAAATAAGCTACATAGTATGAATCATAATCTCCACTTTTGTTTGAATATTTACCTGTTGTATCTGCCTTTTTAACCCAAAAAGATAATTTGTATTTACCCTTTTGAAACTTATCAGCAGACTTAATAACAAATGGTAAATTAGCATCTACTGCCTCACTATAACCATCAGTTATTTCCTCCCACTTATTATCAGCCTCAGTATAAATAAATGCCCTATACTGAACCTTATCAGCGTTAACAGCTGTTAAAGTAAAGGTTTCAGTATCCCCAACCATTAATGGTGAATGTTCAATTCCAACAAAGCTTATCCTTGGAAGAGTCTCTGCTGCATGAACAGGCATACTGCTAAAACATGTAACTACTACCATAAG
>ENA-UOOM01003433-UOOM01003433.1-fermentation-metagenome-genome-assembly--contig:-NODE-3433-length-11488-cov-3.525059_pt1 | contig 11488 bp, 10 predicted proteins | sample MGYA00245781_ERZ724031 | MGnify/ENA primary metagenome ERZ724031 (study PRJEB28704, sample SAMN03018317) | fermentation metagenome | biome: anthropogenic terrestrial biome; feature: soil; material... | reverse complement strand
TTGCTTACAGGAAGATGAATAGCTATTGAATAATACAAAGTTAGGGATAGTGCTTTTTTTAAATGCATTTCCAAAATAAATTAATAAAATTACTTGTTACATTTTTAATGTCATAATTTGAAACATCCTGTTTGAATAACTGTGAGGTATAATCCCTCTTTATAAAAGATTCAAAATTTTGTTGTTCATCAAAAGATGTTGCAATCTCAAGTATAGGGCGGCCGCTCAAATAGTAATCAATGAGCTTACTCGGTAATTGAACCTCGGAATTATTCTTGATATTTATTAAAAAATCCATTTTAGATAATTCATAAATTAATTCAGTTCTTGGAATATAATCTTTTATCTGTAATTTGTCGCCTAAATCAAGACGATATCTTTCAAAATATTTTTTTGATTTAGTATAAACAATAAATTTAAAATCAAATTTTAAGATAGAAAGGTATTCCAAAAATTTTAGAGGATCTCTTTTATTTTCGTAAATTGTCCCAGAATAAGCAAAAGTTGGAATTGAATTAACTTCATATTTGGCCAACTTAACCTCATCAAAATTAAAACCTTGTGGAATAACTTTTATTTTATCTCTGAATTCAGGATAGTATCCACTTTTCCCCTTTTCAAACGGGATAGTTATAAAATCAACTTTTTTGCACCATTTTTTTTCGACGTATTTAAAATAAAAGGGATGAAAATTAAAAGGATCTCCCATAAAGGGATCTCCACAATCAGCTATCCAGCATTTATAATTTTTTTTCTTCAACAATAGAATAGCCCAATGAATAGAATGAGGATGTGCTATCGTGATTAACACATCAATATCTTTTTCTTTACTAATTTGTTTTTTTACTAAGTATGTAAGCTCAATATAAGGGAACGCAAAGAACTTTCCCAAAAATCTAGCAAATGCTCTATAAATAATATTCCGATTCCGATTTTGTGTATTATCTTGTAATCCAAACCTAGAATTTCCTAAATTTTTGAATGTAATACCTGTTCTCTCCGCTATTTTAGAATAATCATAATTTCCTAATAAGGAATATAAGTGTACATTATATCCTCTTTTCGATAATTCTTTTGCTAATTCTGTACTCCTATGCGCTCTAGGAGATAAAAAAGGATGACAATTTGCTGATACGATAACGATTTTCAACTTTTCCATCAAAATAAATATCTATAAATCAAATAAAAAGGGGATGTAAAATAGAAATAGGGTTCTGTCACTAATTTATATAAATTAAATTGCATATAAAACTGAAAAAGAAAAACAAAGGGCATTACATATAATATTTTTTGATATTTCCTATCTTTAAAATTAGTAAGCCAAATATAGGCTATAATAGGATATGATAATATTATAAATCTTCCTCCTAAAGAAGGAATTGGCATTGAAAAATTCACAAAAGTCATATAAACTAATAAAAATAAATAAAGTGATTTGGATTTATTATTATCCTTAATAGCTTTTGCGTTTCTTATAAATAACAAAACTAATACATTTATATAGATGATTACTGCATAAGAAAAGAAGAGCGAAATAAAACCTTTTTCCTGTTCCTTCTGTATTATATATTCTTCGTTTGTGTAAGATTGAACCATATCTTCTAAAAATGGAGGAAGTAAATTACCGATATTTCTGACTAATTCAATGGAGATTGTAGAAATAAAAAAACTCACCACAAATAAAACGCCCCAAAATTTTTCATATCGCTTAAATATAGATGCAATAATAAGAATTCCAATATAGACCCAAAAAGAAGCATGTATAAAAGGGGTAGTCACAGCAAGCCAATAATATCGATGATTCCCATTTTTGAAAATCTGAAAAACAGCGTAAACTCCCACCCAAGCTGCCGTCCAAAATCTCATCCCATTAATATTAAAAATCTGGTTAATCATAAAAAGGTACGCTAAAATAAAACTCGCAAGAGAGAAACTAAAATTGTATTCTTGGGTTAGAAATTTAAATGATTTGAGAGAGAAAAATGCAAAGATAATAGCAAAAAACATGAATAATACATGATAATTGTCTGTAAATCTTGAAGTAATAAAAGCAATCGTATCAAAATAATAATCTTTTACCGATCCATCTTTGAACGTTATATATTCCTTAAACCCTTCAATAAATTCAGAATAATTTATATTTCTGTATAATTCAAAATTTAATCTGTAGCTAGCCCCATCAGACATGTTCTCTGCTGTTTTACCTGAAGGAACTGTAAATGATAAGCCGAATAATATACTACTTAAAAAGAAAACAATATAAGAAGACTTGCTCTTCATGTTTTTTAAAGAGTATAAAAAAGCAATGAAAGGAGAAATAATGAATAAAGCTAATTTAGCCATTCGTTCATTATTATTTTCTCTTGGCCAACTACTCATATTAGAACTGTTTAGTTAAAATTTTAATTATTCTTTTAGCTGTCGCCCCATCCCACAATTCAGGAATATGGCCTTTTTTCCATTTACCCGCAAAAAGTTTATTGAGCATTGGCTTTATAGCCGCTGGATCTGTTCCTATCAATTCATTCGTTCCTATAGTACATGTTTCGGGCCTTTCCGTATTATCCCTTAATGTAATACAAGGAACTCCCATGACTGTTGTCTCTTCCGTGATACCCCCAGAATCTGTAATTATAGCTTTAGCGTGTTTTACCATATAATTAAATTCCAAATACCCCATAGGTTCTACAATATGCATGTTATCAGCAGTTATATTTAGATCATAAAAGATTTTTGCAGTTCGAGGGTGAATAGGAAAAATAACAGGTAGTCCATAAACATTATTCACAATTTCTGACATTAAAGATTTAAGAATAGATTTATCATCTACATTGGCAGGGCGATGAAGTGTGAGCATAAAATATTCTTTTTCTTTCAAATCTAATAGGTCAAAAATTGGGGGTTTTCGTAATTTATCCTCATTAGCCCTTAAAGTATCAATCATTACATTCCCTACAAAAAATATCTGCTCGTTTTTTACACCAATATTTCGGAGATTAGTATTTGCTGTTTTAGAAGTAGTGAAAAAATAGTCAGATATAGAGTCCGTTACTATTCTATTAATCTCCTCAGGCATCGTTAAATCACCACTCCTGATACCTCCTTCCACATGAGCAACTTTAGTGTGTAATTTTTTTGCTACAATTGCACAAGCCATAGTGGAAGTCACATCACCTACTACAATGACGATATCACAAGGATTGGATTTTAATTCTTTTTCAAAAGCCACCATAATAGTAGCTGTTTGCTCCGCGGGGGTTCCCCCACCACAGTTTAGATTCACATCAGGATTGGGAATATTAAGTTCATCAAAAAAAGTACCGCTCATGTTTTTATCATAATGCTGTCCTGTATGTACTAACCGATACGATATATCAATTCCCTTTTCTTGTGCTTGTTTTATAGCATGTATTATAGGAGCCACCTTAATAAAATTGGGACGTGCTCCTGCAATAAGTGATAGTTTCATTCTGTTTTATATTGTCTTTTATTTATTGAGTTTTGAAAATAATGGTTTTATAATTGACCAATAATCCATTTTTTTATATATTGTCCATACATAAAAAAATGTAAAATATAAGATTGATCCGCCTCCTAATTGTAATATGTTATTTATCGACAAGACACTTGTTAAAAAGCATTTGATTAATAAAAGCATTATAACAGAGGGTATAAAAATGTTTAGCATTAATCTTAAAGGGATAAGTTCCAATAACCTTATATTAAAATAATTGGATATATACAATAACATGCAAAAGACATTCCCAATTCTGCAAATAACGGAAATAATTGTAATCAAATAAGGTGAAGAAAATAGTTTGATACAGAGCACATCCAATATAATTAAGAAAATAGCATGTATTAAATGAACATTTGCGTAAAATTTATTTGCTCTCATAGCAATAATTAATGGATAATATGAAATGAGAGTGAAAAAATTTACAATTAACTTTATTCGAAAATAAATTCCAGATTCTTCATATTTTTGACCATATAAAACGATCATAAGCGTATCTGCAAAAAACCAACAAAACAACACTAAAGGGTAAATAAGTTTGACTGTTTTCTCAAATACGTTTTTCCACACAGGTAGTATAACCTTTTTAGGATCCTCTTTATCATATATTTGTTTTGAAAAAAGGGGCATTAAAACCGTAGATGTAGCGGTTATAATCATACCTACAAAAGGCAATTCCAAGGAACCGTTGGAAAACTCTGCAAAAACATTTGTTCCAAAAAAACGACTTATAAAGAATTGATCAGCCGAACTGATTATAATTCCCCATATACCAGCATACATAAGAGGTAAAGAAAACTTAAATATTTCTTTATAAGTTATTGAACAACGATCAGTTCCCGCATTCTTAACGGGGAGAAATTCTATATAGAGGGCGATCAAAAAATTTATAAAAGAAGAAATGACTAATCCTATTATGGCTTGAATATATGCTCCTTTAAATAGCACAACTGGCAAAGCAACGCATAACAACATAAAAACTTTGGATAGAATATTGTATAAAGCTATAAATTGAGTACGTCTATAAGTTGCAAATATTCCTTCCAACCCCATGGTGGGTAACATTAATAATGGAACGGGAGAAAATATTTTAAGAGGAAGTTCCAAATCAGGATTATTTAGAAAAGTAGCTATAGAGGATGCGGAAAGGAATAATAATATCGAAAAAATAGCCCCCATTAAGAAAAGGAGGTTTGTAATTTTTTTGATTAAACTTCTCGCTTGATCAATAGAGACACGTGGCAGGAAATAAGAAAAGGTTTTAGGTAATCCTAAAGTAAAAACTATTAATAAAGTGTTATAAACATATAGAACCTGCTTATATGTGCCGTACTCTTCTTTAGTAAAATAACGACTTAAAATCATGGAACTAATAAGCGTAAAGCCAAATGCAAAAACACTTCCTAATGATATCCAAAAAGCTTGCTTTGTATTGTTTGTATTACGCTTAACCTCCACTTATTATGACCTTAACAAATTAATAACAAACTATTTTATAAATTCAATAATCCTTTCGCATGCTAAACCATCCCCATACGGATTATTAGCCTTAGCCATGGAGTCATAATATTCTTTATCATCCAACAATTTCGATACTTCCGAAACAATCAAATTGTAGTTGGTACCCACTAATTTCACCGTTCCGGCATCCAACGCTTCGGGGCGTTCGGTGGTGTCCCGCATCACCAATACAGGTTTGCCCAGTCCCGGGGCCTCTTCCTGAATTCCGCCGCTATCGGTCAAGACCAATGTACTTTGTTCCATCAAAAAGACGAAAGGCAGGTATTCCAGCGGCTCGATGAAAAAGAGACTGGAGGTTGGAGACTGGAGGTTGGAGGTCACTTCTTCTCCAAAGACTTCTTTAATCGGCTTACGTACATTAGGATTCAAATGCATCGGATACACGAAATCAACATCGGGATATTTTTCCGTCAATGTCTTAATCGCGTTACAAATATTGATGAATCCCTCGCCGAAGTTTTCCCTCCGGTGCCCGGTTATTAAGACGAGGCGACGATTTGAAGACTGGGAGACAATGCGCTCCGGAAGGCCGCTCTTGAATAATGTCTCTTGAATCTGTTGCTGCAAACCGGCATCATCCTTGATTTTATTCACCACCATATACAAGGCGTCGATAACCGTATTACCGGTAACGGTGATGCTTTTTTCCCTCACGCCTTCGGCTAACAGATTTTGTTTGCTGAGCGGCGTCGGGGCGAGATTATAGGTCGCAATACGACTGGTGATTTGCCGGTTCATCTCTTCGGGCCAAGGACTATATATATTATGTGTCCGCAATCCCGCTTCGATATGCGCTACGGGTATTTGTTGGTAGAAAGCTGCCAAAGCAGCAGCCATAGACGTAGTGGTATCTCCATGAACAAATACCACATCGGGCTTCGCTTCTTTAAACACATCGCGCAAACCGACCAACACCCGTGCCGTGACATCATAGAGATCTTGGCCTTGCTTCATAATGTTCAAGTCGTAGTCCGGTACGATCTCGAACAGATGCAGTACCTGATCGAGCATCTCGCGGTGTTGTCCGGTAACGCACACAATTGTTTCGAAACGATCGGGATGCTTTTGGAATTCTTTTACCAACGGAGCGACCTTAATGGCTTCCGGACGGGTACCGAATACCAACATCACTTTCTTCAAGGAAGTATGGTTTTCCTTACTCATAATATGTATCGTTTATTATATAATTCAATGCGTACCTCAACTGAGATACGCATTAAAGATTACTTTTTAAAAATTCCGCAGAAATCAAGAATAACTTTATCGTCCCGCCAAGGAAGTTCCTTGAAAGGATTGTGTGCCACCAAAAATACCACGATATCGGCTTTCTCGTAGGCTTCTTTATAGTCGGTCAACTTAAATACTTTATGTTCGGAAATATTCGGCTCGACAATCAGAAAATCGGCATCATTGTGCCCTTGCATCACCTTCGTAGCGATATATTTGGCAGGAGATTCGCGCAAGTCGTCGATATTCGGTTTAAAAGCCAATCCCATCAACGCCACGATCGGCTCTCTTCCGTTCTTTATTTCAAAACCTTTAATTGCATTTTGAGTTTTCTCCGCACACCAGAATGCTTTATAGTTATTTATTTCACGTGCTTTACCGATGATTTGCGATTCTCGGGGAAAGTCGGCTGTAATGAAGTAAGGATCTACGGCGATACAATGTCCTCCCACACCGCTACCGGGCTGCAGGATGTTCACCCGAGGATGCTTGTTGGCCAATTCAATGAGTTTCCACACGTTGATACCAGCTTTGTCGCAGATAAGCGACAGTTCGTTGGCAAAAGCGATCTGCACGTCGCGCGAAGAGTTCTCCGTGAGTTTGCACATTTCTGCCGTCCGGGCATTGGTAGCGTGCAAGGTGCCTTTAACGAATTGCCTATAAAATTCTTTTGCCTTTTCGGTGGACGCTTCGTCGATACCTCCGATCACACGGTCGTTATGCACGAGTTCATAAATAACGTTGCCCGGCAGTACGCGCTCCGGACAATAGGCGATATATAGTTTATCTTTCAGTTCGGGACGTGACGTGAAAATCAGTTTCTCCATTTTTTCGGTCGTGCCCACAGGGGAAGTCGATTCTATAATAAATAAATCACCTTCCTTTAAAAACGGAACAACCGTTCGTGTTGCGGCTTCCACATAAGAAATATCCGGTTCATGATCTCCCTTGAAAGGGGTAGGAACAACGATCAAATACACATCGCTTTCTTCCGGTTGCAAAGCCGCTTTCAGATGTCCGGAAGAGATCACTTCCTTGCATAAATCTTTTAAACCAGGTTCTACGATGTGAATTTCTCCGCGATTGATTGTTTCAACTACTTTCGGATTGATGTCTACTCCAACAACTTCAACACCATGACAGGCGGCAATAATAGCGGTGGGTAATCCGATATACCCAAGTCCCATAAAACAAGCTTTCATATTTTGTTTGTTACAAATTTGTGCAAAGATAATGATTTCTATTATAATGTATCTTCCGACCGTTCGGAAAGAAGTAAACATCACGGAAAAACGCTGTTAAGTTATGAGTTATGAGTTATGAATTTATCACTTTGACGCATTAGCTGATTGATACATTGACTTATTGCCTTTCCATGCCAAAGGCGGGTCAGTCCCATATACGGGCGACTAAAAGTGGCTTAATCAAACTGTTATCTGCATCGGAGTTGCATGACTTTTGATGTTCCGACCGTACGTAAAGCACGGGATAACCGGATGCAAAAATAATCTTTTTTTCTGTTACAAATGTGGTTTTGATAGGGAAATGTCGTTATCAGGCGATGAAGTCGCCATGGAAGCGGCACTTTACCGGCCCCGATGGTAAGAGGTGCGACAAATTGCAATTAAATCACATCGCCTAAGGAGAACTGTCTCGAGCATGAAACGAAGATAAATTTTATGTCTGCCATTTGTATATGACACCGTTACCATAAATCGCCGCTCATCCTAAAATCCGCTCAACTCCTCCATCATCGCCCGGCGGTTGGCATAGGTTTCCCTGAAATCGTCCACCAGAGCGGTAACCATCTTGCTTCCTCCGGGAGAAGCTTGCATTTTTTTGAGTATCTGCGCAATAAAACGGTAATGCTCCCGCCCCATGTTGTCTTGCGCATAGCCGATGAGCCGTGAACGATACATTTCCATTAAGCGCTCGGGATAATGCGCCCGCAGATAAGGTTCGTACTCTACCGCCGAATCGTATTTGTTCCTCAGGCCGGTATGCTGTTCCACCCAATCCATGAGCCTGCCCCAGTATTCTTCCCGGATGTAAATGCGGGGATACACGGTATCATAAAAGCCGGAGCTCTTCCGGTTGAGCAGCCTGTCGAGGTAGGAGGGCCACTGGGCCGGCGGAATCAATTCTTTCAGGATTTCGTAATAGTCCATGGCATTACGACCGACCGCAAACAATTCTTCCGCCGAAGAGATACTGTTTTCCCGGTCGCCGGCTTGCCTGTAAATACGCAATTTAACTTCTTTCCAACCCGCTACGGTTCCGGGATTTCTTTTCGTTTCCGCCACGGCGATGCCTCCGTCTACCAGGCGGAGAGCTTCGGGATAGGCTTCGGCCTGCAACAAGGCATCCAAACGGATATGCCTGATTGCGGGAAGATACAGATACGCGTCGAGGGTTTGTTCGTATTCTTCCGTACGCCCGTCGTTCTTCAGCAATTCGAGCTTGGTCTTCACCAACGAATCGGTACGGAAAGAATCAGGCTCCCGGGCCAAAGCCGCATCGAGCAAAGCCAGTGCATCTGCCGTACGGGACGATTTGAGCGTGGCGGCGAATAATAGTCCGTTGATATCGGCGAGGCTGTAATTTTCAAACCGGTCATCGGCGATCAATCGTCCGAGCCGGGCGATCAACAACTCCATCAGTACCGGCGGGATATCATAGCGGAGTATCTCCTCTACCGCCGACGATGCCTCTTGGCAAGCGGCAGCCAGCTCGCCGTCGTAATCTTCATATTCTTCGTACGAGGCGGCCACTTCTTCCATGATGGAGAGCAGGATATCCAATGCATCTTCGAAAGAACCCTCTTTGGCGAAAAACCGCGCTTTCTCCGTCAAATCATATAACTCGTCAGCCACCGAACTTTCGCGCATCGAATGTCCGTAGCGGTCAAGGTAACCGTCGTATTGCGAAGAAGAGAGACATCTTTTTACCTCCTCCTTATAATAGACCTTTGCTCTTTTCTTTTTTTTCGGCAATGCTTGCTGTTCGAGCTCCCGGAGAAACTCCGGATGCTTCTTTGCATGCGCAATCAGGAACAATTCGAGCCGCTCTTTTTCCATATGTTGTAGAATTGTCTCAATATCCATAATAATGATGAGTGATGCTCGTTAAGCTACCAGTTTTTTCTCCATTTCCGGTTGATGGCGTTGCTCCCAAAGAATATAATCGGCGCCCTTGCTTTCCAAGGCGTCCAGATATTCTTTTTTAATATCCTTATCCGTATCATTGACGATGGCCAATCCTCTCAACACCTTACCTGAGATTTTTTCCCGAGCCGGTTTTATGTCATCCCAAGCAAACAAGAAATTGGGTACATTCATTTTATTCAAAGAATTGAAACATTTAATGACTAATTCTTTTTGGCGGCCGGCTATCTGAAAATCGAAAGTGAACTCGATGCCCGTAGATCCCTTTGCTATAAAATGGGGGGTATAAATCGCATTCTGTTCCTCCAGATAGGCTTTTACATCTTCCTTAAAAAGAGAAGATACGGTATGCTTGGCTAACATAGCCATATCGGAAATTTCGGATATAGCGCTTAGCAGATTGAGTTTTTTTTGATTAAATTCTTTCACCGTTCCGATTGCTACCAATTCGTTATCCCGCAAGGTTATGCCATAGTTCAAAAAAATCATATCCATCCATTCTTTCCGCTTCGGAGAACGCAGAACCGGAGAGCCGACAAGTTCCAGGTTGGCGAGTGTTAATCCGTCATCGGAAAGAATCAACTTGCCGTCTTCCAATTTTGCATATAGTTGAATGTTGTCATTGAACAATCCCTGAAATGGTGTGGTAATCTCACTCCATCCCGTTTGTTCATCAACCGTTACGATTGTTTTTTCACGAAGCCAATCGTAATATTCTTTGATGCTGTTGTCTATCCAATTCATAATAGCAATATATTTACTGCAATCGCTGTTTCTATATGAATCGTCTTTGCGAATAATTTTATTGTTTCCGCAAAGGTGTGATTAAAATCCGGGCCTTGCTTTATCTCTTTAATTGCGAATTCATCCACGGATAAAGGAATCGCCCATGCAAGACTGCTATAACCCTCCACATGATAATGAATGTGATGCTCATTTACTGAAAAGCTTTTTCCGGCATAAGGGCGGAATTTCTCCGGAACAAACTCCGTCACTTCCATAGGATTGGTGTGTCCACCATTATAATCAACTCGAAGCAATCCTGTTTTACTATCATCTTCCTGACAATGCAAACTAATCCGGATACTGTTTTTCTTACTTTGTTTAATTTCCCATAAAAAAGAAAAGTCATCATCTCTTTCGGACACTAACTCAAAACGATCATGAAAAGGGTATTGTTGTTCAATGGTCAATTCATCCAGAAGCGTGTTATTTTCAACGACCTTTTTGGGTAGCGTCAACAAGTATTCCGCTTGTTCATTTGTTATTTTCATACATCCTTTCGTTTTGGAAAAAATAATTTATAACATAGCCCATCTACTCCTGTTTCATGCGATTTTTCTATCCCGTAACGTATATACACATTCATATTTTCGGAATTCTTCATTTCTTCATCCATCAATTCGCCCAAGCCGTTCAACATTCCTCGGTCGCTTATTTTTCGATAAGCATACGTGCGCCCTTCTATGTCGACACTCCGGCTCAAATAACTGACAGAGGACTATTCATTGGATTTATTTCAATGCTCAGTTCGCAAAATTAAAAGGTGCTTTTGACATAACCAAATAAAATTCAAAACAGTTTCTAAGCTAAGATCCTAATTCCTCCGTATGTTGAAGCTTCTTATCCGGCAGCATAGTGACTTTTTGTGCAAAGCTTAATGACAACTTCGTCATTTTTTCACTGTCAATAGCTTATGCTCCCTCTTGAATGTCTTTATTATAAGCGGCTTATATTTTTTCAGGCTTAGTCACTTTTTTGAACGAGCTTAGTTCCAACTTTTGATTTTCTCTATCTAACTTGGTGATAATAAAAATTTCATCTCTTTGAAATCCAACCTCAACCTCCCGTCTATCCGCAAAGCGTTATCTTCAAACTATCGCCGAAGGCTTATCTTCTTCTCTTATTTCTTTTCGAATATCTTTGAGGAAGGGTTGTAGAAACACCCACCCGCAACCAATGATGAATCCTAAAAAGAGGCAACCTATCAGAATTATTCCCCGTCGAGGCTTACCATCCGCATTGCATTGGCGAATTTTTCACCTTCTGATGCAGATAT
>ENA-UOOM01003432-UOOM01003432.1-fermentation-metagenome-genome-assembly--contig:-NODE-3432-length-11488-cov-4.997901_pt1 | contig 11488 bp, 9 predicted proteins | sample MGYA00245781_ERZ724031 | MGnify/ENA primary metagenome ERZ724031 (study PRJEB28704, sample SAMN03018317) | fermentation metagenome | biome: anthropogenic terrestrial biome; feature: soil; material... | reverse complement strand
TGAACTTTCCGGCGTATCAGGTTGTGAATATGAAGTAAGAAATTATATAAAGGGCAAACTATCAGAAATGGGCTGCGAATTCTATGTTGATAAACTTGGAAACATTATAGCTCACAATAAAGGCAAAAAAAATAAAAACATAATGCTTTCTGCTCACATGGATGAAGTAGGATTGATAGTTTCTAATATTGATTCTGACGGTTTTATTAAATTTAAAGCAGTTGGAGGAATTGACCAGAGAGTTTTGAATTCAAAGGTTGTCGTAATAGGAGAAAATAAAATTCCTGGCGTTATCGGCTCTAAAGCAGTGCATTTAATGAGTGAAGAAGAAAGAGGAAGCTCACTTCCCATTGATAAATTATATATTGATATTGGTACAAGCACAAAAGAAGAAACAGAAAAAGTAGTAAATATAGGGGACTATGCAGCTTTTAATAGCGACTATGTTGAATTCGGCAACAATATGATTAAAGCAAAAGCTTTGGACAACAGAGCAGGCTGCAGCATTATACTGGAGCTTCTAAGCCAAAATTTGGATGCAGATTTTTACGGTGTGTTTACTGTTATGGAGGAAGTCGGCTTAAGAGGAGCAGAAACAGCAGCATATCAATTAGAACCGGACCTAGGCATAGTATTGGAAGGAACCGTATGTGCAGATATGCCTGAAGTAGATGAACATGAAAGCTCCACCTTTATCGGAAAGGGAGCAGTACTGTCATTGATGGACAATGCAACGATATATGATATTGAAACAGTAAGAAGCGCTGCAAAAATTGCTGAAGACAATAATATTACTTATCAATACAGACGCTCAACATCAGGAGGAAATGATGCCGGTGTTATCCATAAAACGAAAAGCGGCGCCAAGGTAGTAGCGATTTCAGTACCTTGCAGATATATACATTCATCAATAAGCGTGGCAAGCAAAAATGACATAGATAGTGCTTTAAAGCTTACAAAACAAGTGATTATTGAAAATCAGAAAGGGGAGTAGCAATGTTTAACAGTGAATTAATGAAAAAATTATCCGATTGTTTCAGTCCTTCAGGAAGAGAAAAAATGATTTGTGAAATGATTATGGATGAAATAAAAGATTTTGCAGATGAAATAACAATAGACCCTCTCGGTAACCTTATAGCAAGAAAAATAGGAAACGGAAAGAAAATATTAATTACTGCTCATATGGACCAGATAGGCATAATTATTACTCATGTTGATGAAAAGGGATTCTTGCGTTTTGCCAATGTAGGTGGATTAAATCCTAAAGGATTATTGGGACTTCGCATGGTTTTTGATAATGGACTTGAAGGAGTAATTTGCCGGGAAGAATTAAAGGATAAAGAAAAACTTACAATAGGCAAATTATTCTTGGATGTTGCTTCTACTGATAAAGAATTTATACAAAAAAATTTCCGCATAGGTGATATGTGTGTATTTAAAACAGAATATTACGAAACAGCAGACTGTGTAATTTGCAAGGCTGCTGACGACAGAATAGGCTGCTATATATTAATTGAAGCTCTTAAAGCTCATCCGGTAACAGACAATGATGTATATTATGTATTTTCAGTTCAAGAAGAAGTAGGTTTCAGAGGAGCTAAAACAGCCGGTTACAGTATTGAACCTGATTTAGCCATTGCCATTGACGTAACCGGAACCGGTGACACACCTGATGGAATTAAAATGGATGTTAAATTAGGCGGGGGAGCAGCAATTAAATTGATGGATAAATCCATTATTACCCATTCAGAAGTAAAAGAGCTATTAACATATCTTGCAGAGAAAAACAATATCAAATATCAATATGAAGTTTTGGAGTTTGGAGGTACAGATGCAGGTCACATACATACATCAAGAGATGGAGTACCAAGCGGAGTAATATCCATCCCAACAAGAAACCTTCATACCTCAGGAGAAATATTCAACAAATCTGATGTAGAAGAATGCATAAAGCTAGTAATCGCAGCAGCATCCAAATAATAGACTTTAAATTAAATTAGTGATAACATTATTTATATATAATTGAATTATCGATAAAGAAGAGGGACAGAACATATATAGCTGTCCCATTATTCTTGGAGGATAAAATGGATAAATCAAAAGAAATAGATATGGAGGCTATCGGTTTAGAATGGGAAAAGATGATAAACAAGCATATTATCGATGAAAACGCTGTATCTCCTATAATTTATAAATCTTGGCGAAATAGTGCTTCAGCAAATGTAAATCCTAATAAAATTGATGAAAAATGTTATCTAAAAAAAGAGGAAATTGAAAATTATTCAGCACATAATGAGATTGTTGATGAGGAATTCAGAGCCATCTTGCAAAAAATTGCGGATGAATTTGGCTTGTCTTTTCTACTCTTTGACGATAAGTGCAATTTAATATCAGTATTAGCAATTTCCGATAAAATTGATTTAATAGCTGCAAACTGTTCGGAAGACTTCATCGGAACAAACTCAATTTGTTTGGCATTAGAATATGATATGCCTACTCAAGTATTTGGCAAAGAACACTATAATAAACTTTTACATCAATATAATTGTTCTGCAGCACCGATACATGGTCTTAGTAAATCTATAGTAGGTGCAATTAATATTGGTGGCATTATTTCACACAAGCATACTATAGAAACATTAGGTCTTGCTCAATCCATAGCTAAAATAATTGAAGATAAAATTCAAATAAATAATATGCTAACACAGTTAACCGTATCAAATCATACCCTAAAAAATATTATCGAATATGACAGCTCGGGAATTGTTTATTTAGTTGATAATAAAATTATCAGCTATAATAAATCGTTTCTTAATATGTTTGAAATAAGCTCTACAGAGGTTTATAATATCAATAAATCTATTAGAATTGTACTAAGTAAGGTTGAAGAACATATTCAAGGCGACGAAATGGAAAATACTGAATTAGTTTTAAAAATAAATAATGAAAAAAAATCATTTATAGCATCCATGAAACAATTTATTATCAATAAAAATAAGGAAGTATGCCGGCTTTTTAAATTTGATAATACAAATAAGTATATGCGATTAAATATTAAAAACAGCGCTATATATACTTTCGATGATATAATAGGAAATTGTAAAAACATAATACGAGTAAAGGAGTTAGCAAAGAAAGCAGCTCGAGCTTCTTCAGCGATTTTAATATATGGTGAAAGCGGTACCGGCAAAGAATTGTTTGCTCAATCAATACATAACGAAAGCTTTAGGAAAAACAAACCTTTTGTGGCGATAAACTGCGGTGCAATTCCTTCCGAATTAATTGAAAGTGAATTATTCGGTTATGAGCCGGGAGCATTTACGGGAGCATCAAACAGTATAAAATTCGGCAAGTTAGAAATTGCATCCGGAGGTACATTCTTTTTTGATGAAATAGAAAGTATGCCCTTAAACGTACAAATAAAGCTGTTACGAGCGCTATCATCCAATAGGATAACTCGAATCGGCGGAATAAAAGAAATTCCCGTAGATATCAGAATAATTGCTGCAACTAAAAAGGATTTGTTGCAAGAAATAGAGCTTGGTCAATTCAGAGAAGATTTATACTTCCGTATAAATATTATCAGTTTATCCATACCTCCATTAAGAGACAGAAAAGATGATATCCCTCTGCTTGCAAAAAGTTTTATAAATTATAATGTAAAACACTCAAGCATCTCGGAAGTAAAGACGGTCCCTGAGTTTTATGAAGCTTTAAAATATTATTACTGGAGGGGAAATGTTCGCGAATTAAGAAATGTAATAGAAAAAGTAGTATTGTTAAATGATAAAGAAACTCTTTCTATCGACAGTCTTCCCCGTGAAATTATAAGTGCATATAAATATAAAAGCCTTAAAAATAAATTATCAACCCATGTTGTTGAAATAAAACACGATAAAGATTTATTAAAAACAGGTGAAGAAATAATTATTGAGTATGTGTTAAATGAAGAAAACTGGAATTTAACCAATACTGCCAAACGTTTAGGCATAAGCCGCCCCACTTTATACAGGAAAATTGGAGATTCTCCCAAACTAAGCAAGCGTAAAAAAATGTTACAATAAGGAATTTCGTAACACTTTTTTACAGTTAATAAGTTCAAAGATAATGCCAAAATATGTAGGTGGCAAACAATTCACAAATTATGTAACATTATTTTACAACAGAAGGATACTTACCATAGTATTTTTCTGTTTTTTTTATGCATTGTATTTTTGCTTATTTTATTATAAATAATAGTCATTTTGAGGGTTTTATCCCGAAGGATCTCATGTTTTAACAGATAAAATCTTTCATTACAGCGGATAACAACTCAAAATATCTTTATAAACTCCACAGTTTTATACTTAAATCCGTATATTGGTACAAGAATTGCTATAATTAAGTTAAAGATAACGAAAAGGAGTATACCATTGGGTAAAAAGTTCTTGGAGCAGTTAAATATAAAATAGTATTAAAGGAGGATGTAATGGAACATCATCATGAAAATACTTCAAAGAAGACCGTAAATGTGATTGGAGGATTTTTAGGAGCAGGAAAGACTACATTAGTCAATTATATTTTATCTTATATGATTGATAAAAAGATTGATGTTTTAGTACGTGAATATGGAGCAGTGTCAATAGATGATATGCTGATTAATTTAAAAAAAGAAAATATACATGTATTTACAAATATACATATTCATGAAGATCCTCAAATTTTATTATATCATTACTTTCATAAACTTCATGATAAAACACTTAAAAATCCATTTGATCACCTATTGATGGAAGCAAGCGGTCTTGATACGCCGGAAGGGTTGATCCATTTGTTTTTTTTAGGGCATATGCAAGAGTTATATCAATTAGGCAGTTATATTGCCATTGTTGATGCAGAATATGGTCAAGTGAATTTAAATGAATACAAGGTAGCAAGACATCAAATAGCATTTGCTGACGTAATTTTATTAAATAAGACCGACTTAGCAGATGAAGAAGAAACAGATAATTTAGAAAAACGCATACATAGTATAAATTCTATGGCCAAAATATATCGCACACAATATGGCAGAGTAAAATTAGATAATATTATGAATATTGACTTGTATAAGCAATTAAAAGATTTAAGTAATAATAGCAAGGAGGAAGAAAACAGTGTGGACAACATAAAGACTGTAGTGTTATCAAATAATCGTCCTATGGACAAGGAAAAAGCCAATGAATGGATACAAAATTTGTTTGTCACCTATGGTAATAAGTTGTTGCGAAGCAAGGGGTTTTTCTATTTCAAAAATGATGATTACAAATATGAGTTTCAAGCAGTAAGAAAAACATATCATTCGAAAGCAGATAAAAGGTGGGAAGATAATGAAGAAAGAAAAAGTGTTGTAGTATTAATAGCTGAAGGTGAAATAGATTCTGTAATGCTTCAAGAATCTTTTAGTTTATGCAATTAAAGATTGAAAGGGGGATAGATTTTTACTTGACCTGAATAATTACATTTAAAACTCTTAAAGAGCTATTAATAATTTGAAAGGAGAAAAGTAAAATGTCATCAAAAGTTTATTTCATGGACGACCATGCAGGAAGTTCAAGTGAAAGCACACCGTTTAAGGCAGTTAAAGTACTTCGGGATGCAGGTTTGGAAACAATTTTTAAAAAGGGAGATAAGGTTGGAATTAAAGTACATTTCGGTGAATTCGGGAATTCACTTAATTTACGTCCACATTGGGTAAGTGCAATTGTTGAAGAAGTAAAAAGACTTGGAGGAGATCCTGTAGTATTTGACTGTAATACAGCTCCACTTGGATTTAATGCCTCTCGAACTATAAAGTCAGACCATTTAAGAACTGCAGCAGTACATGGATTTACGGAAGAAACAATGGGATGCCCTGTTTGGATTTGTGATGGTGAATACGGCGAAGATGAAGTAGAAGTAGAAGTTCCACATGGCGTATATTTAAAATATACTTATATGGGAAAACAAATTCTTGAATTTGATTCGGTAGTAGTTGTAACACATTTCAAAGGACACCCTATGGGGGTTTTTGGAGGTTCTTTAAAAAATGTGGGAATTGGAATGGGTTCCCCAAAAGGTAAGCTTGCAACACACTTTTTGCTACATCCGACATTAGGATTGAAATCATGGACAATTAATCAAGGTGCTGCAAAACAGGCTGCCAGCGCCCCACATCCTAATTTAATTGACAATATGATTGCTTCATGTCCTCAAGATGCATTTGAGTGGAAAAATGATACATTTAATTTTATGGCTGAAAAATGCAAGCTGTGTGGTCACTGCATGGCATTTATGCTGACCGGTTTATTTAATCTTCATCCTGATTTAATAAGTTCCTGGGCACCGGCAATTGTAGATGCTGCTGCAGGGTATATTAATGCATTTGGCAAAGATAAGATTATTTATCTTAATTATGCTTTCGATATATCTCCATGGTGTGATTGTTGTGCATTTCATGATAGAGCCTTAATTCCTAATATTGGAGTATTTGCATCTAAAGACCCTGTTGCGGTAGATATGGCATCTGTTGAAGCAACAGAAGAAGTAGCAGCAAATCCGGGCTCAGTAGCTGACCAATTTGGATTCAATGAGCCAAATACAGAACGTTTTACCAATTGCTCAAGTATAGCAAAAAAGAGCCAATGGGCACAATTAAATGCAGGTGTTTATAACGGCATAGGCACTACGGAATATGTTTTGGTTAAATCTCAACCCTCTCCTGAAGGAGAATTCTGGTTTCCGCCATATACTCCGGAAAAGCCTTTCCCGGTTGTTCATAAAGAAACATTCAAAAAAATTGACAATACTATGGGGGATTTCTTCTATGAAGCTCCAAATATGTCCGAAGAAAAACTAAATATTAAGCCAAGTGGAAAAATAGAAGAAATTACTATTGAAGAAGAAGAGGCTGAGGCGGGATTAGCATAAGCTCATTATTATACATAAAATATTAAGAGCTATTATTATATGATAATAGCCCTTAATAAACATAAAAAGGTGGAAAATGACTGAACAAACATTGTATTTTCAGTGCAACTCAGGTATTAGCGGAGATATGACGGTTGCTGCACTTATAGACTTAGGTGCTGATAAAGAATTATTATTAAATGGGCTGAAAAGCTTAAATGTGGAAGGCTATAATATAGTAATTTCCAATATAGTAAAAAATGGCATTAAAGCATGTGATTTTGAAGTTGTAATAGATAACAAAAAATCAGAAACATTTATTGAAAGAAACATTGATGATATTTACTATATTATAGATAATTCTTTAATATCGGATAATGCAAAAACTATTTCAAAAAAAATATTCTATATAGCTGCAGAAGCTGAATCAAAAGCACATAAAGTAACCATAAAAGAAGTGTATTTTCATGAATCAGGTGCTGTTGATTCCATTGCAGATATTGTAGGCACAGCAATTTGTTTGGATTATTTAAATATTAAAGATGTAATTGTTACAGAAATCTGTGACGGTAAAGGTTTTATTAAGTGCAGAAAAGGAATACTTCCTGTACCGGTTCCCGCTGTAGTAAATATAGCAAAAAAATATAATATAAATTTACAAAAAACTAACGTTGAAGGAGAAATGGTTACGCCTACCGGAGCAGCTATTCTAGCTGCAATCAAAACCCAAAATTCTTTACCTGGAAAATATAAGATTAAAAAAGTTGGCTATGGAGCAGGTAAAAGAAACTATGAAAATGAAGGTGTAATGGCAGCTTATATAATTGAATAAAAATGGGGAGAAACCTGGATATGGTGATAAAAATAAAATATTTTGGTTTGATTGCAAATAATTTAATTTCTGAAGCTGTACTCCCGGAAGGTTCTGATGTTACAGTTCTTCTTAATCATTTAATTAAACAGTATCCAAACAATAAAGAAATGTTAAATAAAGCATCAATTTTAGTCAATAAATCAAAAGCAACAACATCTACCATCTTAAATGACAAGGATGAGGTAATGATTTTAACTGTATTAGGTGGAGGGTAATAGATATTTTAAATATTAAAAGTTATTAAATTAAAAGGAGGATATTATGTTATACGGATATGCAGGAAAGATGCTGTTTATAAACTTAACAAATGGCGAAATTAAAGAAGAAGTACTTACAAAAGAATTAGCAGAGAATTTTATTGGTGCTTATGGATTTGGAGCTAAGGTGCTTTATAAAATGATGCCTGCAGGAGCAGATCCTTTGGGACCTGAAAATGTAGTGGGTTTCATAACAGGACCTACTACTGCTACAAGGGCATTTTTTGGAGGAAGATACACCACGGTTCATAAATCTCCCGTTACAGGCGGATGGAATGATGCAAATTCAGGCGGCTATTTCGGACCCGAGTTAAAAAAAGCAGGATATGATGCATTGTTTGTAAATGGTATTTCAGAAAAACCCGTTTACATTTATATCAATGATGGCAAAGTTGAAATAAGAAATGCTTCACATATTTGGGGAATGGATACAAAAAAGGTATGGGAAGTATTAAAAGAGGAAACAAAAGAGCCAAAACTTCGAATATCAGCAATCGGACCTCCCGGAGAAAGGCTGTCCTATATATCATGTCCAATAAATGACGGACATCGTGCTCCGGGAAGAGGCGGCGGCGGAGCCATTATGGGTTCCAAAAATTTAAAAGCAATTGCTGTCAGAGGCACAGGAGATATTCCTGTAAAAGATTCCGAAAAGGTAACGGAAATAAACAAAATAATTAGTGCTGCCATGAAAGAAAGCCAGACGGCATATGCTTTTGGTACATGGGGCACAGGAGTTGGAACGCCAGCATCGGCACTAAGCGGTGATTCACCTGTGAAAAACTGGGGAGGTGTTGGAGTTGTCGATTTTGAAGATGAAAAAGCACAAAAAGTGGGAGCTATAGCTATAGACAGATATAAAACCAAAAAATACAGCTGCGCGAACTGTCCCTTGGGATGTGGGGCAGAATATAAGGTAGAGGATGGGAGATGGCCTTTAGAGCAAACCGAAAGACCTGAATATGAAACGGCTGCTTCATTTGGCTCCACTTGTTTGTGTTATGAAGAAGATGCCCTTCTTATGTGCAATGAGATGTGCAACATTTATGGTTTCGATACAATATCTGCAGGCATGACAATAGCGTGGGCAATGGAATGCTATGAAGAAGGTGTGTTAAAAGAAGAATTAGACGGAATTGAGTTAACCTGGGGCAATGGAGCAGCAATGGTAGAAATTCTTAAGAAAATGTGTGAAGGTGAAGGCTGCGGTAAGATTTTGGCAAATGGTTCTAAATATGCAGCAAAATACTGGGGTAAAGGTGAAGAATATCTTCAAACAGCATCAGGAATAGAATTACCAATGCATGACCCAAGATTTGCACCGGGGTTAGCCAGAACATATCAATTTGACCCAACACCGGGACGACACGTTAAGGGCGGTATAGGTTCCATTCAAATGGGTGGAAATGAATTAACAGATAAATATGACTATAACGGAACCGGTATGTTTGATTTACAGTTGACAGCCGGCACTGAAGTTATGAACTGCAGCGGTCTGTGCTATTTCCACGCTTTAGTATCACCTCCAGGAATACAAAATGAATTTATAAGTGCAATAACAGGGATGGAATTTGGTGCAGAAAAAGCATTTGAGACCGGTCATCGCATATATTTGATGCGTCATGCATTTAATGTAAGAGAAGGGTTAAAACCATCCGACTTTGACATTGCACGAAGAGCAGTAGGAAAACCACCGTTAACCGAAGGACCTTTAGGTGGAGTAACCGTAGATGAAGAGCTGTTAGGCAAGAATTTCTTTGAAGCTGCCGGAATTGACTATGAAACAGGCAAACCAAATTTAGAAACATTAAAAAGATTAGGTCATTTAGAAGAAGTAGTTGAAGACTTATATGGAGCAGAAGAGTTAGCTTAAAATACAACCGGTAATTGGGGACACGGAGGCGTGTCCCCACAACCCTAACCGATGTAAAATTCTTAATATTTACTTTTATATAAAATTATGTTACACTATATTGCAAGCTGCAAAATCAGCTTTACACCAGATATAATGAATACATAAGGTGCAAGACACAAGAGAAAGAAATAAAAGGTCAATAAATATGAAAATAGCTGTTATTGATGGAATGGGCGGAGGAATTGGAAGCCAAGCAGTACAAATACTGAAGTCTTTGAATAGCAATGATTTAGAAATCATTGCATTGGGAACGAACTCCCAAGCAACTTCCAATATGTTAAGAGCCGGTGCCCACGAAGGAGCTACCGGAGAAAATGCGATTTCATGGATGTGCCAAAAAGTTGATATAATAATAGGACCATTAGCGATTGTAGCATCAAATTCAATGATGGGAGAAATAAGTCCCAAAATTTCAGAAGCAATTGCAAGCAGTCCGGCAAGAAAATTACTGCTACCCGTAAGCAAATGTAATATAGATATAATTGGACTTGAAAGTCTTCAGTTTAAAACAATATTTAATGAACTTGAAATCAAAATGAAAAAAATATTAAGAGAAAAATAACCATGAAGGTGATAAGTATGAAACTTTATGGTTATTTTTTATTGGGAGGAAAATATGAATAAAAAGTTTGCAACCAAAGAATTAGTATTAGGCGGATTATTATTGGCAAGTGGAATAATAATTCCAATGATATTTCACATGTTTGGCATGACAGGACCAATTGCATTACCAATGCATATACCTGTATTAATAGGAGGGTTTTTATTATCACCGCAATTAGCGTTAGCACTTGGCATTATTACTCCCCTAATAAGCGGATTACTGACAGGAATGCCTGTAATGTTTCCTATGGCGGTAATAATGGCATTTGAATTAGGAACATACGGATTAACAGCATCACTATCAGCACGGAAATTTAATTTGTCCATAATCCCATCATTAATAACTTCTATGATTGCCGGAAGAATTGCTGCAGGTTTGACAGTAGCTGTCTTAGTACAGTTGTTTGGAGTTAAAATGAATCCATTGTTGTATGTTAAAGGTGCAATTATATCAGGCATACCGGGAATCATTATACAGTTAGTATTTATTCCTGCATTAATTTATGCAATACGAGGATATTTTAAAAATACAGTAAAAGAATCTAAATAATCTCTTTCAAAATTAACTTAAATAAGGATAATATCACAAATTTCAGGTAATAATATAGTTTGTGATATTTTTTTATTTAGGAGGAATTATGAAAGTAGGAATACCGAAAGGATTGATGTATTGCAAATACCATCCTTTTTTAATTACTTTTTTCAGTGAATTGGGAGCTGAAATTATAGTCTCTGAGGATACAAATAAAAATATTTTGGATGCAGGAGTAAAATATTGTGTAGATGATGCATGTCTGCCTGTTAAAGTCTTCCACGGGCATGTAGATTCAATAAAGGATAAATGTGATGTATTGATAATTCCGAGGATTATGCAATTATGGAAAAACGAATACATATGTCCTAAATTTTGCGGTCTGCCTGAAATGGTTATCA
>ENA-UOOM01003430-UOOM01003430.1-fermentation-metagenome-genome-assembly--contig:-NODE-3430-length-11490-cov-3.192304_pt1 | contig 11490 bp, 13 predicted proteins | sample MGYA00245781_ERZ724031 | MGnify/ENA primary metagenome ERZ724031 (study PRJEB28704, sample SAMN03018317) | fermentation metagenome | biome: anthropogenic terrestrial biome; feature: soil; material... | reverse complement strand
GGTCTTGAAATGGTTAGAGAGGGTATGCGGATCAGAGACATATCAAAGGCAATTCAACAATTTGTTGAAGAACAAGGCTTTTCCATTGTAAGAGATTTTGTAGGTCATGGAATAGGGACAGTAATGCATGAAGACCCCCAAATTCCAAATTTCGTTTCTCGGGAGCGAGGACCCAGGCTTGTAAAAGGCATGACATTAGCAATCGAGCCTATGGTGAACCAAGGCAATTGGAAAGTGGAAGTATTAAAAAACAATTGGACTGTTGTAACAATTGATGGAAAATTATCAGCACACTACGAAAATACTGTAGCGGTTACCGGTAATGAGCCGGAAATATTGACAAAATGATAGATTTTTTGGGTAGAATCTTGAAAAGTAATATGATTTCCTTTAGAATAATAAAGATAGGCTTAAAAAGGATGGTATGAAAATGGTTCGCTTGAATCCTGTTATAGGCAGGGCAGCATATTCTAAAGCCGGCAGGGACAAAGGCAGGTTGTTAATTGTAATAGCAATCCGGGATGAAGATTTTGTATTGGTAGCCGATGGTGACCTGCGGCCTTTGGAAAAACCCAAAAAGAAAAGAATTAAGCATTTGCATTATACCGGTTTTGTAGCAGAAGATATTGCCGTTAAAATAGGAAGCGGCTCGAAGGTTTTAAACTCAGATTTGAGAGATGCCATAAAGGATATAGAGGAAATGCTTAAAACCAGGAAAGAATAAGGAGGGTGTGAATTTGTCAAAAGAAGATGTCATTGAGGTTGAAGGAAAAGTGTTAGAGGCTATGCCGAATGCGATGTTTAAGGTTAAACTTGAAAACGGACATCAAATTCTTGCCCACATATCCGGTAAACTGAGAATGCATTATATCCGTATTTTGCCAGGTGATAAGGTTACGGTTGAAATGTCACCCTATGATCTTACTCGTGGTCGCATTACTTGGAGAGGAAAATAACCTAGAGAACAGGAGGGGTAAAGATGAAAGTAAAACCTTCAGTAAAGAAGATTTGTGAAAAATGTAAAGTTATCCGCAGAAAAGGCAGAGTTATGGTTATCTGTGAGAATCCCAAACATAAGCAACGTCAAGGTTAGGTCGGCACGGGATGTTCTGTGGTAATTCCAAAAACCTACTAAGCCGATGAAAATTAAGGTTCAGTGGTGCGGCTGAGACAAATTTATGTTTGTTAACCAAGGAATCTTTAATTATAAATAGTATTTCCCGATAAATAAATTTTATTGGAAAAGGTATATGATGATTTTTCATTCATCATATAAGACGCAAAGCTATCCGAAATTACGGGTGGTGTTGGTGTTTAACAAAGGTTATTTTGTAAAGTAGTGAAAAGCGTGCTAAGAGGTTTTTAATAACCGTCTGTCATTCAAGGATTGTACTAAATATGCTGAATTAGAAATTCAACATATTTAAACATGAATTGATGTAATTGCCATTTGTTTTGGCATAGCCTCGAACAGGCATATGTGCAATATAAATTGAAAAAGAGATGATTTACAAATATCACTAAACATAGTTACCTTCTTCTTCAATTTATATAGACTGGTGAAAAGCAATTTGTCCCTGAACACATGTTTTCCCTAAATGAAAGAATTTTCAGATAAAGGGTATTATGTAGGGGTAATAAAGGCGGTTCATTAAACTCTGTGGTTACGCGGGAACATTGAGAATAAGTGGCCGATATGGTCATCAGACTAAAAATTAAGTAATACTTTTCGGAGGTGTAAGACATTGGCTCGTATTGCAGGTGTGGATCTGCCAAGAGAAAAGAGAGTTGAAATAGGGCTCACATATATCTTTGGCGTGGGAAGAACCCGTTCAAATGAGATACTCAATAAAACGGGAATAAATCCGGATACCAGAATCCGGGATCTGACCGATGATGAGATCAGCAAGTTAAGGGATGTCATTGAAAAAGAATACATTGTGGAAGGAGATCTTAGAAGAGACACAGCTTTAAATATAAAGCGTCTTCTTGAGATTGGCTGCTATCGCGGCAGACGCCACAGAATGGGATTACCCGTTCGCGGTCAGAGAACAAAGACAAACGCAAGAACCAGAAAAGGCCCGAAACGGACTGTGGCCAACAAGAAGAAATAATAGGAGGTTGGTAATCAAATGGCGGCTAAAGTTGCTAGAAAAACAAGAAAAAGAAAAGAAAAAAAGAATATTGAGCGCGGTAGTGCACATATTCATTCTTCCTTTAATAATACGATTGTAACCATTACAGATACACAGGGAAATGCTCTATCATGGGCTAGCGCAGGCGGTCTTGGATTTAGAGGTTCAAAGAAGAGCACTCCTTTTGCTGCACAGCAGGCTGCCGAGACAGCAGCGAAGGCTGCTATGGAGCACGGGCTCAAAACCGTATCGGTTATGGTAAAGGGACCGGGCTCAGGTCGTGAAGCTGCTATCCGTGCATTGCAGGCAGCCGGCCTTGAAGTTAGCCTTATAAAGGACGTTACCCCTATTCCTCACAATGGATGCAGACCCCCGAAGAGAAGAAGGGTGTAACAAATAGTTATTTATTCACAATTAATCGGAGGTGTAAAATAAATGGCAAGATATACTGGTGCATCTTGTAAGCTTTGCCGCAGAGAAGGCCAGAAACTTTTTCTGAAAGCGGAAAGATGCTATACCAATAAATGTTCAGTTGATAGAAGACCATATGCGCCAGGTATGCATAAGCAGCAACGTAAAAAAGTGTCTGAATATGGTATTCAGCTTCGTGAAAAACAGAAAGCAAAGCGTTTTTATGGTATATTGGAAAGTCAGTTTAGAAAATATTACGAAATTGCATTGCGTAAAAAAGGAGTTACCGGTGAAAACCTGCTCCAGATTTTAGAAAGCCGTCTTGATAATGTTGTTCACAGGATGGGTTTGGGATCTTCTAGAGAGGAAGCTCGCCAATTAGTCACACATGGACACTTTTATGTAAACGGAAGACGTGTAAATATCCCATCATTCCTTGTTAAACCGGGTGATGAAATATCAGTTGCACCAAGCAGCAAAAAATCTCCCCGTTTTAAAGAAATATTAGACATCACAGGCAGCAAGGTAGTACCGAAATGGCTGGAAGTCGATCAGGAGAACCTTAATGGTAAGGTTATTGCATTGCCGGAGAGGGAAGATATAGATCTGCCGATCCAGGAACACCTTATCGTCGAGCTGTACTCCAAGTAATCGGTATGTGCCGGTTAGTATGCAATAAGGAATATGCAGGGAGGGTCTTTGAATGATAGAACTTGAAAAGCCAAGAATTGAATGTGTTGAAATGGCCGAAGACTACAGCTATGGGAAGTTTGTTGTTGAACCTTTGGAAAGAGGATACGGAATCACCTTGGGGAATTCTTTAAGGAGAGTTTTGTTATCATCACTGCCGGGTGCTTCAGTTAATTCCATTAAAATAGACGGTGTATTACATGAGTTTTCAACCATTCCCGGAGTTATAGAGGATGTCACCGAAATTATATTAAACATTAAGGAACTTGCATTAAAGGTGCATTCAGAAGGTTCGAAGGTTATTTATATTGACTACGAAGGTGATGGTGAAATTAAAGCAGGAGATATTAAAACTGATGCTGATGTTGAGGTTTTGAACCCTGAGCTTCACATTGCAACTATTAGTGGCAATAATCGTCTATACATGGAGTTAATGGTTGATACGGGACGAGGATATGTTCCGGCTGAAAGAAATAAGCAGCAAAACCAGCCTATAGGCATAATTCCGATTGACTCCATATATACACCTATTAAAAAAGTAAACTATACTGTAGAAAATACCCGTGTCGGTCAGGTAACTGATTTTGATAAATTAACAATTGAATTGTGGTCAAATGGAAGTATCCAGCCGGACGAGGCGGTAAGCCTTGGGGCAAAAATATTGAGTGAGCACCTTAATTTATTTATTGATCTTACAGACCATGCAAAAGATGCTGAGATAATGGTTGAAAAGGAAGAAACGAAAAAAGAGAAGGTTCTTGAAATGACTATAGAAGAGCTGGATCTTTCCGTACGCTCATATAACTGCCTGAAACGCGCAGCTATTCATACAGTAGAAGATTTGATTAATAAGACGGAAGAAGATATGATGAAGGTAAGAAACTTAGGGCGCAAATCTCTTGAAGAGGTTGTCCAAAAGATGGAAGCCCTTGGTTTGTCTCTGGCCCCGTCTGAAGAAGCATAGTAACTATTCCAAAGGGAGGGGAACCAACATGCCGTGGCAAAGAAAACTGGGAAGGCCAACTGATCAAAGAAAAGCAATGCTGAGAAGCTTGGTATCTTCACTTGTACAATATGGAAAAATTGAAACAACTGAAACAAGAGCCAAAGAAATACAACCCATTGCTGACAAATTAATTGCTCTTGCAGTTCGCGAGTGTGATAATTTCACAACAAAACAGGTTAAGGTTAGTGCACCTGTTTTAGACAGTAAGGGCAAAAAAATGACAAAGTCCAAGACATCAAAAAATGGCAACAGCTATGATGTCGTTGAGAGAGAAGAAAAAACCGAAATGAAATCGGTTGACAATCCATCAAGGCTTAGCGCTCGGAAAACTATGATTTCCTGGCTTTACAGAGCTAAGGATAAGGATGGAAACAGCATAAACCTTGCAAACAAGCTGTTGGATGAAATAGGTCCTTTATTTAAGCAAAAGAACAGAAACAGTGGTTTTACAAGAATTTATAAGATTGGCCCCAGAAGAGGCGACGCAGCCGAAATGGTAATTCTGGAGTTAGTTAAGGATTAATGTGTTTTGTATTTTCAGGGGGGGAGAGCGGAGAAATTCGTTCTCCCTGTTTTGTTGTTTTTACGGTTGTATCTAATTTCCCAAATGAAATATTACCGAATAAAGAGAGAGTGCTATTACTGGCAAGATTCGTTGAAGCAGATAGACAGATATTGAAAGGCAGAAATGAAAGATAAAGTACAGGCAATTAAAGTAGAAGATTTGAAATATGAATATATACCCCAAAGCAGTGGCAGCAAACAAGCAGCAGCTTTAGACAGAATCTCCTTTAGCATAAGTGAAGGGGAATTTGTTGCGATAGTCGGAAAAAACGGTTCAGGTAAATCCACTCTGGCAAGGCACCTGAACGGTTTACTTATGCCCACCCAAGGTACTGTGTGTATATATGGAAAGTATACAAGCAGCCAGGAATTGATATGGGATATAAGGCGCACTCTTGGTATGGTTTTTCAAAATCCCGACAACCAGCTTGTTGCAACAACTGTTGAGGAGGATGTGGCATTTGGACCTGAAAATTTAGGTATCGTGCCGGAACAAATTCAAGTACGGGTAACCGAGTCTCTTGAAAAGGTTAATATGTCCTCATACAGGGAGTTTTCCCCATATATGCTTTCCGGTGGTCAGAAGCAGCGTGTAGCCATTGCAGGAGTGCTTGCAATGCATCCAAAGTGCATTGTACTAGATGAAGCTACTTCAATGCTTGATCCGGAAGGACGCCAGGATGTTTTAACAATTCTAAAAAAGCTTAATAAAGAGGAAAATATCACCATAGCATTAATTACTCACCATATGAATGAGGCAGCCCAAGCTGACAGAATCATTGTTATGGATCAGGGTAAGGCGGTATGTGACGGAACACCTGAAGAGGTATTCAAGCAGGTTGATTTATTACACAAAGCAGGCCTTGATATTCCACAGGTTTCAGCCCTATACATCGAAGCCCATAAAGCTGGAATTGTCAAAGGCGACAAATTTCCTGTGTTACTTGATGAAGCAGAGACGATTTTTAATAAAATATCATGGCGAGCAGACAGCAAATATGAATCTAATGACGATACACAAGAGCTTTTAGCCGATGATACTAGTAATAGCATTAGTGCCATTGGTGATGCTATTATAGAAATAAAAAATCTCTCGCATGTATACATGCCAAATAGCCCTTATGAAAAGCTTGCCCTGAATAATATTTCTATGGCAATTAACAAAGGTGAAATGATAGCTATAATAGGGCACACAGGTTCAGGAAAATCAACGCTTGTGCAACATTTAAACGGTCTTTTATCTCCGGCAGAAGGAAGTGTGCGAGTTTCAGGGATTGAGCCAAAGGGAAAGGCTCTTAAAGAGCTAAGAAGAAAAGTAGGTCTTATATTCCAGAACCCTGAGGATCAATTGTTTGAAGAAACAGTTCGTCTGGATATTGGTTTTGGATTAAAGAAGATGGGTTTGTCTCCGAAAGAATCAGAAGAGCGAATTAACAGAGTAATGAACATTATCGATTTACCCGCGGAGCTTTTGGATAAGTCTCCATTCGAGCTTTCCGGAGGGCAAAAGAGGAGAATAGCAATAGCCGGTGTCATTGTAATGGAACCGGAGATTTTAATTCTCGATGAGCCCACAGCAGGGCTTGATCCCAAAGGAAGCCTAGAGGTTTATGAGTTTTTACTAAAGCTGCGCAGGGAAAGAAATACTACTATTATTGTTGTGTCACATATTATGGAGGACATTGCCCGTTATTTTGACCGTGTTGCAGTATTGGAGCATGGAAAGCTGGCAATGGTGGACAGCCCGAGAAATGTTTTTGCACAAAAGGAATATCTAGAGAAAGTTGGCCTAGATATTCCGCAGATTACAGAGCTGTTTTATCGTATCAATCGGAAACATCCAAATGTGCGTAAGGATATATTAACGGTGGATGAGGGTATAGCAGAATTTAAGAGGCATAATCCGGGATATAGATCCTAAGCCGTTTATGTACATACAATATAGTATGACCGAATTTGAAATACACAAGTTAGGATATAACGAGGCTTAGACGGACCCCCGCTCCGCCTCATCGCATATTTTCAACCATTCTGTTTGAAAAATGCTTGGTGGCAGGTACGTATTTCTCACAACAGGCGGTGAGTAAAAAAATTACGGGTCGCCCGATAAAGCAGAATTAATTGTATCAAAAACATGAGTTTTATTTGTTTAAAGGTTATTGAGTTGATAAATAAAAATTAGAGGGTGTAAAATGCTAAAAAATATTACACTGGGTCAGTATATACCCGGGAAATCCTTGTTGCATCGAGCAGATCCAAGGACAAAGATGATATGGATAATTGTTTTGATGGTAGCTGTATTCGCAACAAATAATATATATTGCTATATTATGATGATTGCCTTAACAGGCATAATCCTTGCTATAAGCGAGGTTCCCGTAAGCTATACATTAAGGGGTATAAAACCTCTGCTTATAATACTTATAATAACCTTTATAGTTAATATTTTTACATACCCCGGAACAAAGGTGCTTCTAAACATAGGAGTGCTAAAAGTAACCCTTGAGGGGGTTGTTCAATCAATTATTATTGCAATAAGGTTATCTCTTATTGTGATTTTGGGATCAATACTTACTTTAACCACCACACCAATTGCATTAACCGATGGGCTTGAAAGCCTCTTCAAACCTTTAAAAAAATTAAAGGTTCCCGTGCATGAAATGTCAATGATGATGTCTATTGCGTTAAGGTTTATTCCGACACTTATGGAGGAAACGGACAGGATTATTAAAGCACAGGCTTCCAGAGGTGCTGATTTTGATACAGGAAACCTTCTTGAGCGGGCTAAAAGCTTTATACCGGTTTTAATTCCGTTGTTTGTCAGCGCTTTTAAAAGGGCGGAGGATTTGGCAACAGCAATGGAATCAAGATGTTACAGGGGAGGAGTAGGTCGCACAAGAATGAAGCAGCTTGCATACACCGGTGTGGATGCAAAAATAAGTTTGTTTATGTCGGCTTTTTTAATTGTGTTTGTCTTGACTGCATTTGTGATATAGTTATTTAACTTATATAAAGGCGAATTGATGCATGTGCCGTTTGTTTTTGCATAACCCTGAACAGGCACGTTCACAATATATGGGAAAGAATCAGTTTACAGGTATAACCAAGCACAATTACTTATTATACCAATTTATACAGAACAAAATATAAACCAGACTATAGAACAAAATTCAAAACCGGCATGGAGAAAGCATATGAGTGAACATTATTATACTGAAAAACCGGCATCGGTCATAAAAGAAAAGGAATTCTCAGAAACAATCAAAAGGAAGACACTGTCATTTGTTTCGGTCAGTGGCGTGTTTGCTTTCGGGGATCGAATTGATAAGGTGTCGCGTCTTTTAATAGAAAACTTTATCCCGTCGGGTAAAAGCTTTCTTGATGTAGGCTGTGGGTATGGAGCCATAGGCTTGTTTTGCAAAGCTTTGCACCCTCAGTTGTTTGTTACAATGACGGATATAAACGAAAGAGCGATTGCTTATTCAACGAAGAACGCCGAACGGAACAATTTTTATGTTAAGGTTTTGAAAAGCGATTTATACGCTGAATTAAAAGACGATTTGTTTTGGGGTATAGTAACAAACCCTCCCATTTCCGCCGGAAAAGATGTTGTTACCCGCCTCATACAAGAGTCAAAAGCTCATTTGCATCCGGGTGGTGCACTGTGGCTGGCAGCATTTCATAACAAGGGCGGCTCTACGTTTAAAAAGATAATGGAAGAATGCTTTGGCAATGCGGAGGATGTTGTAAAAAAAGGCGGCATCCGCGTTTACAAATCAATAGCGTCTACAAATCAGTAGTATTAAAAATTAATAAATGATTATGCCGTTAGTTCATTATTCTTTATCTTTTGTGGTGATATATATACAACGTCTTTGAAACTTGTACTATCATTGCAAAGAGTGTTGAATTATAGGTAGCATAAGAAAATTAAATCACGTGAATTTAGGGCGTTTCATATAGCTTTTAACAATACAGTTCGTTGCATTACATCAACCCCATGTTCGATTGACAAAGTATTACTGGCCAAAAGTTATAATCATTAATTAATAAATTTATAATTCGTTTTGTTGCAGTACTATTTTATTGCTGTAGCACTGTTTTTATGTAGCACTATTTCGATGTTGCACTACCATTCACTTTTCATACGTCCTCAATTCTTTGTTTACTCATATACATTTCTGTTCCTGAGTTTCTTGAAAAGGGCTTTATGATAAAGCTGAACTCAATCTCATCAGGCTTTAGTTTATATTTATCAAGGACATCCGGCCCGCAGCTTGCGCTTCCCAATCCTGACAATGCATAATCTATATTAATTATTGTTTCATTACATTTTACGAGCTCATAAGTGTGCCTTGCCTTAGCGAGATTTTCGACCTTATAATGACTGACGCTTATATTAAATTCGGGCAGTCCGACAAAGAGTAGTCCCATATCGTTAGTGTTGGTTAGAGAAGCCCACCTGACTTCGCATTTATTACCGTTTTCCTGAGGGAAAACATAATTCTCAAATTGTTCATCAACACTTCCTTTATAAACACCGATTAGTGCACTTTCCTTTTTATCAGGATAATTCTCGTGAGGACCCCTGCCATACCATGAAAAATGCTCAAACTCAAATGGCATCCCAAGCACCATTCCAATTCTGGGAAGTGTGGCAATTGTTCTTTTTGGTTTTATCCATACCTTTACGGCTATTTCTCCGGTGCCATAAACTGTATAAGTCACTAGGCTTTCAAAAAGCGGTTTCATGCTGATCGGTGCTATAGACGCACTTACCATTATCTGTACTGCATTATCCAGCTTTTTTGCTACACCAAAGCTGGTAATTCTACGCATCAATCTGTCCAGCCGTTCCTTTTCCCAGAGCTGCGCCTGTATCGGTTTATCATTGTCTGTTGCAGCGCGTCTGAAGTTTTCCGTCAATCCCCTGGAAATTAAATTAATTCCGTTGTATTTATATTGCTCAATAGTACCTCGAAACTTGTCAAAAACCATACTGAAGCTGTTTCCATCAATATATATTTTTTTGCTATCTATTTTACAACATAGCTTTGGCACTTTTGACAGAGGGATTAAGGATATAGGCTTAGTGTCAAGCGGTATTTTAAACTGTGAAGATGTGACGGGATACCCCTTATCCGCCCAATTAAAGCTTCTGCTAAGCGTAAAATCCACTTTCAGCCAATACTCTGTTCCATTAGCGGCATATTCGGGCAGAACATATGGGATCTTAAATACTCTTACCGATTTAGGCTCTATATCAAGGCAGGACAGAATTCCCTGGCTGATAAGCTTGTCGTCAGCCATCAGGCTCCAAGCACATTCCAGATGCTCAAGAGTTATAAAATCATACCTGTTTTCCAGCTTTATCATACCTTTTAAAAGGTCTACCGCTTCCACCCTGACAGGTTCCAGCACCTTCTTATACTCTATCAGTCCCGAATGTGGTGTTCTATCCGGATAATTCAAACCGTCTATGCAAAAGTTACCGCTATTCGGATAATCGTTAAAATCGCCTCCGTAAGCAAACGTTTCCCATTGCGTGGGCATATTCACACATAAAAAACGGTCTGGGATCGTCGGTTCTCTTTCCTTCTTTCTCAAGATAGTCGATATTAGGATACATAACGCTTACTATGTCTACAACCTTTGCATCAAAGGCTCTCTCATAATGTATCGGTCTTGTGTTATCCCTTGACCGTATCCACTCTGCCATTTGGTCGTGGTTGCTTCCGTAGCGTGCTTCATTCCCAAGTGACCATATTATTATTGACGGATGGTTTTTGTCTCTCTCAACCATTCTCTCGGCTCTATCTACAAAAGAGTCCTTCCATTCGGGTTTATCCGAAAGGTCATATTCGGGGTCTTTGTAGCCAAAACCGTGAGTCTCAAGATCAGCCTCGTCAATAACATATAAACCATATTCATCGCAGAGATCCAGCCAATATGGATCATTAGGATAGTGAGACGCTCTGACGGTATTTATGTTGTGCTGTTTCATCATCAATATATCCTTGAGCATCATTTCTCTTGATACTGCATGCCCTAGGTCACAGTCTGTGTCGTGTCGGTTTACGCCTTTTATTTTGATGGATACTCCGTTTACAAAAAGCTGTGAATCTTTTATTTCAACCTGTCGAAATCCTGTTCTTACTTTTATGATGTCGATAATGTTCCCCATTTCATCTTTAAGGACAAGTAGGATTGAGTAAAGATATGGCGTTTCAGCTGTCCATTTTTCCGGGTTTATAACAATATGCTCACTGCTTAGGGTTATTGATTTTCCGGGCTCAGGAGCTGCAAATACAGCATGCTCTTTTACAAAAATATTACAATTGTTCTGATCAAGTAGAGTAAGAGATACTTTATACTTACCCGGGAGAGCTCCGTAGTAGTTTTTTACTAAAGTGTTGATATTAATTACTGCATTTTCATATTTCTTATCAAAGGAGGTTTTCACAAAGACATCTCTTATGTGAAGCTGCGGAACCGAGTAGATATAAACCTCCCTGAAAATACCGCTGAGCCTCCAGAAGTCCTGGTCTTCAAGATAGCTTGTCGCACACCATTTATATACCATGGCAGAAAGCATGTTTTTTCCGGGCTGGACAAAGGCTGTTATGTCAAACTCGGTGGGCATATGGCTGCACTGGCCATAGCCGATTCGTACACCGTTCACCC
>ENA-UOOM01003429-UOOM01003429.1-fermentation-metagenome-genome-assembly--contig:-NODE-3429-length-11491-cov-5.588842_pt1 | contig 11491 bp, 12 predicted proteins | sample MGYA00245781_ERZ724031 | MGnify/ENA primary metagenome ERZ724031 (study PRJEB28704, sample SAMN03018317) | fermentation metagenome | biome: anthropogenic terrestrial biome; feature: soil; material... | reverse complement strand
TCGAAGAGAAGATGACAGAGAAAGAAGATGCGGAAAAAGCCGCTACCGCGGCTTAAAGCCTGTCAACGAAACTGGGGTAATTTCAATAAGCAAGATCGGCATTGGGAGACAGCCCTCCCGGGTAAACCAGAGTGTTGACCTCTCGACGGTGAGTCTAAATACGCCCCATTTCATATACAACTTCGTCTTATCACGCTGGATCTCCAGACGCCTCAAATTCCAGCTTATCAGCGGTTCAAGAAGTTTACTGCAGCACCAACGTGTGTATGGCAGATTGCAGAGATCGCGTTTGCGTACAAAGAAATGCCGTACACGGATATATCGTGCAGAAAGTAAGGAATTATCGCAGAATTTAGGTAATCTAAGAAGTAAAGAAACTAGCTTTCATATTGTAAGAGAATGAACTAAGAAAATTACTTACATACTGAGATGGTGCGACGAGAATTGGAGACTAGAGATGCAGAAGTTCAAGTTCGGGGTCGACTCCTTTATTTGGAGCGAAGTGTTTGGAACGAATGATCTGTGGATCATCCCAAAGGCGGCAGAGCTTGGGTTTGATGTCCTGGATATCGCCGTGGCCCACCCCGAGACCTTTCCAACCCAGGCTGTTAAGGACGAGCTAGCTAAAACCAATCTGAAAGTTGTCACCACGACGACTCTCGGTGCGGATACCAACCTCATATCTCCCGATCCCGACATTCGCGCCAACGGCGTTAGGGCGCTCAAACAACTTGTCGACATTAACAAAGAGATTGGATCCCCTCTTCTCGGCGGAGTTGATTATGCGGGCTGGGGCTGTTTGACCGGTAAGCCGAGGACGGATAGAGAGTGGGAATGGTCTGTTGACGCCATGCGCGAGGCCGCTTCCTATGCAAGCAACGTTTATCCGGAGTTCAAAATCTGTGTCGAACCATGCAACCGTTTTGAGACCCATTTCATCAACACCGCCGAGGACGGGATCAGATACTGCAAGGCTGTGGGCACAGGTAATATGGGCGTTCATCTTGATTGCTTCCATATGATTCGCGAGGAGACCAGCTTCTCGGGCGCCGTGAAGATGTGTGGAAAGAAGTACCTGGGCTATGTGCATGTCTGTGAGAACAACAGGGGCATTCCAGGCACGGGCCTCGTTCCGTTTGCCGAGCTTTTCCGTGCGCTCGAGGACATTGATTATGACGGGTATTGCTCGATAGAGAGCTTCGACCCCAGTTTTACCGAACTAAACAGCCAGTGCGCCATCTGGCGCAAATTTGCCGACACGGGCGAGGACCTCGCCGTGCAAGGTCTCGCAAATCTTAAGAGGATCGCAGCCGAGGTTGATGCCGAGGTTTAGCCGTCCCTATGGGCACGTCTGGTTGGCTCATCAAAAGGAGAGGTAATGAGGATTGTTATAGGAAGCGACGAGGCAGGTTTTGAACTCAAGGGGAAGGTCAAACAGTATCTCGAAAGCAAGGGGAATAAGCTTGTCGACGTTGGCTGTCATTCCACCGATCCAGTTCTTTACCCTGACATTGCAGATGAAGCTTGCAAGCGAATAGTTGACGGCACGTGCGAGCGTGGTGTTCTTATCTGCGGTACAGGGATAGGCATGGCCATCACAGCGAATAAGGTCCCTGGGATCAGGGCGGCCGTGGGGCACGATATCTACTCTGTCGAGCGCTGCGTCATGAGCAACAACTGCCAGGTCGTGACATTCGGGGCGCGTATCGTTGCATATGAGTACGTGACGCAGCTACTCGATAAGTGGCTAGAGTGCGAATTTGTCGACGGGCACAGCACGCCAAAAGTGGAAGAAATCAACAAAATCGAGCAGGGCTATAGAAAGGCATGATCATGCAGAGAATCATCAATGATCCGGATCATGTGGTCGAGGACATGCTCAGTGGGTTTCTTAAGTGCCACGGCGACGCACTCCACGCCGACCCCTCGAATCCGAGAGCCATCATTTCGAACTCATTTGACGAAACGAAAAAGGTTGGCATTGTTACAGGAGGCGGCAGCGGCCATAAGCCCGCTTTCATCGGCTATTGCGGAAAAAACATGATTGATGCCGTTGCGGTAGGGGAGATCTTCTCATCGCCGACCGCGCGTTCGTTCTACGATTGTGTCACTGACGTCAACCAAGGCATGGGCGTCGCGATCCTCTACGGCAACTACGCCGGCGACAACATGAACGTCAAGATCGCCATGAAGTTGGCCATGTCGCAGGGCATCGAAGTAGCAGCGGTCGTGGCAAACGACGATGTCGCAAGCGCCAAGTCTGACGAGCGCGAGAAGCGCCGCGGAGTTGCTGGAGAGATCGTGATGTGGAAGGCCGGCGGGGCAAAGGCCGCCATGGGCGCGACGTTGGAAGAGGTCATCGCCTGTGCCCAAAAAGCCATCGATAACACGAGGAGCATCGGCATAGGTCTTGGGCCCTGCACAATTCCGGCCAACGGCAAGCCAAACTTTTCCATCGAGCCCGGCACCATGGAAGTGGGCATCGGTCATCATGGCGAGCCCGGTATCCGCGTCGAGAAGCTCAAGAGTGCGAAGGAAATGGCCGTCGAGATGACCGAGGCGGTCATCTCTGACCTGCCATTTGTCAGCGGCGACGAAGTGTCCGTTCTCGTCTCTGGCTTGGGAGCCACGCCAGCGATGGAGCAGTACATCCTCTTCGGAGAAGTCTACGACCTGCTGCAAGATAGAGGTATCTCCGTCTACAAGTCCTATGTAGGCAACTACTTCACGTCGCTGGAAATGAACGGAATCACGCTTACTGTGACCAGGCTTGATGATGAACTCAAGCGCTGCATCGACATGCCCATCCAGACCATGGGTCTGACGCAATGGGAAAGGTAAAACATGGAGACGATTGCTAATGCAGGGAACGCTCGTGTTGTGAGAGACGTGATACAAACCATTCATGAAAACGCCTCCTATCTCAGCAAAGTTGACGGTGAAACCGGAGACGGCGACCACGGCGTAAACATGAATAAGGGCTTTCTGCTTGCCGGCGAGCGCATCACCGACGACATGACGCTCTCCGAGGCGCTTAAGACATTGGGGAGCACGCTTTTCTTGGACATAGGCGGAAGCATGGGGCCAATCTATGGCACTTTCTTCGACACGATCGGTGATGTTCTCGCAAGCGAGGACCAAATAGATGCCGCGACGTTTGGCAAGGCTCTCGACGAAGCGGCGAAGAGTCTTATGGATCTTGCCGGTGCCAGAATCGGCGACAAGACGCTCGTTGACACGATCATGCCAGCAGAGAAAGCGTTCTATGATGCCCGAGACGGTGGTGAAGATTTCAAAGATTGTCTTGTTGCGATGGCCGCAGGTGCCGAGAGCGGGAAAGAGGCCACAAAGGATATGCAGGCAAAAGTAGGGCGGGCAGCTCGTCTGGGAGAACGCAGCATAGGTCATTATGATGCCGGTGCCGTCTCCTGCTGCATTATTCTACGGTCGATGGCAACTTCGATATGCGCAGAGTTGTGACGCGACATTTGGTAATGATGCGCCTAGCCAGATTTTCCTCTAAGAGGAGGATGGCTGCGATCTATTCACCTTCCTTACAGGGTTCAGCTTTGGGAGCGTTGGCGGCTGAAGGGTTACGGCATGCTATTCATAGGGGTTGACTTGGGCACGTCGGCGGTAAAGTTACTGCTCGTAGACGGTGCCGGTGATATCAAGAGGTCTGTCAGCGAGGAATATCCAATCGAGTTTCCCCGTTCAGGATGGAGCCAGCAGAACCCCGACGACTGGTGGGCAGCGGTCCTCAAGGGCGTCCCGGAGTTGCTGAGAGGATTCGATGCTGCCGACGTTTGCGCTATGGGATGCGGCGGTCAGATGCACGGCCTCGTCGTCTTAGACGATCATGACGAAGTCATCCGCCCTGCCATTCTTTGGAATGACGGACGAACCGGCAAGCAGGTTGACTATCTTAACGAGACGATCGGCAAGGAACGTCTCGTTAGCCTCACCGCTAACATCGCCTATGCAGGCTTCACAGCACCAAAGATCCTTTGGATGAGGGAGAACGAGCCTGAGCTCTTTCGCAGGATTCGGAAGATCATGCTTCCCAAAGATTTCGTGAACTATCGGCTCACCGGCTCGTTCGTCACGGACTGCTCTGATGCCTCCGGAACGCTCCTGTTCGATGTGCGGAACCGTCGCTGGAGCGAGGAGATGCTTCGCGTCTGCCACGTTCATGCTAGCCAGCTTCCCGAGATCCGCGAGAGTTATGATTCGATCGGTACGCTCGCGCCCTCTGTCGCAGGGAAGATCGGCCTTCCCACTGGTGTGGTGGTGTGCACAGGTGCGGGGGATAACGCGGCGGCGGCCATAGGATGCGGCGTGATCGGTGACGGCCGGTGCAACATAAGCCTCGGGACATCGGGCACCATTTTCTTGTCGAGCAGCAGATTTAGCGTTCTCAAGGGGGGCGAGCTGCACTCATTTGCTCATGCCGATGGCGGCTTCAGCTTGATGGGTTGCATCCTTTCGGCCGCCAGTTGTAATAAATGGTGGACAGAACAAATCATAGGGTCGTCTGACATCGCATCAGAGCAGGCAGGCATCGATCCGGATGAAGCTGCGGAAGAGCAAACCTTCTTTCTTCCCTACCTCATGGGAGAACGCAGCCCTCTCAATGATTCGTCGGCACGGGCGGCGTTTGTTGGGATGAGTATGGCCACAGGGAGACCTGAGATGACAAGGTCGATACTTGAGGGGGTGTCTTTCGCGTTTAAGGATTGCCTCAATATTGCGCGTGATCAAGGCGTTTCGATCGAGTCAAGTATGGTCTGCGGCGGGGGCGCCAAAAGCGCCGTCTGGCTTCAGATGCTCGCAAATGTGCTTGGGATTACGCTTCTTATTCCGAAGACCGAGCAAGGGCCAGGATATGGTGGTGCGATGTTGGGGATGGTCGCCTTCGGGATGTATTCATCCGTTGTCGAGTGTGCGGAGCATCTTGTAGCGGTTAGGGACGAGATTAAGCCTCATGCAGTTGCCCAGGGAAGATATGAGCGACGATACGAGATCTGGCGTCATTTGTACCCTGGTATGAAAGATATTTTCACAATGATGACCGGACAAAAGAGTGATCGAGCTGTTGAAAAATAGGCATCACCCTAGAGAATTACCACTTAAAGGCAAATAGCATCCGTTCATCGTTAAAATGCTCTCACTCGATAATAAGCGGGTTTAAATAGCTATCTTAGATGTAAAGAAATTTCTTTAGATATGTAGTAATTTGTAACTAGGTAATCGTACTACACAACGAAAGGGGTAATTGGCATGCTGATGAATATGGCAAAGGTCCTGGAGGTTGCCAACGAGCACAATTTTGCTGTGCCTGCGTTCAATGTCTCCATGGATGCGATGCTGAATGGCGTTATGGAGTCCTGCGAGGAGGAGAAGTCGCCTGTCATCCTCGCGATTCACCCTAACGAGCTTGCCTACGAGGGTGATTCCTTTGTTGAGATGGTGAAATACTGGGCGAACAAGACAGTGCTTCCCGTTGCCATTCATCTCGATCATGGTGCCACTCTTGAGCAGGTGCAGAGGGCACTTCGCGACGGCTTCACGTCCGTGATGATCGATGCGAGCTCGCTCCCATTCGACGAGAACATCGACATCACGAAAAAAGTCATCGCCATCGCCCATCCGCAGGGCGTTTCCGTAGAGGCCGAACTTGGCACAATCGGCACGGCCGATGATGCAGACAAGGGAGGGACCGCAAACATCCGCTACACCGACCCGTCTGATGCCGTCAAGTTTGTCGCGGCCACTGGCTGTGACTGTCTTGCCGTCGCCATCGGGACCGCCCATGGGATCTATCCCAAGGGTTTCGATCCACATCTCAAGCTTGACCTGCTCGAGCAGATCAAATCACAGGTCAGCATCCCGCTCGTGCTCCACGGCGGCTCCGGCAACCCCGACAGCGAGATTTCCGAGGCGGTCACCAAGGGCATCAACAAAGTAAACATCTCGTCGGATATCAAGCACTCGTTCTTCGTGGAGTGTCGCGAGGTCCTCAAGGATCAGCATGTCCGCGAGCCTATGGATGTCTTCCCCTCTTGCGTCGAAGCGATGAAGAAGACAGCCGTGCATAAGATTCGCCTCTTCCATTCTGACGGGAAGCTCAAGTACTACTACCAGAATCTCTAACGGCGGTCATCTCAGGAGGGGTTATCCATGGAACCACTTAGTCTCGATGACATTCTCGATAAGAATGTCATGGCGGTCGGCTTGCCTGGCAGCACGAAGGCGGATGCGATCGATGCCCTCTCAAGGAAACTGCTGGACGCAGGCTACATCACTGAGATTCCTGGCTTTGAGAAGGACATCTTCTACCGCGAGACCTTGGGGAAGACGGGCATTGGTAATTACGTTGCTATACCCCATGGCCAGAGCTCGTACGTCAAACGCAACGGGATAGCGATCGGAAAGTTCAAAAACGAGATTCCCTGGGAGTCGATCGACGAGAAGGGCGTTTATGTTGTCTGTCTCTTCTCCGTCCAAGATGGCGACAACGGGGGGAACGAGCATCTGAGAATGCTCGCTGCGCTCGCGACCAAGCTCGGCAAAGACAAGGTCATCAATGCTCTTTTGGCCGCCGGCACGGTTGACGAAATGGTCCAGGCATTCGACCTGTGAATTTCAGACGGGATAGTTTAGACAGAAGGAAAGCAGCAAGGAAGGAGGAGCTTTGAACATCGTTGGTATTAGTGCATGCGCCGCTGGTATCGCGCACACGTACATCGCGAAGGAAAAACTTGTCGAGGCCGCAGAGGCGGATGGCCATACCATCCACATCGAGACTCAGGGAACGGTCGGAACCGAGGATGAGCTTGACCCAGCGGATATTGCGAAGGCTGATGTGGCAATCATCGCTGCGGACATTTCTGTCTCGGGGAAAGACCGCTTTAAAGGAATTAAGACCATTGAGATTCCGACAGAGCTTGTGATCCGGTCTCCTCACAAGCTTATGAAGAAAATCGAAGAGATAGTGGAGAGCAAATAAGGTATGGATGAAGAGAGGAAGGAGTTGAACGATGGCGGAGAAAAGCAAGAGTAAGAAGAGTGTATGGACGACGCTTCAACGATATGCGCTCACAGGCATCTCGTTCTTAATCCCGATTGTTGTCGCCGGTGGCTTCATGATGGCGATCGGCAGCATCGCAGGTGGTACATCAGTTGATACTTTGATTGGTGAGACGAACCTGCCGAACATACTCTATACCTGCGGAAGTTTGATCCTCGGTATGCTCCCATGTGTCATCGGCGCAGGCATTGCCTTCGGCATTGCCGATAAACCCGGCATTGCTCCAGGTTTCTTAGTCGGTCTCATTTCGAAGTACATCGGTGCCGGTTTCCTCGGCGGTTTTGTCGGCGGCTTTATTGCGGGTTATATCGCCCTGGCGCTCCGCGACCATATGAAAGTTCCTTCATGGGCAGAGGGCCTGAAGCCTATGCTCTTGATCCCCTTGCTCTCGTGTCTTGCAGTTGCTCTTATCATGGTGTACATCCTCGGCTACCCGATTTCGATCTTCATGACCGCTTTGGATTCCTATGTCCGTGGTCTTGACATGAACCAGAAAGCCATGTTCGGTGCGATTATCGGGATACTGTCTGGTGTCGACTACGGAGGACCTATCAACAAGGTTGTTTATGCGTTCTTGCTCACCTTGCAGTCTGAAGGTATCACGCAGCCAATGGCGGTGCTCTTCCTTGCTAGCATGAACACGCCCTTTGGCTTCACGTTTGCATACTTTCTTCAGAAGCTCTTCCGCAAAAACATCTACACCAAAGATGACATCGAATGCCTCAAAACTGCATTCCCTATGGGCGTCTGCATGATCACGGAAGGTACCTTCCCAATCATCTTCACCGCACTTGGCAAGGCCATGATCTCCACGGCCATAGGGGCAAGCGTTGGCGGCGCCCTCTCTATGGTCTGGGGCTGCGGCGTCTCCGTCGCCCATGGCGGATTGTTTGCGATGCCTGCTATGACGAACCCATTTGGTTGGTTGGCGGCGCTACTGATCGCATCGGCTATCACGGCTGTCGTTTGGATTCTGCTCTGCAAGCCCATTGACATCAATGCGATCCGTACTACTGACGAGAGCGAGGAGAAGGACGTCGACCTTTCTGATTTCAAAGTTGCTTAAATGAAGTATTCCGTCCGCCATGCAGTCCCTGCGGACATATTCTGCGGGGCTGCATGGCGACGCATATAGGCTCAAGATGGGGAGATGGAACCGATTTGATCACATTGTTTGGCCGAGGCTATTCTGATCTCGATCTCCGGCGCTACTTTGGTGATAGCGCGGTGGTGGCTGGCGCGAGGCGCGTTGCCTTGCGGGAAGGAAAGGCTCGTGGGACTGAGCTCACCCAAGTATCGACGGGGACGGGGCTTATCTACGAAGTGAATGAGTCCCGTGGAATGGATCTAGGCCGTTGCGTGTATAAGGGCATACCCATCTCCTATCAGTCGTATGACAAAGAAGTTCATCCCTCTTACTTCGAGCCTTATGGGGATAATTGGCTCAGGGCTTATGGCGGCGGTTTGATGGTGAGCTGCGGTCTCAGGTCGACCGGTGCACCTTGCGAGGATAGCGAGGAGACACTGCCATTACATGGTCGGCTCTCGAGCATCCCGGCTGAGCGCGTGAATATCGAGGAGTACACAAAAGGGACGGACTCGTTTATCAGCACCAGTGGAATTATCAGGGAGTCTAAGGCGCTGAATTTTAACCTTGTTGTGAGACGATCGATCACGTCGAAAGTTGGCTCGAATGAGATATGCATCGAGGATGAGATTGAGAATGAGGGTTTCGAGCGCCAGGATCTCATGCTCCTGTATCATTTCAATGTTGGACACCCCATACTTGACGAGGGATCTCGTTTTTACTCTGATTCGGAGTCTGTTGAGCCGCGCGATGAGACTGCTGCGTCTCAGCAAGAACCCTATGATGAATATCTTGCTCCCACGCCGCATTACGGAGACATCGTCTACTATCACAAGCTCCGCCCTCGCGGTGGCACCTGTACGGTCGGAATCATAAACAAACGCCTGAATCTTGGCCTTGAGCTTGATTTTCGACGAGATGAGCTCGATTGCTTCACCCAATGGAAATTCACAGGTGAAGGTAACTATGTCGCAGGTCTCGAGCCCGGGAATGCTTTTGTCAGCGGCCGGCCTGTTGAGCGTGCGCAAGGTCGGCTCAAGTGCATTGACCCGCAGGAAAAGAAACATGTTGGCATAACGGTCCGAATCCTCACCACCGATGAGGAGATATCCCGTGTCGAGGATGTCACTTGCGCACAAGGAAATAATCGTTTTTAAATACAAGAACATTATTGGAGGAAGCAACGATGAAACGCTCTACGATTGATGCTGGTATTGATTGGGCGATCGACACATGCGAAAAACTGCATGTTAACCTGCCGAGTTTTGCTTACTGGACACCTGAAGATTGGAAAAATAAGGAATCAGAGACCGAGTTTATGCGCAAGGTTGCCATGGGCTGGGATGTCACCGACTACAACTCAAATGACTTCGACCACACGGGGTGTGTCCTCTTCACCCTTCGCAACGGCGAACCCTTCAAGCCAGAGACCGGTCGCGTCTACTGCGAAAAATACCTCATAATGAAAGAAGATCAACTTCTCCCGTGCCATTTTCATTATTTTAAGTCCGAGGACATCATCAATCGAGCCGGCGGTATTCTGCGTGTTTACGTCTGGAACTCAACGCCTGAGTTCGATAAGTACCAGAAGGATCTCAAGGGCGATGTCCATCTCAGAATTGACGGCGTGCCGGTTACCGTCGCGGCGGGCGGCTATGTTGACATCAAGCCGGGAAATTCCATCTACATCACCCCCTACCTCTACCATGAATTCAAGGCGGTCGGCGGCGATCTCATCGTCGGCGAGGTCTCTCGTTGTAATGATGATGCAAACGACAATCATTTTAATCCGCCTGTTGACTTCAAAGAGATCGAGGAAGATCACCCGGCGAAATATCAGCTCTGCGGTGGTTATCAGCAGTAAGCCCTTCGGAACACTGTCCGGAGCATACTCAAGAGCAACAGATACATGAGTAACTGAAAACAACGCTAGCGTTGCCGGGATTCTGAGGAAGTCTGTTCTGGACGGACAGCAGGACGCAGAAGCGTAATGCTACCGAGAATGGGCTTGTGCGATGAAGGGTGAGAGCCGGCAAAGTGATGGGTCCATCAAGTGAAGCGTTGTCATGGGGAAAACCATCGCGATTGACCGATAAGCAAGGTGAGACCGAGAAGCATGGTACAAGCTAGCAGGTATCATGGGTACGTGCCGCCTCACATGGTACATCCTGAGAATCTCAAAACGGCGTTATATTGATTGGATGAGATATGGCCACGAAGAGTTCGGTCGTCCAGACCATCAGAGAACATTATCCAGAGCTTTATGACGCCGAGAAGAAAGTTGCCGATACCATTCTTGACGACCCCGCCTTGGTTATGACGGCGAGCGTCTCTCAGATTGCCAAAGAGAGCGATGTGAGCGACGCTACCGTCGTACGGATGTGCCAGCACATCGGATACGACGGCTATTACCAGATGCGTATCATGATGTCGCACAGTCTTGGTGATTCAGACACTCATAAACGCCCGAATCCAAACAGTGATCCCGTTGGATATGTGATTGGTGAAGAAACAGCGTATCTGAAGATTCTGGACATGGAACAAAATAAAAGTCGTACGCAGAGCATCGCTCAAATGCTCTGCAATGCGCGAAAAGTAATCGTGGTTGCGTCTGGGAACACGATGCCTGTCGCCATGGATTTCTCTTTTCGGCTTAACCGTTTCTCAATCTGCGCATTCACATCAAACATCACTGAATACTGCGTAAACTATATCAGCAATTGCGGGGAAGACGATGTGCTCGTCGCTATCTCGAAGTCTGGTGAATCAACCCGCGTGCTGCGGGTTATTGATTTCGCAAAGAAACGCAAGATGAAGGTTGTTGCCATTACCGGCGATGATGATTCGAAGATTGCTGCTTTAGCGGACTGTATGGTGAATTCCGGGGCAGCTACCTTGTTCGCCGATATACAGCATGGCGTGGAGACTCATGTTGGAGAAATGGCCATGGTCGATGCGATACTCTACGCAATTAGCAATAAAGTCGCCGCAAACATGAGCGAAGATGCCGAGGTTGCGAATGCGGCCTGGAAGATCTGATGCATAGGCGAGGTTTGGTACGAGCGATGGACATGCGGTACCACGTTTGTGAGAGCATCCGAGCAATCTGAGCGAGCATTGCTTTTGATGGGCTTTCGCCGGTCTAATAGCACTTAAAACGAAGGAGTCACCATGAAGTTCTTCATCGACACCGCAGACTTGGGCGAGATATACGAGGCTCAAAGCTGGGGCGTCCTTTCGGGGGTCACCACCAACCCCTCGCTCTACGTTGCGGTCGTCATCGACATATGGTCACGCATGGTGGTCGGTTGGGC
>ENA-UOOM01003425-UOOM01003425.1-fermentation-metagenome-genome-assembly--contig:-NODE-3425-length-11504-cov-11.299240_pt1 | contig 11504 bp, 6 predicted proteins | sample MGYA00245781_ERZ724031 | MGnify/ENA primary metagenome ERZ724031 (study PRJEB28704, sample SAMN03018317) | fermentation metagenome | biome: anthropogenic terrestrial biome; feature: soil; material... | reverse complement strand
TTAATGCAAACTTTTCTGGAGACAGATCAAGGGGAAAGAAAGGAGTTATTTGTTCATCCAAATCTGGACTGGATAGGAAGCAAAAGTCAGGAAACCAAAGCCTGGGAAGTAGACGGATACAGGATATCAATAAGAGATAATTGGATTCGAAATAGTGCCTGTTCCTTTGAGTTAGTGCGCAGGATTGTCGGGGAAAAGTTATATGACAGCTCCCCAGGTGCAATTGCATTTGAAACAAGAATGGAGCTTGAGGAAGATTCCCGGGAGCCTATTCGTTTTGGAATACCGTCTGCCGTATATGATGACACAACAGGAGAAAGAAAAGAAACGAGAACTTTTATGGAAACGAGATTAACAGGATGTATGGTTCTTGCACATAAAAGCGAAGAGGCGGCAATTGTATTAAAAAAATTAAACTGTGCACGGGAACAAGGAATAATGAAGCGTGAAAAAGGGCAGAAAGAATTTTGGCACAATACGGATATTACATCCATCGGTTATAAAAAGGAGGAAAAAAACGCACTGTGCATTCGCTGGCCGTATGAAGAAAAGGATTGCAGTCCCGCGCTGGATTCAAGAAGGACCCCTATAAAAGCTTATTATCCATTAGGAGAAAAGTTTGAGGTGGAATTAAGATATGAGATAAAGGAGATAAAGGAGAAAACATTCACAGATAGCTTTTATGAAGAATTTAAGGAACAGGCCTTAAGGTTGGATACTACTGAAAAGGTTATAAAATTACCATTCTCAAGAGAAGAGGCTATGCGATACCGCAAAATAAGTTTGGAAAAAAGTTATAAAGAGTTTGGAAAAGATGGAGCCGGATTTTTCTTCGACTTTGATCCCCAAAAGGGGTATGGCTCACAGCCTTCGGGCTTTGGAACTGCAAAGAATGAAATTCCCCATGACACCTATACTCACATTTTAGAATATGGTTTTACCGGAAGAGAATTGAATACAGCTCTTCTGCTTTCAGAGGAAGATGACAAATGGCAGAAAAGAGCTGAGAAAGTAATTGATTTTTTTGTGGATAATTGTGTGACAGATGATGGGTGGATATATTCGCTGTATGATTTGGAGCGGGAGAGACCATTTGCTTCCTTTGGGGATAAAGCTGCGCCGAAACTTCATTATATGAGTTATGACAAATGTGAAGGCAATTATCTTCGGACAATGACAGAGCCCATGTTTGATCTGCTGCGCTGTGTTATTCAATTTAAAAGTTTTGGAAAAGAGAAAAAGCGATGGGCCGAGGCAGTGGATAAATTTGCAGGTTTTCTCTTAAATGTACAAAACAAGGACGGCTCTTGGTTTAGAGGATATGATAAAGCTGGAAGGGCGGCCTTTGAAAGCAGTGCTGCAGCGATACCAGTACCGTTTTTATGCTGCTGTGCGAAACATACCGATGATGGAGCAAAGTACCGCAAAGCTGCGGAAATGGCCGGTCAATACCTGATTTCCAATGATGTACAAGCTGAAAAATATAAAGGCGGGACGCTGGACAATCCTGACATTATAGACAAGGAAGCTGCCGAATATGTTATGGCGGCGCTGTACCATCTCTATAAGTTGACAGAAAAACAGGAATATCTGGAAGGGGCCAAAAAGGCAGCCAGGCAGTTTGTCACCTGGAATTATATTTGGAATGCTCCTATGGGATTGGACACAATATTGGGAAAGAAGGATTTCCACACGAAAGGAATGGGGGCAATTAACTCTGTATGGTGCGGAGGGGTTGTAGATATTTATTCTATGTTTCATATTAAGGAGCTGTTTTTGATTGGTGATGCGTGTGAGGACGAGTTCATGAAAAAAATGGCAGAGTGGATTAGTATAGCCACGAATCAGATCATGTCTTATCCGGAAGACAATATGGGATTTACAGACTTGGGGATGCAGCCGGAGGGCTTTGGAGTTTGTCCACAGGGAATGGACGAGGGCATGATTCGTAACGGGGATATCTGGGGTACGTTGGGTTGGATTTATTCCGCCGGTATTGACGGGATGAAACGATATTTTGATGTACGTTAGGATATAATACAACAATACAAGGAGGAGAAGAAAATGAAAAAAAGAGTTTTAAGCATTTTAATGACAGCTGCAATGGTCATATCGTTAACTGCAGGCTGTGGGCAGAAGGCAGACAAAAAGGGAACCCAGAAATCTGATTCAGGAGCAATTGTTTTGGATATGTATCACAGCTGGAGCACAGACTCAGAGAGAGGCGCAGCCCTGAATGCATTGATTGAACAGTTTAATAAGGACAATGAAGGGGAAATTGAGGTGAAGGTAACAGTTAATCCGGACTTCCCGGCTTATCAGGAAAAGGTTAAGACCATGATTTCTACGGACACGACCCCGGATATTTTCCATTACAATTTTAACCCAAATGATCTTTCAAGGCAGGAATCCGGGAAACTTATGGATTTCTCGGATTACATGGATGATGAGTGGAAGGCAAGATTTGGTGAAGGGGATTTGGAAACTCTGACGGTGAATGAAGAAATCACCTCAATTCCTTTCGAAAAAGCCGGGGCAGTGATGTATTATAATAAAGATTTATTCTCGAAGGCCGGAATTTCAGAATTTCCTGCTACATGGGATGAAATGACAGAAGATTGCAAGAAATTGGAAAAAGCGGGAATTACTCCATTTTCTCTGTATACTGCAGACGATGCATGGTATACATGTAATTTATTCACTTATCTGGCGGCAAGCTATGCGGGTGTTGATAAACTAAATGAAGGCGGAGATATTGACACAGACGAAATGAAGGACGCGGCGGCGAAGCTTGCTGAGCTTACAAAATATACAACATCAGATGCGATTGGGGCGAACTATTCTGTTGCAATGAATAATTTTGTCTCAGAAAAAACAGCAATGGTAATCGATGGACCCTGGCTGATCGGCTCCCTTGAGCCTATTAAGGACAAAGTTGGAATCGCACAGATGCCGTCATTCCAGGATGGAAAAGTGGCTGAGAATTATGTCGTGACAGATGCACAGACACCCTGGGCAGCTGCAAAAACAGATGATAAAGAAAAAGAAAAAGCAATTGTAAAGTTTATGAAGTTTATTACATCTGAAGACAGTGTGAAACAGCTTACACTCGAGGGCGCGGTGTTCCTTTCTCCAAAGCTTGATATGGAGGATTCAGATGTAAAAGCAACAACAGGACTTCTGGGTGAATATCTGCAATTAAATTCAAAGGTAGAGCAAAGCACTGTCAACATACAGAGAAACTTGACAACAGCGGCAAATTCAAAACTGCCGTCATTGCTGGAAAGCCTTATGTTAGGCAATGTAACACCAGATGAATTTGTAGATCAGCTGGCAGCAGAAAATAAATAAACCGGGGAGGAGCGGTAATTATGAAAAAGAGACAGACCTTACTTTATATGGCTCCGGCAGTGGTGCTGATTGTGGCATTTTTCTTATTTCCGCTCTGCTACCTTATATATCTTAGCTTTTTTGAGTGGAATGGTCTTGGAGAGAAAATATTTATTGGAATAGATAACTTTAAATATATAGTGAGTGATCCTGTATTTCGTACAGCATTAAAAAATACAATTATCTGGCTGTTGGCAGCATTGTTTATACACATCCCTTTTGGGTTATTGCTGGCATTGATTCTTAACAGAAAACCAAAGGGCTGGAAATTTATGAGAGTCATGTACTTTATTCCAAATGTGATTTCTACAACCGCAGTTGCGTTTTTATGGTACTTTATTTATCATGTGGATGTGGGACTCTTAAATAATATGTTAAAAGCAGTTGGACTTGGCAGGCTGACACATGCCTGGCTAAATGATCCGGGTACGGCACTTGTGTGCAATATCGTGCCATTTGTTTTATATGCGGGACTGACTATGATCATTTTTTTAACACAGCTTTCGACAATACCGAAAGAATTATATGAGGCAGCAGTTGTGGACGGGGCGACATCTATCCAGGTAGATTTAAAAGTATATCTTCCGTTGGTAAAGCCGGCGATCATTACGAATATCATGTTAAATCTGGCATTCTGTTTACGGACATTTGAATATCCGTTCTTGATGACAGGAGGAGGACCGGCCAACAGTACGATGAATTTATCGTTATATATATATAAAGAAATGGTTGGAGCAAACAGATATGGAATCTCTATGGCAGCAGGACTCGTTACGGTATTGCTTGGCATGGTAATCATGGTATTTGTCAATATTCTTCAGAAAGAGAGGAAAAGTCATTATGAAAAATAGAAAAACGACACCCGCCAGGGTAATGCTGTATGTTTTTATGTTCTTGGTATTGATTTTAATGTTAGTGCCATTTTTGTGGCTGGTCCTTTCTTCCTTCAGACCAAATGCAGATTTATTTAATGCTCCTTTTGAGGCTCCTAAACATCTTTCCTTTGATAATTATATTGCAGTGATGAAAAGCCATCCGATGGTACTGTATTTTTTAAATTCTGTGGTGATAGCGGCATTGGCAACTGTTTTATCTATTTGTGCGGCAACCCTTGCATCCTATGCTATGATGCACAAATTCAGAACAAAAAAGGCTCTGACGGTACTGCTTTTTATGTGCCTGTTTATACCGACAAATGCCTTTATGGTGCCATACTATGTTATGATAAATAAAATTGGTCTTTATGACAGTGTACTTGGCATTGCTCTTGTTTACGCGGGAGTAAATCTTCCCATGAGTTTTATGGTTATAAAAGGCTATATGGATACGATTCCTTTAGAGCTGTTGGAATCGGCTAAGATAGACGGCGCTGATTCTGGGCAGGCTTTTCGGAAAATTGTGCTTCCGATTTCTAAGCCGGGGATTGTAACGGCTTGTGTATTTCTTGTAATTAACTCGTGGAATGAATTGCTGTTTGCAAATCTTTTGAATCAAAGTGATTCTTCAAGGACGATTCAGGTGGCAATCCGCTCTTTCTTAACTACATTTGAGGCAAACTATGCGTATGCTTTTGCGGCAATGGTTATTTCTATATTACCTACAATTGTGATCTATGCACTTTTGACAGATAAGATAATCGGCGGTATGACAGCCGGGGCAGTAAAAGGTTAGTAAAATAAGAGGTGATGGCATGAAGATAATGATAGTAGAGGATGAAGTGAGTATCAGGGAAGGGCTGGCACAAATGATTGACTGGGGAGAAGAGAGATTTGAGCAGCCGATATTATTTGAAGGTGCCATAGAGGCACTGCAGTACCTGGAAAAAGAAACCGTTGATATTATCATAACAGATCTTTACATGCCAATTTTAAACGGAATTGAATTTATACAAATGCTTAGAGAGAGTAATCAGATGTGTGACATTATTATTCTCTCGGGGCACGAGAGATTTGATCTTGCACAGGAGGCTATGCGCCTGGGGGTAAAACGATATTTACTAAAGCCTGTTTCTGCGGAAAAACTCAGACAGATTCTTCAGGAAGTAAGGCATGACATTGAGGAGCGGATGAAGCTCAAGGACTGGGTGAGAATAGCAGAGAAAAAATTGGATCAGTATATACCTGTGATGAAAAATCAGTTTTGGAATGATTTGCTGACGAATAGAAATGATAGGTTAGAAAATGTAGCGGCAAGCATGAAGGAATTGGAAATCACAACTGTGGAAGATAAGTTTTGCTGCATTGCTTTGTGGAAAAAGGAAGAGATGCAGCAAAATAAATTGACAGAAGAATTAGCTCTTCAGCAGCTTGCAGCTGAAATTATACCAGATAGATATTTATATGGACTGCCTTATGAAAACATGGAAATTTTCATTATCAATGGGGATGTCAGAAGAGACAAAATAGAGATTTTAAAAGAGTCTATTCGGCAGAACCTAAATATAGAGGTGTATTTCGGCATAGGGACAACAGTGGAAGATATTACAGAAGTTAGGAAAAGCGCGGCGCAGGCAGCAGAAGCGGTGAGATTTATCTGTAATGGGAGTACGATGTTCTATATGTATTACAAAGATATCCGGCGAATCGAAAATACAAATAAAAAATATCCATATGATATGGAGCATAAAATTACTAAAATGCTTCGTTTCCATGATACTCTCGACGAAAGTATGACTAAAAATTTTTTGAGGGAGATTATGTCTCCGAAAGTATCCATAGAAGAATCCCGAAAGGAATTGCTGCAATTTCTGGGAGTACTGGGAAGACTGGCAGATGAATTTGGTGTAGAGATTTTGAAAGAGTTTGAGGACACAGAGCAGGCAATCACCAATTATGACAGAGTGGAAGAAAAGTTTCTGACAATTATGGACATTTTTGCACGTGCACAAAGTAACGCTTCAAAAAGGTATATAGAGATTATGGTGGAGGAAGCAAAACAGAAAATCGAAAAGGAATATTCGGATCCTGGATTAACTGTAGCTTCGTTAGCCGGGCACATTGGAGTTACCCCCAATTATCTTTCACGTATCTTCGGAAGCATAACAGGGCGCACCTGTATGGAGTATATTACAGATACCAGAATGAGAGCAGCACAGGAAATGCTGAAATATACAGGGAAAAGAAGCTATATGATTGCGGAAGAGGCAGGCTACCGCAACCCTAATTATTTTAGTGTACTTTTTAAAAAGTATACGGGCTTATCCCCTAAGGAGTACAGGGAAAGGAATGCTTCATGAGGCGAAGGTTCAAATCCATTAAAAACAGAATTATCTTTTTCTTTATGGGTATTACTATTTTTCAAATTGTAGTAATGGCAATTGTCACGGAGGTATATCTCAGGCCTTCCATGATGGAGCTGTATTCGAATCATCTGGAGCGGTTTACGGAGTCTGCACTATTACAGGCAGTAACTGAAAAGAATAAAATGGAAACGTACATGGTGAATATCATTGGCGACCCTGAAATTCAAAATTTTTTAGAACAGGCAAATCAGACAGAGGGGAAAACGAAGCCCGTTTTCAAGACTGAACTCCGCAACAAAATTTTGTCCTATACGGATTATGATAATATTATTCAGGGGATTTACCTGCTGGATAATCAGGGACGTATTTACAGTAACCTTGGAGAAGGGAAAATGTCTGATTTTCTGAAAAGTAATCCCGAGAACACAATCAGAAAAGATGCATCAGCAGTCTGGTATGGCTCAGATAAAGACAATCAGCTGACGGTGTACAGAATCATAAATAATAATACTACAGATTTAACAAGGAAAATAGGTGTAGTCTGTATGATGATAGATAAAAAGGAATTTATGGGGCGCATGGAGCAGTTTCTGATGGATGAAAACAGTTCTTACAGGTTATATGCGACGAAGGATGAACTGAATCTTACGCAGGGAGAACCAGAAGCCGAAAATAAAATTGCGGTTTCCTGTACGGAGAAAATGGAAGGCTGGGTATTAACTGCTGAGATTGAAAAAGCAGTGGCTTATAAATCTGTATATACAATTCTGAAGGTAATAATGGCAGAACTGGTCTGCCTGCTCTTGATTAGTATTGTACTGATTGTCTATTTATCAGGAAGAATTACGAAACCAATTTCAGATATGAAAAAAGCAATGAAGCAGATCGGTGAGGGCGGCAAAAGGGTAAAAGTACCGGTCAGCGGAGATGACGAAATCGGGCAGCTTGGAAAAACCTTAAATGCTATGTCCAGTGAGATTGAAGAATTGCTGGAAAAAGTGATCAGGGATGAAAAGGAAAGAAATTATCTAGAGCTGGAAACCATGCAATACCAGATCAATCCCCACTTTTTATATAATGCTTTGGATTCTATCGTTATGTTTGCAAGAAAAAATAATGATAGACAATGTGCAGAGCTGGCGATTGCTTTATCAGATTTTTTTAGGATCAGTTTAAGCCAGGGAATGGAAATTATTAGACTTAAAGATGAACTTGCCCAGGTAAGTGCGTATTTGGAAATTCAGAGCATCAGATTTCCCGGACAACTGTCATGGAACATAGAGCTGCCCTCTGGATTGGAAAATGTCAGAGTAATGAAATGCATTGTCCAGCCGGCTGTGGAAAATAGTGTATATCATGGATTGAGAGATGCCGGCAGAAAAGGCAGGATTATAATCCGGTGCAAAAAGCAGGAGGAAGACTTAATTATCGAAGTACAGGATAATGGTATAGGTATGCTTCCAAATCAGCTGGATGCATTGAGAGAAAAATTACAGGCAGACAGCGAAAAGCAAGAAGAAAGGCAGCAGGGAGGCTATGGCCTCTGGAATGTTCATCAAAGACTCAGGCTGATGTATGGCTCCAAAAGCGGCATCACGGTAAATAGTGAATGGGAGGAAGGCACTTTTGTTACCCTGTGCTTGGAAGGTGTACTGAAAGAGAAGGAGGACACACATGAAAAAAGCAAAATTAGTTCCGGTCAGGAATATTGTGATTGAAGATAAGTTTTGGGGAAAATTTCAAAAGCTGGTAAAGGAGGAAGTATTGGAGTATCAGTGGAAAGCCATGAATGACCAGATTGAAGGGGCAGAAAAAAGCCATTGTCTGGCCAACTTCCGGATTGCAGCAGGCGAAGAAGAGGGGGATTTTTATGGGGCTGCCTTTCAGGATTCTGATTTGGCAAAGTGGATTGAAGCGGCAGCATATATCTCATCTATTCAGCCAAATGAAGGATTAAAACAAAAAATAGACGAAGCGGTAACATTAATCGAAAAAACGCAGCAGCCAGATGGATATTTCAATACTTATTTCATTTTGAAGGCTCCGGATGAAAAATTCCAGAATCTTTGCGAAGGACATGAACTTTACACTCTGGGGCATATGATTGAAGCTGCTGTTGCATGCTATGAAGTACTTGGAGATAAGCGGCTGCTGGGGGTCGTATGCAAGATGGCGGATTTAGTATACGATACTTTTGGAGACGCAGAAAATAAAAGATATGGTGTGCCCGGGCATCAGGAGATTGAGCTTGCGCTGGTAAAGCTTTATGAAGTCACTGGGAAGAAAGAATATCTTGAGCTGGCGAAGTACTTTATTGACGCGAGAGGGCAAAAAGATTATTTCCGGCAGGAACTTGAAAAAAATGAAGGCAGAAGAATTTTTCCGGAATTTTATGATTACAGGCCGGAGTATTCTCAGTCACATCTCCCGGTCAGGGAACAGAAGACAGCCGAAGGACATGCAGTACGTGCAGTTTATATGTACAGTGCTATGGCGGATCTTGCATATGAATATCAGGATGAGGAGTTATTTCTGGCATGCGGGAGGCTCTGGAACAACATTGTAAAAAAGAGAATGTATATTACGGGAGGTATTGGGTCTTCCGGGATACTTGAAAGGTTTACCACAGACTATGATTTGCCGAATGCATATAATTATGCGGAAACCTGTGCCTCTGTCGGACTTGCATTATTTGGGCGGCGAATGACACAGATTACCAGAAATGCACAATATTATGATGTTGTAGAAAGAGCTCTTTATAATACTGTGTTGGCGGGAATGGCCATGGACGGAAAAAGTTTTTTCTATGTAAATCCACTGGAGGTGTGGCCGCCGTCCTGTATAGAACGGACATCAAAAGAACATGTAAAAAGCATCCGCCAGAAATGGTTTTCCGTTGCATGCTGCCCTTCTAATATTGCCAGAACCCTGGGCAGCCTGGGACAATATATATATTGCGTGGAAGGCAGTACGCTATATGTGAATATGTATATAGGAAATGAAGCAGAAATACCATTGGATAAAGGACACATATCTGTGCATATGAAGTCGTGGATGCCGTGGAGAGGGCATGTAGTTCTGGAGGTTCAGGAAAATAATGGGGCTGAGAGCCTGGCTCTGCGCATTCCGGAATATGCCTTAAATTATCAAATTACAATTAATGATAAAGCCTGTGATTTTAACGAAGACAATGGGTATGCAATTGTGAAGAACATAGAAAGAGGACAGCAAATAATTATTGATTATGAGATGCTGCCCCAATATGTATATGCGAACCCCAATGTAAGGGAAGATGAAGGCAAGGTTTGTATGATGTATGGCCCTCTTGTATATGCTTTAGAGGAACAGGATAATCAGGAAAATTTACAGTCCTACTATATTAAAACAGATGTAGCACCTGAGAAGATATGGTCAGAAGATCTCTTTGGCGGCTCCTACGTGCTGCAGGCTGAAGCAAAAAGAATCCAAAATGGAAGCTGGAAAGGTGAGGAGCTATACAGCACTTTTAAACCCAAATATGAAGACACAAAGATTACAGCAATCCCCTATGCCTTCTGGTGTAACCGAGTGCCGGGGGAAATGCTTGTGTGGATAAAAGAGTGGATGCAGTAAAAATTAGGGCCACATTTTAGATATACTGCTGATTTTTCAACCGTGCGGTTTACGTACGGGCGGCATAATACTTTTTTGACAGAATATATACCGGAAGACCCAGCAAAGTGATAACAATACTGCCAATAGAAAGCATCCTAGTGAAAGAGCCTGACAGGAAAAGCTGGCTTACAATTACGTACAGGCCGCTTATAATTGCCAAAATGGGAACGACAGGATAAAGGGGCACCTTGTATTTACGGGGAAGGTCAGGCTTTGCTCTGCGCAGTTTCATAACACAAGCGAAAGTCAAGGTATAAAAAATCCAGCAGGAAAATACCGCAAGATCAGTCAGCATATCAAACCGGCCGCTTAAAGAATAAAGGCAAGCCAAAAACCCCACTAAAATGATAGAATTAGCCGGAACCTGATTCTTATTCAAACTGCTCAGCCGGCGGCTTACAGGCAAAGTATTCTGACTGGCCAGCAAATAGGCAACCCGCGAGCCAGACATCAGGAAGCCGTTGGCAGCGCCGAGAACGGAAATAATAATACCAATTTTAATCAGCAGGCCGCCTGTTGGCCCGAAAATCTTCATTGCTACTGCGGAAGCCGGGGACTCTAAATTCATAAGCTGATCCGCCGGTATTACCCATAAATATGCAATGTTGATAATGAGATATACAGCCATGATGATAGAAACACCGCCGACGATTGCCCGGGGAAGATCCCTGCCCGGATTTTTCATCTCACCGGCGATAGCACCTACATTCGTCCAGCCCTCAAAAGCAAAAAGCACTGCCAGCAATGTAGAGCCGAAAGCTGCGGCCACGTTTTTACCCTCTGCCACCACCGGGGTAAAGACAGGGTTGTTTCCGCTGCCGAAAATAAAGCCAAAGATCATTAAGAGTAACAGAGGAATCAATTTACATATGGTAGAGACAACCTGAATGCCCCCGGCTGTTTTAGAGCCCAGTGTGTTCAGGGCAACTAAGGTGATAATCACGATCATTGCTATGGGCAAAGTGTACTGCATGCCTAAATATTCCCCCAGTTCTGTGCCAATCTTCACACCATAGCCGGCCAAAAAGGCGGGATAAAAAATAACAATCTGCATCCAGCCGGCCAGGAAGCCAACTTTTTCGTTGTAAACTTCACCCAGATAGGCCACCATACCCCCGGTTCTGGGAATGAGAACCGCCACCTCCGCAAAGGTAAGGGCAGCTACAATACTTGCAAAACCGCCTGCGATCCATGCCAGCATCCCCATGCCGGGAGCACC
>ENA-UOOM01003422-UOOM01003422.1-fermentation-metagenome-genome-assembly--contig:-NODE-3422-length-11510-cov-6.553121_pt1 | contig 11510 bp, 10 predicted proteins | sample MGYA00245781_ERZ724031 | MGnify/ENA primary metagenome ERZ724031 (study PRJEB28704, sample SAMN03018317) | fermentation metagenome | biome: anthropogenic terrestrial biome; feature: soil; material... | reverse complement strand
AGCGCCGATGGTACTGCCCTGGTAACGGGGTGGGAGAGTAGGTCTTTGCCGGGAAGCTTTTGAAAGAACGTTCCTAATCGGAACGTTCTTTTTTATTACACAACCGGCACATTATGCATTATTTTAATATTGCCGCTAGATCATTATGATACAATGTCACTGTGAAAGTTGAAAATCGAACAACATAATGGGAGTGACACTCAAGCGATGAAAATAACAATATTACACACAAACGATGTTCATGCAGAATACGAATCCTGGCTTAAGTGTGCTGGGCTCATCAAAAAACGACGCGCAGAAGTCGGACCGGAGAACTGTCTGGTAGTTGATGCAGGCGATCATTTTGATATGGGAGTAAATGAGTGTCGCCTTTCTGGCGGACGTCTCAATCTCGATCTCCTTGCTGAAATTGGCTTGGATGCCTTTACACCGGGAAATAACGAATTTTATCGGCTATCGCGCAATACACTAGCCCAACTCACCATGGAATCGAAATTTCCCTGGGTACTCTCGACAGTTTCACAGGCTGACGGGACTGCTTTCGCTGGCCTCCGCAACCATGTTGTTCTGGAGCGCGGCGGCGTAACCATTGGCATCCTTGGTATGCTCGACCCTATGGAGAATGCCGTGGAACAGCTGCATGGACTAAAAAGCCTGGATCTGAGCGAATCCCTGACCAAAGAAGTGCGCGATCTCAAATCCCGAGGTGTGCATCTCATCCTGCTTCTGTCGCACTGTGGTCTGAGAGACGACATCAAGTTTGCCACAGAAAACCCGGGACTCATCGATGTAATCATTGGCGGACATTCCCACAGCGAGTTGCACGAGATCCGCCGTGTGGGCGATACAATTATTGTGCAAGCCGGCATGCTGGGCAAATTTGTCGGGGAGCTTGAACTTGATCTTGAAACTGAACAAGGGCAAATTAATATTGGCGCGAGCCATTATGGCTTGCATGAAACGGCGAATATAGTGGCCGCCGCGGCCCCAGATGATCAGGCGCAAAGCGCGATATTGGAAAAGCACCGTGCCGCCGCAGCGAGTATTCTTGATGAAGAACTGTACACTCTCAAAGAAGATCTCCCTCACGACAGCCTTATTCAGCTACTGACAAAGCTTTTGCGCCGCAAATTCGGGGCGGAGATCGGGATGATGTTTGGACCTGGAGTTTCACGAGGTCTTAGCAAAGGTCCGGTGCGTGTCCGCGATATTTACGAGATATGTAGAAGTTTCATCACGCCAGCCGTCTTCGAGATCTCCGGACGTCAAATTGAAGGCCTGATTCGTGAGCGCGACAACCCTGCCATTGCGGAAGCTCAGGGTTTCGGGATCGGGTTCCGGCCGCAGGGGCAAGTCTTTGGCAGGCTTGTATTTGCAGGCCTGACCTGCGGCGACGGGGAGGCTCCTGGCAATTCCGATAATCCCGAAAAACTCACCAATTTCCCAGCCATCCGTATCAACGGCGCAACCCTCGATCCTGAGCGTTGGTATACTGTCGGTTCTGCCACCCACCTATACTCGAGTGAAGCAGGCGGCTATCCTTCCATGGATGGTTCGCGCAACTTGAAGCTCGAAAGGTTTCGCTATATTAGAGACGAGCTGGTCGATTTCTTTCGCTCAGGTCCAGACAAGGTCGATGGGCTTCTTAAAGTTGCTGATGAAAATGGCGACGGCCGCGGCAGCCAGCCATAAACGCCCGATCTGGCTGCCGCTGCTATTGCGCATTCACTGGGAAAAGCTACCACAATGTGTATTGTTTGAAAACGATTACAATCATCACAATCCCTGAAAACCGCACGCTGCCCAGCTATTTGGCGGCTCGGTGCAAATTCGACCTCAAAATTACGTCCCCGCACACATAAAAAATGTAACAGTTGGGCAGGAAAATGACAGAAATCGACGAAAAACCTAACTATGCACGGAACCATCGTTATTTTCGGCGCAACTGGATAAATAGTCGATTTGAGAGCTGCCAACTAACCGTGGTAAAATGAAATCAGCTTCAAGAAAACCTTTACAAAATGGAGGTAGTTTGGATGAATCGCAGGACTTTGGTCAGTTTGGTATTAGTTGCCGTTTTTGTGATCGCTCTGGCTATCCCGTCGTTATCAGCATCATACCCTTCGAAACCGGTTACAGTGGTTATTCCCTGGGGTGCCGGTGGCAACACCGACATCGCCGCGCGCGGTTTTATACCGGTCTTTGAAAAATATCTAGGCCAGCCGGTAGTAATTAGCAATAGGGCTGGCGCATCAGGTGCTATTGGGACTGATTATGTCAATTCTGTCGCAGCTGATGGCTACACGATTCTCTGGTCTGCTGAAACCCCGGCTACTTTCCGAGTCATGAATCTCAGCAAACTCAGCTTTTCCGACTTTGATCCTTTGATGATGATGGTCGATGACCAAAAAATTCTCTGTGTTAGCTCCAAGTCACCTTATAAGACCTTCGACCAATTGGTTGCCGCAATTAAAGCAAACCCTGGCAAAATAAAGATGTCCTATTCTGCGCCTGGTGCCAGCGGACACATTCAGGGCTTGCTGTTGCAAGCTTCTGGGCTCGATATCAAACTGATTCCGTTTGGTAGCGGTGCTGAATTGACTTTGGCAGTACTGAACGGGACTGTGGATTTCGCATTCCCGGCCACCGGACAAGCCCTCGGTTATGTCAATTCCGGCGATATGCGGGCGTTGGCCGTATTCGGACAAGAACCTTCGGTAGCTTTCCCCGGCGTTCCTCCGATTACCGCAGGATTGCCTGATTTTAAACGTTTCATGCCACTTTCTTTCCCCAGCTGCATTCTGCTAAGGAAGGGCACTCCCACCGATGTCCGTAACAAAATTGTGGATTCATTGGTCAAAGCCAGTAAAGATCAGCAATGGCTTGATTTTGCCAAGAAGATGAACTACCAACTCAGGCACGATGTTACCGGCAAAGCTGTTTTGGACTACTGGGCAAGATGGGAATCGATCGTTTCCTGGCTGCTCTATGATAATGGCGTAGCCAAAAAGTCTCCGTCAGAGTTTAACATTCCAAGATTTAAGTAACGCCTAAGTAACCGCCAGGCTCAAAATCAGGAGGGTACGCAATGAGAGCATACGCTAGTCCGTCCAGCTTGGAGGGACGGTTATCTGTACCAGGTTCGAAAAGTCATACGATCCGTGCGGTTATCATCAGCACATTAAGTGAAGGGCGGTCCGTCATCACAAATCCACTGCCCAGTGAGGATTGTCTTTCTGCAATTAAGGCGTGTAGCGCTTACGGGATACATGCCGAAACCAGCAAAGATAAGTGGACCATCGAAGGTGTTGGCCGCAACCTGGTAGTTCCGTCAGATATCGTCGATGCCGGCAACTCGGGAACCACTTTCTATTTTGTAACCGCCATGGCCGCCTTATTGGATCAGTGGAGTGTTTTGTCAGGCGATTGGCAAATCCGTCGACGCCCGGTGCGCGCCTTATTGCGTACATTGGAAGACCTGGGGGCGACTGCGTTTACAACCCGCAGCGCGGTGGATGCCGCACCAGTTGTTGTTCGCGGACCTCTCGAGGCAGGAACGGTAAAGATCGGCGGCAACTTCTCCCAGTTTATTTCTGCACCGCTGCTCGTGTCGCCAATGATCGACGGCATCACACGGTTGGAAGTTGAAAATGCCAAGGAAAAACCATATCTCCAGATGACTGTTGACTGGATGACCCAGCAAGGGGTTAAAGTCGATTATGATTCTAAGAATTACAGTTACTTCGAAATCAAGGGTCCGCAGGCGTATCACCCTGTGAATGCGCGGATCCCGAGCGATTGGGAATCGGTGGCATTCCCCCTGGTAGCGGCAGCCGTAACCGATTCCAAACTAACCATCGAAGATCTGGATCTTGAGGGTAACCAAGGTGACGCGGCAATTGTGGATGTTCTTCAGGAAATGGGCGCAAACATTCACGTGGACCACGAGCATAATAGCCTCACGGTTATCGGTGGCACTAAGCTTCATGGTATTACAGTGAATTGCTCCGACATTCCGGATGCCGTTCCCATCCTATCCGTGGCAGCCTCTTTCGCGGAAGGCACCACCAAGCTTACTGGAATTGAAATGGTACGGGCGAAAGAAACTGATCGCGTGGCAGTGATGCATCAGGAACTGGCTAAGATGGGTGCCCATATTGAAGAAACCCATGATTCAATGACAATTCATGGCGGACATCAGTTAACTGGTGCCGCTGTATTAAGCCATGACGATCACCGCGTTGCGATGGCCCTGGCAGTGGCCGGACTCTTCGCGAAAGGCGAGACGGTAGTGAGTGATGCGCAATGCGCCTCAGTTTCTTTCCCCGGATTCTTTGAGATCATGAACCGGGTTGGAGCCGGATTCGTCATTAAAAAATAAAGATTAGGCACGGATGTCGGGCAGGGATGCTTTAAGTGAGGGCACGGATGCCCTGCACGGATGCTTAGCACTAATGCTCAAAGGGCACCAACGCCCAGACACGGTTTCGTTTGCTACTGTTTTGTTTTCTCCTTATGATATGGAGGTTATAAGAGGTGAACTCTTCGATTAATAGGCACGCCACGATGACCACCACCGCTGAAATCGAGAGCGACTCCCCCGCCCAAGAGGGGCGGGGGAGCGTCACCCGCTCTCAGGCTGTTTTCATATTAAGCATGTTGGTCGCTTCGTACTTTTACTCATTCTTTTTCCGTATCAGCGCATCAGTTGTGCTGCCGCGTATTGGTGCCGAGTGGGGCCTGAGTGCCACCATCATAGGTTTTATTTCGGCTTTGTTCTTCTATGCATATGCATGTATGCAGCCAATCAGCGGGGCGCTGAACGATCGATTTGGGCCAGTACGTATTGTGGCTTCTGGTATGCTATTAACCGTTATCAGCGCCTTATTGATGGGCTTTGCCAATTCGGCATTATTGTTTGGCATTGGGCGCTTTTTATCTGGGCTTGCGCTTGCTCCGATGCTTTCAGGTGCACTGGTTTTTCAGGCAGCGGCGTTTAACAACTCTCAATATACCCGGTTATCCAGCATTACCTACGTAGTAGGTAACCTTGGTGCCGTTATTTCAGTCGCACCGCTCGAACTGGCCATTAAAGCATGGGGCCGGCAGGATGTTTTTATTGTTTTGGCAGTAATTAGTCTGTTGATAGCTATTGGTCTGCTGACTCAGAAAGGGCGGGATCCGATCCGCCGCCGCAGCAACCCCGGCAATCAACACAAACCGCCACTATCTGCAAAATCAGAATCGCTCCGGTTGCGTCTAAGGCAAGCCTTTTTGACTTTGCGCCGTTCTGTCCAGTTGAAGGCTTTATTAGTGGTCTGGGCAGTTTCCACCGCAGCACTGATGGTTCTACAGGGCCTTTGGGCGGTTTCCTGGTATCGTAGTGCGTATAACCTTGATTTGAGTGCTGCCAGTGGATGGGCGACGCTCATCGGGGTAGGTGTGATGATTGGCAACTTTGTCGGAGGTCATTTCGGCAATGGACCCCATCAGCGACGCCGCGCCATCAGGATTTTTTGCACCGCTTATGCCCTTTGCTGGCTGACATTATGGTTAGCAGTAAGCGTTCATATGCCGATATACATTACGGGACTAATTGGTCTTTTACTCGGGGCAGCAGCTGGTGCGAGCCATGTACAATGTACATGCGCGGTTAACGATATAGCGCCGCAGGGAAAAGGGGGCGCCCTGTTCGGAATGATGAACCTCTTTAATTTCATCACAGTGATTATTTTTCAATCCGGAACAGGCTACTTGTTACACTGGTTCCCCGCACAAATATCTGGTACCTATACCGCCATAGGATTCCTAGTTGTACTGGGAATTGTGGCGGGGGCAGTTATTTTAAGTCTGGCGGCACTGTTTGTGCTGCAGCCTTTCAGCCCCGAAATCATGAAGGAAGGTGGCGGGATTGTCACGCAATGCAAAGCAACGCGACACCGTTAATATTAGGCAGGTAGCAGAAAAAGCCGGTGTTTCGGTTGCCACAGTTTCACGCGTAATTAACAGATCCGCAGCTGTAACCTCAGATATTGCCGCCACAGTCTGGAAAGTAGTCCGGGAATTGGACTACAAGCCGAGTCTGGCTGCCCGCTACATGAAAGGCCATCTTACCGGCAGCCTCGGCTTATTGGTTCCCAATTTGGAAAGCTCATTTTTCGCCAGTATTGCGACCGGGGCCTTGGCAGAAGCACAAAAGCACGACCAGGTGATCATTATTTCCAGTGCGGAAGGTAACCGGGCCAAAGAAATCACTGCCATTGACGCTCTGTCCCGATCAGTAATAGACGGCCTGATTTACATCCCTGTTTCGACTGGCGATCCGCTGCCGGAAGTAGAAAGATTCCGGCACCTGCCTGTAGTGGTAGTCGGCCGCAGGGAAGTCTTTAAAGAACGCCCCAATATCTATGTTGATAACGTTAAGGGCGGATATATTGCCACCAAATACCTGCTTGCCCTAGGTAGACGGCGGATTGCATTTATGGCTGGGTTTTGGGATGCGCCGTGTTCAGCTGAGACGATCACCAGCGCTTTGACACTCGAAAATGCCGGTGCCTATTCGTCACTAGATCGTTTCCAGGGTTACCTGAATGCCCTGGAGGAGGCCGGTATACCTTATGATCCCGAGCTAGTTGTGGTTTGCGGATATGATTTTATGGCCGGTTATAACGCGGCAGCTGAATTGATTGGCAGATTAGCCGGAGTCGACGGTATTATGGCTGCCAATGATCGCGTCGCAACAGGTGTACTGGCGTTTCTGAGGGAGCAGGGCATTGCTGTTCCGACCGATATTTCTGTCATTGGATATGATGATGGTCCGGAGGCAACGATGGCGCATCCCCAGTTGACTACTGTCCGCCAGGATGCGCAGCAACTTGGCAAAGTTTCTATTGCAGTAATGAACCGGCTTCTGGCAAAGCAGGGGAATCCCGAAGACTGTGATTGTGAAGAAGCAAAGAACAATGACGATGTTGTTGTAGATGTATCTCTGATCATACGCGCTTCTACGACTGCGAAGCCAGGTGCTTTTTAATAGTATGTCTTTCCGACTTCTTCATTTAACGTTGGGGGGAATGTCATATGAAACGTTGGAGTCTGGGCTTGTATATTGCTCTTCTGGTAATATCCGTGTTGATTATCTACAACTCTATTACCGAGTTGTCTTTGTCCGAATACGGACAGCCTGGATCCGGACTCTTACCCTTCCTGCTGGCGATCATACTGGCAGCCTTAACCTTGATTCTATTATTTACCGGCGAATTCAAGAATGGGGAAGGCAAGGTTTTTTTGCTTCCAGGTCCGGCGAAACGGCTACTTTTGGCGATCACACTCATACTTGGCAGCGGCCTTGTTTTTGAATTTCTAGGCGCGCCGGTTACAGTGGGAATAATGATTGCGCTGTGGCTGATTTTGCTTGAGCGTCGCCGCCTCTGGATTGCGTTTCTTACCGGAGGATTAACCGGGTTTGCGGTTTGGCTCGTATTTGTTGTGGCTTTTAAGGCGCAGCTGCCACTGGGATTCTGGACGCGGTAACGCGGGGTAAAGGGGGGACTAAAAAATGGATTTTTCGGGTCTACTCAATGGTTTCGCAACAGCTTTAAGCACGACGAACCTATTTTATGCTTTTATCGGCTCACTGCTTGGTACAGTTGTTGGTATTTTGCCCGGTCTTGGACCGACAGTCACTATTGCCGTGCTGCTGCCAATCACCTATTATATGTCGCCGGAAACCGCTGTGATTATGATCGCGGCGATTTACTATGGGTGTATGTATGGCGGGTCTACAACGGCTATTTTGCTTAACATTCCCGGTGAAGCCGCATCGGTGGTTACTGCCATCGACGGCTATATGTTGGCCAAAAAAGGCAAGGCTGGGACTGCACTTGGCATCGCGGCGATCGGTTCGTTTATTGCGGCAATCCTCAGTGTTCTGGCCTTGACTTTCCTGGCTCCCGTACTCGCGAGTTTTGCATTGAAATTTGGCCCGCCGGAGTATTGTGCCTTGGCGATTTTGGGGTTGGTCATGGCGGCCTCTTTATCAGGCAAGTCATTTGTAAAAGGGTTAATCATGGTCGTGCTCGGTATGCTGGCCGCCACGATCGGACAGGATCCTATGTCCGGTAATCTGAGGTTTACCTTTGGCAGTCAAAATCTCCTTGACGGCATTGACTTTGTTGTTGTTGCCATGGGATTATTCGGCGTCGGCGAACTGATTGCGAATGTTGAACACATTGATGCCGGTTCCATCGTCACCACCAAGATTGAAAGGATTTTCCCGAGAATCAAGGACATTGTGCAATCCTGGTGGGCGATTATTAGAGGTACTGTAATTGGGTTTTTGGTTGGTGTCCTGCCGGGCGGAAGCGGTACCATTTCTTCATTGGCTTCCTATGCAGTGGAAAAGCGGGTTTCAAAACATCCGGAAGAATTCGGACAAGGTGCCGTCGAAGGCGTTGCCGGTCCGGAATCAGCCAATAACGCTTCATCTGTGGCCTCTTTTGTACCTTTGCTAACTCTGGGTGTACCTAGCAATGCCATTATGGCAATGCTCTTTGCTGCTTTATTGGTGCATGGCATTACACCAGGGCCTTTTCTCGTGCGTGATAACCCGGTTGTATTTTGGGGCTTAATCGCTTCCATGTTTATTGGTAATGTAATGCTGCTTATCCTCAACCTGCCGATGGTAAGTGTTTGGGTGCAGTTGTTGAAAGTGCCCTTTTCTCTCCTGGCACCGATCATATCAGGCATCATTGTCGTCGGTGTCTATACCATTAATAATAGGGTATTTGATATTCTGATTATGGTGGCTCTCGGAATATTCGGCTATGTTATGCGTAAACTCGATTTCGAACTGGGACCATTTCTATTGGCCTTTGTTCTAGAGAGGCTATTTGAAAATTCATTCCGACAATCATTGATGCTCAGTGACGGATCGCCGGTCATCTTTTTCTCCCGCCCGATTTCGGCGGCGCTGCTGGGCGTGGCCTTGCTCTTTGTCGTTACAACTGTGTTGTCTACAATTAAGCGTTCTAAGGCCAGACGCAATGGCGGAATGATCAGATAGGGGCGAATGGCATGGATGTGAATGTGAACGGAGAGAATGCGATCGGGATGGATGCAATCGGGATGCTGGTAAAGCAAGCTGCTAATACCGAATTGAGTGACCTTTCATCAAAAACAATTATGCGGACCAAAATGATGATCCTCGATATGCTGGGCGTAATCGCGGCGGGCACAAAGGCGGCCTGTACTGAACCCTTATTAGCTCAGGTGCGCGAGTGGGGCGGCAAACCAGAGGCTTCCGTTCTTGTCTTTGGTGACAAACTTCCCGCACCCGCAGCGGCTCAGCTTAATGCTGTAATGGCCCGTAGCCTTGATTTTGATGACTGCGAAGAAGAGACCGGTTACCATCCGGGTTTCGCAGTAGTGCCCGCCGCTCTGGCAGCGGCCGAGACCAGCACAGGTGCTACCGGAGCTGATCTGCTAGTTGCTGTAGCTGTTGCCGCAGACGCCATATTACGTATTCGCAAGGCAACTCCGCTGCGTGCCGGCAGCCGTATGCCCTGGACTTCAGGTACCTTTGCTCCGTTGTCAGCCGCATTCGCCGCCGGACGTGCTCTGCGGCTACCGGAAGATATATTTCGGAACGCTTTAGGTATTGCTTTTACCGAGCTCTCGGGAACTTCACAAAGCGTTCTGGATGCCGCACAGGCCAACAGCATTCACCAGGGCACCGGAGTGCAGGCGGGACTGACTGCCGTGGCACTCGCCCGCAGGGGAATTACGGGCGTGCGCAATGTGCTGGAAGGACGCTTTGGACTATACAACGTTTATCATTTTGGTGAATATGATCGCCATATTATTTTGGCGGATCTCGGTAAAGCGCACCGGATCGATGATGTCAGTGTCAAAATCTATCCCTGCTGCAAACTGAGTCACGGCGCCGCACAAGCAATTATGGAGCTGCTGACCGAAGGCGTGGATCCGGCCATGATTAGCGCTGTTAATGTGAGAGTGAATGGACCTGCCTACATTTTGTGCGGTGATCAGCCATGGGAGCCTCCGGCGACGGTTCAGAAAGCGCAATTCAGTCTCCCCTATATAGTTGGGGCAGCTTTGGCCCGGCGTCGGCTTACCTTGGAGGAGTTTACTCCTGAGGCGATTAAGAGCCAGGAGATACTGAACTATGCCCGCCGTGTGACTATTGTGCAGGATCCGGAACTGGATGCGCTTGGTCTGCAGGTTGCTCCGACGATTGTCGAAGTGGAGATTAAGGGTATCGGCAATGTCCGACGCAAAATTGATCTTGTGCCCGGCCATCCGCTTAGGCCGTTTGATTTTGCCGACGTGGCTGCTAAGTTTGAGACTTGCGTGCGTTATGGCGCGCCGTATGTAAGCGATGTTGCTATCCGGCAGGTGGCTGAGAGGGTCAGCCATTTGGAGGATTTGGCTGACGTGAGCGATTTAATCAGGCACTTGGTGCCAAATAATGCGATCGCGGACGCGGACGCCTAAACAAGCGAATGCGCTAGTTATTTTCCGCAATGAGTATTCAGATTAAAAGGCATTCCGGGACGGAATGCCTTTTTTATATATGGAGCAGGTAAATGAGCGCAACTGTCGAATAATCAGAATCTACCAAAACAGTATTTGGAAAATGAAGGGGGAGCTCTAAGTGAAAAAAAGCCTGCGCCTATTCTTGTTATTCATGTTGTTGTTGTCGCTGGCAGTGATGCCGCTGTTGGCCGCCGCCATGGCAGAATTTTCGGCGGACATGACCATCACCGACGGCAAGGAGGTTACAAAGGGTAAAATCTATGTCAAGCCAAACAAAATGCGACAGGAGATTATCTCAGAAGATGGCACCGCCGTGACAATTCTCCGGATGGATAAAAAAGTGGCCTGGACGCTAATGCCGGATCTCGGGTCATACATGGAGGTTCCGCTGGATTTTGATCCGAATGGTCCGCAGGCCGAGGCTGGCAAGTATGAGACAGTCAACGTCGGCACTGAAACGATTGACGGTTACCATTGCGAGATCGTGAAGTACGTTTATAAAGATAAGAAACTCGGCAACACAATCATTTGGCAGGCGAAGGAACTGGGCGGTTTTGGCATTAAAATTGAAAACTACAATTCAAAAGGCAAGTTGGAGACTACAACAACCTTCACTAACATAAAGGCCGAAAAACAGCCGGATGAGCTTTTTGAACTACCGGAAGGGTATTCGAAATTTATGTCGATCTTTGGTTTCGGTAAACCCTGATCAGTGGGCCGTCGGAGCCGTCGCGAGCCGAGCACTCATCTGACAGGTTGGGCTATAACTAGCTTTAAATGGCGGTAGAGATCTACCGTCATTTTTTTGTGACTATGGCACAATCATTTTTGTCACCACCAATGTTCTTCACCACCAATGGTCCCAAAGAATTAATTTGCTAATGCCAATCAACGCCAACAAAAATAATTACGAGAAAGTTAATTTGCTGTTACGAACCTCTAAAAAAAGCGCG
>ENA-UOOM01003421-UOOM01003421.1-fermentation-metagenome-genome-assembly--contig:-NODE-3421-length-11522-cov-34.514346_pt1 | contig 11522 bp, 10 predicted proteins | sample MGYA00245781_ERZ724031 | MGnify/ENA primary metagenome ERZ724031 (study PRJEB28704, sample SAMN03018317) | fermentation metagenome | biome: anthropogenic terrestrial biome; feature: soil... | reverse complement strand
TACACAGCACTATGTGTAGCACCACCCTCGTTATAAATTTCGGGAATGCAGGTTACATGCCCTACTATAACTTTACACTTACCCAAGATGCCTGTTTCCATAAATGTTAATCATAGGAAGGGAATTTGGTATAAGTTGTAACCCCAGCCCTGAATCTTGAGAGCCTAGCTTACAATAAACACTCCATTGCTACTGTGTTCAGGTAAATTCTTCGCGTTACGGTGATAACTGGATCACCCAGCCTGCAGCGACTGAAAGCAAAGACTTAATCCGGTCTATTGGAAAAGCGGTAAGTCTCCTCAATATCCCCTTAGTAGTACGCAACCAGTACCGAAATCAGTTTCGGCTACAAGCGCATACTAACCCTACCTATGATGGACTTGCTATATGCAGGGCACGCGTATAGTCGATTAAAACCTTGTTTGTGGCTTGGACAAGCTATTGGCGTTCCATCAGTAATGCCCCTATCAGCCAACTGCCGATTTAGGATTTGGAGATATCCTTATAATCTATTATCCGCGGCGGTACTCTTCGTTGAGCCGCTCCACTCTGTTGATGGTCCTTACTGGTAGTATTCTGGAAGCGTCAGCACCGCATCCGCAAACCCTGATCAGCTCGTTCTGCCTTGTCTTGTGCAAGCTACTGGGCAGTTTCATTATCACTAGGATTCCAGGGATTAGGTGGTGCAAAGTGTCCTCGGATAAGGGGTAAGATTAATATTCGTCATCGCTATCCCTTCAGTAATTGGTTATAGAAAGGCAAGTTTTTGAGTTAGAAGAAATTAGAGTGGTAATAAGGGCACCGAAAAATGAGTTGCTTGATGCGTATAACTATCTCAGGAAAACACCTGCAAGTACAAGTGTTACCGAGTGGTATAGTAATAGGCTTAAGCCCCTGTTGGGAAATTATGAGGCTGAAATTATTGATGGTCGTGGAAATATCCCCCACGGAAGGACAAATATAGAGACCGTTAGAAATAGCTATGCTTAATGCATAGGTCCAAGATTGAAGCTACTAAAATGGCAAATGGAAACTCGCTGCTAGAATTGTCAGCGGGTTTTATTATTATACAGTCGGAGGTATAATGCAAAAAGGTTTTTGCCGCACATGCTTAACCGGTGGGATAATCTTCAGTTCTTGTCTTACCTCGGTGTTCAGCTCATGTAATTCTCCGCCGCAACAGGACTAGACCCGTTCCTCATCGGACAGACGGTATTCAATCGTTTCCGCTGGCAGGTTCACCTTGTCAAAGCCCTTAATGGAACAGTCGACTAATGCCGCCATAAAGGCATCACCTGCGCCTGTGGTGTTTACCCTTGTCGCTTCTATGGGTCGGCGAAAAATCCCATGTACCGGTGGCTCTAATCCTTGAAGAGCAGTGGAACCCTTTGTGGAAGAAGAAAGGACCTCCACGAAACTATCTAATCTTCATAAGATTTACTGAACCTTTATTTTAGATTAAGATTGCTGTAATACCTTCCTGGGTAAACTCAACAACGGCCTCCCCGGTAAAGATCAACAAACTTTCCCCTAAGTGCTTTATCCCCCATGCATTAGCTGTATTAAATTTGCCATTGCGCTTCATAGACCCTCTTTCCAGATTAACCTCAGTCAGATACGTATCGTTGATATTGCATAACACATACAAGTTGCCCTTATACAGCTCCATGGCAAAACCAACATCATCAAGGTCAACAAGTTTCTTTCGACTTTTGCCAGAAATAGACCATATTGAATATGTATCACTACTTCTATCTTCCTCATCCTTAGGGCTTAAGGATACAAAAGTGCTATCTCCTTGAACGAAAAGCCTGCTATGCAATAAACCATCCCAATTTACCTGAAGGGTTACTTCTCCTTGAGTCGATATAGAATATACTTTTGTTTGATGACAGTCGATATCAGTGCTAGCAACCCAAATGATACCATCTGAGATGACAAGATCCTCAATATCTCTCACCGCCAATGGCATGGCGGCTTGACCGTCATCACGCCAAAGGAGTGAGAGTTCTGCCGTCATTATTATTTTGCTAAAAGAGCCCTACCCTGCTACCCTTCTCTGCGGTCATAGTCAGCCAGCACCCTTGATATGTGGGCCTCCTCAATGACCTCATGGCTCATTGATTGTGTATGCTAAACTCCTAACCACGTTGTCTGCGGACAGTGTATGAAACGGGGGAAATCGTAGAGCTTATTTAAGCAATTAGGGGTATGGACTTTAACCGCACGACCAATAGTGCGATAATCAGGACGAAATCCAGGCAAATGGCGCACAGATGTGTTGCATTGTGTTGTGCGCCATGTTATTTTATGATCAGGAGGTGTTCATATGATCAAAAGAAGGTTCCGTAATAACTGCAACTGAATTGAAGCAGAATCTGGGAAAATATTTAGATTTTGTGGAAGAGCAGAATGATGTGGTGATTACAAAAAACGGCGTCAAAATTGCCAGGCTGACTCCTTATGTTACAGATTTTGAGCAGTACTTTACAGTAAGAGAAAAAGCCTTGGACTACCAATATGGCGGGAAAAAGGTTTCTTATGAAGAATTTATGGAAATCAGTGAAAAAAGCACTTTGAGAATGGAGCTAATCAATGGTGAAATCTATTTACTGCCATCTCCCAATATAGGGCATCAGGAGATTCTCGGCCGTTTGTACCTCTTATTTACTGAATACTTCAAAGACAAGAAATGCAGAGTTTTTCTTGCACCATTTGATGTGCATTTGAAAAAGAAGGACATGAAAACTCCAGACGTTGTCCAGCCTGATCTGTTGGTAGCCTGTGACCTTGAAAACAATGTAACTGAAGAAGGTCGATATATGGGAACACCGGACTTGGTAGTTGAGATATTGTCCGATAGCACACGAAATAAAGATATGATTGACAAGTTAAACTCTTACATGTTGTCAAGGGTTAAGGAATACTGGGTTGTTGACCCTAAGCAGGAGACAATCATAATATATAGTTTTGAGAATAATGAAATTGACAGGATAAGGGTGTTTGAAAGAGGATGCGTTGCCCGTTCAATGTTATTTGATGGGCTCTCTGCCGATGTTGACAACTTGTTTAGCGACCTAATATAACTTTCACTGGTAGGTGCCTCATGACTGTTATATTATTTTTTCTAGATACCTTCGGTCAGTTATGATAAAATATTAAAAACTTGCTTGGGGGGATTGGGAGTGGATGATACCAAAGTCGCTGTACTTATGGAGGACATAAAATCACAATTCCGGGTTCTTGGTGATGGACTTCAAATGCTAAACGAGAAAATTGATGCCCAGGGGCAGAAGTTGAGCGATAAAATTGACTCTATGGATCAACGAGTGACATCTCTGGATCAACGGGTGATCTCTCTTGAGGTCTCTAACTCCAACGAACATTGCTTGATTCTTCAGATGCTCAAGGAATTGAGCGAGGAGTAACAGAAACTGAAACGTGCGAAATAATACCGTGCATCTGCACGGTTTTTTGTACGCCTCTCAAATATGGATCTACCTGCTTCGCCTTGGGGTCAGCTACTGAGTAAATGGACACTAGCGTGGAGTAAAATTTCCTGCTGCATTTATGTCAGCGGGATTAATTTTTACGATTAAGATTCCTCACCGTTATGCACTACTGCTTCTTCGGATACATTTCCTATAATCAAGAGGCAAATCTCCGGCCGTGGGCCACGAACCTCAGGTGAGGCTAGTTACAACTAGATGAGTCCGCAAAACAAGGTAAAGGATCAACTCCCTCTTTATATTGAAGATTAAGTCATCAATAGTATCTCATGATAACAGCCTAATGCCCCTCTGCCATAAGACGGGGCGTCCAGTCCTATTTCCTTGAATGCTGACCGTAAGCAGGGTTTTTGAGCTAATTGTAGAATATTGTCAGTATATCTGATTTTCCTGGATGAAATTTACTGAATCCGCTCCTGCAAGTAGTCGTGGATTATTTTGATGTATACCGCCTGAGGCGTCAGAGCCTTAAGCAATCTGAAGTGCTCCAGCGGCTGAGCAAGTACTTCTAAATCCGCCAGACGAATGCTTTTGGAGGGCTTCATTGATCCCAAGACCAGAGATATCCTGGTATTAAGGCCTAGGAGCAGCCTGCATTGTCGATGAAAGCCAGAACCTGACAGCAATCTATAGCCTAGACAGAGATATTGTAGCTGTGGCAATTGATGATGAGGCCACCCTGAAGCGGTTTGTGCGCATGGGGGATTCGGTGTTACTGATGCCGGAAAACCCAAAGTATGAGCCCATCCAGCTGTCAGACAATCAGGCGAGGATTGTGGGGGTAGCTATTAGGCTGCTGAAGAAAGAGGTACCGTAGTTGAAATAACCGGGAAAATATATTATCTAATAGCAACTGCCCCACGGGGGTTTGTTGCTATTTCTTTATAAGGGTAGGTGATGATTTATGAAATTTATATATTTAGACCAATGGTGTTGGATTTCTATAAGAGATACCTTGCTAGGGAAGAATTGCGATACAAACTACTTGAACTTTATTAAAATCGCTAAGAAAAATATCGCAAGGAAAATTTGGGCTTTCCCATTGTCAATATGGCATTTAGAAGAAACTAAAAATACTGGTGATGATAACAGACGAATATCATTAGCAAAAACTCAGCAAGAATTCGCAGACAATTGGTATATCAGTAGTTTTCAACACATTCGTGATCCAGAACTTCAATGTGCAATAAATGGAAAAACCCTCAACAAGGATGCTGTCATTCACCGCGATATCTCAGGAATGTTTGGTACCACACGAAAAGAAATGATCGAAGAAGCTTTATCTTCGGTGGGTATAAGTAGAGATGGTACGGTGAGTAAACTTTATGAAGAGCTCCTGTTGAAACTTTTCCCAACAAGTTTTACTAATTTCCTTTCATTAGCTATTGATTACTCACCTCTAGGAAAAAGCAGCCAGGTAAAACACTTAGAATCGTTAAAAGAACTTGATGTAGAACGTAAACTTACAAAATATGAAATGCTAATGATAAACTTGAAAGACTATTATCCAAGTCAACATGGACTAATCGTTAAAAACTTATTTCCTCAAATCGAAACCCTCGGCAGAATCAAAGCGAGGGAAAAAATCGTTGAGTATTTTAAAAAGTTTCCATCATTTTATGTGGACTCAATGCTTCTTTATGAACATGTTCGTTCCAAACAAAGTAAAAAGCTTTTTTGCAAAAATGATTTTCTTGATATTGTTTTCTTGAGCGTTGCAATACCATATTGTGACATCGTTATTACGGAAAGACACTGGAAGAGACAAGCCGAAAAACAAAATTTAGGTCAAATCTACAATACTATAATTCTTGACAGTGTTGGTGATATTGACGAGCTATATACGCATTTATCTTGACCATCACATTCACCGTCACACCAGACTTGAATTCCATCGGAAAGGTATTAAATTGCCGGCTGGTTATCCATGGGCCCAGAAGATGCCGGAATTCCTTCAAATTATTTAAGATGTCCAGCGAAGCAGTAGTGTTACTGCTACTGCGTTCAACTTTCTAAAGGACAGGGTTGCCAATGTGGGGCAGTTATTTGTCCTAACCCACAATCAACAATTCTCCCAGCAAGTCAAGGCCTGATTTTGCGATGATATAAACATTAATTCATCAGCCAGCTATTATAAGTAAAATTGCACCACGACAAGTAGCCGCCGGTATTCTAAGTTGTTGAATCGGGCCACTGGAGGCCGAGGGAGATTGCCTTCATATCAGATACTCACTAACCTATTACCTGGAGCTTTTTTCGGACTAGTTAATAAATATTTTTTTAAATTACATTTTTCAACCGAAAATATTGGAGAAGAAATTGTAGTTTATTATTTTCTCGGATTCTTTATCTGCCGTATTGGCTCGCTAGTAGTTGAACCATTACTAAAAAAAATCGGTTTTATTAAGTTTACTGCTTATTCCGATTTTACACTAGCAGTGAAAGCTGATTCTAAAATTGACACTCTATCAGAAACTAATAATTACCTTCGCTCCCTTCTTACTTGTGTGATGCTAATGCCTGTTGTGAAATTCGCCCAGGTATTATCCTCAAATTGCTTATGGTTTGCGACAAATTGTAAATGGATAGCGGTTGTCATTCTTTTTACGCTATTGTTGTTCTCATATGGTAAACAAAATAAATATGTTCTTAATCGTGTTGATACAGTAATCCAGCATCAGAAAACACACTAGAATTAATGACTAGCATTAATTTCACTTCATATTTCTATACTTCTAAGCTTGGCAAATAGAAAATAGCCTAGGGGAAGTTCTCTAGACATTCTTTCGAATCACATAATTATATCCTCGAGGATGAGTTATTTACCTTCAATACCCGCTGTGTTTTTCGTCGCTGACTAGTGTCAGTGATTTTTGTTATTATATCGTCGGAGGCATGATGTAAAAAGGTTTTTTGCCGTTAAAAGTAGAATTTGACTATTAAGGTGTTGGGAGGGTTGACGATGGTAAAGCTAGAGGATTTTAGTCCAGGTGCAATTGTTCAGGGCATATTGCCAGGTAATGCTGTAACAATTGAGACCGTTAAATGGATAGGTTCCGATGTTATTGAGCTAGTTTACAAGGACCCTTCTGGGAGAATTGGCAATGCGCTGGTTTATCGGGACAAGGAATTCATGCTAGAGCTAATTGACCGGGGACAGCCCTTTAGCTTAGATACAGACGGCGGTTTGGTCCGCCTGGTATCGGAAGCGAAGCGGATTCGCTTGGCTTATCTGTTTGATCCCCATCTTGCAGTACATACCTCCATGATTGACCCATTGCCGCACCAGATTACTGCTGTTTACGGAGAAATGTTGTCCCGGCAGCCCTTGCGTTACTTGCTTGCTGATGACCCCGGTGCGGGAAAAACAATTATGGCCGGTCTCCTTATCAAGGAACTGACGGCCCGAGGGGATGTCAGCCGTTGTCTGGTTGTGGCTCCGGGAAACTTAGTGGACCAGTGGCAGGATGAGCTTTACCAGCGTTTTCAGCTTCCCTTCGAGATCTTGACAAATGAGAGAATAGAGGCAGCTAGGACCGGAAACGCCCTGGCAGAGATGTCCTTAGTTATTGCCCGCCCGGACAAGCTGGCCCGGGATGAGGATTTACAGGCCAAACTAGCTAATACTGACTGGGACCTGATTATCTGCGACGAAGCTCATAAAATGTCTGCTTCCTTTTTTTCCGGCGATGTCAAAGAGACGAAACGCTATAAGCTTGGCAAGTTGCTTTCTTCTGTGACTAGGCACTTCTTGCTTATGACTGCAACTCCCCACAATGGCAAGGAAGCAGATTTCCAGCTTTTTATGGCCTTGCGAGACGGGGACAGGTTTGAAGGAAAATTCAGGGACGGGGTCCATGTTGTAGATGTCTCTGACCTGATGCGCCGCATGGTTAAGGAAAACTTGCTGAAATTTGACGGAACCCCACTGTTCCCGGAGCGCAGGGCCTATACTGTATCTTATGAGCTCTCGGATGCCGAGGCTGCATTATATAAAGAGGTCACCGATTATGTTCGCGAAGAATTTAACTGAGCCGATGCTCTTGAAAAGCACGGACGCCGGGGGACTATCGGGTTTGCCCTTACCATATTGCAACGAAGCGGAATATCTTAATAGCAGTGATTGTCATAGGCATTCAGTATAGTATTAGTATGTGATGTCTTTAAGGATTCTTTATGTAAATGAATGGATAAACCGAAAATAGACTGAGTAATCTTCTAGAAATCTGATGTCAGAGAGGACTTGGTAGAGCTATCTTTCAAAGTTTTTCCCTTTAGTTGAAAGTAGGCAAGGTTAGATAACTATTGAGAATTAGCAATACTATAACGAGTAGTGTTGATAATATCTTTAATAGGAAAATTGTATCTAAGGAGTTGGCAACACATGTCATTCAATATAACAAAAAATCAGTTTGAATCTTTGCTTGATAAAACTAAAGACTTTATTATTTCCAATCCGATGCTAACTAAAGACATTAGTAATGGAGATCAATTTGAAGAACTTGTTTTTGGTATAATAAATAAGTTTGGGCTTCAGGAAGGTTTTAGTTTTATACACACAGGTAAACTTACGTTTCCAGATATCTATATTAGTCATTTTGGTATTGAGGTAAAGTATTCTAATTCAGGGAAATGGACCTCAACAGGGAATAGTATTACTGAAACTACACGTGTGCGGGAGGTTTCTTACATTTATATTTTTTATGGGAAAAGAGATTCAAACAAAATTGAAATATCATGGAAGATGTATGAAGAGTGTCTTTCTGATATTGTTGTTACCCACCATCCACGCTATCTCATTGATATGGAGTTAAATGCAGGGGACACAATCTTTGAAAAGATGGGTATACCATATGAGTGTTTTTCTGGACCTGATGCAATCAAAAAACTACAAAAATATTATCGTAGAACGCTGAAACCAGGAGAAGAAATATGGTGGCTAGACGAAAGTGATGTTATAAAATCTCCAGTTATATATAATTCTGAGAAAATTAATAGAAACCAAGTTCAAGTGGAGGGAATGGTTATATGTCCAGAAATTTTCTCTAATTCTGGGACTAAATACTTTAACTTAGCGGTATATCTTCTTAAAAACTATAACGTGCTTTCTACCAATTTGAGAGATATATTTTCAGCGGGTGGACTGGTTTCCATGACAGCTAAGGATTGTACTATTACTCCACCTAGGATATTTCATCACTTATTCAAGCGTGCCGAAGATATTAATCAGTATTTAATAACGGTAAAGCGAAGTTTTTTGATGGAACATTGGAATATAAAATATAATGATATAGTTTCTGCTAACTCAAAGGCAAGCAAAGAAGAACTCTGGAAAATTATACTCAATACACAAGCAGTTAATATTCCCGCCTTATATAAAAATGGCTTAACTGCTTCTGATATATACGAGGAAGGATTAGTAAGAAAGTGAGAGAATCATAAACCGTTTTACTTCGTTTTTGACGGATTAGCGTTACATGCGAGTTAATAAAACAGAAGTTCTTAAAACTATAAATATGGGAGTGATTGCGTTGTCTTTAAACGTAATAGATCTATTTGCTGGTGCTGGTGGACTATCTAATGGATTCATTCAGGCAGGGTTTAAAGTAATTGCTGCAGTAGAATATGATAATCAAATTGCTGAAACATATTCAAGTAATCATACGAATACACGGACTATAATTACAGATTTAAGGAAAATTACAACTAATCGACTACTTGATTTGGCTGGCATTTCTTCACAAGATGTTGATTTAATTATTGGAGGCCCTCCTTGTCAGGGATTTAGCCAAGCCGGTAAGAGACTTGTAGATGATCCCAGAAATCAACTGTTTAGGGAGTTTATTCGTGTGTTAAAAGATATTCAACCCGGCTTTTTTGTGATGGAAAACGTTACTAATCTTATGTTAATGAAAAGAGGTACAATTAAAAGAGAAATAATAAATGAGTTTGAACAAGCGGGGTACACAGTAGATGCCCGTATTCTATTTGCTGCAGATTATGGTGTGCCGCAAAAAAGGAAACGTGCTATTTTTCTTGGTAATAAATATGGAGTGCCGAATTCATTTCCAAAGCCAAAATTATTTGAAGGTAATTACGTAACAGTTAGACAAGCAATCGGAGACTTGATTGAATTAAATTCAGAAATCCCTAACCATGAAACAAAACCATTAAATAAGTTGGATAAACTTAGAATTTCTTATGTTCCTGAAGGTGGGTTTGCCCCAGATATTCCAGCAAAAATACGACCTAAAGAAGCTAAACGTGGCGGCTTTTTCTATGACTGGTATAGACGCTTAGATTGGGACAAGCCATCACGAACTATTATTGCTACTGATAAGCTATACCATCCTTCAGAAAACAGAAAGCTATCAGTTAGAGAAAGTGCAAGATTACAATCTTTTAGTGACGATTTTCATTTTTATGGATCCTTAGCATCACAATACAAGCAAGTAGGTAATGCGGTTCCTCCTCTCTTGGCTAACGCCATTGCCACAGAGGTATACAATTTGATTTTTCAAGTTAAAAACGGAAAAAAATGTTATCGGGATGGACAGATTGAATTTTGTTTTAACGGAGAAGGAAGCTACTTCCAAAAAGCAAATGGTGGTCAGTGAAATGGTCTACTCTGCTATCAACTTAATTTCCGAAGTGGGAAGATACTTGGATTTTTGACATGAAACATGAGTCGTTGCCGGTATTACTGTTGAATACGTAAAAACGGGGTGTAACTATGAAGGCACTCGAATCCTTGAAAAGCGCATTTAAAGACAGGGTTTTTCGGATCCCGGACTATCAACGGGGGTATGCTTGGACTACTCGGCAGCTAAAAGATTTCTGGGAAGACATCACTAACCTGCCCAGGGATAGGTACCATTACTCAGGCCTTCTATCGTTGAAGAGAGGTGGAAAAGGTTGAACAGTTCGGCAACCCAAAGATTGACTGGAAATATATTGTTCTTAGTGAGAAAGATAAGGTATCTATTAAACATATCTACCCCCAGACACCAGATAATGCTTACCGGGAACAAGCATTTAAGGGATGTTCTTCGGAGCAAATAAATTGTTAACTGGCTCTTTGGGAAATTTGCCTCCCTCATCCAGCAGCATTAACTCCAGTCTTCGGAATGATAGTTTCCTGGATTAGAAGGCCGCCAAAGTGAATTCATGCGGCGAAATAATGCGAAGAGGATCCGCCAACGGCTCCCATAGTGAGATCGAGGTCGCAGGTTATGAAGACTGGACCCCCGAAGCTATCTTGGACCGTGGTATGAAACTGCTTGCCTTTATGATAAGACGTTGGGATATTAGATTCCCAGATCCGGAAAGTAAAAAGGAACTGCTGTTCCTAGATTTCTTGCAATGAGTATTAAGAATCCCGGGGCTGAAAGTATGCTTTTAATTACCCAAAACAACTCAGAAACTGGGAGGAATGGTTTTAAACTTAGCCAAAAAAACAGGGTTTGCCAGATAAATATCCATCAGATTTTCAGGCCGAAATTTAATCGGCAGACTTATAGTGGATTTGGGGATACTGAAACCTTAAAATTCGGGCCGGTCATTTCTTATGCAATGGTTCGATAGCAGAGGGGTAGATTATCCAATGGACTTAAATGAGTATTAGTCAGGGGGAGGAAGCTGCAATGAAGGTTGGATTCCGAACGCCAAGTCTTAAGAGGAGGGTATCTGCACGGACCAGCACATTAAACGTCAGGTCGTTCACCGTGAAGGCCTGAAGATGCCCAGAGGGTATGGCTGGGCCAGGAATCCTAAAAAATACGCATATAACAAGATCTATCAAAAAACATCTTTTGATATATTTAGCGTTCTAAAAAGCTGTTTAAGAGTAATAAATAGTTGCCTGATCCTTCCAGGGTGGCTACAGGTAAAAGGAATAGGCGAATATACTGGGCCTGGAGGGGATGCGTAATATTATGAGCATTAATATATCTATGGTACCCCATGTGTTAGGATAGTTGTCGTATAGATGATATCATGTTCTTACGAAAGGTT
>ENA-UOOM01003419-UOOM01003419.1-fermentation-metagenome-genome-assembly--contig:-NODE-3419-length-11523-cov-7.235961_pt1 | contig 11523 bp, 8 predicted proteins | sample MGYA00245781_ERZ724031 | MGnify/ENA primary metagenome ERZ724031 (study PRJEB28704, sample SAMN03018317) | fermentation metagenome | biome: anthropogenic terrestrial biome; feature: soil; material... | reverse complement strand
CGCTGCGTTCCCGCCCCGACTACATCGTCATCGGCGAGATCAGAGGAGAGGAGGGGCGGGTCGCATTCCAGTGCATGCAGACCGGCATCCCGGTCATGGCGACCTTCCACGCGTCGAACGCCACCAAGTTCATCCAGCGCATGACCGGGCAGCCGATCAATATCCCGATGTCGTTCATCGACAACGTCAACGTCATCATCTTCCAGTCCGCTGTCAACGTCAACCGCCGGTTCCTGCGCCGCGTGACCGGCGTCGAAGAGTTCATCGGCTACAACAAAGAGGAGGGAGGAGTGCTCACGAGGAACGTGTTCAAGTGGGACTCCGCCGCGGACAAGTTGTACTTCCGCGGCAACAATAACTCGTACATACTGGAGAAGCGGATCGCCCTGGAACACGGCTACTCAGAGCCGAAGGATGTATACAAGGACCTCCGCAAGCGGGAGAAGATCATCCAGAAGATGGTCGATCTCGACATCTCCGGATACCATGAGGTCAACAAGATCCTGAGCGACTACTACGAGAACGGTCCCGATTCGCTCCCGTTCACGGTGTGATGCCCATGAAGAAGGAGGCATGGCTGCGGGACCTCAAGATGGAGAAGGACGATTACTTCAAGCTGGTCATGTTCTCCACGGTCCTGCTGGGCCTTATAGCCCCGATCATGCTGACCCTCCTGCTGGCGCCCTACCTGTCGGGACCGCTGCTCGTTCTCGTCTATATCATACCCATCTTCGGCCTGTTCGTCGTGTTCATGCTTCCGGCGGTGTACACCTCGCGGCGCAAGAACGAGGTCGAGCAGAACATGCCCATGTTCGTCACCACCATGGCCGCCCTGTCGACCTCGGACATGCCGTTCGATGAGGTCTTCTACATCCTGTCAAGCAAGAACGAGTATGGGCAGCTGGCCAAGGACGCCAAGCAGATCTACCGCCTCATCAAGCACTACAGCGTCGGGGGGGCCGAAGCGTGCCGCTTCGTGGCCACCCGGACATCGTGCCAGATGGAGGCCAATTTCTTCAACCGGCTGTCCCACTCGCTCGATGTCGGCGAGAAGCTGGACAAATTCATGAAGAATGAGCACGACGTCATCATGGACGAGTACATCCTCCAAGCGGAGGGGACGCTCAAGGACCTGGACTTCGTCAAGGAGATCTACACCGGGCTGACGACCTCGCTGATCTTCACCGCGGTGTTCGTGTGCCTCATGCCGATGTTCGGGAGCAGCGCCGTCGAGGTGCTGCTCATCGGAGTGGTGTTCAGCTTCGTGGCCATGGAATCGTTCTTCATCTACTTGCTCAAGACCAAGGTGCCCAAGGACCAGATATGGATGGGATGGCGTACCAAGATCAAGCGAGGACATGTCAAGGATAAGGATCGCATCATCTTCACCTCGGTGGCGATCTCGATCGTGGGCATCATCCTGCTGTCTTTGATCATGCTGCCGTCTGGCCTGCCGCCGATGTTCATCGCCTCCACCATCTTCCTGCCTGTGCTGTTCCCCGGCATCCTGATCCTGCGCGAGGAGAAGGCCATCGAGAAGCGGGACAACCTGTTCGGGGCGTTCATCCGATCCCTCGGCCGTTCATCGGAGTCGAGCGGCGCCACAATGGCCGACAGCGTCAAGCGTCTTGCCATGCACACCTTCGGTCCGTTGACCGCCATGGTCCGCAACCTGTCCAAGCGGCTGGCGCTGCACATCAATGCTGCTGAGTCTTGGAAGCACTTCGCCTCCGAGACCTCCAGCGATCTCATCGACAAGTTCGGGGAGATGTATGTGACGTCCATCCACAACGGCTCCAAGCCCGAGCCGAGCAGCATGTTCATCAGCAACAACATGTTCCGCGTTCTGAGCGTCCGGAAGAAGCGCTCGGTGACCGCCTCCTCCTTCGTGGGCATCCTCTATGGAGTGATGATATCGCTCGCCGTCACGCTCTACATCACGTTAGGCATCGTCGAGTACATGGGTGACATGATGTCGTCGGTCGTCATCGATGATCCAGGGGCCGTCGGCGGCGGCTTCCTCAACGGCCTCATCTCCACCTCATTCGATATGTCCGCCATCGAGACGATGGTGTTCTCGGTCATCCTGGTCCACGCGACGTTGTCCTCGCTCATGCTGCCCATGATCAAGGGGGGTCACATCGTCGGCTCGGTGACGCACTTCATCGCCCTCATATGGATCGCGTCCGTGGCCTCGCTCGTCTCCAAGTTCCTCATCGGAGGGCTGCTTGGCGGCGGCTGACGATCAGATCTCGAAGACGTCGTTGCCCATTTGCACGCGGTACGAACCGTCGGCCGTGCTGAACGTGACCGTACGTCCGCGGGTCCCTCCGATATCCTCGCCCAGCAGGCGGATCCGCTCCGCCTTTAGGGTCGCTCTCGCCGCCTCAGAGTTCCGCTGACCGATGTTCAGCGTGTCCGAGGACATGAAAGAGAACATCTGCGCGCCCCCAGCGATCTTCGCTCGGAGCCGACCCCTCTCTGCCCCCATCTCCACCAGCTCGTCCACCATCAGCATGATGGACGAGTCAGCATACTTTGCGGCATTGACCTTGTCACGCCCCTCCTCATAGCGGGGGAGCATGGCATGGGCCAACCCGCCTATCTGGACCTGCGGATCGAAGATGGCAATGCCCACGCAGGAGCCCAGCCCGATGCAGACAAGCTGCCCGGGGATGTCGAGCGTCTGATATTCGCCGACACCCACGATGCAGGCCTCATCGATGCGGCGGGGAGAGTGAGGGAGCGATCCCAACGTGTGCGGCGGCGCCGCTACATCGTCCCTCGTCATCCGGTCGTCCATGACCCTCACACCGCTCTGAACCTCTCGGCCAGCAGTCGGATGGTCCCCTGGTCGGGCAGATACAGAAGATTGCCGAAATATGACGATTCGCCATGGACGAACTGGGTCTGTACGACCATCAGCTCGCTGGAGTCCTCCTCGGCCATGGCGGAGACGTACTGGAGGATGGCATGCAACATGTCCACCGAGACCCCGGGTGGCGACGGCACCATGGTAATGCCGGAGAACTTTGCCACCGCGCTTAGGTAGGCGGACGCGCAGATGTTGCCCACCTCGCAGATGGCATCGCGGTCCGTATCATCGAGCTCCCTGACGGCGTGAGGCCGGGACAGCATCATGTCCACCAGGCTGGTGGCTGTGTCCTGAGAGAACATCAGCAGCATCCCGCCCTTTCCCGCCCCATATGCCTCCAGGTACACGGCCACCACCTGCTGCTCGGGGTCGCCCAGAACTTCAGGCAGCTTCTGGGTCGAGCATACATAGTGCTCCGAGACCTCTACCATGATGCACCGGCCTATGAGCTTCGACAGCGCCGTCGTGGCGTGAGCGGCCCCGATGTTGCCGATCTCCGTCAGGCCGTCCAGCAGGATGGGGTCCTGTTCGATCGAGGATGGAAGTGTCATTTGCGCATCACAGTCCGAACTTGGAGAACATGGCCGCCTGCGACTCTGCATCCACGCCGAACCGCTTGAAGGTGGAGTTCCGGAGAGCCTCGTCAGGGACGAATATGATGGTGCCCTGGAACCGCTTCCTGACATCCACGAAGTTCGTCTCCACCCTGGCCATGTGAGCGTCGCGCAAGGGGCGGAGCGCCGGGGGGAAGCTGGTCCGGTCGACGATGCGGTCGACCGAGACGTTCGGAGAGTTCGGAATTATGTCAATGGAGAGGAACTTGGCGATAGGGACCAGGTACTGACGGATGCATATGTCCCCCAGCTCCACCATGGCCTCGGCGTCCTGCCGGTTCATCGGCCGGCCCACCTGATGGGGCACACCCATGAGGAGGCTGGACAGATAGGTCGCCACGTCACCGGGGAACACCATGTAGATGCATCCGCCCCGGCCGGCAAAATCGATCTTCACCGTGGCCACCAGGCTGCCCGGCCCCCCGAAGCGGTTCGGCAAAGAGGGCATGGGCAGCACGCGGCACTCGGTAACGTCTATCAGGATATCGGTCTTGACCAGCTTGGTCAGGGCGGCGGAGGCGTGCGATGCCCCCACGTTGCCGATCTCCCTGAGGGCGTCCATCTGCAATTCGTCCAGATCGATTCCTTGTGATGAGCTCATGTAAAGACCCCCACGTCAAGTATCATCGCCACTTTTCCGTCCCCCAATATGGTCGCTCCAGAGAAATATCCGGTCTGGCGGAGGTCCTTTCCCAGATTCTTGACCACAATCTCCTGCTGCCCGATGAGACGAGACACGAGCAGGCATGAGCGATTATCGTTCTTCTCCACGATGACGGCCGGCATATCGCCGACCGTCTCCGCGGGAGCGCCGAACTCGGCGCGGATGTTGAGCACCGGCAGAACCTCGTCTCGCAGCTGGAACACTCCCCGGTCAGCGATGGAATGGACGGCGCCAAGAGGCACCCTGACAGTTTCCCGGACGTTGTCCAGGGGTATGGCGTACTTCTCACCGTTCACCTCCACGAGCATGGCCCGGATGATGCTCATGCTCGGCGGCAATTTAAGTGTTACTTTGCAGCCCTGGCCAAAGGTCGAGTCCAGGCGCACGAAGCCGCCCAGCTCCTCGATCTTCGTCTTTACCACGTCCATGCCCACCCCCCGGCCGGAGATGTCAGATATCTTCTCGGCGGTGCTGAAACCGGGCAGGAACACGAACTGCAGCTTGCTACGATCGTCCAACCGCTCGGCGTCCTCGGCCTTGACGAGGCCTTTGCTGACCGCCTTGGCTACGATCTTTCCGGGGTCCATCCCCCGGCCGTCGTCCTCGACCGTGATGATGATGTTGCTCTGCTCCTGGAGCGCGGATAGAGTGATCGTGCCGCGCGGGCTCTTGCCCTTGGCCACCCTCTCCGCGGCGGGCTCGATGCCGTGGTCAAGGGAGTTGCGGAGCAGATGGACCAGGGCATCGCCGATCTCGTCGAGCAGCCCTCGGTCGATCTCGATGTCGGTGCCCCGCATGATGAAGTCCACCTCTTTCCCGTTGTCTCGCGAGAGGTCCCTGACGATGCGGGGGAACCGCTTGAAAATGAAGTCGACCTGGACCATGCGCGTCCGTAGCACGATGTCCTGCATCTCTCCCATCAGCCGGGAGTTGTTCTGCAGGGTCTGCTTCAGCTCGCGATGCTTGAGGTCGGTGGCGATCTGATTGATGCGAATATTATTGATCATGATCTCTCCGACCTGATCGAGAAGCTTGTCCAGCAACTTGCTCTTTACCCGGATGGAAGAGCCGTTGGGCGACCCTGACCGACTCTCCTTCCGCCCCTCGACATGGTCGTCCCCCCCGGCGCACTCCGCGCCCCTGTCCACGGTCCGCTCCAGTGGTTCGAGCGGAGCGGCCTGGGATTGATCAGCGGGAAGAGGTAGCGGAACCGATTCGGCCATCTGTTCTATTGGATCGACCGGAGCGGCCGAAACGACCGTTTGGGCAGGATGACCGGGAACGTCGATGGTCTGGGCGGTCGCCGCGGCCACGCCGGTCACCTCCTTCACCACCCCGAGGATGTCCGCATCGTTCCGAGTGGTGCCGAGCACAACGATCAGCCCTTCGTCAGAATCGGCCACGTCCTCCGACGCAGGGGAAGTGGCTAGCAGGGTGCCTTGCGAGGACGCTGCTCTGATCACCTGATACGCCCGGCCCTCCTTGAACTTCAGGCCATTGCTCCATGTCACGGACACCATTACCGGGCGCTCGCCCGCGGGCAGCATCGCTTTGATCTGTTCCAGCTGGTCCGGCTCCAGGCCGGACTCCTCGGACACGGGATCATCGATGGCGGTCGCCGGGAGGCCTTCCATCGCCTCCCTCATGCGTTCGACGATGTCGATGACCGGCACCTGGGTGGAGCCGGAGGTCTCCAGTTCGAGGAGCATGCTCTCGATGAGGTCCACTCCAGCGAAGAGAAGCTCGAGAATGGTCCGGGGAGGCGTTTCCTTCTTCTTGCGCAGGTCATCGAAGAGGTCCTCCATGACATGGGCAAGCTGCTGGATGGGGGCGATGCCGATGACCCCGGCGGTGCCCTTGATCGTATGCATGGCCCTGAAGGCCGCGTTCATGCCCTCCTCGTCAAAACCGTCCTGCTCCAATGACAGCAATGTGCTGTTCAGCGTCTGGAGGTTCTCCTTGGATTCCTCAATGAAGACGTCAAGATACTTTGAGCTTTCCATTTCACATCCCCGTGCTGATCATGATGGTAATCGCCTGGGCGATGTCCTCCAACGGGACCACGCGGTCCGCCGCGTGGGCCTCCACCACCGCCTTGGGCATGCCGTAGACGACACAGGTCCCCTCGTCCTGCACCACGGTCTTGCCGCCGTTCTGTTTAATGGATCTCATCCCTTCGGCCCCGTCGGCGCCCATCCCCGTAAGGACGACCCCGATGGTCCGGGGGCCATATATCGGAGCGACGCTCCTCATGAGAACGTCGATGGCCGGCCGGACGTAGTTCACCTTGGGGCCGTCGTCCAGATGCAGCCGTCGTCCATCGAGTAGAAGATGCCTGTTCCCTTGGGCCAGGTAGACCTTCCCCTGATGTATCTCCTCGCCCTCCTCGGCCTCCTTGACCTCCAGGGGGCTGACCCAGTTGAGCCGCTCGGCGAAGGAGCGGGTGAACCCTTCAGGCATGTGCTGGACTATGAGCACCGCGGCGGGGAGGTTGGCAGGCAGACGCGAAAGCACCTCCGGCAGGGCCTTGGGTCCGCCGGTGGAAGCGCCGATGACGACTATCCAGTCCCCTCTAAGCGTGAGCATCTGAGCTGGTTGCACCAGACTTGCTGGCGCATTCCGGGGAAGGATCTTGGCCCTGGCCGCCGCCTTGATCTTGGCCACGATGTCCTCGCTGTTCCGCTCAAGGTCGAGGGACAGGGAACCGGAGGTCTTGGAAATGAAGTCGACCGCCCCCAGGTCGAGGCTCTTGAGCGTGATGTCCGCCTGTCGCTTGTCCATAGAGCTTAGCATGACCACGGGGCGGGGGGACTCGGCCATGATGTGCTGCAGGGCCGTGAGCCCGTCCATGACGGGCATCTCAATGTCCATGGTGACGACGTCTGGATCGAGCTGGCGCACCTTCTCTATGGCCTCAGCGCCATTACGCGCAGTGCCCACCACTTCGATCCCTTCATCCTTGGAGAGGAGATCGGAGATGATGCGACGCATCACGATGGAATCGTCCACTACCAGCACCGAGATCTTGAACACGCGCTCATCTCGCTATCTTACGGGCCGCGTCCAGCAGCTCCTGGTTCTCGAAGGGCTTGACAAGAAAGTCCCTTGCTCCGTTCTCCAGCGCCTGCAGTACCAGGTTCTTCTGGCTGAGGCCGCTGACGATTATGATGCGGGCATCCTTATCCAGATCGACGATCTTCTTGACCACGTCGGTCCCATGCTCGCCGGGCATGATGATGTCCATCGTCACCAGGTCCGGAGAGAGCATGGCGTATTGCTCCACGGCCTCCTTGCCGTTCTTTGCCTGACCTACCACGTCGAAACCGCCCTTGGTCAGGATGTCGCGGATCATCGCCCGCATGACCATGGAATCATCGACGATCAGGGCCTTCTTCTGACCGTTCATGTTGATACCTCTCTATCTTCTGCCTGTTCCGCCACTTCTCCCAGGTGCGTACCGGCCTGCCCGAGCCAGGCCGTCCCCGCTCCATTCATGACCTTTTCCAGGTCGAGCATCATGATCAGCTTGTCCGGAAGTTTGCTGATGCCGGTCAGCGCGGCCAACTCCATCCCGGCCAGGGTCTTGGGGGGCGGGGATATGCTGTCCTTGGGGACGCGCATGACGTCCTCGACGGCATCCACTATTATGCCTATCTGGTTGTCGCCGACCTCCGCCACGATGATGCGCGATTGCGCCGTACGGGAAGGCCCTCCAGTAGCAATGTTGAGCCGCTTCTTCAGATCGATGACCGTGGTGATCTGCCCCCGAAGGTTCATGACCCCCTCGATATAGTGGGGCATCTTGGGCACGCGGGTGATGTCTTCGACCTTTCGGATCTCACGCACCTGCGACACCATGGTGGCGAACGTCTCCTGGCCCAGCCGGAAGGACACTATCTGCTCGACGTCCCCGGTGAGCTCGACCTTTACTCGCTTGCGGACCATGGTGCGTCCTCACCTCGCTTCTATTCCCCTCTTGGCCAACGCCTCCTTGACCCTGGCCGGCACACCTGGCTTGGGGGCCGAGGCGGCCTTGACCGGGGAGGGGCGCTGGGGAGACCTAGGGGCCGGCCTCGGCGGTTCGTCCGAAACCTCCAGCTCATCGCTGATCTTGAACTGCCCGGCGACCTTCTGGAGGTTCACGGCCATCTCGCTCAGGGTCTGCGCCCTCGCCGTCAGGTCCTCCATCGATGCGGTCAGCTCCTCAGTGGATGACGCGGACTCCTCGGCCGATGATGCGGTCTCCTCGGCGATGGATGCGATTCCGTCCACCGACTTGGCCGCCTGCTGGGTGCCATCCTTCTGCCCGACCATGAGCTTGGCGATATCATCGACCGCACTGGCAGTGTTGGCCACGGCGGCGGATATATCGGTGAAGGCCTTGCCGGTCTGATCGATCATCTTCATTCCCTCGGCAGCCTCCTTAGTGCCAAGCTGCATGGCCTCCACCGCCTTGCCGGTCTCCTGCTGCACCTCCTTGATCATCTTGGCGATGCGCTCCGCCGCCTCGCGGCTGTCCTCGGCGAGGTTCTTGACCTCCTCGGCCACCACGGCGAAGCCGCGGCCATGCTCTCCGGCGCGGGCCGCTTCGATCGCGGCGTTCAGCGCCAGCAGGTTGGTCTGGTCGGAGATGTTGGTGATGACATTGACGATCTCGCCTATCTCCTCGGAACGCTTGCCCAGCACGGCGATGACCTTTGCAGAGTCGTCCACCACCTTGGCGATCTGCTCCATCTTCCTGACGGTGGTGTCGACGGTATTCCTACCATTGGCAGCGCCGTCATTGGCGGCGAGGGCGGCGGTCCGGGCAGCCTCCGACTTGGCCGAGACGCTCTCCACAGATGAGGCCATCTCCGCCATGACGCGGGCGGTCTCATCGACCTGGGAGGCCTGGTTCTGCGCGCCGCGGGAGATCTGCTGGATCGCCGCGGACACCTGCTCGGTCGATGCGTTCATCTCCTCCGCCGACGATGCCAGCTCCTGCGAGGTCGAGGAGACCATGTCCACCGAGGCATTGACCTCGGTCAGCAGGTTGATGACCGCGTCCTTGAACTCACCGATGGCCAGGTGCAGCTCCTCGAACACAGCGTAGGCCGCCTGGGTGTCCATGTCGCTCTCGGGCAGATCGACCGACGCGGTAAGGTCGCCCCTGGCCAGCTCCTCGAGGGCCCCTTTGATCCTATCCACCGACTCGGTCTGGAAGTCGGCAATCTTCTGAGTCTTCCTCGCCGCCTCCTTGATGGCGGTCTGGTCGGTCACGAACTCAAAGGAGCCGACGATCTCACCGTTCTCCCCGCGCAGCGGGGCTCCGGCGCAGAAGATGTCCATGTGCTTGCCGCCGACCACGCAGTCGTTCTCGCAGGTATGCACCGTGTTGCTCCGCATTGCCGTGGCGCAGGGGCAATCGAGCGTGTTGCACCTCGAGGTCTTCCACATGTCCGCGCACTTCAAGCCGATGAGCTCCTTCTTGCTCTTTCCCAGCAACTTTGCCCCGGTGTCATTGATGTACACGATGCGAAGGTCCTTGTCCATGAACTGGATCGGCGTCGGGATGGCCTCGAAGTTGCCGACCACGGAATCAAGGGTGCGGTTGACGCCATCCACAATCATCTTGTAGTTCCCGCCATGGGAAGCGGCGTCCGCCCTCTCGTCGAGATGGCCCTTGATGGCATTGCGGGATAGCCCCTGGGTGTCCCGGACGAGCGTTCGGATGGCGTCGCGGGCCTTGACCATATTATCCATGATCTGCTCGAATGACGCCTTGCTGCCCTGGGTGTACTCGTCCGCCTCGCCGACCGTGGTGTTGAACGACAGATCACCGGCGGCGAGGGATTGCAGGCAAGCGGCAATGCGCTCGACCTCGCCCGCCTCATACTTGCTCTTGCGCACTTGCGCAGTCACGTCCTGCAGCACCTCGACATGTCCGATGACCTGGCCATCGGCGTCCTTCAGGTACGAGACGTCGATCTGGTTGGCCTTGCCGTTCCGGTCGGACATGGTGTGAGCCTGGCCTTGTCTAAGTCGGGCGATGCCGCAGTCCTGAGTGCCGCACACCTGTCCGTTCCAGGCCTTGCAGTGCAGACCCAGCAGCTCCTCCCGGGGACGCTTGAGGATCTGCAGGGAGGACTTGTTGAGGAAGGTCATGCGCATCTCGGCGTCCGTGACCGAGATAGGGAACGGAATGGTGTCAAGGATCTGCTCATACCAGTACGTCTTGTCGACCACTGTGTCGAGGGTCCGGTTGAAGCCTGCTATGACGTTAGCATATTCGCCGCGATGGCGGGACGCGTCAGCCCGCTTCTTGAAGTCCCCCGCGGCCGCGGCCGCAGCCAGCGTACCCACGTCATCCACCAGCGCCTTGATGGAGTCCTGGCAGATATTGAGGTGGTCCCTGACCTTCGCCAGGTCCCCCTTCATCTCGGCATCCATTCGCTGGGACAGATCGCCCTCCGCTATGCGGCCCATCTGGGACATGACCATCTTGAACGGCTCGACGGCCGCATCAATGGTCCCGTTCAGCCCCTCGACGATGCTTCTGTAGTTCCCCTCGAACATGGACACGTTGGCCTTTGCCCCGAGGTTTCCCGATATCATCTCCTCGGTGACACGCTGGACCTCCGCGGTGATCTCGATCTCCTTGCTGGTATCGGCGATGAGTTCGATGGCACCGACCACCACGCCATTAGCATCCTTGACCGGAGAGATGGAACATCTTATGTGGCGATCCCCCGAGGTCAGGTGAGCGACGCTGTCCCCTGTGAACGACCGATCCTCGCTCATGGCCTTGCGCACAGCGCAGTTGCCACCCTTGCAGTGGGCGGTGTTCATGATCTCGTGACATGGTTTCCCCATCACCTGATCGATGTTCTTACCAACCATGCCCAGGGCCGCCTCGTTCATGAAAATGATGTTTTGATCAAGCCCTATCGCCATGACCGGGTTGGGGAGGCTTTGCAGGAGCGTATGGGCCTTGTCGCCGCCTGCGGTCTGGGGCATCACGAAGCCAACGCTCCCTGAGAATTTTCCCGCCTCGTTCAGGATCGGCCTGGCCGACACCGAGACCGTCAAACTTTCGCCATCATCCTTGACTAGGCGAAGATTCTTGACGTCGATGGTCCTGCCGGCGGACATCGCCTCCACCACCCGGCAACCATTCTTGCCGATGGCCCCGTTGAAAGCATCCCGGACCCGCATTCCAACGGCCTCATCGACCGTCAGGCCCGTAAGGTCGGCCGCGGCATTATTGAACGATATTATCTTCCAACTAGCATCGGCGATGTATGCGGCTACAGGCAGGCAAGCGAGGATCTCCTCTCTGTTCGATTTTTCGGAGAGCTGTTCCATATCATCATATCCCTTCCCATCCCTGA
>ENA-UOOM01003418-UOOM01003418.1-fermentation-metagenome-genome-assembly--contig:-NODE-3418-length-11525-cov-4.090933_pt1 | contig 11525 bp, 8 predicted proteins | sample MGYA00245781_ERZ724031 | MGnify/ENA primary metagenome ERZ724031 (study PRJEB28704, sample SAMN03018317) | fermentation metagenome | biome: anthropogenic terrestrial biome; feature: soil; material... | reverse complement strand
GGGCCACCCAGTACAATTACGCATTGCGGAAGCACTTTTTTTAACGTATCGATGACTTTTTTGACATGCTCCACATTAAAAATATAAACAGGAAAAAGATACACATCCGCACCGAGACCAAAGAGCTCGGCGACAATGGCGGCTGCGGCATCGTTGATGCTGCATTCGCTGAGGGTGCAGCCAAGGCCCCTGGCATTGGCCTGTGCCTGAAGTGTGTGTGCGGCAAGGCAGGTATGAACAAATTGTGAATTGATGGCGCAAAAATGAAATTTCATAAATGGTCCCGTCTTTTGAATTGAAAAGTACAAATATTTTAACACGGAAAAGTGAGAAATAACAGCGTTGATAACAGCGCAAAACAGAATATTTGACAATAAAGCGCGATACGGTATACTGAAATCAAATGATAACAGGAGGCGCGTAGATGAAAATTACAAAAATTGATGTCATGATTTTAAAGCCCAACCAAAAGACAAGCAGCGGCGCAGGTGCCGGCAAAATCGACTGGGCAAACTTTGACAGAAACTGCAAACCCGTGGTTTGCCGTATTCACACCGACGAAGGCATTTACGGAGACGGCGAAGCCGGATTGGTCATGGTGGGTGTCGGCGGGCTGGCCGCAGCGGGCATGCTGCGCGATTTTGCGAAAATGATTCTCGGCATGAACCCGCTGGACAACGAAACTATCTGGGACAGGCTCTATAAACAGGGCTATCTCACACAAAACGGCGGACCCATTGTGTATGCGGCCATTTCGGCCTTGGATATGGCGCTGTGGGATATTAAAGGCAAAGCTTTTAATACCTCCGTAGCGCAACTGCTCGGCGGAGCGCGCAGAAAAGAAATGAGATGCTATGCCAGCCAGTTGCAGTTTGGCTGGGGCAAAGATTTATCCCCTGCGTTTTTGACACAGGATTATGCCGACAATGCGAAAAAAGCCGTCAAAGAGGGCTATGATGCCGTTAAAATCGACTTTTTCACATTGGATCAAGACGGCAGCGGCTTTATTGACGACCAGCGATGCGGGCTGTTGGAGCCTTATTACGTAGATTTGGTGGAAGAACGCGTAGCGGCGGTGCGCGAAGCCATCGGCCCCAAGGTGGACTTGATAGTGGAAGCCCATTCCTTTACCGACGCGCTCGCGGCCATTCAGATCGGCAGACGTATCGAAAAGTACAACATTTTTTATTATGAAGAAGCCTGTACGCCGACACCGAAGCTGCAAAAGTATGTTTCCGACAATGTCAACATCCCCATGGGCGGCGGCGAACGCATTTTTTCGCGCTGGCAGTATGAACCCTATATTCGCGACATGTCTCTGCAGGTGTTGCAACCCGATTTGGGCAACTGCGGCGGCATCACAGAGGCGAAAAAGATTGCCGATATGGCCTATGTGAGTGATGTCAGCATCCAGGCGCACACCTGCGGCACGCCGCTGAGCGTGGCGGCGGCGCTGCATTTTGAATCGGTGATTCCGAATTTTGCGATTCACGAACATCACGTGGTGCAGTTCAGAGATTATATGGAAGAGTTGTGCACGGTGAATTTTGTGCCGCAAAACGGAAAACTTACACTGCCCGAAGGGGTGGGATTTGGCACGGAATTCAGCGAATTCGCGCTGAAAAATTGTGAAAAATGGACAGTGGAATAAATTAAAAATACAAAAAAACACACTCGCAGATAAAAGGCGGGTGTGCTTTTTTGTGCGAATTGTAAAATTTTTCCACCTTATTGCGCCGCGACAAAAAGAAGAGTATCATAAAATGATACATGATATTGCGCAAAATACGGCCATGCAGCCTTGTCGGAGGTGAAAAATGTCTGAACCCAAAGAGATAGAACTGAAATTTTTGTTGAACAGTCCCAAAGAGATTAAAGCGATTTTGTCGGACGAATTGTTTGACGACCAAGCAAAAATGGAAGGGACGATGCTGCACTCCACCTATTATGATACCGAAGATATGCGGCTGAATCAAAACAACATTGCTTACCGCATTCGCAAAACCGCACAGGGACTGGAGGCCACCGTCAAAAGCGGCGCAGACGACAGCAAAGGGCTCTTCGTGCGCAACGAATGGAATGCGCCTATACGCACCAGGCGGTTTTCTTCGCAGGTTTTTGCGGGAAGCCCTATTGGCGTAAAGTTGTTCGAAGTCGTGGGAAACGCAGAAGTCAAGCCGCTTTTTCGCACGCAATTTAAGCGAACGATCATCCATTACGAAAAAGACGGACTGACGGCGGAAATCGCCTTTGACCAGGGCAAAGTTTTGGCGCAAGACGGCGGGCAAGAAGCCATACTGGAAATGGAAATGGAGTTAAAAGCGGGCAGCATTGACAGGCTGTTGGCTTTGGGAGAGGCGGTCACTTCAAAATATCCCATGCATTTCGGCACGCAAAGCAAATATGAACGCGGACTGATGCTGTCAGGCGCTGAGGTGGCGCAGACATCTTCGACCAAAGTGCAAATCGAAAAAGGCGAAAGATTGCAAACAGGGATTCAAAAGATGATGCTGGCAGCGTTTCAGGCTGTTTTATACAACCACCGGTGGTTTCTTCTCTCGCCGCAGGAGGTGGAGTCCGTACATCAGCTGCGCGTGTCCATACGGCAGCTGCGCTCACTCTGTTCCTTCATTAAACCCTTTGTGGCAGAAGAGCCCTATACGCAAGTGCAAAATACGCTGCGGGAATTTGCGCAGCAGTTGGCGCAAATGCGCGAGCTGGATGTGTTGGCGGAAGAGTACACCCAAGCTGCCGAAAACTCAAAAGGATTTTTAAACAGACAAAGCGCACTGTTAAAGTTGATTGACGAAAAAAGGCTGGCGTCCCAAGAGCAGGTGCATGCCCTTTTCTCAAGCGGGATAAATACGCCCAAGCTGCTCAGCGTGCTTGCCTGGATTTATGAACCGCAATGGATAGAAGAGCACGCGCAGGTAGAGTTTGAATCTTATGTAGACGAACAAATCGCCAAACGAAAAAAGAAAATTGTCCGCGCGCTGAAAACCATCGATATGCACGATATTGCCCAGGTGCACCCCGTGCGCATTCAGGGAAAAAAACTGCGCTATTTGCTGAAAGTCATGAAAAGCCAGTTAAAAAAACCGCAGCTGCGCCTTTTAAAAGATTTGGACGGATTGCAAGAGCTTTTGGGCGGTATCTGTGACATCGAAGTGCAAATTCCTTACTTAAAATCTCTTGGCGCACACAGCCGAAGCGTAAAGTTGCATAAAGAACTTGCGCTCATGGCGGGATACCGCCTTTCCAGGTTGGACGACATGCACGAAAAAGCGAAAAATTTTCGATTCTACGGTTAATGAGTATAGATCGATATAACACCAAACAAAAAAGAAGCGATGACGCTTCTTTTTTGTTTGGACTATGCAAGGAAAAAAGCTTTAAGACGCTTAGCTGTCACCAAAAACAGCTAAGCGTTCACGGTATTTCTCTAAACTGGCCGCGACCATTGCAGGGGCGGGAGAGCCGATTTGTTTGCGCAGAGCAAGAGAGTTTTCAACGGTAATAGCTTTTAGCAAACCTGCGTCAAAATCGGGATGAATAGCGATAACTTCTTTCGCTGTAAGGTCATAAAAATAAATGTTTTTATCAATACAGTAATTAACGAGCTTAGCCGCCGCGCCATAGGCATCACGAAAGGGAATGCCTTTTTTGACCAGATAATCGGCGGCGTCCACCGCAGTGATATAGCTGTCTCGCGCTGCGTGATACATCGCTTCTTTATTGACGGCAATCGTTTGATGCATCGCCGTAAAAATGCGCAGTGAAGAAAGGGTAGTGTTTACGGCATCGAAGAAGTTTTCTTTGTCTTCTTGCATATCTTTGTTGTAGGTCAGCGGCAGCGCTTTCATCGTGGTGAGCATCTGCAATAGAGCGCCGTAGACGCGACCGGTTTTGCCGCGAATCAGTTCAGCCATATCCGGGTTTCGCTTTTGGGGCATCATGCTGGAACCTGAAGAGTAGGCCTGTGCAATGGTGAGATAGCTGAATTGCTCGGAAGAGAACAAAATCAACTCTTCGCAATAGCGGCTCATGTGCATGCAAATCATGCTCATGGCATATAAAAAATCCAGCACATAATCCCGATCAGCCACGCCGTCTAAGCTGTTATAGGTAATATCTTCAAAACCGAGCTGCTCTGCCACATACATTCGGTCAATGTCATAGGTATTGCCGCAGCAAGCCCCGCTGCCCAGCGGCATGCTGTTTAGGCAGACTTCTTTCACCAAAGTTATTTTTTTCAAATCACGCAAAAACATTTCAATGTAGGCGCAAAGATAGTGTCCGTAGGTGGAGGGCTGTGCCTTGCGCAGATGTGTAAAAGCGGGCATAATGGTCTCGGTGTGCGCCTGTGCCGTCTGTATCAGGCTGCCGATCAGTTCCTTCAGCGTATCTTGCATGGCCTTGACTTGGTCTAATACATAGAGCTTCATATCCAGCGCCACTTGGTCGTTGCGGCTGCGCCCCGTGTGCATCTTTTTTGCGACAGAGCCAATTTTTTCGGTTAAATATAATTCCACAAAAGAATGAATGTCTTCGTAGGTTTCGTCAATGACCACAGCGCCGCTGTCAATGTCGGTCAAGAGTGTTTTCAACGCATCAATAATTTGCTCGCCTTCGTCTTTTGGAATAATCTGTTGTTTTGCCAACATATCCACATGGGCAACAGTGCCCAAAATATCGTAGCGATAGAGCTGTTTATCAAAATTAATCGAGCGATTAAAGGCATCGGCCAAGCTGTCAATGTCCGTTGAAAATACGTTTTGCCAAAGTTTCATTTTAATCTTCCTTGTGTTTTTCTTTCATTGTAGCACGAACGCGCAGCGGCAGGCCGAAGAGTTTGATAAAGCCCTCCGCATCTTTGTGGTCATACATGCTGCCCGTGGTAAAGCTGGAGATTTCTTCGCTGTAAAGAGAATAGGGTGAAGAAATGCCCTGGGGGATGATGTTGCCTTTGTATAATTTCAGTTTCACTTTTCCGGTTACATATTCCTGTGTTTTGTCGACAAAGGCGCTGATGGCCTCGCGCAGCGGGGTAAACCACATGCCGTTATAAATCAAATCCGAAAAAGTCACGGCAGCGGTTGCCTTAAAGGCATAGGTTTGTCTGTCCAGACAAATGCGTTCCAGTTCGGTATGGGCATAATAAAGAATCGTGCCGCCGGGGGTTTCATAAATACCGCGGCTTTTCATGCCAACCACACGGTTTTCCACCATATCAATGGTGCCGACACCGTGGGCGCCGCCGATTTCGTTTAACTGAACAATAATATCTTTGCCGGACATATTCTCGCCGTTTAGGGCAACGGGAATGCCTTGCTCAAAATCAATTTCAATCATTTGTGCTTCATCGGGTGCATTTTCGGGCGTTACGCTCATCATCAGCAATTTGTCATAGTCCGGTGCCGTATCGGGGTTTTCGAGTTCCAAGCCTTCATGGCTCAAATGCCAAATGTTTTTGTCGCGGCTGTAGAGTTGGTTTGAAGGCAAATTGAGTTTAATGTCATGCTCGATGCAGTAATCCACGGCATCTTCACGACTTTTGATGTTCCATATGCGCCAGGGAGCGATGATTTTCATCTCCGGTGCCAGGGCCCAAATACCGAGGTCAAAACGCACCTGGTCGTTGCCCTTGCCTGTTGCGCCGTGGCAAATAGCCGTTGCACCCACCTGCTTTGCATATTCCACTAATTTTTTTGCAATCAGCGGCCTTGCGATGGAAGTGCCCAAGAGGTATTTGTTTTCATACATGGCGCCGGACTTAAGCATAGGAAAAATATAATCGTCCACCAACTCGTCTGTAACATCTATAATATCGACTTGATATGCACCACACTCATACCCGCGCTTTTCTAAGTCTTCGAGTTCCGCGCCTTGTCCCACATCAATGCACAGTGCATAAACATCATAGTTATAATTTTCTTTTAACCAGGGAATGATAGCCGAAGTGTCCAATCCTCCCGAATAAGCCAATACAATTTTTTCTTTATCCATTCTTCTCACCTCTAAATTTATAAACCTGTATCATTTGGTATAATTATGCAATGTTAAGTATAAATATACTATCGTTGTTCGCAAAAAGCAAGTGAAAAGATAGAAAAATTTACTTTTCACATAAAAACCCATTTTTTGCTTGTCGAAAGCAGAAAAAAAGGTATAATAAATATATTGCACCAATCGATAAGCGCATTCAAAAAAATTAAACGAGGCATCAAACAATCAAAGAAAACAATCGTACCTATATTTATAAGATTAATACCGAAGACGACGGCATTACGCTAAAAGAGTATTTAAAAAGCCGTCATTTTTATTCTCAGCGCGTTTTGTCGGTTGTCAAAAAAGAAGGAAAATTACTGATAAACAATAAAGCGGCAAGCGTGCGAACGCCTTTGCAGGCAGGCGATGAAGTGGTGGTGTCTTTGGGTAAAGAGATTGCTGATGCAACGCCGACGGCAATGCCTTTGCAGATTGTCTACGAAGATGACGATATATTACTTATCAATAAAGCGCCTCAATTGGTGACACATCCCACACGTTATCATCAAACCGATACCCTTGCCAACGGCATCTATCACCATTGGCAAGAAAACGGGGAAACAGGCAAAGTGCGGTTTGTGAATCGACTGGATATGGACACCTCAGGCATTGTATGCATTGCCAAAAACAAATACGTGCACCATTTTATTCAACAGCAAATGGCGCAACAGAAGGTAAAAAAGCTGTATTGGGCAATCGTTGAGGGAGAGCTTAAAAAAAAGAATGATATCATCAATGCACCCATTTGCAGAAACGAAGCCGACGGTATTTTGAGGGAAGTCAACTTGCAGGGCAAAGCGTGCGCTACCGCCTACATGGTGTTGCAATATTTTCCCGCAACAAACCTTTCTTTGGTGCAAATTGAGCTGCTCACAGGACGCACACACCAAATACGCGTTCACATGCGCCATATTGGGCACCCCGTTTTAGGCGACGGACTCTACCATGAAAAAAGCGCCGACATCGACAGGCAGGCATTGCATGCATCATCCATTGGCTTTATGCATCCGCGCACAAAGAAATACGAAACCTTTCAGGCGCCGATATGGGAAGATATGAATCAAATTTTAATGAAAAATTAATATTCGATTCGTATATTTGTCACAAATTTGTGGTATCCTACAATAGTTACGAAATTTTTATAATTTAAAGAAGAAATGAAATGATAAAAAAAGCAGGAAAAATAGTAATCGTTGCCCTTATGCTCATCAGTATGTTGAGTATGTTTGGGTGCTCGGCTTTACAGATAGATGTCGCACAATATAAATATGAACCAAAAGGCAAAACATCGATTTATGCGTCAGACAGCGTGCTGCTCGCCGAAATTTATTCCGAAAACCGCACGTTTGTAACCATTAAAGATGTGCCCGAAGATTTTCTCAAAGCGGTCGTTGCCATTGAAGACAGATCGTTTTATACGCATCAGGGAATCAGCATCAAAGGAATTTTGCGTGCGATTGTCAAAAACATTGCAAACAAAGACATGTACGGACAAGGTGCAAGCACCATCACACAACAAGTCGTGAAAAAAATCTTTCTAACAGACGAAAAATCCTATTTGCGCAAAATAAATGAGGCGATTCTCGCCATTCGAATGGAAAAATCTTTTACAAAAGAACAAATTCTCGAAATATATATCAATCAAATGTATTTGGGTGCCGGCGCCTATGGCGTGCAGGAAGCCAGTCGCATTTATTTTGGCAAAAATGCCATTGACATGAACCTTGCCGAATCTGCCATGATTGCAGGATTGTTCCAAGCGCCCAGCGCCTATAATCCCTTTGACAACTTTGAAAGTGCCAAAGCGCGGCAGGAAAGTGTTATTGACGCGATGGTGACCATGCAGTATATCACCGCGGAGCAAGCGGCGGAAGTAAAGGCTCTGCCCATCACCTTAGCAGAGCGAAAAGAAGACTTTCGCGGAGTAATCAACAAGGATTGCAGTGCTTTTGTGCGCAGCGTTATTGATGAGTATTATGTCAGAATGGTTCCGATTTTGCAGGAAAAAAATGCCATGGACGAAGAAAGTGCCCGCGCCTTGGCGGAAAAATATTTGCGTGAAGACGGTTTGGTGATTCGCACCACACTGAACTATAAAGCGCAAATGACGGCGGTGAGCACGATTCAAAACACGCTGTCAAGATATGGCCTCACACGAAGAGCGGCAACGGGCTCTTTGGTCAGCATCGATTATAACACCGGCGCCGTTCGCGCTTACTATGGCGGCAATACGGAAATTGATATGGCCAACTCGCCGCGGCAGCCGGGTTCGGCAATTAAACCGTTTTATTATGCCAAGGCAATCGATGATAAAGTTATTACACCCAATACGATTGTCCATGACGTAAGAACTTCCTGGGGCAAGTATACGCCCAAAAACTATGAAGGCGGTTTTCAGGGCGCCATGACGGTCAGAGAAGCGCTGATTCGTTCGCGCAACATTCCCGCGATTAAAATATTTGAAAAATACGGCGTTGAACGATCCATGACGGCGTTGAAGGAATTCGGCTTTACGACTATTTTGGATACGGACTACAACCTTGCCACGGCGCTGGGCGGGCTGACCTACGGCCTTAAGCCCGTGGAAATGGCAAGAGCCTATGCCGCCTTTGCCAACGGCGGAACGGTCAATGAAATATACCGCATCGAGAGCATTACCGACCACGACGGCAACGAGCTGTTTAATATCAACAATATCACCTTAGAAAAAAAACAAGTGTTCAGCTCAAGAACAGCCACGATTATGAACGAAATGTTGCGCGCAGTTGTCTCAAGGGGCACAGGCACGGCAGCGGGTGTCAGAGGCTATGCCACCGGGGGTAAAACAGGGACCACCTCAGACAAAAAAGACCTTTGGTTTGCAGGATTTTCGGGCAACCTAAGCACGGCAATTTGGCTGGGCAATTTGGACAATGAGGTCATTGGGGGATCAAGCACTTACAGCGCCTATGCCTTTGGCAGCTATATGCGCGGAATTATTCAAAACGGCGCGCTTCAGGAAATGGGCGGCGCAAGGTAGCCAAAACACAAAAGAGGAAGCAAAAAAATAGGAGACTGCAATAGATGAAAGTAGGAATTATCGGACTGCCCAATGCAGGAAAAAGCACCTTGTTTAACGCATTGACAAAATCAAATGCACCGGCAGAAAATTTTCCGTTTTGCACGATTGAGCCAAATCAAGGAGTTGTTAAAGTACCTGATGAGCGTGTGGACGTGTTGTCGCAAATGTATCAGCCGAAAAAAACCACCTACACAACCGTCAATTTTGTAGACATTGCCGGATTGGTTAAAAATGCGAGCAAAGGCGAAGGACTGGGCAATATGTTTTTATCGCATATTCGTCAAATGAATGCCTGCGCCCATGTCATTCGTTGCTACGAAGACGAAAACATTGCCCATGTGTTGGATAAAATTGACCCGATCGAAGATATTGAAATCATCCATTACGAATTGATTTTGGCAGATATCGATGTGCTGGAACGCAGAATTATCAAAACACAAAAGGCTGTAAAGAGTGGCGACAAAGCCCAAAGCGATATCTTATCCGTCATGGAAAAAATCAAAGACTGCCTGTTAAACGGCAATATGGCAAACAAATGCGCTTTGACGGAAGAAGAGACAAAAATAGCGGAAACACTGGATTTATTGACCCTAAAACCCTTTATGTATATTGCCAATGTGGCGGAAGACGAAGCACATATTGACAGCGAGTTGTTTGTAAAATTGCGTGATTATCTCAAGGAGTATGACCCACAGGCGCCCATTATCAAAATTTCCGCCAAAATCGAACAGGAACTTTCCGCTTTTGATGAGGATGAAAAGGCAATCTATCTCAAAGAATTGGGATTTGACAGTCCGGGGCTGGATAAAATCATTTCTGCGGGATATAAATTATTGGATTTGGTTACCTTTTTTACCGTAGGGCAAGACGAGGTGAAAGCCTGGACCATCACCAAAGGAACCAAAGCGCCCAAAGCAGCGGGCAAAATACACAGCGACATCGAAAGAGGCTTTATTCGTGCTGAGGTGACCGATATTGATAAACTGCTTGAGGCGGGTGGCGAAGCCAAGGCGCGCGAAATGGGCTACACGCGCATCGAAGGCAAAGAATATGTTGTCGATGACGGAGATGTGGTTTACTTCAGATTTAATGTATAATCATTATTAGCCGTACAGTAAAGAGACTTAAATATAAATATTGGATAAAATAAAAGGATTTCTAAATATGTCCCAGGCAAAGCGGACATATTTTTTTGTTTGTTCGTGGCGCAAATAATTGAGGTTCAGATGATCAACCCTGACTCTGTCCAAGGCGTCACAGTCTTTAAAGACTTTCAAAAGTGCCATGGCACGTCGGGTATCGGTGATGTTGTGGGGAGCAAGGTAAGTTGCGGCATCGCTGTCTTCCACACAGTGGCTGAAGATGATGAAGAAAAGGATATTGCGGTCTTCTTCGTTTTGGGGAAGGGGCAAATGAAGCGCCGTGATTTTTTTGCAGCTCATTTGACCGTGGTTTTCCTCGGCCCAATCGTTGATTCTGCCGATGTCGTGATAAATGGCACTATAGCAGAGCAAGTGGGTATCGCGCCGATCGAGCTGAAGCTCACGACTCAACAAAAGCACGTGAATCAACACTCTTTTGATATGCGCAAGACCGTGAATGCCATCGGGCGAAAAAAACCATGACGAATCAAGTTGAGATGCAAAATCATTATAGGTTTGAATTTGTTGTTCATCGAAGATTACTTTCATGAAATGCGGTATCCTCCTGTGTTTGTTATTCATTATACTATAAAATAGAATAAACAGAGTAAAAGAGCGGTAAAATTTGTGTTTGTAAAGTGAACAATCTGCAAAACAGAAGATGACCAACAGCAATGATGCTGTTTGACGGCTCTGCATCAAAAAGAACGAAGACAAAGAAAGCGCAGGAAGGCTGAATCGGCAAAGGTGTAAAAACGACTGTTGCTCGCAGGAAAAAACGTTTTCGATACCTCGACAAATGCAAAAATATAACTGCACATCGGTTAAAATAATACAACTAAGCGATGCCCGAACAAATGCCCGACAATGGAGAAGTATCATTTTTATGGAGACATTTTCATACTTTGAGATGTAGCAGGCATGTTGTTTTCGTTTATAGGTCATAAAATGTGTGGAAAACTGAAAATTTAGTTGACGAAAAAAAGTTTCTTTAGTATCATAATATGGCTGGAGGGGTGCCCGAGTGGTTAAAGGGGGCGGACTGTAAATCCGTTGGCTCAGCCTACGATGGTTCAAATCCATCTCCCTCCACCACCAGCCTGCGTAGCTCAGTAGGTAGAGCACATCCATGGTAAGGATGGGGTCGCCGGTTCGAATCCGTTCGCAGGCTCCATTTCATTATAGAATATGATGATAAGAATCATGATGAATAGGAGTGAAGAAAATGTCAAAGGCAAAGTATACGAGAGAGAAACCGCATGTAAATATCGGAA
>ENA-UOOM01003417-UOOM01003417.1-fermentation-metagenome-genome-assembly--contig:-NODE-3417-length-11528-cov-4.099800_pt1 | contig 11528 bp, 10 predicted proteins | sample MGYA00245781_ERZ724031 | MGnify/ENA primary metagenome ERZ724031 (study PRJEB28704, sample SAMN03018317) | fermentation metagenome | biome: anthropogenic terrestrial biome; feature: soil; material... | reverse complement strand
AGCCTTATTTATTCAGGCAATGTTTGCAAATTTAAGCTGGGAAAGTTGAGTTAATCAAGATAAAATTCGCGATCCTAGATATTTTGGTAAATCCTATTCTTCCATGATTAGAAAAAACATACTCAGTATAGAAGACGATGAAATACAGCTATCCAAAAAGGAAAAGTTTTTTGATGGTGATAGACAAAAGATACCGTTAGATGTTGTAGACAAAATGGTTATCTGTAGAGAAAGTGAATTTATTGGAACAAAAGGAACAGCTTATAATAAAGAAATTTATTGTGCCAAGGATGCGCATGTAGAAAGCAATACAAAAATTAGGGCTATTTACAGTGAAAGCAATATCATTATCGATGAAGGAACAGAGTTGCTTCGTTGGGCAGATTCAGAAGGGACACTTGCCATATATGATAATTGTAATCTAGGAATAAGTGTATCAAGTGGTGAAAGAATGAGCATTGGTCAAAACTGCGAATTTAGAAGGATGTATGCACCTGAAATCTATATTGGTCAATATCCTATAAAACTTCTAAATCCTAAAGAGAGAAAAGATAAAAAAGTTTATTGCCTGTCTGTTCAAAAAAGGATAAAGAGAAATGTTCGTTATATTAGCAATGAAATGGCAAACGAAGAAGGCGTTGTCGACTATACTATTGTTTCATCAGAAAATGTTAGAGTTACAGAAAATATCATTGTGCAAGGGGATATTCGCTCTCATAAAAGCGTTCGATTATTTGATGGGGCAATTGTTGTTGGAAATATATTTGCAGAAGGAAATGTGATCTTAGGAATAAACTCGTGTGTAATTGGAAATGTTTTTTCGCAAGAAAATGTGTATTTAGAATCAGGTGCTACAATCGGACAAAGTGGTACCATAAGCTCACTTGTCGCAAGAGGAAACATTATACTAGAGCCAGAAACCTTTGTTTTTGGATATGTGAGTTGTGAAAAAGGTGGGAAAATTTCTCGTTCACAATACATACCGTCACCAGAGTTTCATACGTTTTTGCAAGAAAAAGAGAAAGTAAAGGTTTTGACGTTCAGAGATTTAGATGAGTATGAAGATGTTTTAAGACAAGGATTTCGCCATAATGAAATTATAGAGGAAGTAATTATTCCAGATGGTGCAAAAAAAATACCTAAAAGCATGTTTTTTAAATGTACTTCATTACAAAAAATACACATTCCTAATTCCATTGAGGAAATTGGAGACTTTGCCTTTATGGATTGTGAACAACTTAAAGAAATTTCACTAATAACAGGGCAAAATCTTAAACGAATAGGAATTTCAGCATTTGAGAATTGTCGATTTCTTGAAACTATTGAAATTCCAGAGTCAGTGGAGATCATCGACGCAGCTGCTTTTTCAGGATGTGCCAATTTGAGAAATGTTATTTTTGAAGAAAACTCTGCATTAGAAACGGTTAAAGATCATGCCTTCCAAGGTTGTGTTAGCTTAATAGAAATAAAATTTGTAAATTATGTAGAAATAGCTAGTGATAACACATTTAAGAATTGCACGAGTTTAAAACGGATATACATACCTGATAATCAGGTAGTAAAAATAGGAGCTTAATCTATGAGGAAGGATAAACAAAAAAAAGTAGTTATTGCCTTAGGTGTAATTGGGTTTGTTATGATACTTTTGAGTCTAGATAGTCTTGTAAATAAAACACGCGTTGTTAATCCTATAGCAAGAGATTGTCAAGCGCAAACGAACCCAGAAGTGGAATACAATCAATATGACTTACAAGGACAAGTATTGACTGCAAATATTTTTTACGAAGACGACAACTATATTTTTTATGAAGACCGTATATTGAAGAAGTTCAACTATAAAAAGGAGTACATTGAAAACGAAAAAACCATATTACATAACTTATCAAATATCATTCCAGATAACGCAAAGATTTATATGATGCCAATACCCAAACGAATAGTTTGGGAAGGCATGCAGTTAGATGAAACAAAAGAATATATGAGTTTTATAGATGAGCTTTACGATATTGTTCCAGAGAGTGTAAAGCTTCTAGATCCACTTCCAAAGCTTAAGAAACATTCAGATGAGTATCTGTTTTACCGTACAGACGATAGTTGGACTTCAAGAGGAGCATATTATGCATCGGAATTGCTCTATAAAAAAATGGGCCTTAACCCAGTCTTATTAGAGGAATATGATGAACATCTATATAGAAGATTGCAAGGAGATAATAAAACATTTTCAATGGATTTATATCGCAATAATCAAGAAATAGCAGAAAAAATAGCTAGTATTCCTGATGACTCAAGTTCTTACTATTTGATTCATGAAGGCATGAATAGGGCGATTAGAACGAAAGAATATAGAGGTACTATTGTAAATGAAAATGTCGTTCTTGTATCTAAAGTTCGATTAGGCAATAATGCTGTTATAGGGAATAAATACTTATGGGCACTAGCAGAAGGGGGAAGCAAGAGTGAAGAAAAAAAGGATAAAACAGCTTTGCTTTTATCTGATCTAGATGGTCACATGATTGTTCCATTTTTAACCCCTTATTTTGAAAAAGTATATGTAGTTAATACGATATATCATAAATATAATGAAGAAGAACTTAAAATGATATTCAAACAGTATAATGTGTCAGACGTGATTATTGCTCAAGACTCGGAGGATATTGGAGATCCGTCAAAAAGTAAATTTTTTTATGGGATATTGAGTAAGGGAAACTAATATTATTGAAAAAATCGTATCCTGATAGGGTAAAACAAAGAATAGTAAAGAGGAGAGTAACTAGTTCATGAGGTCAGGTCTTCGAAAAGAGATAAAATACATAATACCTAAAATTGAGTTTTTAAGGCTAAAAAAGCATTTAGAGGCATTAATGAGAAAGGACAGTCATTGTAGTGATGGAAGCTACATGGTTCGCTCTCAATATTATGATTCACTAAGAGATCAAGACCTACGAGATAATGTAGATGGAAATATGGAAAAGAGAAAGATTAGATTGCGAACATACACACTTGATGCGAGTAAAATAAAATTAGAATACAAATGTAAGAGCAATTCTGAAGGAACAAAGTATGCTATTTGGATTAGCAGGGAAGAAGCAGCTATGATGGAAAGTGGTAAGTACGGTTTTCTTTTAGACCATGAAGAAGAGCTTGCCAAGATATTATATGTAAAGATGATGCAAGGTGCATATAGAGCTAAAACGATTATTCAATATAATCGAATGGCGTATATTCATCATGTATGTGATTTCAGGATCACCTTCGATACAGATTTAAAGTCAACTTTGAATCCACATGGATTGTTTTCTAAAGAACTTTCATTTGTTCCCCTGATCGAAGGTGATCGGGGAATAATGGAAGTAAAGTACAATGATTTTCTACCGTCAGTGTTTAAAGGTCTATTACAAGAAATTGATGCTTTGCAAGAGGCAAGCAGTAAGTACTCAATGTCAAGGCGTTATGTATAGTGGGAGATGAAAAAATGAAGGAATTTATAGTAAATAATTTAAGTAGTGCAGAAACCATAAGTATGGCTACTATTGTATTAAATAATATTGTGGCCATGGCTGTTGCGTTTTTTTTGATGTTTGTATATAAACTAACCTATTCAGGAACAGCATATAGCAAGAATTTTAATATATCACTAGGTGCCATTGCAATTATAACAAATATAATCATGAGCGTAATTAGCAATAATATTGCATTATCATTGGGCATGGTTGGCGCTCTTTCAATTATACGATTTCGTACAGCAGTAAAAGATGTCAGAGACGCAGCTTTTATTTTTTGGGGCATTTCTGTTGGAATTGGATGTGGTGTCTCTCAATATGCTCTTGTGGGAATTGGAAGTCTGTTTGTATTTTTGTTTTTCTTTATAATGGGGCAAGCTAGTCTTGATTCAAGATACCTATTAATTGTTGAAGGCATTTCCGATGTACAGAATGAGATTGAAGCTGCAGTTGATAGTCATTTCGGGAGAGATATTTCTAGAGCGATGAAAAGCATTTCGGGAGAAACTTGCGAATTAATCTATATTGTCAAGGAAAATGTAATGAAAAAGGCAAATGAAAAAAATTTAATCGATATATCACAAAGACTCAATAAAATCAAAGGGGTTAAACGTGTAAATATCGTAGAGCAACTTGATGAGATCGGTCGTTAGGAGGTGAGGACGTGGATACTCATGTTTAAAGCAAAAGTATCTACGCCCTGGTAGTGATGAAAAAAAAGATATCTGTATTACTTGCATTGTTTCTATTTATTACGGTAATAGGTGTTGGAAGCCTTAAATATAAAGAGATTGAATCCACTAAAATAAAAGAGAATTCTAGTACTAAGAAGGGAAAAGTAAGTGAATGGAAAAAACCTGATATTGAGAATTTAGAGTATTACGGCCTAGATGCTTTTGATACGAATTTTCCAGTGGTACATATAGATACCAATGAACAAAGAATAGGAAAGGAAAATAAAATTTGGGCAACGATATCTGTTTTAAATGGAAGTTTAGAGGGCGCTAAAAGAAGTATCTGTGATGTGCCTGATTATAAATCCCTAGCCGCCATCAATCTTAGGGGAGCGTCATCTTATTCCGTTTTTGACAAAGAACAATACAGGATTAAATTTTATAAAAACCAAAGAAAATTGGGTTCAAAAGAATATGAGTTTTTAGGAATGGGACCCCATAGTGAATGGGTACTAAATGGACCGTTTTTGGATAGAACATTACTAAGAAATCGAGTTATATATCAAGTATCAAGAGAAGTTTTTGAATGGGCACCAGATAGCCGTTTTTGTGAGGTGTTTGTCAATGGCGAATATAGAGGTATTTACTTGGCGATTGAACCTATTACAACTGGTGAAACAAGGTTGCAATTAAGTGATTTCGGACTTTTATCAGGAGAAACGGCCTATATAGTGAAGCGAGATAGAGAAGGCACTGAAGCAGACTTTCTTAACAACTATGGGAAAATTTCAGGAAAAACATCTAATGACTTGACCATTTCTTATCCAGGAAAGAACAGTATCACTACAATACAGCGTCAGTGGATTGAAAAAGATATAAGTAATTTTGAAGAGGTATTGTATTCAGATCGCTTTGATGACCCTGCTAATGGCTATTCAAAATATATGGACGTAGATAATTTTGTCGATTATTTTATTTTAAATGAGGTGGTCATGAATAATGATGCAGGAAATCTGTCCACCTATGTGTATAAAGAAATCAATGGCAAGCTCAAGCTTGTCGTTTGGGACTTTAACAATGCATACAACAATTATCAATGGTTTGTCCAGGACTACTCTACCTTTTTTATGGAAGAATCAGCATGGTTTCAAAGGCTTCTTTTAGATAGACATTTTGTCGATCTTGTCGTAGAACGATACTGGGAACTTAGAGAAGGTGTTTTGAGTGATCAATACATATATAATATGATAGAGAAAGGCGAAGAAGAACTTGGAGATGCTATAGATCGCAATTTTGCTGTATGGGGATACACTTTTACTGAGACCATGATGGTATCAGGTGGTGGAGAAAAACGTGATCCTTCAAGCCATGATGATGCCGTAACAAAGCTTAAGGATTCAATTAATGAAAGGTTTAAATTCTTAGATGCTCATATTACAGATTTATATGACAAGTGTGTCAATTAATAAGAATGATACTATATAAAAATAAGCAAAAAGACATTTGGAATTTGCGTTCTAAATGTCTTTTGTCTTCACATTTAGGAACGGTGACTAATTACTCCAAATTTTAGGAGATAAAGGTTACCGTCCCTATATGCCCTCCCCAGAGAATAGCTACCAGATAGTTGATTTATATGAGATTTGCTGTATCACCGTCATCTTCTCCTTTTATACCTGCCAGAAGAATTCGAAAATGCCGCAAGGCTAGCTCCTTCAAATTGACCTCTGGGTAGCGGACGCACCATTCATAAACCACGCCCCGATAAGCCATGACAAAGTGCTTTGCCGTTTCATTTGCGGATAAATCTGAATGGAATCTGCGCTGAGAAATTCCGCTGTCGATGATCTTAAAAAACATTTTATAAAGTTCTCTGTCATAGTTAATCGCGGCGCTATCAGAGATATCCTTCCCGATTTGTATCCTGTATAGAATTTTCATATTTTCGTAACCTATACTTTCAGTAATAACATCCGCAATCTTTCCAACGAGGGAAAGGAACACCTCACGTGGCAGCATATCGGTAGGAAGGGATTCGAGATAGGTTTTATAATCTGTATCTACCTTTTTTACATCGTCGTTAATTAACATGACGATTAGTGCATCCTTGGATTCAAAATGGACGTAAAAGCTGCCTTTTGCCACTCCTGCTTGTTTGACGATATCGTCCACGTTGACATTCTCAATACCGTGTTTATTGAAGAGCTGTTCAGCGCTTGTATATTTATTGACATCGTGTGCAAAAGAGTAGTATAATGACTATAGTCATTGAACTGGGTCATTGGCTATGTTTATTATAAAACAAGAGTTCTTTTTTTGCAAGGAGATGCCTTCATTTTGATGGCAATAAAAATCAACAAAAAATTGGAGGAAAAGAGTATGAAAAAATGTTTGTATCGGACAATAGGCTTAAGTTTAGCCATAGTTTTTCTTTGTTTCAATTTTTCTGCATGCACTCGAGCAGGTACGAGTACATCTGAAAATAGTGGTGTACTTAGCACTACATTCTCGGATAACGAAATAGAACTTGGTGAAGTTCCTATCAATAACCTCAACGAGGAAGATGACAATGTTTTACAGGGGTTAAATAAGAACTATAATCTGTATGGTTATGATGTACTTAATTCTTCATACATCAACGCAAGAGAAGTAAAAAGTAAGGCTATACTGGATGAAGCGAAATATGATGCATCAAAATATAAAGAAATAAGTGATGATTTGAAGGGCTCCGATATCGATGATTATTATGTTGAAAAAATGAGCAATATTTATTCGCAAATAAATGTTTTGGCAGGAGTTGATTATAAAAATGCTGTTTTTTCTGGAAATGTTCAGGCCGAATATGGTACCAAGGAACAAACCTCTAGTAAGCAAATCTTTATGACCTATATGGAAAAACATATTTTGTCAGGTGTAGAATTCACAGGAACCACTAAGGACTTGACCGAAATGCTCTCAAAGGAATTTCTGAATGATGTGAAAAACGTTGATAAAAATAGCATGACTGCAGCTAAGCTTTTTAAAGATTATGGCACGCACTTGATTGTCGAGTACTACACTGGTGGTAGGGTAAGACTTAATTTCGCATATACCAATGAAAGCGGCTTGAAAGAGAGTGAACTCAAGGCGAAAGCAAAAGCGACCTATAATGCTGTTACTACAAAAGTGGATTCAAGCAAGAAGGAATCTGCAGAAGAATTTGCAACAATTGCTAATATGCATTTCCAAAGCTTTGGCGGTGACAGCATCACAGGTAGAACTGTAGACGGTATTTCAGATCAAATGAAGGATTGGACAAAATCCGTTCCAGAAAAACAGACTATCTGTGGCATAGGCGATTTTGATCGATCCCTTATACCTATTTGGGAACTTCTTGATGATGCGGAGTATCATTCAGTGAAACAGAAGATTGAAAAGGAATTTGTAGAGCAATCCAAAAGAAAATCATTATTTTTAGGGGAACTAGATTTTCTTGATGAGAACAAAGCTTATATTTCAGATATCATTGTGGTTGATGGCAGTACGGTAGAAGGGGCAAAGAAATTAGTACCAAAGGGCTATAAGTATGTTTATCTCAATTTTGACGGTGAAGAAATTTTAGATGCTAATAAAGGGCTAAAACACTACATATTAATTGCGTACCAAACGACAAAATTTAGAAACGGCGCTATTACAGATATTAAGGTGGATCTCGGTGAAAATACAACGCATAAAGGTTATACTAAGATTGATGAAGATTTAAATAAAAAAGTAGGCGGAAAATATGTATATCTGTACTATAAAAAAGCAACAATGGATGAAGCAGTAAACCCTGAAACAAAATTTATCCATGAAATTAGGGGACAATATAATAAGATTAACTCACTACCAGCAGGCTGGAGCCAGCCAAGTACTACAAAGGATTTAAACTCAGGAGCTAATGGTAAATTCATTTATCTTATGATAAGGAAAAGTTGAATAGGGCAGTGCCTTCATCTTATGGTGATATCTTGATCTTTCAAACACCAAATGCAGAAACTTCTGATGATTCGGCATAAATCATAATTATGGTGAACATTTGAAGAGAATTTCTAGTGAAAAAATGTGGCTGAGATATGGGATGAATAGTAGCTATTATAGATATGACCCTAGCTGTATTCACTATAGATAAAGACCAGTATGTAAAAGGACGAGACTTTTTTAAAAAAGTTTTGTCCTTTTCTTTTACAACTTCATTTCTGTGTGATCGAAGGCAAATTGCTTAAATTATTACCTTCACTTTCATCTGGAAGGGATTTCAAATATTCGTTTCCCTTTCTTGTTGCAATACCAACTCCCCGTATACCACCTTGTTTTGCAAGTTTGATACTCTCGGCTTTGTCTAGAACCTGCCCATCGGATAGTTTGTAACCAACGACACGTCCTTCTTCCTTTACTAATGCAACTATTTGTTTTGCATCAGCATTAGGGTTTGGAATATCTTTTTGGGCCATCATGGGTAGCTTTGATAAATTATTATTATCCATTTATTATTTCCTCCAATTCACTCAGTAATTTTAACAAATTCAAAATATTAAGAAGTAGTTTGTCAATAAAGCAAAAAAATATACTTAGTGTTTATGTTTTTAGGATATTTCAACGGAAGTAGATATCGCATTAGCCATAGAAATTGATAATTTATTAAACGCCTTCTGAAGAAAACTCTTCTTGTGAAAGATCTCCTCTGGTTGTCTTTTATTACGCTTAATCTGTATTATATGCAATAATTGTTTTATTTATTTGGATTGAAAAATATGTTTGGCTCTAAAGATAAGAGGTATATAAAGAATACAAGAATAGGAAAAAGGATATGGTTTTTATCTATAAGCAAACGATATAGGGAAATGATTAATAAGAAATATTCTGACTTTCTAGTGATATAGAAGCCTACTATATTATCAGATATTTATCTGATAATATAGGTTAGCAATAAAAGATGAAAAAATTATCTAGGAATTAGATTGTAATCAAGTCCCCCCAAGAGTAACCCTATATGAAAAGCTTATAAGAAAATCATCTTTAGATACCTACACCTTGTAAATACTAGCCATAGGAGAGGAAATTTACATGACTAGTGAGTATAAGATATAAGGGATGTATTACAAGGTATATGTAATTATCCCTTATATCATTTTTTGAATGAGACGGTATGGTGTAGAGTACTTGTTTTGAAGTAAAATAATATGAAAAATTTGACGGAGGTTACACAAGAATATATACCAGTAAGGGATTGATAAATATGGAAATTTTCCAAGTATTTTATAATAATAAAAACGAAGAGCAAAAAGAAGGAATGGAAAAATATATGAAAAATATTTTTCCATTTTTAGGATTGAAAAAACCTGAAAGAGCGGCATTATCTAAAGATTTCCTAAAAATAAAGAAAAAGGATATTGCCGTTGATTGGGATTTTATATTTAAATGTTATAATATGCCTGAAAGAGAATTTCAATATTTAGCAATAGATTATATGGAAAAGATAATTAATTTATTTACACCAAATGATATGAAAAACATCGCATTTCTTTTAACCACAAAATCATGGTGGGACAGTGTTGATGCTATAAATAAAATAGTAGGTCATATAGCCATGAAATATCCAGAAGTGAAAGAAAACATTTTACTGTGCTGGATGAATGCAGATAATATCTGGCTAAACAGAATATCTATAATATTTCAATTGAAGTATAGAGAAAAAACGGATACCGATTTTCTTAAGAATGCCATCTTATCTAACTCTCACACTACTGAATTTTTTATCAATAAAGCTATTGGATGGGCTCTGAGAGAGTATTCAAAAACCAATAGAGAATGGGTAAGACAGTTCATTGAGACTACTAAACTGTCAAAACTAAGTATTAGAGAGGGTAGTAAATATATTGAGTAATAAATGGGTTCATATCTTCATAAGCAGCATTAATGCGAAGAATATTATAAAAAATCAATCTTAAGAAAATTTTCATAATTTCGCTTACATTTTCTTTACATCTATGATTTATAATGAATTAGCGGACAGATGATAATACTACCGTATCTTATGTAAACCTGTCTTGCATACTATAGAACGTTGCTGTCTGAATAAAGGATTATATTAATTGAATAAACGTAAATATAGTTTATAATAAATAGATAGAAGGTAATTATTTAAGAATGCAGTATTATTTAAAAATATACTGATAAATGACACTTAAGGGAGGGACCATTATGACCACGTATAATATATATGTAGTATTAACAAGAACAAACACAATAATATCAAGGCTTATACATGGCATAAAGCATGACCAATACACTCATGCATCTATTTCATTAGACAAGGAATTACGTCATATGTATAGCTTTGGAAGGAAGTATACATATAATCCTTTTATAGGGAGATTCCGAAAAGAAGATATCAATGAAGGAGTATTCAAATTATGTGATACATTACCAGGTGCTATTGTAGAGCTAGAGGTGTCACAGCAGCAGTATGAAAGAACCAAAGCCATGCTTGATAGATTTATTTCCAATACATATTTCTACAAATATAATTATATGGGCCTTATACATAGTATGCTTAATAAACCAGCTCTCAGCGAAAATCGTTTTTTATGTTCTGAGTTTGTATACCATATTTTGGAGGAAAGCAATATAATAGATTTAAACATCTCTAGAAACTTAGTTCGCCCACAAAATTTTCTATACGTAGGCGGGAAAGTTATCTATGAAGGAGATTTAAAAGTATTGAAATTATCGGAAAAGAATATACATAGGAATACAGTTAAACCCATTCAACTAAGTACCCAATAGGAATGAAGATACGTACTTATTTAATTCTGCAAGAAACAAACTAATGTTTCTTTGTATACAAATACAATTCGAAATTTTGTATAAATCTACAACTCTTCTCTTGCTCAAAGAGATTTTGTTTGGTAAGCTATAATTAACATAAAATAAGGGGGCAGAGAAATATTATGATAAAGTGGAAAGATGATTACCTACTTGGTATTGAGGTTATTGATGAACAACATAAGGAATTATTTCGAATAGTCGAAAGCGCCTACGCATTGTTAAAAAATGATTTTTTAACGGACAAATATGATAGGATTATAGCTATTATCGAAGACCTAAAGAATTACGCCGTTTTTCATTTTAAAACAGAAGAGGAATATATGCAGAAAATTGGCTACAGACGTTTTCTATCTCACAAGGTGCAACATGATGATTTTCTTGAAAAGGTCTCTAAAATTGACCTAGAGAGTGTCGACGCCAAACAAGATCAATACCTCTTAGATATTTTGGAATTTGCATTAAACTGGATTGATAAACATATCCTTCAAACCGATAAAACGATTAT
>ENA-UOOM01003415-UOOM01003415.1-fermentation-metagenome-genome-assembly--contig:-NODE-3415-length-11538-cov-4.649482_pt1 | contig 11538 bp, 9 predicted proteins | sample MGYA00245781_ERZ724031 | MGnify/ENA primary metagenome ERZ724031 (study PRJEB28704, sample SAMN03018317) | fermentation metagenome | biome: anthropogenic terrestrial biome; feature: soil; material... | reverse complement strand
GCCTGGTTTGGCTCGCTGAGGATGGTGAAGGCGCCGCGCAGCCTGGCGGCGATGATGTGCAGGAGACCCATCACCCCGCCGCCGATGATAAGCGCATCGTCGCCTGGGCGCGGGTCGGCCTTGCTGATGCTGTTCATCACGCAGGCCAGGGGTTCGGTGAGAACCTGATCTTTAAGGGGCACATCGTTCCTGAACTGCCAGACGGCGCTGCGGTCCAGGCTGATGTACTCGGCCAGGCCGCCCATACCGTAAACCTCCGGGCCGTTCAGATGAAAGCTGTTCAGTTCCACGCACAAATTGGGCAAATCCCTGCGGCAGTAATAGCAGCTGTTACATTGCTTGACCACGCGTACAGCCACTTGCTGGCCGATGGGGTAGGCTTGCGGGTCCACCCCCTGGCCCAAAGCGCTGATGATGCCCACAGTTTCGTGGCCGCCCAAAAGGGGCAAGGGCACCTTTTTTTCGCCGATAAAAACCCGCTGTTCCCAGGTGCACAGTGCTGTTGCTTTCACTTGCACCAATATCTCATTATTGGCTGGCACCGGCTTGGGAATACTGATCACCTCCGCCTTGCGCTCCCCCGTAACGACAACAGCTGACATTTTTTCGGTCATTTGGTCTCCCTGCAGAGCAGGAGCAATGCTGCTCCTGCTCTCTAATCATATGTTTTATTAGAAGATGCCCACAAGGCCGCCGATCACCGCAATGGCGATGACCAGGAGGATCACATACTGGGCCTTCCACCCGCGTTTCAACAGGGCATAGGCGCCCAAAGTGAGCAGGAGCGAAAGCAAGCCCGGCACGAGTGCATCGAAGAAATCGGTTTGCAGGGAGAAGACATTCTCCCCGCCCATGGGGAACTGGATGGCGGTTTTCACATTGACGTACTGAGAAACCAATCCGCCCATCACTGCCGCGCCCATAATCCCGGCGCCAACGATCACCTTGTTGATGGCCTTGTTCTCCATCAGATTGAGGATCGCTTCGCTGCCTTTGTTATAGCCCAACTTGAGCAGCCAGTAACCGTAGGCGTAGTACAGGGCAAAGAAGAGCGCTGAGTACAAAATGGGAGCGCCAATGTTACCCTCGCGCGCCGGCCCTAAGAAGAGCACGATCATCAGCGGGATCATCACGGCTTGCCAGATCGTGTCGCCTACACCGGCAAGGGGGCCCATCAGACCGGTTTTGATCGAGGTGAAGGCCTCGTCGGTGAGGTCCGCGCCTAACTTTTTCTGTTCTTCCATGGCTGCTACCAGGCCGATAACGGCTGAACCGGTGGCATTTTCTGTGTTGAAGAACTCTACATGCCGGCGCATCGCCGCTTTCATTTCCTCCGGGTCGTCCTTGTAGAGGCGGCTGAGCACCGGGCTCATGGAGTGCAGAAAACCAATGCCCTGCATGCGTTCGTAGTTGTAGGCGGACTGGAAGTAGTACATCCACTTCCACCAGGCGCTGCGCACGTCTTTGGGTTCCAGCAGTTTGCTGGCCTTTAGCGCGCCGGTCTCCGCGATGGGAACATCTTCAACAGCTTGCCCTTCGTCCTTGCCTTCTTTGAGCTCGATATACAGCAGGGTGATGCCCAGGAAGATCAGGGCCAGGGGCAGGGTTTTGAGGCCCAGGAAGGCGGCGGCAAGGAAACCGAGGAAGAAGAAGATCCGGGCCGGGCCTTTATAGATGGCCAGGAGCATCATGCCAATACCAACTGCCGGCAGCATCCCGCCGATGATACTGAGGATGCGCAGGAAATTGCCGCCCAGGCTGGCGATGAGGTCGGCGATGGCACCCGCGCCGTAATACGCGGCCAGGAAACAGGGAACTGCCGTGATCAGGAAGAGGACCATTTGAGGCAGAAGGATATTGGCAATCCAAACCTTTTCAGGCTTGCCTTCTTCCACGTAGCGATCGGCCAGGCGCACGAAGACGGTGTTAAAGGTAAGCTTGCCCACCCATACCAGGGCGCCCAGCAGACCCAGGGGCACAGCCACGGCCAGGGCCGCGTTCATTTCCAGGCCCTGCGAGATGGCCAGGGCGGTACCCAGAATACCGGCCAGGGACATGTCCGCGGGCATGGAGCCGCCCGCGCTGATGAACCCGATGTACATTAAGTTGATGGTTGCCCCGATGATGGTGCCGGTGACCGGGTCGCCAAGGATGAACCCCACAACCAGACCCAAAACCATCGGGCGATAGATAATGGCATAGTTGCCTAAGCCGCCAAAGGGCCAGGGGCTATTGGCCAAATAATAAAGCAGCCCCAAAATCAAAGCCTGCGTAAGCGTCATTTCTCTCCTTTTAATATGTTTCTTAAATTCGTTGAACGTTCAGCTGGTACCAATTGGTAATAGATTTCAATACCGCTCTGCATCAAGCGGTCAAACGATGCAATTTCTTCCGGGCTGGCGGAGATGTTTTTGTTGAGCTGGCTGCGGCCGGCCTTGGCGCCCATGCCGCCCAGGTTGATGGAGCCAAGCTGCACGCCCTGAGCGATGAGCGCTTCCATCATTTGCGGGGTTTTTGTGAGCAGGATGATGGGTTGCTGGCCGGGGTCTTCCTGCTTGAGGTATTCCGCGCTCCCCGCGAGGTCCCGGATTTCGACCGTGATCCCGGGAGGCGCGGCGGCTTTCAGCAGCCGCTGCTGGAAAGTATCCTGCGGCAGTTTCTCATCGGCGATCAGAATCACATCGGCGTTCTTGAGCTTGCACCAGGATGTGACGATCTGCCCATGGATCAGCCGATCATCGATTCTCGCGAGTACAATATTTCGCATAGACCTCCTATTCCTTCATCAAAGCGGTAACGTCCAGGAATGTACCTGGAAAAGCGGCGACCAGATGCGCCGTTAGGGCTGGCAGCGGTAAGTCGTTCAGCAGCAGGGATGCTTCCAGAAGGATGCCTAAATTAACCCCGCTGAGGTGCTGAAAATCGTAGTGCTGCATCAGGCTGCCGACTACATTGAATGGGGTTCCGGAAACCAGATCGGTGAAAACCAGCAATTCTTCCCCGCCTTGACGGTCCAGGAACGCGCGTACCCGCTCCTCGAGCTGCTCGGGGCTTTCTCCCGTTTCCAGGCCAATGGCCGCGGCCTGCTCTCCCAGGTCTCCAGCGATCATGGCCGCACTCTCCAGGAGCGCGCCTGCCAGGTTAGCGTGTGAAACGATCAAAATCTTAGCCATTCTTGGTTCCGTTCTCAGCTTCGCAGGCAGCCAGCATGGCTTCTGCGGTTTGGCTATCGGTGATGAGGGTCTTGATGTAGCCTTGCCGCGCCGCTGTCACAAGCGCGGGCACCTTGGCCGCGCCTCCAGCGAGGCAAACCACATTGCGGATCCCTTTCAGGCGGGCAAGCGGCAGCGAGACCTGTTCGTAGAAGCCGCTGGAATCCAGCACGCTGCCGTCTTTATAGAAAAAGTTGGCCAGGATATCGCCAACGGTCTGGCTGGAGGCGATGAGCCTCTTATATTCCTCGCTGGCCTCGCTGATCAAAAAATCGCCCCTGGAGAAACGGGGGCCCAGGCCAACGATGGCCGCGTCCAACTTCTCCCATTGCTGTTTAAGCCGGGAGTAACGGTCTTCTTCGATGCTCATGCGCGGGCTGCCGCGCTTGAGATAGGCAGGCACACTGGTGTAGTAACTCTTAGCCTGGAATTTTTCAGCAAACCGGTCCACGATCACATTGCTTTGCAGGTAGGGGTTGTTCTCATCCGAGATCCCAACCAGGGGGATGAAGGTCATTTTGCCGGGGAATTCCTGGCGGGCTTGCAAGAGGGCGGTTTGGTAGATTGTGTATCCCCAGCCGACGCCCACAAAGTGGGATTTGGCCAGGATGCGGGGCAGGGCTTCCGCCGCTGTGTGAGCGATGGCTTCGGAAACTAAACGGGTGTCAGTACCGGCTTCCGCGGGCGTACTGACCAGGATCACCTCCTGCAGCCCCAATTGGCGCTGCAGGCGCTCCGCGATCTCACGGAGCTTGAGGCTCTCCGGCAATTCAACACTGATGCTCACGATGCCCATCTGGCGGGCCTTATTTAAGAGCCGGGAGACATGCGGCCGGGAGATGTTTTCCTGTTTGGCGATGTAGCCTTGGGAGCGGCCTTCCAGGTAGTATTGCTGAGCGATCCTGTATAAGAAGATGTATTCCGGGTTTTCTTTCATATCTCGGCGTGGATGTACAAATGTACCTGGTGCGCGGGCGTTATTAACATTATAGGCGCTGAACTTTAGTTGGGTCAATCGCTGGGGAGGTACATTTGTACTATTTGCCGCTCAGGCAAGTGATTACTTGTTTAAAAGGAAATCGCCAGGGCATTGCCCTGGCGATAAGGATGATCCTGGGTTTAGGCCATCTCGTATTTTTCGGTGGAGATCTTCTCACCGGGGATGCCCATGCGCTCGAGGATGCGCTCCATGGCGATCATCATCGGGATGGGCCCGCACATGAAGTAGTAAAGGTTCTCGCGGCCATCGGCAGGCAGTTCACTATCCAGCAGGCCTTGGGAGACATAGCCTTTCAGGGGGTAATCCCCGTCCAGGGGTTTCTCCAGAACGCGCAGGACCTTCAGGTTCAGGCGGCTTTCCAAATCGGCCAGTTCTTCTTCGAAGAGCCTGGTGTTCTCGTTGAGGTCGCCATAAAAGAGCCAAACCGGGCGTTTATCGCCGGTATCGTCCATGGTGTGCAGGATGCTCATCATAGGAGCGATGCCGATACCGCCGGCAAGCATGACCAGGCCGTTATCGATATGCGGGTTTTTCAGGTCGAAGGTACCGTAGGGGCCGTCCACCAGCAGTTTATCGCCGGGTTTCAGGGAACGGGTTTTGCGGGTGAATTCACCCAGCTCCTTGATGGAGAAGCGCAGGCGGCCATCGCTGGCCTGGTCCGAACCGGAATACGAGAAGGGGTTGCGGGCCACCCTAAAGGGCTGCGTGCCCACGCTGATCCAGGCTACCTGCCCAGCCCTGAACTGTTTTACCTCGCCCTCGGGTTTGAGGTAGAGGGAATAAGTATCCGGGCTCTCATCAACCACTTTTTCAACCACAAAGGGAACTTTGGCGATCGCCAGGGGCTTGAGCACACGCAAGTAAATGCCAATGCCGACCCAAATGACAATCTGGGCGATCCAGATCACCAGCATGGCCTGCTTGCTCATGTACTTGTTCACCTTGAAGAGGTGAATGGTGGCAAAGATGAGGATGCTGGAGGCCAGAATGGCGTGAACAGCCACCCAACCGGTGTAGTCCAACTTGATGCTCTTGCGGAACATCGAAGAGAAGGCGATGAGGATCAAGGCAAAAAGCCCGATCCAGCCCGCGAGGACCGTCCAGGGCGCTTCCCAAAACTTGAAAAGCTGCAGGGTGGTGACGTTGTTAAAGACCAGCAATACCGGGTGCAGGATGCAGAGCATCACCGAGCCGAGGCTGACGACATGGTGAAAATGGTACATGTCGTCCAGCTCCAAGGAGTCGGCCAGCCAGGGGATCTTGGCCACCGGCAGAAACTGCAGGCCGGCGACCGAAAGGCCCACAAAACCCAAAGCCACGCTAAGGGTCAGCAGCCAGTTGCGCTGGTTGAGGGCCTGCTGTTCCGGGGTGCCCGGAAAGACGAACATCGCCAGTAGCGGCAGAAGCGCGATGAACACGCAGACTGCCAGAAAAATAGTCTTCTTTGTCGAGGCTGCCATGGCGCTCCTGGGCTTAGGGCCGGGTGAGGCCCTGGGTGCTTACGCCGCTGACCGCCGAGAGATCCTCGATCGAGTCGTACATCAATTGCAGAACGTACTTAGCGTTGTGCACATAGGCACCGGGTTCTTTGGTGACGAACATGAAGTTGAAGGCAGCTTTCAGCATGCGGGGGGTGAAGCTCTTGAACCCGTTGGGGAAGGTGGCTTCGTCCTCGGTGATGGTGCCGTCTTCGTTGGTATCAATGAAGGCGTAGGGGTAGGAGTCGCCGTAGAAGCCCCACATGGTGCCGGTCTGGTTTTTGCTGTAGGCAGAAATGGCTTGCATGAGTTTCATGCGCATGCCTTCCACTTCGTCGTAGGCCGATTCCACGGTTCCGTCACCGTCGTAGTCCACCTTGGAGATGCTGATCTTCTTGTAATCCTGCCAGCCGTTCACGACCTCGGTATGGCAGGTGCTGCACATATCGGCGTCGGTGGTGCTGGGCTTCTGGATGTGCAGGGAGTGCGCATCATGGCATTCCAGACAGGTATTGGCGCTGCCAACGTGCTTGAAGGTGCCCACGTAGGTCTTGCCTTCGTACTCGTAGCCGCCGGCTCCGTCCGAACCCAGGTTGGTGGCAGCCGCGTGGAAATAGTGCGGGCCCATCATCGAGGCATCCGGCAGGACCGTATCCGGCTCTGCTTCCGCGTAGCGGCCATCCACGCCGCTGCCGGCGCCCATGCCGCTGTGGCAGGTCATGCAGATGTTGTTGTTGCCTTCGCCGGCTACTTCCTTGGTGGAGGGCATGATCACCTTATCCAGGCTCCAGGAAGCATCGTTGTGGCAGGTGGTGCAGCTGACGACGTCGTTGATGCGGCCGGGGGCATCCACTTTGAAGGCGGTGCTGCCATCCTGGCCCACGTAATCCATGAAGCCGTGGCCGCTATGGCACTTGGCGCAAGTAGGGGGCACCTCAGCCGGATCGTCTTCGTTCCAGTGGACGAAGGCTTCTGAACTCGCGTCGGCGTGGGCAGAGCCCCACCACTTGGCACTGACCTGGGGCACTGGTTCGGCCTGAACCTCTTGCTGGGTGGCCCAAACACCAAAGCCAACCAAGCCGGCTAAAATGATGGCGAGAATGATGATGAAAACTCTTTGTGTCACAGACACCTCCAGAATTAAATTAACTAAGGCTAAATTGTAAAGTGAAAAACCGCACTAGGGTAGGGATAAAAAGGATGATATTTATTAAGATAAGTCCAAAAACTTGGATATCTAGCCTAAATATCCAGAAATTCACAAACTACACAAAACGTTTATGAGTCTTAACTTATACCGCTCAGTTAATGACTAACGCTTGGACTACAATGTTAACTGTTTAGGTGTGAGTGAACCAATTATTTGGTATTCATTTTGTCACATTAGTTTTCACGATGCACCCAAGCCAGCCTGAGCTAAGGGAGAATAATGGCTTTATCTTGCAGGGTGATTGCGAAAATTGATCGTTATCGCAAAGGGGGTCTATGCCAAACCTGGGCCTGATCTTCTTTGCTGTGTCCATCATCTTTCAGGGAATTGCCATTGGTGTGGCTGTCTACCGGGCCTTAAAGAGGAGGCCATACGTCCTGCTGGCCAATGTGCGCATCGTGAACCTGAGCACCGTTCTTCTTAATATCGCGGGTATTTGGTTGCTGATGCAGCTCCTGGGCGAAAACTACCGTTTAAGCTATGTTAGCCAGGTAGTCAACGACTCGATGAGCATCTACGAACGCGCGATGGCATACTGGGCCGGGACTCAGGGTTCCCTGTTCATCTGGGTGTGGAGTTTACAGTCTGCCACGATGTTTGCCATGGTCTTTGCCCGCAAGCAGCTATTCCCCGAAACTGTCGCGCTGATGCAAGGCACAGCATTCATCTTTGCCCTGCATTGTTTCTTCATCGCCAACCCCTTTAGTCAGGTTTGGGTGCGCCCGGATGGCCTCCTTGTGGATGCGATCCTGCGGCCTGTGGGGGCACAGGCAGCCACCTTTTTACAGGGGACGGGGATGGACCCTAATTTCAGGCACTCCGCCATGGCCTTCCACCCGCCGCTGATTTTTCTGGGTTTTGCGGCTTTCATGCCCCCCGCCGCGATCACCGCTGCGCTGCGCTTGCGCGGCCAGATCATGGACAGGGTTTACATCATGCGCATGCATAGCTGGAACATGGTGGGCTGGGTCCTGCTGCTGGGCGGACTGCTCTCGGGGGCGTGGTGGGCTTCGCAGGCATCCATCTTTGGTCATTATTGGACCTGGGACCCCATCCAAACCGCCGCTCTTTTGCCCTTCCTTTCTTCTACCGCGCAAATGCATACCAACCTTTCCAGGCGTACGCGGGACCGGCTGACGGTTCTGGATACCTGGCATATCCTGCTTACCTGGATTTTAGTGCTCTTTGCTACCTATGTTGCCCGTTCACCTGCCTACAACTCAGCGCATTACTTTGGTGAAAGGGATATCAGTACGCTTTTCCTGGTGATCCTTTTGTTCACCCTGTTTTGCTCGATCGGCTTGATGGTCTGGCGCTGGAAAACCATGGGGCGCCCAGGCGGTACACGCCGAATAATCGGACGCGACAGCCTACTTTTTTCGATCTCAACCCTGCTCACGATCTTTATCCTCATTTCTATAGCCACCCTCTTGCTGCCGCGGTTGGGGATTGCCAAACCGTTGGTGGAAAGCCCGGTTTTCAAAAGCGCCATGGGTACCGGTTTGCTGCTGTTTGCTCTGCTGCTCGGGTTTTGCCCGGTGCTCAGTTATGGCTTCCGGCGGCTGCAGACACCCCTGATCATTGCCTCGACCGGCTTGGGGACCTTGCTGGCCTTCATCACCTGGCGCTACTACGGTCAACCCAGCCTGTTGTCTTTATTTGTGCTGACTACCGCCTTCATCGGGATCTCCGCGTGGCTGATCACCTGGCTCTCCCACCGTTACTTCCGCTCCTGGCGGCGTACGGCAGCCGGCGCGATCCATTTAGGCGTATTACTGATGGTGGTTGGCGTAACCGGCGTGGAGAACTTCTCGACGAATATTGAACAGCAGATGCAGCCAGGCGACCAGCTGAGCTGGGGCAATTACACCCTTTCTTACTACGGAAACCCGGTTATTTTTTCCTACCCGGACCATGAGAGCCGTTATGTACCGCTTTCGCTCAGCAAGGGCGGCGGACATCTGGCCGACTTGGCTCCCCAACTGGACATTTACCCCCACTTGGGGCGGAATATCAGCGAGGCGGATTCTTACGATACGTTTTGGCGCAGCACCCAGGTTGTTCTGGAAATGGTGCGGCCGACCGATAACTGGATCAAGATTACGGTGAAAGATAAGCCCTTGGAATCGCTGATTTGGGTGGGAGGGATTCTCTTGCTGGTTGCGGGGGCGCTCATGGCCCTCAGGCGGCATAATCGCCCGGCACAATTACCGGGTGACCCGCCGCTGCGGACCAGCTAAGCTCAAAAACCCAGCGCGCGCAGGAACCAGGCCGGCGTGACGAAGGCCCCCATGCCCCGGAGCGTGACGAGCAGCAGAACAGCCGCGAATGCCAGCAGCCCCAAAGCAACGATAAAAGTATCCCATGGCTTCCAGTTCAACTGGTAGAGCCAACTGCGCTTTTGCGTGCCAAAGCCGCGCAGGTCCATGGCATCGGCCACATCCTCGCTGGAGGAGATAGCGTTCATCGTTACCGGAACCAAAAATGGCGCTACCCGGGCCATGCGTTTGATGATCCCGCCCTTCACCTTCTCGATCTCGTAACCGCGGGCCTTTTGCGCGTCCAGGGTGGTGTTCATATTCAGCATCAGGGTGGGCAGGAAGCGCATGGCCAGTTCGATGGTGTAGGCGCCCTTGTCTGGCAGGCCCAGGCGGCTGAACGTGACGCCGTAGGCGCGCGTATCCATGCTGAAGGGGATCACCAGAAAAACCAGCGAAATGCCTAGAATGCGCATCAATTGACAGATGGCAAACCAGAGCCTGTTAGCGGTGAGCCCAAAGTGGATACTGCGGCCCAGTATCTGAAAATCGTGTGCCCAGATGTGGTTTTGGGTCACCGGAACAATGCGGCCAGCGCCACCGCCGGTGAGGATGGTATTCACCAGCACCATCATGAAAAGCATCATGCTCACCATCATCCAGGAGCGCCGGGTTTCTTTGAAACTGAGATCCGCCATGCTATACCAAACGACCCCCAGGATAAACAGCGGCGTGATGATGCGCCAGTCCCAACTGAGCATCATGGCTAGGGTGTAGGCCAGCGAGAATATCCAGCGTGCCCGCGGGTCAAGGCGGTTCATCACGCTGTTGCGGTCTCTAAAGCTGAAGGCGGCGATCATGAGCAGCTGAAAATTGGGGCGGCAAGGGACATTGCCGCCCCAATGGAAGCATTAGCGCTAGTTTCTCCCGCGGGATTTAACCACCGCGCCGTAGGCCAGCATCAGCAGGGGCAGCAGGACCAAACCGCTGGTGATATCGGCCAGGAAAGCGGGCACGAAGTTGGCGCCAACCACGGTGGCCCAATCCGCGCCGCTGACCCACATCTCTGACAGGGAGGCCACGCCTACGCCAAAGAAGGAGCCCAGAATAACGCCAAGTTCGCCGATGAGGATCGAGCGGCCGGCCATCATGTCCGTAGTGAAGGCTGAAAGCAGGCCCGGCACCAGGCCGATGATGCCATTGCCGAGGTCCCACCAGAACCAGAAGCCGTAGCCGGAGAGCAAATCGCCCAGGATATTGCCCAGGAAACCGGTGATAAAGCCAACGATCGGGCCAAAGGCGATGCCGAAGAACATGGGCACCACGATGGGGACGCGGAAGCTGACGTTGCCTGTGCCAACCATGGGCAGCAGGATGTTGAACACCCAGGAGAGCGCGGCGAAAAGCGCTGCCCCCAGCGCGCTGTAGACAACTTCGCGCGTGCCGAACTTCCAAATATTACGCTTCTCGGGCGGGGTGTCGCCGCGGAGCGCTTCCAGGGATTTATCGTACAGTTCTTGAGACATAATTTCCTCCTCGAAACTAAGATGAATAAAGCGCCAGGTGTTCAGCTCTGGCGTAATGACCGGTGAGCGGATAAAGCTGCTGATTCAATTTTAAGAGAGAGGTAGGCAAAATGCGCCATTTTCGTAGAGCCTCGTGGTCGCCGAGGACTTCCTGCGGGGGGCCATCGGCAGCCAGGCGCCCGCCGTGCATCACCAGCACGCGGTTGGCATAGATGGCAGCCAGGTCTACATCGTGGGTGATGAAGAGGATGGCATCGAAGCCGGGCATGCCCATGATGGCATCCATGAAGCTCATGTAATTCCAATAGTCCTGGCCGGCGGTGGGCTCGTCCATGACCAGGATGCGGCTGCGCATCGATAGAATGGCAGCGATGCTCACCCGCTTTTGCTGCCCGAAACTGAGGGCGAGCGGGGGGCTGGCCATCTCCTCCTCCAGGTGCACGGAGCGGATGGCCCAGAGGCTGTTGGCTTCGATGTCCGGTTTGGCAAAGCCCAGGTTTTCCGGACCGAAAGCCAGTTCTTCGCGCACGCTGCGGCCGAAGAGCATCTGGCTGGGGCTTTGGAAAACGTAACCGATGGTTTTGGCGGCCTCGGCCACGCTTTGTTTCTTGCTGTCCTGGCCTTCCAGGAGCACCTGCCCCTGGGTGGGCTTGAGCAGGCCCAGGGCGTGCTTGACGGTGGTGGTTTTGCCACTGCCGTTATGGCCCAAAACGGCGATCACATCGCCGGTGTGGACTTCAAAGTTGAGCCCATGAAGCACTTCAGGCAGCTCCGGCCGGTAGCTGAAGTGTACGTCCTCGAATTGGAGGAGGGGCGGGCTTTCCGGGGCGGGTGTGGGGGCGGCGGAGAGGAAT
>ENA-UOOM01003414-UOOM01003414.1-fermentation-metagenome-genome-assembly--contig:-NODE-3414-length-11540-cov-6.476709_pt1 | contig 11540 bp, 10 predicted proteins | sample MGYA00245781_ERZ724031 | MGnify/ENA primary metagenome ERZ724031 (study PRJEB28704, sample SAMN03018317) | fermentation metagenome | biome: anthropogenic terrestrial biome; feature: soil; material... | reverse complement strand
CAAAGGAGCATAATCTACCAAAGTTTAAATTAGCTTATTTTTATTCTGAGGTTGATAAAGAATATTTAAGAAATAAAATGGAAAATGGCAGTATAATCGCAGGCTTGGACTCAAGGACAAATCTTTCTGTTGAGGAATTGGACAGTACCGATAGAATAGTTGCCGTTGCGGGAGTACATCCGTATATTAAAGCATTGGAAATGGGAGCGGATGTAATAATAGGAGGAAGGTCTTCGGACATTGCAATTTTTGCCGCACCGGCCATTTATGAAGGATTTCCCGAAAATGTTTCCTATTATGCAGGGAAGGTATTGGAATGTGCTTCATTTTGTGCCGAACCATACGGAGCGAAAGAAAGTGTAATAGGAACAATTACTAAGGATGATGTTAAGGTTACGGCAATGGCAACCTGGCAAAGATGCACCGTGGCTTCGGTTGCAGGTCACGCTATGTATGAAAGGTCTAACCCGTATTATGAATATTTTGCCGGTGGTATGCTTGATATGTCAGAATGCGTTTATGAGCAATATGATGAAAAAACTACAAGAATTACAAATCCTAAATATATTCCTATTGAAGGCAAAATAAGAGTTAAATTAGAAGGCTCAACAAAGGTCGGAGAAATGTATATAGGAATAGCCGGAATCAGAGACCCGTATACAATCAGGCATATTGACAAGGTAATTGAAATGGCAAGGGATCAGGTGAAGGAACGATTTGGGGAAGATGGCTATGAGCTGCATTATAGAATATACGGCAAAAATGGAGTAATGGGTGATTTAGAACCTGTTAAAGAAATTAAATCACATGAGCTGTGCGTCGTTGTACAAGGAATCGCACCTACAAAGGAAATGGCAGAAGAAGTGACCATGACAGGTCTAAGGCAAATATTCTATGCAAGGTTGCCCGAGGTAAAAGGAACTGCCGGTACTGCAGCCTTCATAGTTGATGAAGTTTTACACGCTACACCTGCATACAGATGGTCATTAAATCATACTGTCGAGGTGGACGATCCTCTAAAATTATTTGACGTAAAGCTTGTAGAAATAGGAGAGCAGGTGATATAATGAAAACAATAAAATTAGTTGACTTAGCAAAAACAATTAGAAGCAAAAATGCGGGAACAGATAGAATTACTTTTGATATTATATTTAGAGATAAAGAAAACTATGAATTTGTTAAAAATAGTAAAGTAATAAATAAAGATTTTATAGTTGACCTTTATAAAATAGATATCGACAGAATTTCTGATTTTGTAGAGTTTGATCCGGGATATGCCATCAAGTTTACCATTAAAAGGCTGCAGCCCAGCGGAAGCCCCGGTGAAGGAGATGTATTCGGATGTCAGCAGTATCCACCGCTGCTTGATATAGAAATTCCTGTATAAGAAATCGTACTATGCCGCAACTGTTGTTGCGGCATAGTAATTATTAACATAGAATCTATCAATAGGAGCTTAATAAATGGGACAGCTGTCATTTTTTCATATTTTAGGGAGCATTATAACCTTATCTGTTATTATATTTATAGGAATTTTTACAGGAAGGAAGGTAAAGAACGCAAAGGATTTTTCGAGCGGAGGTCATAATGCAGGTTCAGCATTAGTTTCGGGAACAATAATAGGCACATTGGTCGGAGGCTCATCAACTATCGGTACGGCACAGCTTGCCTTTACAAACGGATTCTCGGCATGGTGGTTTACTATAGGCGCAGGGGTAGGATGTTTGCTGCTTGGAGCAATATTTGCAAAGCCTCTGCGAAAAAGCGAATGCAATACAATTCAGCAGATAATAACCAATGAATACGGACAAAAATCCGGCATAATTACATCTGCTTTGGCATCCTTCGGTATAATGATTAATATTGTTGCACAAATCTTGGCGGCAAATTCTCTTTTGTCATCCATGTTTGGCTTAAGCCCTGAATTAAGCGCAATAATAAGCGTAATTCTAATGGCATGCTATGTAATTTTTGGAGGGGTTTTAAGCACCGGAGTTTTAGGTGTTATTAAACTTATACTAATATATATTTCAGTTATACTATGCGCTGTCTTGGCAATTAAGCTGTCGGGAGGATTTACTGAAGTTTATGGCTCTCTTCCTCATGATAAATATTTCAATTTATTTTCAAGAGGTATGGGAATTGACGGAGGAGCATTTTTATCTGTTGTTTTCGGAGTTTTGTCTACACAGACATATATTCAGGCAGTTTTATCGGGTAAAAGCAACAATGCTTCCATAAAAGGTACTCTTATAAGTTCGGTGTTAATACCGCCTATAGGTATCGGAGGTATATTAATCGGTCTGTATATGCGGATTAATTTTCCGAATATAGTTTCCGGACAGGCTTTTCCTCTTTTTATAATATATAATATGCCTCCCTTTATCGGGGGAGCAATATTAGCAACATTATTAATAGCATTGGTAGGCACCGGCTCAGGTATGGCACTTGGATTCGGGGCGATAATAACTAATGATATTTATAAGAAGTATATAAATAAAAATGCGGACAGCAAGAAAGAACTGTCGGTTACAAGGGTGGTTATACTTATATCCTTAGCGGTTTCTGCAATGTTCACATTAGGAAATTTAAAATCTGCAGTGTTGACATGGGGATTTATGTCAATGGGATTAAGGGCGACTGTATTGCTGACTCCAATGATTACTGCCTTGTTTTTCAAGGGAAAAGTCAGCAGCAAATATGCAATACTATCAAGTGTTTTGGGATTTGCATCATTTTTGACTTGTGAAATTTTTTTGAATTTAAATATTGATCCGCTAATAATAGGAGTTAGCGTAAGTGCGGTTATAGCAATTGCAGGAAGCAGAAAATCCGTTTTGCGCCGTTATGAGCTGTAGGTGGCTTCGTCTTCAAAATGACAGACAACCGATCTTCCGGAAACCTTCGCGGTTTCTTTTTTTAATTTTAAAATATATTTTATTAATTTGACTTATTATGATACAATAAAGAAAAAACAGAGGAAAGAAATATGATATTGGTTTTAGCAGAAAAACCTTCGGTAGGCAAGGATGTAGGAAGGGTTTTAAATTGTAATAAATCAGGCAATGGTTTTATTGAAGGAAGCAAGTATATTGTTACCTGGGCTTTGGGCCACTTAGTAACATTGGCAGACCCTGAAGGCTACGATTCAAAATATGCACGTTGGGAATTGGACGTCCTGCCCATAATCCCAAAAACAATGAAAACAGAAGTGATTAAACAGACAAGAAAACAGTTTAATACGGTAAAAAGCCTGATGCACAGAAAAGACGTTTCAGAAATAGTAATTGCAACTGATGCAGGAAGAGAAGGTGAATTGGTTGCAAGATGGATAATTGAGAAGGCTGATGTTAAAAAGCCTTTAAAAAGGCTGTGGATTTCATCGGTGACGGATAAGGCAATCAAGGATGGATTCAACAACCTAAAGGACGGCAGATTGTATGATAATCTTTATGCATCTGCTTTAGCGCGCTCTGAAGCTGATTGGGTTGTCGGCATTAATGCAACAAGAGCGTTGACATCTAAATACAATGCCCAGCTTTCATGCGGCAGAGTGCAGACTCCGACCATTGCAATGATTGCGGCATTGGAAGATGAAATAAGAGATTTTAAACCTGTACAATATTATGGAATTGAAGCTTTAACAGGCGGTTTTAAGTTTACGTGGCATGATAAAAATAAGGACACAAGGACATTTAACGAAGATAAATGCGATAATACTATAAACAGCATTAAAAATAAAAAACTTAAAATTATAGACATATCAAAGAGAAAAGCTCTTGCTTATTCACCTCCTTTGTATGACTTGACAGAGCTGCAAAGAGATGCAAACAATATTTACGGATTTTCGGCAAAGGAAACACTATCGGTAATGCAATCCTTGTATGAGCGACATAAGGTGCTGACATATCCAAGAACCGATTCAAGGTATTTGACAGATGATATAGTGGAAACATTAAAAGACAGAGTCAGAGCTGCAAGCGTGGGTCCTTATTCAAAAATAGGATTCAGGATAAGCTCCAACCCCATAAAATCCAACAAAAACTTTGTCAATAACTCCAAGGTTTCCGACCATCATGCCATTATACCAACGGAACAAACCGTAATTTTAAACGATTTGTCAGACCGGGAAAGAAAAATATATGACTTGGTTGTAAAAAGATTTTTTGCAATTTTGTCAAAGCCTTTTGAATATGAAAAAATAACCATAACAGCAAAAATTAACAATGAGGAATTTACCTCTAAGGGAAGAATTACATTGTCCGCGGGTTGGAAGGAAGTATACGGCAATTATGAAGATGAGGAAGAACTTGATGACTATCCCATAGATGAATTAAATAAGCTTAATAAAGGCAGTGAGATATCAGTTTCTTCTATAAAAAAGACTATTGGAGAAACAAAGCCGCCTGCAAGATTTACAGAAGCAACCTTGCTGTCCGCCATGGAGAATCCTGTCAAGTTTATGAAAAATGCGGATAAGGAATTAAAAAAGACAATAGGTGAAACCGGAGGACTTGGAACAGTTGCAACAAGAGCAGATATAATCGATAAATTATTTAACAGCTTTGTAATTGAAAAGAAAGATAAATACATTTATACTACATCCAAGGGAAGGCAGCTGCTTAGTTTAGCCCCATTAGATTTAAAATCTCCCGTATTGACTGCAAAGTGGGAGAAAAACCTAAATGATATTGCAAAGGGTAATTTAGATAAGAATAAATTTCTATATGATATAATTAATTACACTAAGCTTATTATTAAGGAAATTAAAAGCAGCGACAAAAAATTTGTTCACGACAATGAAACAAGGGAAAAGTGCCCGGACTGCGGAAATTACCTTTTGGAGGTTAACGGTAAAAAAGGAACTATGTTGATTTGTCAAAACCGAGAATGCGGATATAGGAAAGGAATTTCGCAGATTACAAACGCAAGGTGCCCTAACTGTCATAAAAGGTTGGAACTTAAAGGGGAAGGTGAGGGCAAAATATTCGTATGTAAATGCGGTTTCAGAGAAAAGCTATCGGCATTTAACAAAAGAAAAGAATCTGAAAGCACATCAATTTCTAAAAAGGAAGCAGCCAAATTTTTATCTAAACAAAATAAAAAATCAGATGAAAATATTAATACCGCATTGGCAGATGCTTTAGCAAAGTTAAAGCTTTAAAATTTATAATTGACCAAGGAGAAAAAATGTTACCTATTTTAATTTTATTCGCAGGATATTTTATTTATATGATGAGCAGAAGAAAAAAATTAGAAAATCAGGTTGAACTGTTTAACAAGCTTTTATATGTTGAAAAAAGTCCTCAAAAATACATTGCTGAGGTAGATAAGCTTCTGTTAAAATTTCAAACGGAAAATGAAAGAAATATCAATTATATTCAAAAAACAACCGGGTTGTTGTATGCCGGAAGATTTGACGAAGCTGTGAGCATATTAAATGAAAAGGTTAAAAAAATCCCTCCCAATTGGCAGGCGGTATATTATCATAATATGCTCTTAAGCTTGTATTTCAGAGGTGATACGGAAAAAGCCAATGAGATATTAAAAGAAGTTAAAAGTACAATTGACTCATATTATAAAAAGGATTACAACAAAGTGACCATTGAATTGATTTATGCTGTTTCTGATTATTACAACAACAGAATATCAGAATGCAAAGAGTTTTTTAAATTATTGCCTGAAATTACAAAGAATGAATACAGAATAGCAATGGGATATTATTTTTCAGGTAAAATATTACAAATTGAAGGAAAGGCAGAAGAGGGCGAGGAGTGCCTAAATAAGGCAAAAACCCACGGTCACGGAAGCTTTATTGAATTTTTATAGGTGGGATAATAATGAATATTAAAAAAGATGATAATAAAATCACTGTTCATGGTGCCAAGGATTTTAATTTAACTCATATTTTTGACTGCGGACAATGCTTCAGATGGAATAAGGAAGAGGACGGTTCCTATACGGGAGTTGTTAAGAATAAAGTTATAAATGTTTCTCAGGAAGGAAGCACCGTTGAATTTAACAATATAAATATAGATGAATTTGAAAATATTATAATAAATTATTTTGATTTTGATACTGATTACGCAGCAATTAAAAAAAACGTAAATACGGATGATATTATGGCAGAAGCCATAAAGTTCGGTGAAGGAATAAGGATTTTAAACCAAGATGAATGGGAAACAATGATTTCATTTATGATTTCCGCAAACAACAGAATTCCCATGATTAAGAAGGTCATTGAAAACTTAAGTGTTTCCTTTGGAGATTATATCGGTAATTTCAGAGGGAAAGACTATTATAGTTTTCCGACAGCGGAAAGCTTATCAGCAGCATCCGTAGATGAAATTTTACAGTGTAAAGCCGGATTTAGAGCGCCGAGGATTAAAGAAGCTGCAACAAGATTTTTAACAGAAAGTGATATGATTTTTAATATAAAGAATATCAGTTATGATGAAGGTTTGAATTATCTTAAGACTTATGCCGGAATTGGGGACAAGGTTGCAAACTGCATTTTATTATTTTCAATGAGACACTTTGATACTTTTCCGGTTGATATTTGGGTCAGAAGGGTAATGCAGACATTATATGTAAGCAAGGATACAAAGGATGCAGATATAAGGAAATTTGCAGAAAATAAATTCGGAGAATTTTCGGGCTTTGCACAGCAATATCTTTTTTACTATGCCCGTGAGAATGGAATAGGTAAATAAAGGATGTCTGAATCTATTCTTAGTCTTTGATGCATATTCCTGTGATATGATACAGACAATAAGAAGGCTTGAAAAAATTATAGGAGATATCATTATGACAAACAAAGGATGGAATTTGGAAAGCAGCTATGCTGATTTACCGGAATTTTTTTATTCAAAAATAATTTTAAATAAAGTGTACTCACCAAAATTGGTAATTTTAAATAATAATCTGGCTGATAGTTTAGGTTTGGATGCAAAGGAGCTTAAAAGTGACGAGGGAGTGTCATATCTTTCGGGAAACTCCGTTCCAAAGGGTTCCGTACCGATTGCTCAAGCATATGCCGGTCATCAATTCGGTTATTTTACAATGTTAGGCGACGGGAGAGCAATGCTTTTGGGAGAGCAAATTTCTTCCGAAGGTAAGAGGTACGATATTCAGTTAAAGGGCTCGGGAAGAACTCCATATTCAAGGGGAGGGGATGGTAAAGCCGCACTTGGTCCGATGCTGCGTGAATATATCATAAGCGAAGCAATGTTCAATCTTAATATACCTACCACAAGAAGCTTAGCAGTTGTAATAACAGGTGAACCGGTAATAAGGGAGGAGATATTAAAAGGAGCGATTTTAACACGTGTGGCAAGCAGCCATATTCGTGTCGGAACATTTGCATATGCCTCTAATTTCGGGACTGTTGAAAATGTAAGGCAGTTAGCTGATTATACGATTAACAGGCATTACAAAGAAATTGCAAAGGAAGAAAATCGAATTTTAAGTTTTCTGAGGGAAGTAATTAAAAGACAAGCAGCATTGATTGCAAAATGGCAGCTTGTGGGATTTATACACGGTGTTATGAATACGGACAATATGGCAATAAGCGGTGAAACAATTGATTATGGTCCCTGCGCTTTCATGGATGCATATAATCCGGATACGGTTTTCAGCTCTATAGATACATATGGGCGATATGCCTATAAAAATCAGCCTGAAATTGCCGTATGGAATTTATCAAGATTTGCAGAAACTCTTTTGCCCCTTATTCATGAAAATAAGGATGAGGCAATTACACTTGCAAAAGATGCGGTTGCCGAATTTTATGAATTATATGACAATTATTGGCTTTTCGGCATGCGCTCTAAATTAGGAATATTCAATGAAGAAACCGAAGATGAAAATCTTGTTGATAAGCTACTTAGCATGATGCATATTAATGGTGAGGATTATACAAATACATTTATTAATCTTACATTCAGCAGAACGGGTAATTCAGCCATGTATGGCAGCACTGAATTCAAGGATTGGCATAAAAAATGGCAGGAACGTCTTTTAAGGCAAGAACAATCAAAGGAAGAATCGATTAAATTAATGCGAAATTCCAATCCTGCCGTAATACCCCGCAATCACAGAGTTGAGGAAGCATTGTCCGCAGCGGATGAGAAGGGTGATTACAGTGTAATGGAACGGTTGTTAAATATTTTGTCAAAACCATTTGCACACACTCCGGAGCAGGCTGAATATGCACAGCTGCCGCCTCCGTCCTCATGCAAGTATAAAACCTACTGCGGAACATAGACATTCCTTTTTCCCTGAAGGTCTACACCTATAAAAGAAGTCTGGAGCATTTCTGTGATGGCGGAAATGAGGGAATTGTGAGAAAATGAAAAATTTGAATTGACAAATTATTTCACAGAGCTTATAATATTAATGTTGTCGGGGTGTAGCGAAGCTTGGTATCGCGCATGGTTCGGGACCATGAGGCCGAAGGTTCAAATCCTTTCACTCCGACTTATTAATACATCAAGGTGCCGGCAAATTGTTTGCCGGCTTATTTTGTATGACCTAACCCCATTTTCTGAGTCTTTTTTCAGAAAAATGGATGGTAGGTCAACCGCACAGAATTCCCAATTTATGCGACGAAAGGAGCAAATAAATTGGTGGATTCCCCTGGGTATGACCTAACCCCGTTTTGTGCCATCATAAGTAATAAAAAATTGGTTAGTAAGGAGGACTATATGACTTCGGAAGAAAGAAGATTGCAAATTGAAGAAATATTAAATAATAACACAGAGCCTATAACTGCATCCGCGCTTGCCAAAAAGTTTTCCGTGAGCCGCCAGGTCATAGTGGGAGATATTGCCCTTATGCGAGCCGGTGGTCTTAAAATACATGCAACACCGAGAGGGTACATATTAGACAGAGAAGATGAAAGCCAGTGTGTTTTTACGGTTGCATGCTGCCATGACGACAGTAACATGGAAGCAGAGCTTTATGCAGTTGTTGATAACGGCGGTACTGTGCACGATGTTACCGTGGAGCATCCCATATATGGAGAAATAATCGGGGAGCTGCACCTTAAATCAAGATATGATGTGGATTTATTTATGAAAAAAGTTGCAGAAAATAAAGTTCAGCCTTTAATGAGACTGACAGGAGGCATACACCTTCATACCATCAAATGCAAGGATGAGGATACTAAAAAGAGAATAATAGAAGTGCTGAGAAAGAAGAATATAGCATTAGACTAAGTTAATAAATTCAAGAAAACCGGAAACCATTTTATTGGTTTCCGGTTCATTATTGTCATGACAGTCCATCTGTAATAGCCTTTATTGCCGCAAATAGCACACCGGCTATGGGCCAGATAATCCAGGACATTGTCCAATTATTTGTAATGAAGCTGTATCCTAAATAAATGGCAACTATTACAAGCCAATATACTTTTGAAATAGTTTTGGATATCTTGTTTGATTTACTTTTTATAGAATAATCCCCCTGCTGCAAAAGCACATTACAAGCTTCATGGACAGCGCTTTTATTAATTAAGTTATATGTTGCAAATGCAACAATTATCAGGGTAACTGCTATGGATATTACACTTAACCCTTCAATTTCCAACATAAGAGGTATAATAATAACGGGCAATGCGCATAAAATGTAACCTATTACTGAAATATTAACTGCAGATTTGTAGCTTTGCTCATCTTGTTCTAGTATATTTCGTACTGCTTGCTCAGTTTTATAATCCAATTCAAAAACATTCTCTTGAAGATATTCAAATCTTTCCAACTTGCTTGAAAACCTTATAAAATGCGAAACACCTGCTGCAACTAAGCATATGAGAACAGCCAAACTAACCGCAATTAAAGATTCTTCTTTAACTGTGATTAAATTCAGTTCACTTAATCCTAATAAGAGCAACAGAGTTACCGGAGATAATATGCAAAGCAGTACCCCTAAGGCTGTTTTCGGAGCTGTTGATTTTGAATTTTCTATATATTGCATTGCTTCATCATATGAAACCATGGAAATGTCGGTCTTGTTTTCTATAACCTCTTTAATTCCCAAAGTATCTGCCAATTCATCCAAGTTTCCGAATTCTGATATTACTATTCCTATTGCTTCATTTTCTGTTTTTCCGGCATTTTTCAACTCACTGTACTTATCTTCCATCATTGCAAGCAATTCCATTTTTGCTCTGATTACATCATCTGTTTGAGGTATTCCTAAAAACATATTGTCAAGATAATTTCTGATTGTATTCATGATCATTCTCCTTCACTATAAATTTTTCAATAACTTCCTTTGTTATTTTCCATTCTTTACATTTTTCCTTGTAGTATTTTTTACCTGTTTCTGTTATTTTGTAATAGGTTCTTTGCTTTCCGTATGTTTCGCTGCCTAAGAATGCTTCTATATAACCATTTGATTCCATTCTTTTAAATGCGGAGTAAAGGGTTGTTTCCTTTATTACATATTTTTCATCTGTCAGCTCTCTGATTCTCTTGGAAATTTCATAGCCATAAGATGGTTCGCTAAGCAGGAGGTACAGTATCATTGTATCATTATAGCCACGAATTACATCACTGCTAATCATATTCATCCCTCTTCCTATAATTTTATTGCATCTGTCGTAGTAATTATAATGTATTTACTACGACAGGTCAAGTACTTTTTTTTATATAAAAAACAATAGAATAGGAGCGCAGCATGCTCATAGTTAGCATAAAGGCGTAAAATTTAACTATTTTCAATGAAATAAAATTACTTGACAAAAATAAAATCATACTTTATAATCATATTGATAGGTGTCAAGACATATGACTTGATATAATAAAAGTTTAGGAAGGATAAAAATGAACAGAAACAGTAATCTTAATTCTATGGTAATATCAGCACTTCTTTGTGCAATCGGAATAGTAATACCTATAATATCACCGCTTAAAATAACTTTGGAGCCGGCATCGTTTACACTTGCCAGTCATGTTGCAATTTTCATTGCTATGTTTATTTCTCCTGCAACCGCAGTATTCGTTGCGGCAGGTACGGCAGCAGGTTTTTTATTGGCGGGATTCCCAATAGTAGTTGTTGTTCGTGCGGCATCCCATGTAGTGTTTGCCGCAGCGGGAGCTTTGTATCTTAAAAAGCATCCCGGAGTGTTGAAATCATTTAAAACATCTCAAGTTTTTTCTTTGGCAATTGGTTTGCTTCACGGAATAAGCGAGGTTATATCTGTAATTCCATTTTATTTTGGCAATAACATGGGTTCGGCTTATTATGCAAAAGGATTTATGGTATCAGTTATATTGTTGGTAGGCGTTGGAACGGTAGTGCATAGTATGATAGACTTTTACTTGGCGCAGGCAATATGGAAGCCTGTTTCAAAGACTGTTAAACTTCCCGAGAAAGTTAGTGTAAATTATAACGCATAAGAGCCCTTTAAGAGGACTCTTATATTTATTTGGGTAAATTGAAAGTCAATACTTGACAAAAAAACTCCAATTTAGTATAATTGATAAAGAACATAAGGAGGAATATCTATTGCTAATCACAAGAGAAACAGATTATGC
>ENA-UOOM01003413-UOOM01003413.1-fermentation-metagenome-genome-assembly--contig:-NODE-3413-length-11540-cov-11.859817_pt1 | contig 11540 bp, 14 predicted proteins | sample MGYA00245781_ERZ724031 | MGnify/ENA primary metagenome ERZ724031 (study PRJEB28704, sample SAMN03018317) | fermentation metagenome | biome: anthropogenic terrestrial biome; feature: soil... | reverse complement strand
GGATAAAAGAATGCAGATTACGCCGACAACCGTGCGGTTTTTAAATAGGCTCATAGATTTTTCCTCCTTAATTTCAAGGTGATTTTAGAAGCTGGAGCTGTATCTGCGGTGTTTCACCGCTTTCACAGCCTTGGGGATCAGGGCGGCCGCTGCCAGCGAAACGGCGGCGATACCGGCAACGATGAGGGTCTTTTTTCTGCTGATATGGATTTTTTTCATGAGACAATTCCTCCTATATTTAGAATGGTTACGGCAAGAAAGCCGAGGGACAAAAAGGGCACCATAGGCAAAGCTACCTGTGACGCTTTCTGAGGCTCCAGCTTGCGAAGCCGCCTGATTAGCTGGTTTGTGAGATAAAAAAGGAGGGACGCTGTCAGACCGAGCAGCAGCCCGGCCGTGCATCCCCCAAAGCCCATTACAGTTCCTGCGGCGGCTGTGAGCTTGATATCCCCGCCGCCGATGCCCTCCGACTTGTACAGGGCGGCAATCAGCAGGGGCAGTGCGGCAAGGACGCCTAAAAGATTGACGGGGCTGAAATCAATCAGCCCCGTCAGTGCAATCAGGAGGCAGATGCTGTCCGGGATGATCCGTTTGCGGAGATCCCACACAGAAGCCGCCAGCAGCAGACAGAAAAAAAGCACCGCCTGTGCGATGCTATCAGCCTGCATAATTGAACATTTCCTTAATGCGCTGCACAAGAGTGGGCAGTACCGTTTCTCCGAACAGAGCATACAGCCCCGCAAGGAGCAGAGCGCCCAAGACCACGGCAATCAGGATTTTGATGGCGGTGTCAATGTAGCCGTCCCCGCGGCTCCCGGAAAGGATGCGGCAGGTTCTGGCGGCGGTCATGACCGCCTTGCTTTTCAGCTTGCAAATGAGATGCTTCATGGATGTTCCCCCTTATTCAAAGTGGTACGTCACCGAGTAGGTGATGTTGGATTTGTTGTACATGCAGTCGTGATTGGTGTAATAATAGAACTCCAGCTGCGTATACACACCTGCGCCGAGGGTGCGGGTGAAGGTGATGCCGTTGGAGGTGGTGCCGTAGTCCAGCTGATCCCACTGTCCGGTCAGCTTGTTGTAGCCGCGCACCCTGCCGAAATCGGAGCCGCTGTGTCCGCTGACGGGAGGCACGGTAAAGGTATATTCCGTGATGGTGGCGCCTTCGATGCCGTTTTCCATGATCACGGAATCCGGGCCGGTAAGCGTCATGCCACCGCCGCCGTTGGAATCCGCCACAAAGAAAACGATAGCGGCCCACGGGGACTCAGCCCCTGCGGAATCCACCGCTTTGACACGCACCACGTTCTTTCCGCGAGGGTAGGTCTGGGTTTCGGCGTTTCTGCCCTCCCAAATCAGGGTGACAGAGTCGCCGTCCGGGTCGGAGCTGGTGGCTATGATGGTGACCGGCGTTCCCGGCGCTACACTGTTGCCGTTCGGTGTTCGGGTAATCACTGGCGCTGTCGGGGTAGAGTTTGCAATGGTAAAGGTCTTAGAGACCCAATCGGAATACAGCCCGGTAGCATCCTTGGCGCGAACACGGACCGTGTGAGTGCCAACGGCATAGTAGCCGTCCGCCGCCTTGTTATCCCATTCCAGCGTGGTGGCATCGCCATCCGCGTCAGCGGCTGTTGCGTTGATATTCACAAGGAATTTACCGCTTTTCGCTGTACGGGTGGGGCTTGCAGTCAAGGTGACCGTGGGCGCGGAGCTGGTGATGGTGAAGGTCTTTTCCGTCCAAGGGGAATATGCTCCGGCAATGTCCTTGGCACGGACTTTTACGGTATGGGCGCCGGGCGCATAGTAGCCGTCTGCCGCCTTGTTATCCCATTCCAGTGTGGTGGCATCGCCGTCCGTATCCGCTGCCTTGGCGCTGATATTGACGAGGAATTTACCGTCTTTGACGGTTCGGGTCGGCTCGGCGGTCAGGATAACGGTTGGCGCGGCATTGGTCACGGTGAAGGTCTTTTCCGTCCACGCAGAATACGCCCCGGCAATGTCCTTGGCACGAACTTTTATGGTGTGAGTACCCGGTGCATAGTAGCTGTCGGCCGCAGTATCCGCATACTCCAAGGTCACCGCATCCCCATCGGGGTCTGTGGCGCTGGCGGTAATGTTCACGAGGAACTTTCCATCCTTGGCGGTGCGAGTGGGAACGGCTTCTACCACAGGAGCGTTCGGTGCGGTGTTGGTAACCGTGATGTTCTCCGAATGGGTGGTGACACGCCCTTCGCTGTCGGTCACGGAGGCGGTCAGGGTAAATGTGCCGGTGTCGCGGATAGAGATTTTTCCTCCGTCGTTGCCGAGGGTGCCCTGATACGATGCGGGTTTGCCGTCCTTTTCCAGTGTCCAAGCTACGGCATAGCTGCCAAGATGCTGAACATTCTTTGCAGCAACCTCAAACTCTGTGCCATAGTGAACAGACTGCGGCATGGTGAATGCATACTGCACCACAGGAAGGATGCGAATGCTCTCGCTGTGGGAATAGCTGCGTTTCAGGTAATCGGTCATGGTGGCGGTAAGAACATACTCGCCGTCATCCTTGAAGGTGATTTTGCCGCCCTGCGCGTTGAGTTCTCCGCTGAACGCCTCTGAGAGCGGAAGGCTCTTGCCGTTCTTTGTCGCGGACCACTCCACCGGAAGAACCTGATTGTTGCCGTGGGTTCTGAGGTCGATGGCGGTGTCGGTGTAGGCAAATTCGGAAAGCTCAAAGCCGATGGTCAGTACCGGCAAAACCTCGCATTTGTCCTTACTTTCATACAAAAACACCCGGCCGGTTTCATCGGTGACTCTGGCTGTCAGCTCATAGACACCGGCCCGTTTGAAGCGGATGGTGCCGCCGCCGTTTGTGAGCGTTCCGTCCACATAGGTCGGCCAATCCTGAAATCCGTAGGTGTTGTCCACCAGCCATTCGACGGTGAGGCCGTCCAAATCAGTGGTTTCGGTTTTGACCGCAATATCCGTATCGGTGTGAACATACTCCGGCAGGCTGTAGCTGACGGCAGGCACAGGATACACCTTGAAGCCCTGCTCGTAGCGGTAGGTTCTGCCGCCGTCGTCGGTGAATTCCGCTTTCAGAACATAGCTGCCCTTGGCATGAAACTTCAGCTCACCGCCGCTGTTGCCCAGCGTACCCTCCACCGCATCGGTGAGGGATACTTCTTTTCCGTCACGGAGCAGCGTCCATTTTGCGGTATGGCTGCCGATTTCCCCGAACACTGCCTCCACCATCACGGCGCTGTCGGTGTGGAAGATTTCCGGCAGATAGAAGCCCGCAGAGCCTACCGGGTAAACGGTAATATTGGCGGTATCGGAAAACACTCTGCCGGTATCGTCGGTGACAGAGGCGGTCAGCGCATACACACCTTTTTCCTTGAATCGGATGCTACCGTCAGCAGGATTTCCTTCGATCCATGTGTCGGTTTCGGCAGGCTCACCGTTCCGGGTCAGGGAGTAGGCCACCGTGAGGCCGTCCGTTTCTTTTGTTTCTGTCTTGAGCGCCACGGTTTTATCCGTATGAGAAACGGTTGGGAGTGTCAGCTTGACCTCCGCCACAGGGTAGACCGTGATGCTGCCCTGTGCGGTGATAACCTTGCCCAGCTCGTCCGTAATCGAGGCGGTCAACTTGTATACGCCCTTTTCCTTGAACAGCACCGTGCCGCCGGTGGAATCCAGCGTTCCGGCGAGAGCCGCTTCGATATCGACGGCAGCGCCGTCCTTTTCCAGCGACCACACCACCGCATTGCCGCCGAGGTTTTGGGTGGAAAGCTCCACCGCCACGGATTTGTCGGTGTGGGTGGTTTCGGGCAGTGTGAAAGCGGCCGTCACCACCGGATAGATGCTGATGGTCTGTTCATGGGTCGCCGTAGCGCCCCGACTGTTTTTGGCCGTGGCAATCAGGGTGATGCTGCCGGTCTGTGTGAATTTCAGCTTGCCGCCGTTTTGGTCAAGGGTGCCGTCTGTTAGCTCGGAAAGCTCGGCAGGCAGACCGTTTTTCAGGACTGACCATGTCAAATCGCTTACATATCGGCTTTCCGGCTTGATTTCAATTTCATCGGCAGTATACGCGGTTTTGGGCAGTGTAAATGAAAACTGCGGGGCGGGAACATGAGAAGATCCACCCCCACCGGAACTGCCCCCGCCGGAATTTCCATCGGAGGGCTTATCCTCCGGCTTGGTGGGAACAGTCGGCTTGGGCGGTTCTTCCTTCTTGATTTCTTCTTTGGCTTTTTCCGTATCCACCAGCATTTCAAAGGCTTCGGCGCGGGTGGCCTTTCCGTCCGGCTTGACCGTGCCGTCCGGGTAGCCGTCTACGATACCGTATTCCTTGCCGGTGCAGATGCTGGATTTGTCCGATTCGGAAAGCGTATCGTCGTCGGAAAAGCCGGTGACGCAGGAGCAGGAGGCGTCATGCTCGCCCTTGCCGATGGCACGCACCAGCATGCGGATCATCTCCATGCGGGTGATGGGCTGATCCGGTAAAAACTTCGTGCCGAAATCGTCCTTTTGGATGATTCCCGCGATGATGAGAGCCTCAATGTGTGGCTCCGACCAGTGTCCGGCAATGTCGGTAAAGCGAATGGTAACCTCGCTTTCCTCCGGCTCCGGCAGCTCCATGGTTCTGGCAACCAGAGCGGCAAATTCCCCTCTGGTAATGATTTCATCCGGGTGTGCCAGCCCGTCAGGGTAGCCGCTGATGACGCCTTTTTCCGTCAGGATCTGAATGGCTTCCTCCGCCCAATGCCCCTTGGCATCCTCAAAATACCGGTTTACCGCATAGGCGCTGCCCGCCAGCAGGGAAAGCACAAGGCAGACGGCAAGGACAAGACCCAGCGGCTTTTTTATTTTCTTGTTCATAGGCACCTCCTACATCCCACCCATGACAGGCTGGTCTTGCTCCTGCTGCTGGGCGGGGGATTCCTGTTTCTGTGCGGTGGTCTGCCCCTGGGTCAGCGTCTGCTGATAAGCGCCGAGGACCGCCTTGTCAAACTCTGCCTTGGCCTCCTTGGTGCAGGGAAAGCAGATATCCTTGTATTCACCGTTTCCGGCTTTGTAGCTCGGCATGGAGATAAACAGCCCCTTGGAGCCCTCCATGATTTTAATGCCCCGCACGGCAAAATCGCCGTAGACATTGACCGAGGCCGTGGCCTTGCAGCTCCCCTCCGGGCGGATGGAACGGATTTTCACATCGTACTTCGGGACAGCCGGTGTCGCGTTCTTAGGCATGATTTTTCCTCCTTTTCAAAATGTCCGGCATCTTTAACCGGCGTAATTGAACATTTCCTTGATGCGCTGTACCAGGGTGGGCAGCACCGTTTCCCCGAACAGGGCGTACAGCCCCGCAAGAAGCAATGCGCCCAGCACCACGGCAATCAGGATTTTGATCGCGGTGTCAATGTAGCCGTCCCCGGCATTGGCAGAAAGGATAGAACGGCTTTTCACAGCAGCCGTTCCGAGCTTGTTCTTCAGCTTGCAAAATAAATTCTTCATTTTGGCCTCCTTCATAAAATGAGGGCATGAAAAAAGACAGCTGACGGCTACCTACATCCTCATGCCCATGGTTTGGGTTTGCTCCGGTTCCCCGAAGCTGATTTGTTGGAATCCGAAGCGGTCACAGTAGTGGAATTCGCTGCCCTCTGCATCATACAGCTCCACCACATCGGACATGGACAGGGAGTGCCCGTCATAGCCGGGCGGATGATCCACATTGCACCTTGTGTAGATGGCTTCGAGATCGTTCGTATCCAGCTGCCCGTCATAGGCGACCCGGTAATGCTCCGGGGATGGCTCTCCGAACTGCCGCACCGTTTCCTCATAGGAGATAAACTTCCTATACACGTCCGTCTCCGGCTTCAGCTGCCAGATGCGGACATTTTTCAGCGGTGCGGCGGACTCGTCCATGCCGCCCATCTGTTCTCCCGCAGCAAGCCGTTCCATCACGCCATCCGTCCACTGCGGGGTCAGGCTGCGGCTTTTGAGCCAGTTGGTCAGCTCATCGTTTCGGAAGATGCTGTCTACCACGGCTTTTTCTTTTTCTGTATATCCGGCCGGGTTTCCATAGTAGGAAATGAGGCCGTTTTTCAGGGTGATTCCCGGCATGATACCGCCTCCTTACTGCATTGTCATCCCTCCCATAGCGAAGGGCGCCTGCTCCTGTATTTCTGAGAGCTTTTCCTTTGCCCAATCGGGAAGATGGCTTTCGGCAAGCACTCCGGCAAAATCCGTCCTGTTCCAGCGGGTTTTCTTGCCGTCCGCAAGGTTTACGGCAAAGACAGCACGTCCGTTGGCTCCGACATGAGCGCCGAAGCCCCCAGTACACAGCCAGAGCTGATCCTGCACGGTCAGGCAGTTTTCTTTCAATACTTTGGGTGAAAGCACAACCACCTTACCCTCAAAATCCTGTTTTTCTGTGTCGGGCAGACAGTGCGTATGGTCAAACAGCCCAAGTGCCTGATATGCCCTGCGGTACTGGTTGACAAACCCGTCCAGCACGGCCGGGTGGCTGTCTACGGCAAAATCCAGATTGCGGTTACTGTACGAATCCTTGTCGGGCGGGATATACGTCTGCTTTGCCCAATCGTGGTTACCGCGAGAAAAACGCCCGTCATAATCCTTGCACTGCAAGCTGTTTGCCAGAACATAGGACACCCGGTGGTAGCCGAACTGGTTAAGGACGCTTTCGGCACAGTCACTTTTCAGATACATTCCGTCAAAACCCCGGCGAATCGCTTCTTCGATGGCATTCTTGCAGGCGATATTTTCCTTGTGGCTTGCCTTCCAATCATTTAACTCACCAAGCTGCTTAGCTTGGGCAAAGGAGTGGGGATAAACAGATGGGAACTTTTTATCTGCCATAGATGATTTCCTCCTGCATAATCAGCTCATCCAGCTCCGCAAGGCACATGCCGCTTTGGGCCAGCACTGCGAGAATGCCGGGCGGCACATCGGTAATATCCTGCTGGATATCGGCCTCTGTCACCGTGATTTCGCCGCTGTCCTCGTCTGAATAGGCGTCCAGCTTGGCATCCGCGGGGATACCCGCTTCCTCCAGCAGATAGCCGGGGATGCGGACAGTCTGGCTTTCATCCAGCAGATCATGGCAGAGAGAGCAAGCGGAAACGCATCCGGCAGGGCAGTCATCCTCGCAGCCCTCGCCGCAGTTGTCGCACAGTCCGCAGGCGGCGGCGAGAACGACGGTCAGATCCGAGGCGAGAGAGCTGAGACTCTGGATGGCGTTCGCAACCTCCAAGGCTGTCATTTTGTCCTTCAGAAACACAAGGGCGTTCTGTCCTGCATGAAGCTCCAGCGTGTCCTTTTCGGTGAAGCCGGAACGTTCGCAGGCATCGGCGGGGAGGCCGATTTGGGGCATTTGATTCTTTTTCATAAAAAGGGTTCCTCCAATCAAGTATTAATTTTGTTTTTCACGCAAGGCTGTGCCAAGGGCATTTTGGCTATTCCATGAAGCCACCTTCTCCGAACAGATTCAGCTGTGACGGCGCGTTTTTCTCGCGTTCGTGCAGATCGTAGTTGGCAATGAGGATTTCAGGAAACTGAGCCCCATTGTCATACCGCTGCTTGATGTTGTTAATGCGGGTAAAGGCTTCCGTCTGGATGCCCGGCGCGTCATAGAGGCCGCGGATAAACTCGCAGTCATTGTAGGACAGCAGGAATTTACCGTCGATCCGCAGCAGGGCATCCCGCAGACGGATATGGTCTTTTTCCGTGAAGCCGTCCTCGCCCACGTTTTTGTAGTAGCTTTCGGTTTCAAAATACGGCGGGTCGCAGTAGAAAAAGCTGACAGGGCGGTCATACTGCCCGATGAGCTTCTCAAAGTCCTTGTTTTCCACGACCACCTTGGCAAGCCGCCGGTGGGCCTGCTCAATGAGAGGGAAATTGCTGCGGATATCGTGGGGCTGGCTGCCGTAGCTGGTCAGCCCCGACGCATAGCTGTAGCGGATGAGCTGGTAAAACCATGCCGCTTTTTGCACATCCGACGCGGGGCTGTCACGGGCGAGGGCGTTTTTGATAAGCTCGAAATCCGCGCGGGAGTTGAGGCAGTAGGCAAGTGCCGCCATCAGCTCCTGCGGCTTCTCCCGCACACAGCGGTAGAGGTTGACCAGCAGGCCGTTGAAGTCATTGTAGACCTCAAAATCGTTGCCGGGCAGCTTGTGAAACAGCACCCAGCCGCCTCCGCCGAACACCTCAATGTACCGCTCATAATAGAGGGGAAACAGGGTGACAATCAGCTCCCGCAAGGATTTCTTGCCGCCGATCCAGGACATGAAGCTGTTCAGGAGTCATCACCTCCTTCCAGCGGCAGACGTATCTGCGTATCGTCAAAGGCTGCAAGGGAACGCCGGAGGCCGGTGATGGCAGCACTGATTCCGCTGATGCGGTTTCTCATATGCCGGATGGTCAGGCGTACCTCGGCTTCGGTTTTCGCGTAAAAGTACCCGTTCTGGTCGCTGGCAATGGGAACACCCTCCCGGCGCAGGGCATTGACCTGATCCCGCAGCTCCTTGCCGGAAACGTGGAAGGTACATTCCAGCTCCCGGCTGATGACGGCGTTTTCCGCACCGTGGTGATACTGGCGCAGATGCTCTGCAAGCTGTTCTTTCTGCATGGGTCCTCCTTTCCGGCCGTTTCCCCGGAAAGAAAGGCAAAAAGGGCGCAAAAAAACAGGGCCGCCTCCTGTTGGGGAAACGGCCCTGTGTTGATGTTGGGTCTAAAAAAGCACAGGCATCTCTGCTTGCGCTACTGGATTACGCCAAGCTCTCTTAACACTGCTACGCAGTCCTTGGCGCCCTGAATGTACAGGTGCTTTTGAAATTTCACCTCCATATCTGAGTTTTCGGTCAGGTAATTATCGATCCGGTCTTTTGTGTGCTGCGTAATTTCAGCACTGTTCTGAATGCTCACGCTGAGTTCGAGCAGTTCCCGTGCCAGTTCTTCCGACCGGGGTTCTGATTCACGCAGGGCAGCATACGCAAGCTGAAACCGCTCCGCCAGAGCCATATCCAGCAAGTCCATGAGCTTCTCGTCCATCTTCTTCGCCTCCCTTCAGCACAACACAATGCCACAGCTTCGGAGAAAAAGCTATACCAAATGCCAACAAAATTTCGCTTATTTCATTTCCATGCCGAGGCTCTGACCGGAACGGTTCAGGCATTGATCCACCGTCATGCCGTTCTGCGGCTCCAGCATTCCATAGGATGTTTCAGCAACGCCGCGCTGCTCCAAAAGATACCGCCCGTAGTTATCCAGATTACAGAACAGGCTCAGTCCGTTATCGCCTGCCAAAGAAAGCATTCGCTGGATTTCCACTTTTGCGTACTCAGCGGGAGAGGCAGTATCAGTCAAAAGCTCAAATTCCTCCGTCATGGACGCAAGGTCGAGGGCTTCTTCCAAAGATATATCACCGGGAGCTTCCGCCAGCATTGCTTTGTAGGTCAGCAGATGGTTGTCCGTTTCAATCTGCCGGAGCTGCTCTGCCAGCTCATTCACCAGCCCATAGCAGTCGCCCTCAGATGCATACAGAGCGTCGCTGATTTTTTCAGTGAGGCTTGGCGCCATGCAGTCCTCCGCCGAAAATGCACATTCCTCCGGGGAGGCCGCTCCGACAGCATCAACCGCCTGCAAAAGCGCCGCATCCCCGGCAGGGAGCTTGAGGAAGACAGCCGTTTCATTGTCATAGGCGGGATCGTTAAAATGCCTCTTGGTGATGCGGAGAAGCACAGCGAAATCCGGCTTTTCAAGGGGAATGGCATCTCCACTGTGGTATTCGGCGGCAATCTCGCCGTTCTGCACCACATAGCCATGGGGCGTGAACACGCCGCCCTCGCCCTCGCGCATCTCTCTGCCGATTTTGGCGAAGTCCAGATATTCGTAGACTTCATCCGATACCCTTTCCAGTGCCGGTACAAAATCATTATCCGCATAAAATTTTCCGAGAGACGGATCGTCATGGGCTTCATAGGCAATCTGGCAATGCTCGGTGCTGTGTGTCATATTGATGAGCCGCTCCACTGATATGGGAGCATATTGAGTCTGAACGGCATCCATCATCACAATGCCCTCGAAGCAGTCCAGTTCCCATGCACTTAGGGAAGACAGCCGCTGGGCGAGGTGATTCAGCTCATACAGATTGATATCGGGGACGATAAATTGCGGCAGATAGTCCAGCTTACAGCTTAAAACCTCCGCAGAATAAACACTATCTTCAGTAATTCTCGCTTTTTCTAACGCATCCGCCAGCTCATAGGGTGTGGCGGGGAGTGCGATTTGTGCCGACGGATTTGCACCAGAAGGGTTCCACCGGCTGAGTTCTACTTCAAAGATTTTTCCTTTATCCAAGTGTCATTCCTCCCATCTTCATGCCTGACTCATCTGGATTGGATAATTCGGATGCAAGGGTGATTTTGTGCTCATCACAGAAGTCTGCGAGAGTCAGGGACTCACCGAGGAAATTGATGTTGCCCCGCAGTCTGCGGAAGCCCTCCTTGGGGATGGTGACCGGCTCCGGTGTCAAAACGGCTCCGGCGTGGTTAACGGTAACCTGATTTTCTATGGTCACCGGCCTGCCTGGATCATAGTCGGAGCCGCGCAAATCGTAGCAGTAAAAACCCTCTGGCACCGTGGTTCGGTCGATGCGGGAATTGGTGAAAAGTGCTGGCTTTCCAAACAATTCTATGTGTTCATATTCTTCTTCTCTGGCGTTAACGCTCATTTGAATACCTCCCTGTAAATATTGGTTTGTGATTACACAAAAACAGCTCCGTCGCACCACTTTTTCATGGCGTTATATAGCAGTAGTACCTTGATTTGATCGGATACCTCTTTGTTAAATCAGTTTCCATGTTTCATCTTGCACCTTCCTTTCTGCGTTTTGCAGTTTTTTGCATATCCGTTCTAAGGCAATCTCCCTCAGCGCTGTAGCAGATGAAGCCGTGGGACGGGTATGGGCAGCCGCCGCAACTTTGGAATGGGCCGCGTGGCCGTTCAGCCGGGGGTATTCTACCTACAGTGGAGAGATTGTTTGAATCGTAGCAGGCGGTTTGTTTATTTCTTTTATAGTGTACCAGCATGACCTTTCCTTTCCAGAAAACAAAAAAGCCGGAGAATAAAAGTGCATTCCTGCACTCCGATTCTCCGGCTTTCCGATGCTTTCAATTTTAATGTGATTTTGGTGTATATATAAAAAAAGGGCGCTAACTTTATCGGCTTTCAATCAGCCTTAAAAATCGGCGCCCTTTTTGATTTCAGCTTGTTCATCTGATTGTATTTTGAGTGGCGCCCTTTTTCATTTCGCTCTGTACTAAAAAGGGCGCTGCTCATGAATGTTTTTACTTGTAGGTTTGAGTCCTGTCAGAGTGAAGCTTTTACCCCAATAAATCTACGAAAAAAGAGCTTCCACTTTTCATCGTGGAAGCTCTTGAAAGGCTTGGATTTACTGGCTTTGTAAGCAATAAATCTTTTTTACCTTTTGTTTTTGGTGCGCCCGGAGGGATTCGAACCCGCGACCTCTTGATTCGTAGTCAAGC
>ENA-UOOM01003412-UOOM01003412.1-fermentation-metagenome-genome-assembly--contig:-NODE-3412-length-11544-cov-4.185395_pt1 | contig 11544 bp, 8 predicted proteins | sample MGYA00245781_ERZ724031 | MGnify/ENA primary metagenome ERZ724031 (study PRJEB28704, sample SAMN03018317) | fermentation metagenome | biome: anthropogenic terrestrial biome; feature: soil; material... | reverse complement strand
GGTTAATCACCCTTGCCGGGCAACAATTCGAAATAAAACGTCCATACAAAAGAAGCAGTAATTGAAGATCCCTCAAAATCGACTCCCGGATTCACGATTTATTTTTTTTCCTGACAGTCGCCATCTCCGGGGCCGTGAAAACTGCAAAAACCTCTGCATGATCTCTTGTACGGCTTCGGGAAAATAGCTCCTTAAATCTTATTGAACGGGTACCAATTTGTCCTGTAATCCTACTTACAGAACCCTTGTATACTCTGCTTTGTCTTTTAAACGTATATGTAAAATTTCTAAAGATCTCCTTTTGCCTTCTCCGTTTCCCCGGGGGGTTCCTTCCAAAAGCGGGTGCAAAGATAGGGACTTTTTTTTAAATCCCAAAACTTTTTTGAAAAGTTTTTTCTTTTTTTCTTTTCCGATTCTTTTGAGTGAGCTTATGGCTCTTTTATCATCTCCATGATAAACTCCTTTTTTCCGGAAAGGGCTACAAAGGTAGGAAATTTAATAGATATCCTCCAAATATTTTGCTCTTCTTTTTGAATATTTTTCTTCTTTTTTTTGACCCCGAAGAGGAATATATTCATAAACACGCGATTATCAGTTCACCATAATATGGGAACTGGTGGTTATCCTGGGTGTGACAGCAAAGTTCATTGTTTCATCGCCTCTTTTTACTTCTATATTAATAGTCAGGGGCGTATTCCAATCGATGTACTGATTGAAATTGAACAAATAGGAGAATGCCGCCTTGTATCTGCGGTTGTTGGAGAAAGATTCCGCGATTGCAGGATAATTTGCCACGTCCCAGAACATGCACTCCTTAAAACCGTTGGCGTCTGTATAACGGCTGTTTTTGTCACGCAGGTTCATTGTCTCGGCAATAAAACGGCGATATGATTCGGTAAGCGACTGAGAAGTATGGTTAAAACTCTGTCCCTGAATATTTGTCACCACGTCGCCCGGCATTATACCTGCCAGGGCAGCTGGTGAACCGGGATCAACCGAAACCACAGTCTTCAGGTCGTTCATGTTATAACCAATACCGGTATAATTATACTTGAGATATTTTACCTGATAGGTTCCATAAGAGCGGTTACCCGCATAAGGAAATTTCAACAACACGAGCGGTAGATTCATCTCCAGATAGTCCGCGAGATCATAGTGACTGCTCAGCCGCTCCTTCACTTCACCTTCCCATATAAGGGTCATTCCGCCGGCTTCAACAAACTTGCGATCATAGAAACGGTATCCGAAGTCAAGGTTGTAAGCGACATCGTCAACACGTACCGCTTCGGAGGGATCATACAATGGCACCTTCACGGTACGGTGATTTCGTGTATCGAACCGCCATACCGGCTGATAACTTCCATAAGTGGCCGATCCGGGCTTATATAAAGGATTATTCTGGTAACTGTAAAAAGTCTGAATAATAAAGTCGGGGTCACCGGGATCATACTGCAAACCCATTGCAGTGAGTGCACGAATAAATATGGCGTTGATACGTTCATCAAGCGCCCGTGTACTTTCATCTGTCGGAGCAAAGTCAAACGTGCGATAATTATGGAATAGCGCCTCTTCATTTATCTTCGTTTTCACCGGCATCAGGAAACGACGGTCCTGCACATCTTCCAGGCTGTAAAAAGCAAAGACCGGCGCAAGCTGTGCTTCGGTAATGGCGTTTCGTTGCCGGCAATCTTTGGCAATGGTCATCTCCTTGAAAGAATGAGTAAAATTGCGGACTGCAAGGGTCATCCCATCCTCCTGCAGGTCAAACCAGGACCGTACGGTGCCATATGATTTCAGATAGGTGCCGTTTTTATTGACAGAGAGAATAATATCTTTTAGTTGCAACCCTGCCATCTCTGCAGGTGACCCGGGAGTAATGCCGGTCACTACCGGTTCCTTGTATCCCCAGCTCTTGTCGTCGCTTATCTCAAACGTAAAACCCAAGCTGCATGTTGTTGTCTCATTTTGTGCCATCAGATTTCCTGTCAGGAAAATCGCAATCAATAATATATACGGTACCCGTTGCATTGTGTTATTTCTATAATTAACTTAAGGCACAAAGATATATTTTTTTTCTGTTTTTGCATTTATCCTGCCATCATAAAATGCAGCGCACCGAAGGAGTGTCAATGGAATTATCCATACCTGGTTTTAATATATCCGCCGAACTGGTATTTATTTTTTCTGAAATCCATATTTTCCTTATCTTTGTCCTGTTTGATCACACAAAAAATATCACTATGATTGTTGACAATCTCGCGAATGCAGCCAACTACTTTAGCCTGCATCCTCTTTTCGAAAAAGCTTTTGAATATATCCGCCAGCTCAACATGAAACTGGCTCCCTCAGGGTCGTTTGAAATTGAAGGTAGACAGCTCAGGGCCTCCATCGTGGAAACGACACTCAAGGCGGCAGATGACGCACGGCTGGAGACACATAAAAAGTTTATCGATATACAGATACCGATTACAAAGGCAGAGATATTCGGTTGGAAATCACTCTCCACGCTTACCGCATCCGATGCCGGTTACGACGAAGCCAACGACATTGAGTTCTATGCCGATAAACCATCGGCAATGGTGACTGTACAGCCGGGTGAGTTTGTGATCTTCTCTCCCGAAGACGGCCATGCCCCACTCATCGGAGAAGGGCCAACCAAAAAGATCATCATCAAAGTAGCGGTGTTGTAAACCATTCATGCCGATCCATCATGCTCGACATTCTCAAAAACGATCCGTGGCTCAGGCCTCATGCACAAGCAGTGGAAGGACGCCACGCTTACTACGAGAAAAGGCTGGACCATCTTACACAGGGTGGCAGCATCACATTGTCTGACTTTGCGACCGGCTATCTCTACTTCGGCCTTCACAAGACACCCGAAGGATGGATATTTCGCGAGTGGGCTCCTCGTGCCACCGAGATATTCCTGGTGGGTACCTTTAACGAGTGGCAACACCTGGAGCTGTATCGTCTACGGAAAATGGAGAACGGCATTTGGGAAGTCAGGATACCCCATGAGCATATTCATCACGGCGACCTCTACAAGCTTCACGTGCGCTGGAAGGGCGGCTACGGTGAACGCATCCCTGCCTGGAGCAGGCGGGTGGTACAGGACAATAACACCTACATATTCTCCGCACAGGTGTGGGAGCCGGAAAACAAATATCAGTTCAGACATGCCCATTTCAAACCCGATACCGCTCCCCTTCTCATTTATGAAACACATGTCGGAATGTCTGCAGAAGAAGAAAGAGTAGGTACCTACAATGAGTTTCGCGAAAACATACTACCACGTGTAAAGGAGAATGGCTACAACGCCATACAGATCATGGCCATCCAGGAACATCCCTACTACGGATCATTCGGGTACCATGTTTCCAGCTTCTTTGCCCCCTCCTCTAGAAGCGGGACACCGGATGAGCTGAAGGCGCTGATCGACACGGCCCACGACATGGGCATTGCCGTGATTATGGATATCGTACATTCCCATGCCGTAAAGAACGAAGCTGAAGGGATTGCACGAATCGACGGTTCCTTCGATCTCTATTTCCACAGCGACCCCGAACGTAGAAACCACAAGGCGTGGGATTCGCTCTGCTTCGACTACGGTAAGGATGAGGTGCTTCATTTCCTGCTTTCAAACTGTAAATACTGGCTGGAGGAATATAAATTCGATGGCTTTCGGTTCGATGGTGTCACTTCCATGATCTACCTGAGCCACGGCCTGGAGGAATCGTTCAGCAACTATAGCGACTACTACAACGCCCGGCAGGATGGTGATGCCATCTGTTACCTTACTCTTGCCAACAAGCTCATCCATGAGGTGAACCCGCATGCCCTGACCATTGCCGAGGAAGTAAGCGGAATGCCCGGACTGACAGTCAAGCCGGAAGGCGGAGGCTATGGGTTCGACTACCGGATGGCCATGAACATTCCCGACTTCTGGATCAAAACCATCAAGGAAAAGAAAGACGAAGAGTGGCATCCGAGTGCAATATGGTGGGAGCTAACCAACCGGCGCGCCGACGAGAAGACCATCTCCTATGCAGAGAGCCACGATCAGGCACTGGTGGGTGACAAGACCATCATCTTCCGGTTGATAGATGCTGACATGTACTGGTTCATGTCGAAGTGGACCAGCAGTTCCCTACGGGTAGACCGCGGAATAGCCCTGCACAAGATGATCCGTCTGGTGACAGCTACCACCATCAATGGTGGTTACCTCAATTTCATGGGTAACGAGTTTGGTCATCCCGAGTGGATCGATTTTCCCCGTGAAGGAAATAACTGGTCCTATAAATACGCACGCCGGCAGTGGCATCTGGCCGATGATTCCAATCTGAAATATCATTATCTGGGTGATTTCGACAAAGCCATGATCGCCCTCATCCGGTCGGTTCCTTCCTTTCAGTCCACTCCCTTGGTAAAGGTATGGGATAAGGACGATGACAGCATACTCGCTTATATGCGTGGCAATCTGCTCTTTGTCTACAACTTTCATCCGCAGGAGTCCTATTGCGATTACGGGATACTGGTGCCCCAGGGTGAATACAAGATCATGCTTGATACCGACCGCCCCGAGTTTGGCGGTTACGGGTTAAACGACGTCAACCTTCCTCATTTCACACAATACGACCCGCTTTACGCACCGTACAACAAAGGATGGTTGAAACTCTATCTGCCTGCACGTGCTGCATTCGTAATGAAAATAAAAGAATCCCAATAAAAAAGCTATTTCACAATATGACATTCAACAATCAAGAAATCAAATATTCATTGTACCCGTTTAAATTTCAACCCATCCTTAAGCCGGTCATCTGGGGTGGGTCGGAGATAAGCCATTTCAAAGGAATCGAGCCGGTACAGGAAGGCATCGGCGAGAGCTGGGAAATATCGGGTGTGAAAAATAACCTGTCCGTTGTTGCCAACGGTTCCCTTGCAGGCACCACGCTTGAAGAACTCATTGCAGAAGCCAAGGATGGCCTTGTAGGCAAGGAAGTGTATCAAAAGTTCGGGAATACTTTCCCGCTGCTCATCAAATTTATCGATGCGCGTGATGATCTTTCCATTCAGGTTCACCCCGATGACAAGCTGGCAGGTGAGAGACACCGTTCTTTCGGAAAAACGGAGATGTGGTACGTGATCAAAGCCGCTCCCGGCGCATTTCTCTATTCCGGTTTTGAGAAACAAATAAGCCCGGAAGAATATGTGGAAACGGTACAAAACAACACCTTTACCCACACACTCAAAAGATATGAGGTACAGGAAGGGGATGTTTTTTTCCTGCCGGCGGGAAGAGTCCACGCCATCGGTGCAGGATGCTTCATCGCGGAGATCCAGCAGACCTCCGACATTACTTACCGCATTTATGACTACAACCGGAAGGACGCCACAGGCAAAAGTCGCGAGCTCCACACCGAATTGGCAAAAGACGCAATCGACTATATCGTACATGACTCATATAAAACAATTTATGATAGAAATATAAACCATCCCGTCAGATTGGCCACCTGCCCATATTTTACTACCCATCTGCTTGAAATGGAGCAGGAAGTACCCATGATCCGTTCATATGTCGATCTCGATTCGTTCGTAATTTACATCTGCATGGGCGGGCAGTGCACTGTCAGGGACGATAAAGGCAACGTGGAAACAATCCGCCAGGGAGAGTCGATGCTCATTCCCGCCCGCACCGGCTCAGTCACCCTCGTCCCGGCTGAATCAACCAAAATACTCGAAACCTTTGTCACACAAAGTTGAAAATTAAAAAACGTTTAAAGCTGGCCACTGATAACTGATAACTGAATATGAGAGGCATATTATTAATCAATGCGGGTACGCCTGCGAGCAGGAGCAAGACCGATGTAAAAAAATTCATCGGAGACATGCTTTCGGACCCCCTTGTGACCGGGAAGCCCGAATGGTGGTCCAGATTTCTCGCTACGCAGGTCATCGCCCCCCTCTCCTCCTCCGGATCAGCGGAAAAGTACGCACAAGTATGGCGCAGCGAGGAACCTGAAATATCGCCCTTATTGTATCACATGCAGCGACTCTCCGGGGAGTTGGAATCCAGGAAAGGACTCCCAGTTGAAATAGCCATGCGTTACGGAGAGCCCGACATTATGGGGGCTTTCAAAAAGTTGGAAGAGAGATGTCCACTTCTGCACGAGGTGATCGTCTTTCCCCTCTATCCTCATTTTGCACAGTCCACCACCCAGACCGCCATTGAAGCTATCGGCCGCATATTTTACCGTCACCCCCACTCTTTCCGGCTAAAGTTCGTAGAACCCTATTACAACCATCCCGCCTTTATTAACGCACTCGCATCGCTGGCAAGACCCTATCTGGAAGATATAGACCGGCTGGTATTCAGCTACCACAGTCTTCCGGTCTCACAGGTGGAGGAAGCCTGGAAAAGGGGAAAAGAGTATGATTACGTATACCAGGTGAAGGAGACCAACCGTCTTATATGTGAAAAGGCAGGCTTCGATCCCCATCACACCCTGCTCTTTTACGCATCGCAGAGAGGAAACAATTGGCTGAAGCCATTCCTGAATAAAGATATCGCCGACCTGCCCGGACTTGGCTGGAAGAAGGTGGCGGTAATTGCTCCAGGCTTTCCGGTAGACAATATGGAGACGTTGTTCGACATTGATATCGAAGCAAGGAGACTTTTCATGGAGGCGGGTGGTGAAAAATTTGTCTTTATTCCTTCGTTAAACCATAGTGAGGCCTGGATGGAAGCCATCTGGAAGATCATTGAACGGCTCTGAGAGCAGAAATATCTTTATATATAGTATTCCATCAGATCAATTAGTCCCGCCTGCAGCGCGTAACGTGTAGCCTCATTCACGCTGTTGACCTGCAGCTTGCGGTATATATTCCGCCGGTGTGCATTCACCGTGTGAAAGCTTAAATTCTTTTCCGTGGCAATCTCCTTTGTTGTCTTGCCCAACGCAATTTCATGAAGGATCCTTTTTTCGGATACCGTCAGGGTATCGGTTACTTTCGCAGAAGGCACACCCGACCTCATCACAGATTCGGCATAGTCGCACCAGTATACCTCTCCCACTGCTACGCATTGCAATGCCTCTGTCAGCTGTGACCTTGTATTGTTCTTCAGTGCTACGCTGAAGGTGGAATCGGCCATCAGTAACTGTCGCAGGAAGTGCTCACCGGGTTCATCGGAAAAGAGGAGCCAAACCGACTGCCTTGCACCACTTTTGATGTTGAGCAGGTGGCTGACGGAAGAAAAATCGAACAGGGAATAATCGATCACCACCACCGCCTGGGGATGATTCCGCAATTCTTCAAGCAGTTTCCTGTAATTTCCTGCCTCCACCACATGACTATGCGGATCTGCCACTTTCAGGAACGAACGTAACCCTTCACGCGTGACATCCTGATTATCTGCTAAAATATAGACGTTTACCACCCTGAATTTCTTTTATGGGTACAAAAATAACACAATTGTGCTATTTCAGACCCCAAAAACTACCCTTATCTTTGTCCCAAAATCATTAAAGTAAAAGAAAATGACAAAAATTGCAGAAAATCTGACCCAATTGGTCGGCAATACCCCTCTACTTAAACTCCATAATTTTGGAGAGGCCGAGGGAGCTGTCGCCCACCTAGTAGTGAAACTGGAGAGTTATAACCCTCTGGGGAGTGTGAAAGACCGTATTGCACTCGCCATGGTGGAGGATGCCGAACAGAAGGGCACCCTTAGTGAGGGTTCTGTACTCATTGAACCCACCAGCGGCAATACAGGCATAGGACTTGCCTTTGTCTCTGCTATCAAAAAATACAGGCTTATTCTCACAATGCCCGAGACCATGAGTATCGAAAGGAGAAACCTGTTGAAGGCACTGGGTGCCGAACTGGTACTCACACCCGGCGGCGAGGGGATGAAGGGAGCCATTGCCAAAGCAAAACAACTGCAGTCTGAGATACCCAATGCGGTGATCCTTCAACAGTTTGAGAATCAGTCGAACCCGCAGATCCATTACGATACCACCGGTGAAGAGGTATGGCGCGACACCGATGGTAAGGTGGACATCTTCGTCAGCGGCGTAGGCACGGGAGGTACCGTGAGCGGCGCCGGAAAGAGGCTGAAGGAACTGAATCCCGCCATACAGGTGGTCGCAGTGGAGCCCACCGACTCCCCCGTGCTCTCCGGTGGAAACCCCGGTCCGCACAAGATCCAGGGCATTGGTGCCGGTTTCATACCGGGAACTTACGATGCCTCTGTGGTAGACCGTGTGTTCACTGTGAGCAACGACGATGCCATCCGCACAAGCAGAAAACTCGCCAAGGGGGAAGGCCTCCTGGTGGGTATCTCATCGGGTGCCGCCGCATTTGCTGCACTACAGCTGGCAAAAGAACCTGAAAATGCCGGTAAAACTATTGTGGCAATCCTTCCCGACACAGGAGAGCGTTACCTCTCCACGGTATTGTATGCCTTTGATGAATATCCCCTCTAAGTAAATAAATTCAAAGCGATGAACCCTGTTTTTAACACCCTGCAGACCCTGATGAAGATGTCGCCGGCCAGTCGGATGACAATGGCCATGTGCTGTCGCCGTCACAAACATCAGCCACTTCTGTACGTCTGAAACAGATCCGGGTATTCATAAACCGAAGCGGCTGATCTTGTGAATCAGTCGCTTTTTTTTATCCATTTCACAACAAAACAGAGAAGATACAAATTTAATAATACACCGGATGTAAGGGTACAAAGTCTGAATCCGGTACAGATCAAATTTATAACATATGAAATTCATTTTATTTAAAAGACAGCACATTACCCTGCTTCTGCTGCTTCAGTGCTTCCTCCCGGGCATCATTGCACAGGGTACAGGACAAATCACGGTTTCGGGCAAAGTTACCGACAGCCGTAATCTGCCACTCATTGGCGTCACCATTGTGGATACAAATAACGGCTCCAGGGGTACCGTCTCAGATATAGAGGGAAACTATAGCCTAAGCGTGCCGGCGGGGACCACCCTCATCTTCTCCTACATCGGATACGAGAACCAATCAGTTCAAGTATCCCGTCCCGGCAGCTACCCCGTCACATTGCAAGAGGGAACCACTGCATTGAATGAGGTGGTAATCACCTCACTGAATATTCCACGCGAGAAGAAGGCACTCGGCTACGCGGTACAGAATGTTACTTCTGATGCTTTCGGAGCACGTCCCACAAACCCCATGAGTGCCCTCTCAGGTAAAATTGCCGGACTGCAGGTTATATCAGGCGGAAGCAATCTGGGCGGTTCCTCCCGCATTACCCTGCGTGGCATCAACTCCATCACAGGAAATAACCAACCCCTTTATGTGATAGACGGAGTGCCGCTTGACAACAGCGACCTGAACAGCTCCACTACCATCCACGGCAGCGCGGGAAAGGATGTGGGAAGCACCATCCAGGACATCAATCCCGATGATATTGCCGGCGTAAACGTGCTGAAAGGACCCTCTGCTGCAGCACTCTACGGATCGCGTGCCGCCAACGGCGTCATCCTTATCACCACGAAGAAGGGTCGTGCGGGCGACGAGGGCGACCTGAAGATCGAGCTCAACAGCGGACTGGAGTTTGAGAAGGTGGTACGTCTTCCAGAACGGCAAAGGCTCTATGGCGGCGGCTACAATTCCACCTTCAGCACGGCAGTCATTAACGGTACTACCTACAACATACCCGAGTATGCCGGCGATGAGAGCTGGGGACCCAGGCTCGACGGCACGCCCGTGCTGCACTGGTACAACCTTGACCCCGAATATCCGGCCGACTACCTGAAGCCTGAACCCTGGGTCTATCCGGAACACGACGTCAACTACTTCTTCCGTACCGGCGTCGCCAATACCCACAATATCGCCCTGTCTAAGTCGGCCGCCCACTCGGCCTTCCGGGTATCCTTCACCAACAAAAACGTGACGGGCACCATTCCCAACTCATCGCTCGGAAAAAACAGCATCAACATCTCAGGAAATGCCACCGGCAAGCTGCTCTCCTTCTTTGCCAATGCCAACTATGTGAAGACCTCCTCCACAGGACGTCCCTGGACGGGAGCCTCCAATCGCAACATCATTCTCGAAGCCTATCAGTGGGGGCAGGTGCAGGTCGACTACAAACGCCTAAGTGAATATAAACGTCCTGACGGTACACCCCGCGCCTGGAACCGTACCGGATACCAGAACAGTGTGGCCGACGAGAAGACTAAGTACATCGACAACCCCTACTGGTCGGCCTACGAAAGTTACCTCAGTGAAGACCGCAACAGGCTCTACGGAAATGCCGGCATCACCCTCACCCCCACGGGCTGGTTGTCGGTCACGGGACGTATCAATGCCGACATCTACGATTACGACTTCCAGGACAGGATTGCCTACAATTCCCGTTCCCAGTCGATGTACCAGGAGTACAACCAGAAGTATGAGGAGTTTAACTACGAGCTGCTGGCTACCGCCAACCGCACCTGGAACAACCATTCCCTCGTGGCCAACCTGGGTGGCAACTTTCTGGAACGCAATCGCCGCATCAGCGACATATCCACATCGGGCGGGCTCATCATCCCCAACTACTACAGCCTCAACAATGCCACCTCTACCCTCATCAACCCCGCTACGGGCATCTACAGAAAGCAACTCTCCTCCTTTTACGGAAGTGTTTCCTACGGGTGGCACAGCACCGTCTATCTCGACGGAACCTTCCGCAACGACTGGTCGTCGACACTGCCGGTGACACACAACTCCTACTTTTATCCTTCCGTCACCTCCTCGGTCATCCTGAGCGAGCTGGACGGTCTGCGCAATCACGACTGGCTCTCATTTGCCAAGGTGCGCCTCGGCTGGGCACAGGTGGGCAACGACACCGACCCCTATCAACTCTATAAGGTGTATCAGGCAGTGAATGCCATCAACGGGAAGAGTGCCTACACCCTGCCCGACCAGTTGAACAACCTGCACCTGAAACCGGAGATCACCTCCTCCGTCGAGGCCGGCCTGCAGCTGCAGCTTTTTCGCGACCTGATCGACCTCGACCTCACCTGGTACAACAACAGCAGCCGCAACCAGATCATCTCGCTCCCCACCTCCGATGCCTTCGGATACTCATCGAAGCTGATCAACGCGGGAGAGATCAACAACAGGGGATTTGAGGTGGTACTCGGCATCAACCCGATACGACGACGCGATCTCGACTGGAACACCACAATCAATTTTTCCAGGAACCGAAACAAGATCATCCGACTCTCCGATGCCGTCAGCAGCCTCAACCTCAGCACCTCGCTGGTTACCCTCACTGCACAGGAGGGCGAAGGTTACGGGCAGCTTTACGGATACGACTTCGTCTATGCACCGGAAGGACAAAAAGTTGTCGGCCCCGACGGGCTCTACCTGCGCACCCAGCAGCTGGTACCTCTCGGCAGTGTGTTGCCTGACTATCTCTGGAGCTTCCAGAATGGTCTTCGCTACAAGAATATACGCTTTAACTTCCTGATTGACTCCCGTGTGGGAGGCAAGTTCTTCTCCCAGACCTACAAGGTG
>ENA-UOOM01003409-UOOM01003409.1-fermentation-metagenome-genome-assembly--contig:-NODE-3409-length-11556-cov-10.920181_pt1 | contig 11556 bp, 10 predicted proteins | sample MGYA00245781_ERZ724031 | MGnify/ENA primary metagenome ERZ724031 (study PRJEB28704, sample SAMN03018317) | fermentation metagenome | biome: anthropogenic terrestrial biome; feature: soil... | reverse complement strand
GCGGGAATAAATCTAATGAAGGAGTGAACATTTAATTGGACTCGGATGATGCCATACGATTTATCATATTAATTTTATTACTAATGTTGTCTGCCTTTTTTTCATCTGCAGAGACAGCACTTACTACTGTCAACAAAATCCGTATGCGTTCTCTGGCAGAGGAGGGAAATAAGCGGGCTCAAATGGTATTAGATATACTGGACAACCATTCCCGTAAGATATTAAGCGCAATCCTGATCGGCAACAATGTTGTTAACATAACTGCCTCCGCTGTGTCAGCTACACTGGCTTATGATTTCGGCGGTTACATGGTGGGCATTGCAACTGCCATCATCACTGTTGCAATTCTTGTATTTGGCAAAATTGTCCCCAAGAATATAGCAGCCGCAAATTCAGAAAAACGTTCATTGTCTTGCATACGTGTAATAAAAGTTTTTATGACATTAATGACACCTTTTATTTTTATTATCAATATTCTCTCACGGGGGATATTGTTCTTATTTAGGATTGACCCGGATACAAAAAACAGTACTATAACAGAGGCAGAACTGCGTACCATAGTGGATGAGGGACATGAGGACGGAGTTATTGAATCTGAAGAAAAAGAGATGATCTACAATGTGTTCGATCTGGGAGATGTCTATGCCAAAGATGTCATGGTTCCGCGTATTCATGTAACATTTGCAGATATAAACAGTACTTATGAAGAACTGATTGCTATTTTCAAAGAAGATAAGCACACACGGCTCCCCATATATGAAGAGACCACAGATAATATCATTGGTATTATTAATATGAAAGATTTGCTGTTATTCGAAAGTAAGGAAAGTTTTTGTGTACGGGACATATTGCGTGAGGCATATTTCACTTACGAGTATAAAAATGTCTCCGAACTCCTGGTAGAGATGAGAAGTGCTTCTTTTAACATTGCCATCGTCCTTGATGAATATGGCGAGACTGCCGGACTGATTACCCTGGAAGATATACTTGAAGAAATCGTAGGAGAGATTCGTGATGAATATGACGCCCATGAGGAGGAGTTTGTAAGACAGCTTGGTGAAAATGAGTACATCGTAGAAGGTTCTATGAGTCTTGATGATGTTAATGAACGGTTAGATCTGGAATCGGATCTTGAATTGGAATCTGAAGATTATGATTCTCTGGGAGGACTCATCATCGAATATCTGGACAGGCTTCCCGAAGTCGGAGATGAGGTCATAACAGAAAATGGAATCCGGCTGGTTGTGGAATGTCTCGATAAGAACCGTATTGAAAGTGTCCATGTATATCTGCCGGAAGACAGGACTGCGGTGAATATTCAGAATGAAGAAAACTAAAGAACACACCATTTTCAGGAGGGCAGACCAGTTGGGCGCTGCCTTCCTGAATAATTACAATATCTATATCTGAAGCACATCCTGAATGGTATAAAACCCCGGCTCTTTTCCGTCCAGGTATACAGCACAGTCACATGCGCCTCTTGCAAAGCATTCCCAGTTATAAGAATGGTGGGTAATTTCCAGCCGTTCTCCCATAAATCCAAAATATACTGTATGGCTGCTGGGTATGTTGCCTGCCCGAAGGGAATGATAACCAATGGTTCCCTTTTCTCTGGGAGCCATACCGTGCCTCCCGTAGACCGCAATATCCTCCAGCTCTTTTCCCATGACATGAGCCATGATTTCTCCCATCTCTTTTGAAGTTCCGCTCGGAGCGTCTTTCTTCCACTGGTCATGCATTTCCAGGATTTCAATATCAGCTTCCCGGCCGATTGTCTTTGCCGTAATTTCCAGAAGCTTATTCATTACATTTACAAGCTTGGAAGTATTAGCCGCATAGAGCACAGGAATTTCATTCCCTGCATCTTGAAAACATTGTATTTCGTCTGAAGAAAAACCCGTCGTCCCACACACAAGACCTTTCTTGTGAGCAATACATAGCTTTAGAACTTCCAGCCCCATTTCTCTTGTCGAAAAATCAATAATAACATCGCAGTCATCAATAACAGATTGAAGATTATCTACCACCGGAACTCCAAGATTAGTCCCGGTCATTGCGACCTGTCCAAGGTCTCTGCCGATATAGTCACGCCCTACGGGACCTACACCCGCAATCAACTCTATATTATCCTTTCCGGCGGCAATCTGCGTAATCAGACTCCCCATTTTCCCTCCCGGGCCTACCACGATTAGTTTCATTTCACAAACTCCCTTCATATATATTTTCTCCTGGATCATTACACTTATATTATCACAACAAAACAGAGATATCACAAAAATAAAGGAACTTCTTTTATATTTCTACATAACATAAAATAGAACAATTATGAAAGGACTTTTGATTATGCCTTCAATCATGTTAGATGCCGGACACGGCGGCCGTGACCCGGGAGCTGTATACAACGGCCGTCAGGAAAAGGACGATACACTGCGACTTGTGCTGGCCCTGGGTCCGATCCTGGAGAACCGTGGTTTCGACGTGGATTACACAAGAACAACCGATGTCTATGAATCACCTTATGAAAAAGCTATGCAGGCCAACAATGCAGGAGTAGATTATTTTGTTTCTATTCACCGCAATTCATTTCCTACCGACAATGTAGTATCTGGGGTAGAATCTCTCGTTTACAATGAAGAGGGAATCAAATTCCAGATGGCACAAAATATCAATGCACGGCTGGAAGATATAGGATTCGAAAATCTGGGAATCACTGCCCGGCCAAACCTTGTTGTTCTGCGCCGCACCAGGATGCCGGCAGTTCTGGTAGAGGTCGGCTTTATCAACTCCAATACAGACAACCAGCTGTTCGACGAGCACTTTGACGAGATTGCCCAGGCAATCGCCGACGGAATCGCTGAAACCCTGAATACAAGCAGTACTACTGTTTCTACAGAATATAGTGTTCAGACTGCAGCTTTTCGCAATCCGACCTATGCAAATCGTTTTTTAAACGAGCTGCTTGAACAGGACTTCCCCGCTTACATTGATGCTTCCAACGGTCTTATGCGGGTACGGGTAGGGCGCTTTAATACACTGGAAGACGCAACGGCAATGGAACAGCGTCTAAAAAGAGCAGGATATCCCACAGTCATTGTCAGCCAGTGATTCTGGGGTCTTGTGTCTCACTGCGGCTAAATGCCGGATGGAAATATTCACAGCCTGTCCTTTGCATGCAAGCTTACATGGGCAGGCTGAACTGTTACAATATTTTTGCTTTCCTAAATATTTATTTAGAACCTTTCTTTCATTTATGGTACACTGATGGTAACTAAAGTTCTTTAGCGAAATGGGGGTACCTATGAATAGTATAAATCGTATTAGTACAGGTCTTCAGGGGGCGGATACCGTAATTGATTTCCTCCGTCTTGGCGACAATGTGGTCTGGCAGGTGGATTCTTTAGAAGCCTACGCCTTTGTCGTAAATAGATTTGTGTGCCAGGCTGTAAACGATAACAGACGCCTTATTTACATACATTTCGGGGATCATCCGCGGTTGGTGGACGAGTCTGCCCTCCGCGGGGCAGGGGCTGATTTCCAGATATATACCCTTAATGCAGGAGTAGGCTTTGAGTCCTTCACCAGTGCAGTTTACCGCATTATTACCTTCGAAGGACGGCAGGCTTTTTATGTATTTGACTGCCTTAGCGAGCTTCAAAAATACTGGTGTTCTGACCTGATGACGGGAAACTTTTTCCAGGTCACCTGTCCCTACCTGTTTGAGTTGGATACTGTCGCGTATTTCGCCCTTTACAGGAATGCACATGCACAGGATACTGTTGCGCGTATCAGGGAGGTCACCCAGGTTCTTATGAACCTCTATACCATCGACCGCCAATACTATCTCCACCCTTTAAAAGTGTGGGAGCGCTATTCCCCGGTTATGTTTCTCCCCCACCTGCTGACAGAGTCCACGGCAGAGTGTATTACCGATAGTGCCAGCACTGCTGAACTCTTTTCTACGCTGCAGATTCAGACAAAGAAACTGGATTACTGGGATATTCTTTTTGAGGAAGCAAAGCCTTACCTGGACGCCCCCTTGTCAGAGCAGGCTCCTACAAAAGATACTCTCCTTAATCTCCTGGTCGGAAAGGAATCCCGTATTACTTCTCTGTGCCGGGAATATTTTACTTTAAAGGACCTAATAGAAATCGAAGCCAGGGAAATCGGAACAGGATATATCGGCGGAAAGTCAATAGGTATGCTGCTTGCGCGGAAAATCCTGGAGACAAGGACGCCTCACATATGCAAAGGTTATCTGGAAATGCACGACTCTTACTATATAGGCTCCGATGTCTTCTACACTTACATCGTACAGAATGGCTGCTGGCATCTCCGCATGGAACAGAAAAAGAAGGATAAATATTTTTCAGCTGCCCCCAAGCTTCAGGAAAGGTTAATGGCAGGCAATTTTCCGACTACCATCAAAGAGCAGATTATGCTGATGCTGGAATATTTCGGACAGTCGCCTATCATTATCCGCTCCAGCTCTCTGCAGGAGGACAATTTTGGAAATGCTTTCGCAGGAAAGTATGAAAGTGTTTTCTGCCCCAACCAGGGGACCCCGGAAGAACGTTACAGTGCTTTCATGGAAGCCGTCCGCAAAGTATATGCCAGCACTATGAACCGGGAGGCACTTGAGTACCGCCAAAACAGAGGGCTGGCGCAAAAGGACGAGCAGATGGCCCTTCTGGTGCAGAGAGTTTCAGGAGATTATCACGGAAGTTACTTCTTTCCCCACTGTGCGGGCGTTGGAAATTCATCAAACCTGTTTGTCTGGGATAAAAATACTGATTCCTCCAAAGGCATGCTCCGCCTCGTATTTGGAATGGGCACCAGAGCCGTGGATAGGGTGAACACCGATTATCCACGGATTATCACTCTTGACAAACCGGAGAGGCCTCCCCTGCTTGCCTATGGAGATGAGCGAAAGTTTTCTCAACATTATGTGGACGTAATCAATCTGGAGGAAAACAAGTTTCAGACTATTTCACTGGAGGAAGCTGCAGAACTGCCCTTGAAAACAAATATCCGTCTTTTTCTCGAGCCTGATCATGAACTTGCCAGGCAGTTCAGGGAAACCGGGCAGAGAGGCCGGAAAATTCCCGATATCATCAACTTTTCCCGCCTGCTGCGCCATACAGATTTTGCGAAGGTCATGGAAGATATTTTGACTATACTGTCTGCAGTTTACGACTACCCTGTGGACATTGAGTTTACCTGCAATTTTAAAGACAAGGAGCGTTACCGGATTAATCTGCTGCAATGCCGTCCGCTCCAAACCAGAGGACTGGGAAAAACCATTAAGTTTCCCGAAAGACTGGACAAATCCCATTATTATTTTGCTTCTGCCGGAAACTTTATGGGAGGAAATGTAAGACTCCCGGTACAATACATTGTTTTCGTCAAAATCAAACCCTATTTAGAGTTAAATGAATCACAGAAATATGCTATAGCCAATCAGATAGGAGTGTTAAACCATATATTAAAAAATAAGCATGCCATCCTTGTTGGCCCCGGGCGCTGGGGCACTACCACACCATCTTTGGGCGTGCCCGTCCGCTTTACAGATCTCTGCAATATGGATGCCATATGTGAGGTTTCCTATGACAGTCTGGGCCTGATGCCTGAATTATCCTACGGAAGCCATTTTTTCCAGGACATTGTAGAATCCAATATCTTCTATGCGGCCCTATTTCAAAAAGATGCAAAGGTTCATTTTAATGAAGATAAAATACTTACAAAAGAAAATGTATTGGAAAATCTCTTGGAGAACTCTAAGGAAGAAGTGATTTATTCAGATGTGATACATGTAGCAGATTTAGGTGACGATGGCGGTGAAATCTATTCAGATATTGTGGAGCAGAAGTTAATTTGCACAGACAAACACCTGTGAAATATAATCAAGGGACTGTTAATATGATGTAGGGGTCAAAATACCTTTTAACCCCTACATCATATTATTGCTTTATCATGTCTATGTCAATTCAAATATAATGATTTGGCAATGTTTATTTAGCTTTCAGTTTTTCACACAATCGCAGGATATCAGGCTCGAAAACCTGCGGTTTCCTCCGCACTTTATGCTTCAGCAACCAGCTTCTCAGCTTCCAGGACTTTTACTACCTGCTTTACATATTTTTCACAGATATCATCAGCAGGCGCTTCTACCATAACCCTGAGAACCGGCTCTGTTCCACTCTCACGTACAAGAATTCTTCCGTCGCTTCCCAGCGCTTCTGTCACTTCTCCTATTGCCTTAATCACTGCCGGATTTTCTCTTGCGGTTTTCTTATCTGTCACCCGGACATTCTGTAGCAGCTGGGGATAAATCTTCACTTCTTCAGACAGGTGAGCCAGGGTCTGCTTCTTCTCCATAATGACTTCCATGAGCATCAGTGAAGTCAGAATACCATCGCCAGTTTTTGCATATTTGCTGAAAATAATATGACCGGACTGCTCTCCGCCAAGCACATAGCCGTTCTGCAGCATATTTTCATATACATATTTATCTCCCACGGCAGTCTGCTCGTATCTCATTCCTATATTATCGCAGGCTTTATAAAGTCCAAGGTTTGACATCACGGTAGTGACGATGGTGTTGTCCGCAAGACGTCCCTGCTCCATAAGATATTTTCCACAGATGTACAGAATTAAATCTCCATTTACCACATCTCCATTTTCATCTACAGCGATACATCTGTCTGCATCACCGTCAAACGCAAATCCTACATCCAGCTTATTGTCCTTCACAAACTGCTGCAGCACTTTTATGTGGGTAGAACCGCAGTTTGTGTTAATATTTGTCCCGTCCGGATCATTGTTTATAACATAAGTTTTGGCACCTAAAGCATCGTAAACACTCTTGGCAATACTGAAAGCACTTCCATTTGCGCAGTCCAGTCCAATCTTCATATCCTTAAAAGAGCGGGTTGCAAGGGAAATCAAATGTCCGATATAGCGGTTTCTTCCGGCAGCGTAATCGATTGTGCGGCCTATGTTCTCTTTTGTCGCCAGAGGCAGTTCTTCAATCTTCCCGTCGATATAATCTTCAATCTTCTCTTCTACCTCCGCCTCCATCTTGTGTCCCTGTCCATTAATAATCTTAATGCCATTGTCATAAAACGGATTGTGGCTTGCTGAAATCATAATTCCACAGTCAAAATCTTCTGTCCGCACTACGTAAGACACACTGGGAGTCGTAGTTACATGGAGCAGGTAAGCATCTGCCCCCGATGCTGTAAGGCCGGATGCCAACGCATATTCAAACATATAACTGCTCCTTCTCGTATCCTTTCCAATCACAATTCTCGCTTTATGCTCACGCCCGAAATACCAACCCAGGTAGCGCCCTGCCAAAAAAGCATGCTCTACAGTCAGTACCACATTTGCTTCGCCTCTAAAACCGTCTGTTCCAAAATATTTTCCCATATGTTTCTGCCCTCCTGAATAGTTACAGTAACATTATATGATACCGGGGTCAAAAGGCCATGCGTTTCATGCTTGCATGGAAAAGCATGGCCTTTTGACCCCCACATCATTATATTTAATTTTCCTGCGATATACAACCTTTTTCTAAAATTGCCCTTGCCACACACAGCCCGTTGGCTGAGGCCTGCTGCAGTCCTCTGGTCACGGAGGCACCGTCTCCCATAGCCCGAAGCCCCTTAACATTTGTCTCAAACTTCTCATTCACAAGGACTTTATTTGAATAGAATTTCACCTCTACACCATACAGAAGGGTCTCATCACTGGCAATTCCCGGTGTTACATTGTCCAAAGCCTTAATCATCTCATCAATAGCTACCATAATACGGTGAGGAAATACAAGAGAGAGATCCCCCGGCACTGCATCCTTCAGGGTCGGTGTAATATTGTTGCGCATCAGTCTCTCTTCCGTAGTCCGTCTGCCTCTTCTGAAATCCCCATATCTCTGAAGTAAAATACAGCCTCCGCTGAGCATATTTCCCAACTGGGCAATCTGTTTACCATATTCAATAGGGGATTTGAAGGGTTCTGTGAAATTCTTTGACACAAGAAGGGCAAAGTTCGTGTTGTTCGTCTTCATGTCCTGGGACTTATAGGCATGACCGTTTACAACAGCCAGTCCGTTTTCATAATACTCTGTTGCTACCTCTCCGGATGGATTTGTACAGAACACTCTCACCTTGTCATCAAAGGTCGGTGTGTAGTATACCAGTTTGGCCTCATACAGTTTATCATTTAATTCTTTCATGATTTCGTCCCGGACTTCCACGCGGACACCTACGTCCACGGTTCCGTTCTTCGTCTCAATACTGTGCCCCTTACACACATGGGAGAACCATTCTGAACCCTCACGGCCCACTCCGGAAACAATCTCCGGTGCATAGTAAGTCTCACTCTTATCCGTTATAACTCCCTTGGCAACGCCGTCCTCGATGATAATATCTGTCACCATAGTTCTAAATAGAATCTCCACACCTGCATCCAGGAGATGGTGCTGCAGGCGGGTATATATCTTGTACCCCTCTTCTGTTCCCAGATGGCGGATTGGACATTCAATGAGCTTTAAGTTCGCCCGTATTGCTTTTGTACGGATATCTGTAATCGCCTGTTGGTCCTCAATGCCGTACACCTTCTTATCTGCACCAAACTGCAGATAAATGCTGTCCGCCTCATTGATCAGTTCCGTTGCTTTTTCATAGCCCAGGATTTCCGGAAGGGTTCCTCCGACATCCGGTGACAGGGACAATTTACCGTCCGAAAATGCACCGGCCCCTGCAAATCCCGTTGTGATTGAGCAGGGCTGACAGCCGACACAGACCTTTGTTTTCCTTTTAGGGCAATTTCTCTCCTCAATGGAACGTCCCTTCTCAATCATCAGTACCTTTATATCCGGATTCTGACGCTTTAATTCATATGCACAGAAAATACCAGACGGACCGGCACCTATTATCACTACATCATATTGATTCATGTTATCCCTCTGCTTTCTATTTTTCCTACTATAGGATAGTATCACACATTTTCCCGGAGAACAAGGCTATACAATCTGTCACTTTTAGGGTAATATATAAGAAGTACAACCTTTCTGCACGGATGTGGTTCACTGCTTTACAGTTACAGGCTTAAATCCGCCTCACCCAACTGTAATTGAATAATAGGAGGTTTATTATGATTAAGTTAGTGGCAAGTGATTTGGATGGCACACTCCTTCAGGGGGGTGCTCAGAAGCTTACCCCACGTGCCGTAGAACTGATACATGAGCTTACACAAAAAGGGATACATTTTGTGGCTGCCAGCGGAAGGCAGTATGACAACCTGAGAAGACTCTTTGATGAGATTAAAGATGAAATTTCTTATATAGCAGAGAACGGCTCCATCTGTGTACATCAGGGAACGGTCATCTCCCGGGCCACAATTGCCGATGATCTGGCTGCAAGAATCATCGCGGAGATTAAAAGACAGGCACATTTTGAAATCGTACTGTCCAGAGAAGATTCCTGCTTTATAGAGAACCATGACCCGGCATTTGTCAACCATATTGTAAATGTGATGAAAAATACTACACAGATTGTGGAGGATGTTTCAAAGGTAGAAGGCCCCATTTTGAAAATTGCTGTCTGTAATATGAAAGACGGTGTCCATATCATAGATAAATATCTTAAATATCTCCAGGATATGTTCGGGGACGAGATAAAAGTTGTAACTTCGGGAAATCTCTGGATTGACTTCATTGCACCGGGCTCTAACAAAGGAACTGCTCTTCAGGATCTGATGAGTCTCTTCAATATAAAGCCGGAAGAATGCATGGCCTTTGGAGATCAGTACAATGATGTGGAAATGCTTCAGCTTGCCGGCACCAGCTATGCAATGTCAAATGCGGCGCCGGGGATTGCTTACTATTCTACTTATGTAACGGATTCTGTGGAGGAAGTCCTTGAGGATCTGGCCGCTGAACCAGATTTTTAATAGACACCTCATAGGGGGCCTGCACGACTCCATATTCTGTCACAATACCTGTAATTAATTCATGGTCCGTCACATCAAAGCACGGATTATATACTTTGACACCTTTCGGTGCCATTCTCTTTTCGTACCACATTTCCGTAATTTCCTCGGGCGGGCGCTCCTCTATAGGGATTTTGTCCCCTCCAGACAGGGATATGTCAATCGTGGATGTGGGCGCACATACGTAAAATGGAACTCCATAGTGCCGGGCAACAGCCGCTACTACGGAGGTGCCAATCTTATTTGCCGTATCTCCGTTGGCAGCAACCCGGTCACAGCCCACGAATACTGCGTCTATCAGCCCTTTTTTCATAACTGCCCCTGACATATTATCACAGATAAGAGTCACATCCAGCCCTGCCTCCTGAAGCTCAAATGCCGTGAGCCTGGCACCCTGCAGCAAAGGTCTTGTCTCGTCAACATAAATGTGGAAGCCGTAGCCTTTTTCCTGTCCCAGATACATGGGGGCCGTTGCTGTTCCATATTTTACCGTTGCCAGCTGTCCCGCGTTGCAGTGTGTGAGCAGTCCATCCCCCGGCTTTACAAGAGTAAGAGCATTCTCCCCTATCCTGCGGCACACCTCGATATCTTCGCTGCGGATATTGACAGCTTCCAGACGTAATAATTCTTTCACCTCATCGATTTCGGAATCCATATGCTCCTTCACCACCGAGTCCATTCTGTCCAATGCCCAGAAAAGATTTACCGCCGTAGGTCTGGACGTAGCCAGATAATCCTTTGCCTTCCGGAACTTTTCATAGAACACTTGCATGTCAGAAACTTCAGCATTTTTTACCGCCACATATACTCCTATGGCTGCAGCCACACCGATTGCCGGCGCCCCTCTGACCTTCAAGAGGTAAATAGCTTCCCAGATGTCCTCCACCTCCGTCAGCGAAAGCATTTCAATCCTGCCGGGAAGCTGTGTCTGATCCACGATTACCAGCGCACTGTTTTTTTCATCCAAAGAAACAGTATTATATTCTAAAATTGTTTTTGGCATAAATTGGTCTCCCTCTCCTGACACGGATAAGATGCCTACTCCCAGCGTTCCTCTATTTCAGTGATCATGTTCACTCTTCTCTGGTGACGTCCGCCTTCCTCAAAATCAGTGTCCAGCCATACTTCCACAATCATCTTTGCAAGCTCCACTCCAATTACCCTGGAGCCAAATGCCAGTATATTACAATTGTTATGCATCCTTGCCATGCGTGCTGTGAAAGGTTCACTGCATACCGCGGCGCGCACACCTTTCACCTTGTTTGCAGCCAGTGAAATTCCAAGTCCTGTTCCGCAGATCAATATACCCTGATCCACCTCATGATTGACGACAGCCCGCCCCACAATCTCACCATAGGTGGGATAATCACAGCTGTCCCCGCAGTTTGTCCCGTAATCGACAACTTCATGTCCTCTTTCTTTCAAAAACGAAATAATCTCGGCCTTCATTTCCAAGGCCGAGTGATCATTTCCAATGCCAATTTTCATTTTGCTTCTCTCCTTTTAAAATACCGTTCAATAGTACAACTTTATTTTCTAACAGGAAGAGAAAATTGTCAAGGTGAA